>Ga0208641_1000647_pt1 | contig 19910 bp, 28 predicted proteins | sample ETN02SmetaG_2_FD_185789 | JGI IMG/M metagenome (GOLD analysis project Ga0208641, IMG submission 185789) | Marine microbial and viral communities from oxygen minimum zone, Eastern Pacific Ocean - ETNP2014F10-02SV253 (SPAdes) (version 2) | ecosystem: Environmental > Aquatic > Marine > Oceanic ... | reverse complement strand
GGCCTTGACAAAAACACAGTCATGGACTATACTTTATAAATGGTAAGCAAATCAAAACATGTCTTATGTCAAAAAAGAACACCGAGTATTACGTAAATAACAAAGACTTCTTGGAAGCAATCACTGTCTTTAAAAATAAAGTACGTGAGGCAGAAGAGCAGGAAAAGACCCGCCCACGGATCCCCCACTATATTGGAGATTGCTTTCTTAAGATCGCCACTCACCTTTCTTATAAGCCTAATTTTGTCAACTACACTTTCCGTGAAGATATGATCTCCGATGGTGTAGAGAACTGTGTTCAGTATATTAATAACTTTGATCCTGAAAAATCAAAGAACCCTTTTGCTTACTTTACTCAGATTATCTACTACGCTTTTCTTCGTAGGATTCAGAAAGAGAAACGTCAGAACGATATCAAACAAAAGATTTTGGAGAAGACTGGTTTCGATCACGTCATGCACACAGATGACTATGGTAATGATATGAACTCCAGTTATGCTGACATGGGTAGTATCAAAGAAAACGTTGAGATTAGAATGAATCGATGAAACTACTAACACTAGAAGATTATCAATTGGCAGGTCAAACATTTTGGCCGAAGTATTGGTACGTTGCCAAAGAACTTGGTGAAAGTGCTAAGACAGAAGACATTCTGAAATGTATGGAAGCAATCGGTAATGTTGCACTAAAACTAGCATTAGAAGAAAAATCAGCAGACCCTTTTGGATTCAATAAAAATGGAAAAGACGGAGACGATTCTGACGAGCCTCGGACAGAATCCATCGATTGAAGAAAACATTCCTGAGGATGTAGTTTGGATCGACGATGCTTTCTATGTTAAGAAAACTAGGTTCGGTCTTTATACCAGTGTATTGAAAGAACCACTCGGTGCTAACTTTATTACTGGTGCTACTGAGGAAGGAATCATTACCATGACTAGATGGCATCTCAAGCGTTTACAAGACGGTACGCTTGATGATCACACTTACGTTACCTCTGCTGATATGGGTGTTAAACTGTGACCGTTGCTTTGATTACAGACCAGCACATGGATGGTCGTAAAGGATCTCTAATATTTTGGAAATACTTTGAAAAATTCTACGAAGAAATCTTTTTCCCAACGCTTGAAAGAAAAGGAATCAAAACAATCATTGATCTTGGCGATACGTTTGACAACAGGAAAAGCATTGATTTTAATGTCTGGAGTCGTATTCGTAGGACTTATTTTGATCGTCTTAGCGATATGGACATCACTGTCCATATGATCTTGGGCAATCATTGTGTGTACTATAAGAACACAAATGAAATTAACTCCCCTGCTTTGTTGTTGAAAGACTACAAGAATATACAGGTATACGATGGAGTTACTACTACTTACATTGAAGATACTCCAATTTGTTTCGTCCCCTGGATTAATAAAGAAAACCAAGAAGAAACGTTATCTCACCTTGAGAGCACGAATGCCGAAATCGTCATGGGACACCTTGAACTCGATGGGTTTGAGGTAACTCCTGGTCTTAAGATGGAACATGGTATGGACCCAAAGATCTACAAGCGATTCAAGCAAGTGTTCTCTGGTCATTATCATCACAAATCTAAGAAAGGTAATATCACTTACCTAGGTAACCCATACCAGATGTACTGGAATGATTACAATGATGAGCGTGGGTTCCATCTCTACGAACCAGCATCTAAAAAACTGAATCGAGTCAAAAATCCATACGTGATCTTTGATAAAATATTTTACAACGACAAGATTGATAACTACGACAGGTTAGATGTCAGTAAGTATACTGACAAGTGTATTAAAATTATTGTTGAAGAAAAGACAGATTACCATATGTTTGAATCTATGGTAGATCGTTTGTATGATGTTGGGGTACATGACATCAAGATTGTAGAAACTTTTGCTTCTGATGATGATGGCGAAAGTGAAGTTAACTTAGAAGTTAAAGATACCATGACGCTTCTCAACGAATACGTTGATGAAACTGATATGACTGTGGATAAAACCGAACTAAAAAAAATAATGAGGTCCCTATATATGGAAAGTTGTGAAGTGATCTGATGTTTATCCTCACGTTATCCAACAAAGTAGATGGAGTATTTTCTGTTCTTGATGAACTTAAAGATCAGGTTATTCCTATCTTTGAAGATGCTGACGATGCTGTACGATACAATGGAATGATGGAATTGGATGAAAATCACCCCACTCTTCAAGTTGTTGAGATTGATGCATCATCAATCATCAACGCTTGTGAGGACAGATTCCAAAAGTATGCTATAATAACTAAAGATGATTTCTTGATCCCGCCGAAAGACTTAGAATGATCATATTTGAAAAAATTAGGTGGCGAAATTTCCTCTCAACAGGGAACACCTTTAGTGAAGTTGATTTACGAGCATCCAAAACTAATCTGATCATAGGATCAAACGGCGCAGGTAAGAGCACCATTCTAGATGCTCTTACCTTTTCTTTGTTTGGTAAACCTTTTCGTAAGATTAATAAACCTATGCTGGTAAACAGCATTAATGAGAAGGGTTGTGAGGTGGAGGTTGAATTTAGTATTGGTAAAAATCAATTTAAAATTGTACGGGGTATCAAACCTAATACGTTTGAAGTCTATCAGAACGATCAGCTGATTGATCAGTCATCTACAGTAGTTGACTACCAGAAACAACTGGAGCAAAACATTCTGAAGATGAACTACAAATCTTTTACCCAGATTGTAGTTCTTGGTTCATCTACGTTTGTTCCTTTTATGAAGTTGCCAGTGGCATCTCGTAGGGAAATCATCGAAGATATTCTGGACATTCAAATCTTCTCTGTCATGAACACCCTGTTGAAAGACAAGGTACGTGACAATAATGAAGAGATTAAAGAATTAGAATATCAACTCAAGTTATCGTCTGACAAAATCGAACTCCAGAAAAACTATATGCTGGAGTTAGAAAAGAAAACAAATTCTGAAATTGAAAAGAAGCGAGAAATTATCTCGACTTTGAGGATGGATAAATCAACAGCATTGAAAACATCTGCTGATCAAACTGTAGTTCTTACTAACTACAATCTTGAGTTAAAAATTCTTGCTGATAACAAAAAGAAACTTAAGCAACTCAATACTTTTCGTGTGAAGATCCAACAAAAAATTAACACATGTAAGAAAGATACTGAGTTCTTTATCAACAATCATGTGTGTCCTACTTGTACACAAGAGATTGGACAGGACTTCCGAGATCAAAAGATTGATGAGGGTGACAAAGAATTACTGACCTTAGAACGAGGCTTTGGTGATCTTGAGAAGTCTATCGAGCAAGAAGAACAACGTGAATCAAAATTCATGGAGTTGTCTGAACAAATGGTGGAAATTAATTCTACTATCAATCAATTGAACTATGAAGTATCTTCTATAGATCAACAGATTGGTATTAGAGAAACCGAGATTGAAGATCTCAATGCTCCTACCAGCAGCAAGAAAGTAGAGTTTGAAAAACTTACTGCTTATGTTGATGACAAAAAATCAATCAAAGATAAATTTATTACATCCAAGAAAGATAAAGATACATTGAGTGTTGCTGGACAATTGTTGAAAGACAATGGAATTAAGAGTAGGATTATTAGACGTTATCTTCCAGCGATGAATAAACTCATCGGAGACTATCTCAGGAAGATGGATTTCTATGTCAATTTTACCCTTGATGAGAACTTTGAGGAGACTATTAAATCTAGATACAGGGATATCTTTACTTACGAATCTTTCAGTGAGGGAGAAAAATCTCGTATTGATCTTGCTTTGCTGCTTACTTGGCGTAGCATTGCTAAACTTAAGAATTCTGTGGATACTAACCTCCTTATCTTAGATGAGATATTTGATGGTTCATTAGATCAAAATGGTAGCAGTGAACTTGGTTGGATCCTACGTAACTTTGATGATAATACAAATGTATTTGTTATCAGTCACAAAGAGAGTTTGGAAGGTAAGTTTGATAGAACTCTTAAATTTGAGAAAGTAAAGAACTACAGCGTTGTGAACCTATCCTTGGTGGAAACCGATTGACAAACCGTCCACTAAGACCCCCCTGGTTACACTGGGGGTTTATAGTATGTACATCAACCGAGAGGCACCATGATCAATCAAGAGATCCGAGGAAACCTAGCACGACTGCTTGCCACTGAGAATCTTGTGGTTGAGCACCGTAAAGTTCCTACGGCTTCTTTTGATGTTAATCGTCGTGTGCTGATTCTCCCTATGTGGGACAAGGCATCCAATGTAGTCTATGACCTTTTGGTGGGGCATGAGGTTGGACACGCTTTGTTCACTCCTTCTGACCTTTGGGATGCTGACATTCCTAAAGATTTTATTAACGTTGTGGAAGATGCTCGTATTGAGAAATTGATAAAGCGTAAGTACGCTGGTCTCAATAAAGATTTCTATAAAGGATACCGAGAACTCAATGAGCAAGACTTCTTTGATGTTGTAGATCAAGATTTCTCCCAGTTCAATCTTATTGATCGTATTAATCTTCACTTTAAGATTGGCGCTTACGCTTGTATCCCATTCTCTACAGAGGAGCAAGTCTATGTTGATAAGGTATCTAAGGTAGAAACATTCGAGGAAGTTATTGATCTATGCCGAGAACTAAAAGATTATCTTAATCAATCAAACCATGATATCGAATCTATTGGTATGCCACAAGGTTCTCCAGATGGAGAAGAGTCTGCTTTTGATGAAACACAATCGGAAAGTTCTAGCATTGATCAACCGAGCGACACCGATGATGACTGTAGTGACAGTGGTACAGATGAGATTGATAACGAATCTTCTGTACAAGGTAAACAGGGTGGTGACAAGTACGAATCACAAACTCAGAAAGCTTTCGATGAAGCAGCAGAAGAGTTAACAAATCAAAGAGGTTATAGCACAGAACCTGTATACCTTGAAGTTCCTGAAGTTGATCTAGATAAAGTTATTGTAAACTATGATAAGCTACAGAACTACATTACCAAATATTGGCAAGATCTTTCAGGGTCTCGCCCTAGTCATTGGGGTGACATTTTTGAACAGGTCGATGCAGACTTTAATGAATTTAAAAAATCATCACAGAAAGAGGTAAACTATCTTGTTAAGGAATTTGAGTGTCGTAAGTCTGCTGACGCTTATGCTCGTGCTGGTCAATCTAAGACTGGTGTTCTTGATACTACTAAACTTCATACTTACAAGTATAACGAAGACCTTTTCAAGAAAGTAACTATTCTTCCTGATGGTAAGAATCATGGTATGATTTTTATTCTTGATTGGTCTGGTTCCATGAGTCCAGTTCTCCTGGATACTGTTAAGCAACTCATCAACCTCTGTTGGTTCTGTCGTAAAGTTCAGATTCCTTTTGAGGTTTATTCCTTCACGTATGAGTGGAACCCTAATATTCTTCTTTGTGAGGAGGAGGTTAAACCTCAAGACTATTCTTACGAACGTCGTCACAATAGTCTATCTGTACACAAGAGATTTCATCTGCTGAACTTGGTAACTTCTCGTAGCAACAGTAGTAGTTTTGATAGTAGTCTTAATCATTTGTATCGCCTTGCTAATTACTATAATAATAACTATCACAACCCGTTGGGTCTTGATCTATCAGGAACACCTCTCAATGAGAGCTTGATTTCTCTCAAAACTATCATTCCTGATTTCCAACAGAAAAATGGTGTACAAAAAGTAAACGTTTGTATTCTTACAGACGGCGAGGCAAACAACATTAGTTATGATGTTGCCATGCCATCTCTACCAGATTCTCATATGGGAAACCGTAGTGTTCAATCCAACTGCTGTCTTCGTGATCGTAACTTAGGTAGAACGTATCGTCACTTTGACTACGAATCTCGGAATAGTATTAGTTCTATTCTTCTAGAAAACTTAAAAGATAATTTTCCTCAAGTTAATTTTATTGGTTTCCGTATTGGTAGTGGTGGCGACTTCAGTGCTCTGTATAAATCTATCCATGGATGGAAGCATGATCACAATGCCATCATGAAGCAGTGGAAAAAAATTAAATCGTGGGAACTGAATGGTCTTGGATATGATTCTTTGTATGTTTTAGGTCAAACTACTTTGTCTTCTGACGTTGAGTTTAATGTTGAGCAAGGTGCTAAGAAGACAGCAATCAGTAAGTCTTTCCGTTCAATGCTAAAGGCAAAGACCACCAACAAAAAAATCCTCTCTTCATTCGCTACAGTCATTTCTTAAACTGTCCACCGCGGGGTCGTCAAGACCCCTTTTACCCTTATACTAAGTTCAACAACAAACAAAGCATATGCCTCGTCCTGCTCAAGTCGATATGATCCAATTGTTCTCTTACATCGAGAACAACTATGGTACTGAAGTCGGCACTGCTGCTCTAAAGGCAGGTGCCGAGCACATGGGATATTCTTACGCTACTATTGCTAACCGTATGGAACCATACAAGTCTGGTCGTGGTAAATGGAACCTGACTATTGACGAGGTACGAGAGCAACTGGAAGAGATTGTTGCTGCTCCTACCAACCTTGTTCCACCTAAGGACGAAACTTTTGTTCCGTTTGGTAACTTCACTGATCTTAAGAAAATTCTTGGTTCGGAGATGTTTTATCCTATGTTCATCACTGGTATGTCAGGCAATGGCAAGACTTTCTCTGTTGAGCAAGCATGTGCTGCCCTAAATAGGGAGCTGATTCGTGTAAACATTACAATTGAAACCGACGAGGATGATCTTATTGGTGGTTTCCGTTTGGTTGACGGGAACACTGTTTGGCACAATGGTCCAGTCATTGAAGCTTTGGAGAGGGGAGCTGTCTTGCTTCTAGATGAAGTTGACCTGGCATCTAACAAGATCCTGTGTCTCCAATCTATTCTTGAAGGTAAGGGAGTTTTCCTGAAAAAGACTGGTCGTTATGTTAATCCTGCTCCTGGTTTTACAGTAGTTGCTACTGCTAATACTAAGGGCAAGGGATCTGACGACGGTCGTTTCATCGGTACTAATGTATTGAATGAAGCATTCCTTGAACGTTTTGCTTTGACCTTTGAGCAAGAGTATCCCACTCCTTGTATTGAGGCAAAGATCCTTAGTAAGATGTGTGATGACGATGAGTTTGTTTCTCGTCTAGTTGATTGGGCAGACATCATTCGTAAGACTTTTAACGATGGTGGTATTGATGAGATCATTAGTACCCGTCGCCTTGTTCATATCATCACTGCTTATAAAATCTTTGGCAAGAGGATGAAAGCAATTGAGTTTTGTGTCAACCGATTTGATGATGAGACTAAAGAATCGTTCCTGTCCCTTTATGAAAAAATTGACGACAAAGTAGAAACCACGGAGGAAGAAAATGTCTGACTATAATAAAGATCAACGCTACCTAGATGATATGATTGCTGACGCTCAAGCCTATATTGACGATAAAGAACGAGAGTTCCATGGATATCGTGGAGACATTGCCCATCTTAAAGATGGGCGGTCTGGCAAAATTATGGACGGTAAAGGTTTAAAACTCTTTCTTCAAGACGTTGACAGAAACGTCATTGAATGCTATCATGATGACCTGGCGTACATTTTCGCCCCGTAATATATGAAAAAATACAATGAAGACGCTCTGTTGAAAGAGCTGAGTGATTACATTTCTGGAACCTATGGACAACACTATTCTGCTGGTAACGACAGCATTCAAACGTTAGATCTGATTGAAGCATGTGGAGACGCTGAGGCATTCTGCCGCGGCAACATCCTTAAGTATGCTTCCCGTTATGATCGTAAAGGCACTGCCCGCCGTGATATCATTAAGATCCTTCACTACGGTCTCCTCCTTCTTCATTTTAACGATAAATACGCTGTTACTGAAACCTACAATCAATGAGTCAACTTTCACTTACGCCCCAAACTACATCTGTTCTGAAGAACTTTTCGACAATCAATGGATCTATTATGATTCGTGAGGGTAACGTGCTAAAGACAATCAGTGTCGGAGAGAACATGATTGCTCAGTACACTTCACCTGAAATATTCCCCAAGACTTGTGGTATCTATGATCTAAGTCAGTTCCTTATGGGATTGAGTTTGTTCCAAGATCCTGGTCTTAACTTTGAGAATGATGAGTATGTCACCATTCGTGGTGGTCGTCGCTCTGCTAAGTATTACTTCTCCGATCCTGAGATCACCCTGAAGTCTGCTCCAGATCGTGACGTTAATTTTCCTGGTGCTGATATGGAGTTTGCCTTGTCTTCTGAAGATCTGGTACAACTTCAGAAAGCATCTGGTGTCTACAGTCTCCCAGACCTCTCATTTGTTTCTGATAAAGACGGTACTATCAATCTAAATTTGTGTGACAAAGAGAACGATACTGCCAATGCTTATACTCAGGAAATTCGGGGTGTTGCTACTGGCGCTTATGAACTGTTCTTAAAAGTTGAAAACCTTAAGTTATTTCCTGGTGACTACAATGTAAAGATCTCTAGTAAATTGATTACCGAGTGGCGACACGTTACACTCGACCTTGTATACTATATTGCTCTTGAGCCTTGATTATGAAAAAATTCTCTTTTCTCTAATCCTATACCAGTCTCTATTATACTATGAAACATTCTGGAAATAAACCATTCTTATGGGTGGAATCTTATAGACCACAAACTATTGACGACTGTATCCTTCCCGAGAATATTAAAAACTCTTTCTATGGGTTTGTTAAACAGGGAGAGATCCCTAACCTACTACTTGCTGGCACCGCTGGTATCGGTAAAACTACCGTTGCTAAGGCGCTGTGTGAGGAGATAGGTGCTTCCTACATCGTGGTCAATGGATCCGATGAGGGACGCTTCCTAGACACTGTGAGGAACCGTGTGAGGCAGTTCGCCACAACGGTCTCCTTGACCTCTGGCAGCGCTCACAAGGTCGTTATCATCGATGAGGCAGACAACACCACTAACGATGTCCAGTTGTCCCTGAGGACCGCTGTAGAGGAGTTCCATAGTAACTGTCGTTTTATCTTCACCTGTAACTTCCCTAACAAGATCATTGAACCTCTTCACAGTCGTTGTACTGTGGTGGACTTCAAGATCAATACCGAACAGGCAATGGAGTTACAAGGTCAGTTCTTTGTTAGATTGAAAGAGATTCTTGAGGAACAGAATGTTGAATATCAAGACAAAGTATTGGCGAAGGTTGTTAAGCGTTACTATCCTGATTGGCGTCGTCTTATTAATGAGTGTCAACGCTTTGCTGCCAGCGGCAGTATTAATACTGCTATTCTTGCTGATGTTGCTGACATTAACTTAGACTCTCTTATTCGTTCTCTCAAGGCAAAGGAGTTTACTATTGTCCGTAAGTGGGTTGTTGATAACATCAACAATGATCCTGTTACTGTGATGAGAAAACTCTATGATGTCTTGTACGACAACCTTAAAGGAGGATCTATTCCTGAAGCAGTGCTAATCATTGCCAAATACTCTAGAGACATTCAGATTGTTCCCGACCAAGAGATCAACCTGTTGGCATGTCTAACAGAAATTATGATGAGTTGTGAATTCAAATGATTAATGAAGAAAAACAAAAAAATCAAGTCAAGTCCAGATTCTATTACATCTTTTGGGGTGTAGCAACGGTATCAGTTGTACTTGGACAAGTATATGTTGGTTCTGGATATAGATCATTTGCTGGTGCATTGAATAGAATTTTTGATACTATTGAAGTTGAAGTTGTTGACAAATGATTAAGACTACACCTGATAATGTGAAAGAAGCAAACGAAGCTCTCTTTCATGCTACAATGAACTTGCCTGCTGCCGCCAAGCACTGCGGTATGACAGAGCGTGAAATGAAACACATCTTTCGTGAATACCTAAAGTACCATGCCCCAGACTTTGAAATCCCTGAAAACACCTTTAAGATATCCCGGGGGTAAGAGTCGTGCCCTGAGTAAACTCTTTCAGTACATTCCTGACCTAAAAAATTATACTGAGTATCGTGAACCATTTGTTGGTGGTGGTTCTGTGGCATTAGAAATTGGTAAACGATATCCACACCTAGATATTTGGGTGAATGATCTTTATGGACCACTCTATAATTTCTGGAGAGTTCTTCAGGATCAAAGTGATGAGCTTCATTGTGAGTTAGTGCAACTAAAGACTAACCATCCAGATCAAGCATCAGCAAAAACTTTATTCTTAGATTCTAAGGAACAACTAAATGATGATTCTACGTCCGATGTATATCGTGCTGTGTGCTTTTACATTGTTAATAAGTGCTCTTTTTCTGGTCTCACAGAATCCAGCTCCTTCAGCAAGTCAGCGTCAGATAGCAATTTCTCGATGCGAGGCATTGATAAACTCCCTGAATATTCAAGAATGATTTCTAAGTGGAAGATCACTAATCTATCATATGAAAAACTCTTTAGCGACAGCAAGTCAACCTTCGTCTATCTCGATCCCCCCTATGAGATCGGATCAAATCTATATGGTAAGCGTGGAAACATGCACAAAGGATTTGACCACGATCAGTTTGCTAGGGATTGTGATCGTTTTATCTCTCCTCAACTTGTATCGTACAACTCGTCCCAGATAATTCGAGACCGCTTCAAGAAGGGGTGGACAGTTGCTGAATTTGCACACACTTACACCATGAGGAGCGTGGGGTGCTATAATACAGATCAAGCAAAGAGGAAGGAGTTAGTCCTTTTAAATTATGAAGTGTGAAGTCAAACTCTACGTTGCTGGTAAGGTCTTCACCGAGGAAGTCCATGCTCGTAACTATCAGGAAGCACGTGAGGTTGCCCTGGCACGTAACCCCAATGCTAAAGTCATGGGTGTCAACGCTAAGTTATGATGTGGAGACTGTGGGCGAAAGCACTTGGTCAGAAAGAGGGTAGAGACGAGAAAGAAGCAGATAAGATTGCTATCATCAGAAGTCTTATTATGCTTCAGTTGGTTCTGACTAACCTGTTTATTATATCGGGAAACATTTTATTATTTTACATACATTTTAATGGCGGAACTCAAGGACTACCTGTACAGCATCAACCAATCCAAAAAGAATATTGTCAAGGATGACACAGAGGCGGAGAAAAAATATCCGCCTTTTATTGTAAACAAATGCCTGTCATCTTTCATCGATAGTATTCTCTATGCCAATGAGATGAATAAGAACCCTCATCTAGACAAGAGATTACAATATGACTTTTTTATAAATAGTGTGAAGCCACGGAAACGTTTCACTCCTTGGTTACGTAAAGAAACTCTTGAGGAGTTGGAACTTGTAAAGCAATATTATGGTTATAGTCATAATAAAGCATTAGAAGCTTTGAACGTTCTTACTAAAGAGGAACTTAATTCCATAAGAAAATCATTGAATATAGGCGGCATGAAATGAATACAGATATTGAAGTAACTTGGCAACCCTTCGATATGGTGGAGGTTACCTTGGGACAACCCGATGATTTCCTTAAGGTGAGAGAAACCCTTACACGTATCGGTGTAGCATCCAGAAAAGAAAGGAAACTATATCAGTCTTGTCATATTTTACATAAGCAAGGTAGGTATTACATCGTCCACTTTAAAGAGTTGTTCGCTCTTGATGGAAAGAATACAAATCTTTCTTTGAATGATCTACAAAGACGTAACAGAATCCTCCAACTTCTTTCTGATTGGGGATTGGTTTCTGTTGTGGACTACGAAAAAATTACTGACGTTGCGCCACTAAATCAAATTAAAGTCTTGGCCTTCAAAGAGAAGGATGAATGGACACTTGAAAGTAAATACAATATCGGTCGTAAGAATATTGAAGTATAATCCGAATTCAAAGGTAGGGTTTTACCACTCTACCTTTTTTGTGTCTTGGTTAAATAGTATTGGATGCCTTCGGGGTCCATACAAAAAATCTCGCTTATTAAGGAGAATACCATGACAAACACTTGGGATCTATACCTACCCCATGCGGTGGGTTTGAATGACATGTTTCGTCGACTCGACTCGATGTCTGCTCATAATAAAAACTACCCCCCGTACAATTTAATCAAACATGACGCCAGTAATTACGAAGTTCAGCTCGCTCTTGCAGGATTTAAAGGAGAAGAGATTGAAGTTTCTACTGAATCAAACATTCTCAAAGCTGCCAGCAAAACTTCAAGAAAAGATTCTGATACAGAATATCTCCACAAAGGAGTATCACGAAGATCTTTCTGTAGCACTTGGCAACTCGGTGACGATGTTAGAGTTGTGGATGTAGACTTTACCGATGGTCTCCTCTGTATTTCTTTAGAGAAAGTTGTACCCAATCACCAAAAGAAGACAGTGTATAACATTGGGGAACAGGTCTCGGATAAGCAATTGCTGACAGAATAAATATTGTCACAGGGTTGCTTGCCAACTCTGTATTTTTTTGATATAATATGAAAAACCAAATTCTATTATGAGTTCGATTAATGTGGTCCATTTGGTTACGGGAGAGCAGGTCATCACCAAACTCACTGAGTTGAGGGACAAAGATGGGGAACCTTTTTGTTTCTTATTTCAGATGCCTATGGTTTTGACTTTGGTTCCTGGACAAACAGAAGAAGAAACGTCAATCAATTATTTTCCTTGGAGTCCTTTTAGTTCTTCCAGGGAATTTAGAGTTGGGTTTGAAAAGATAATTAGTATAGCAGAACCAACAGCAAATGTTGCTGAAAGCTATATTGAGATAAATCAACCACTCTATCCTATCTTATCTCCAGAAGAGTTTGATAAATTTAAAAAAGCAAAAGGAGCAACTAAACAATGAGTGAAGAAACATCTACACTAAACCCATCAATCGTTGTATTGAAAACGGGTGAAAAACTAATCACTATTCTTCAAGAAGTTTTTGAAGGCGAAGGTGATGAGAGAAAAGGCGTCTGTCTTATGATGAACTATCCATATGAACTCTCACTAATTGAGGTTCCTAATGAAGATGATCCCGAGAAAGATCTTCAAGTAAAGTACAGTAAGTGGTGTCCTTATTCACTTGAGAGTTCCTATAGAATTCCTTATGATTGTGTTCTTACTATTGGAACTCCTGATCCTGGTTTGACAAAAGCATACATGACAAAGGTTGATGTTGTTAAGAGTGCTGAAACTCCTGAGACACAACCAGTTTCGGGATCTGATGATAGTCCTGACGGGCAGCAACAGCAGCAATTGGATGAAGAAGCAATCGAAGCAGCAGGAACACCGCCTGCTATTGATCCCGAGGTTGTATGATTAAACTAATCAAGTTTGATGGGCACTGGCTCGTGGCAGAAATTGAAGAAATTCCTGAGACTGAGTACGGTCAACCCGATTGTATGCTAAAATACCCTTGTGAGATTAATGGGGATGGGGCAGTGCCCTTTCCTCCTTACAGTGACGACAAAGAACTGACGGTTCGTTCAGAAAGCATTACTGTTATTGCTGAACCAAGCGACATGTTCATGTCCCTTTATTATGATCTGAAAGACAAAGAGACCGAATGAAGTTTTACACCAGTGTTCAGCAAGCAGGGAACACTATCCTAGTTCGTGGTTATGATCATGGTCAGCAGTTCAGTGATCGGGTAAAGTTCAACCCGACACTGTTTTTGCCTACCCAGAAACCTTCTGAGTGGAAGACACTCGATGGCAAAACTGTTCGTCCTGTTCTACAGGGAACGATCAAAGATGCACGTCAGTTTGTTGACACTCATAAGGAGATGGAAGACTTTCCTGTCTATGGTCAGACACGATACAACAACCAGTATATCCTTGAGGAGTATCCTTGGGATGAGATGAAGTTTGATATGAACCAGATTCGTATCTTCACCCTTGACATTGAGACTGGTGCTGAGAATGGTTTCCCTGACATCGAGACTGCCGACCAGGAGATCCTTCTAATCTCCTTGAAGGACTCTCACACTGGTCGTATCACTGTGTTCGGTGCTCGTCCTTACGAGAGCACAGACCCTGATGTGGACTACCTTGAGTTTAAGACTGAGGTAGGACTGCTGAAGGCATTTATTCACTTCTGGATTTCTAACTTCCCTGATGTAATCACAGGTTGGAATGTCCAGTTGTTTGATATGCCGTACATCATCAAACGTATTGAACGTGTGGTTGGTGAGAGAGAATCCAAGATGATTTCTCCATGGAAGAGTATTCTTTATCGTGAGATCTATATCAAAGGTCGTAAGCAAATTGCTTATGATATCTCAGGCATTGCTACACTAGACTATCTTGAATTGTATAAGAAATTTACGTATACGAACCAGGAATCTTATCGCTTAGATCACATTGCTTTTGTTGAACTGGGTGAGAAGAAATTAGATCACTCAGAATATGATACATTCAAAGAATTCTATGATAATGATTGGCAAAAGTTTGTAGAGTATAATATCATTGACGTTCGTTTGGTTGATAAACTAGATGATAAGATGAAACTTTTGGAACTTGCTATTACTATGGCATATGATGCCAAAGTTAACTTTGAGGATGTGTACTCACAGGTTCGTATGTGGGACAACATCATATACGTCTATCTGTCTAAACGTAATTTAGTAATCCCTCCTAAGCAAGAAAGCAGAAAAGATAATAAGTATGCTGGAGCATATGTCAAGGAACCTATTCCAGGAATTTATGACTGGGTTGTGTCTTTTGACCTTAACTCCCTGTATCCACACCTTATCATGCAGTACAATCTCTCGCCGGAGACATTGAAACCATCTAGACATCCTACAGTTACTATTGATAGGATGTTGAATAAAGAAGATGAACTGAATCTGGTTGGCGAAACTGTGTGTGCTAATGGTACATTGTACGATACTAATACGAGAGGGTTCTTGCCTGAGCTGATGGATAAGATCTATCAGGAACGTACTATCTACAAGAAACGTATGCTCAAGGCAAAGCAGGAGTATGAACAAACTCCTACTACTGATCTTAAGAAAGAGATCTCTCGCTGTAACAATATTCAGATGGCACGTAAGATCCAACTGAACTCTGCTTATGGTGCTATTGGTAACGAACACTTTAGATATTATCGTCTAGAGATTGCTGAGGCAATCACTATGTCTGGTCAGTTGTCTATCCGTTGGATTGGGGATAGGATGAATGCTTATCTAAATAAACTACTCTCCAGTAAAAACGTTGATTATGTCATTGCATCTGACACTGACTCAATGTATCTTAATCTTGGACCTCTTGTTGATAAATTTTTTGCTAATAAGTCTAGCGACAAAGCAGCAATTGTTACCATACTTGATAAGATCTGTGAGGATAAGTTGGAACCATTCATCGAATCCTCTTATCAAGAACTTGCGGACTACGTTTCGGCGTATGAACAAAAGATGAAGATGAAGCGTGAGAATATTGCTGACCGTGGCATCTGGACTGCCAAGAAGCGATACATTCTCAACGTATGGGACAGCGAAGGTGTTCGCTATGTTGAACCTAAGATGAAAATCTGTGGTATGGAAACTGCTAGGTCATCAACACCAGCATTCTTTAGGGACAAACTTCTTAAAGCATACGAAATTATTATCCATGAAGATAATGATGTGATGATCGAGTACATCAATAAAGTTAAAGAGGATACACGTAAAGAAGATTGTGTTAATATTGCTTTCCCTAGGGGTGTAAATGGTCTCAAAAAATATAAGTCTGTATCGGACATCTATTCAAAGGGTGCGCCTATTCATGTCCGAGGTTCATTACTGTATAATTACTATATCGGCCGTAATAAACTTACTCACAAGTACCCTCTTATCCAAGAAGGGGAGAAGATCAAGTTTCTCTACCTCAAAACACCAAATCCCATCCATGAAAATGTAATATCATTTTTCCAGAACTTACCACCCGAGTTTAATCTTGATAAGTATGTAGATTACAATAGACAATTCGAGAAATCATTCTTTGAACCGCTCAAGAATGTGCTAGAATGTATCGGTTGGGATTCTGAGCGGTCTGTTTCCCTTTTATCATTTTTCTAATTATGAGTTTTCTAAATTCTGTTATCAAGGACAGTAAGAATGAGTATGCTAGTCTTGTTAGCGACGGGGTTGCTGCTGGCGACATTGAATCTTTCGTTGATACTGGGAGTTACGTTGTTAATGCCCTGGTTAGTGGTTCGATTTTCGGAGGTTTTCCTTCCAATAAGATTACTGCCGTGGCAGGAGAATCGGGCACTGGTAAGACTTTCTTTTGCCTCTCTGTGGTTCGTAACTTCCTTAATATTGATCCTGACGCTGGAGTCATTTATTTTGAAACTGAGTCTGCCATTAGTAAGCAGATGATTGAGAGTCGTAACATTGACTCTAATCGTATGGTAATATTTCCAGTTAATACGATTGAGGAATTCCGTACACAATCAGTACGAATTGTGGATAAATATATGGAACAACCTGAAGACGAACGCAAACCACTGATGTTTGTGCTAGACTCTTTAGGTAACCTTGCCACCAACAAAGAAGTTCAAGACGCGTCGGACGACAAGAATGTTCGTGATATGACGAAAGCACAACTGGTTAAATCCGCCTTTCGTATCTTGACATTGAAGCTTGGCAAGGCTAATATACCAATGATCGTTACCAACCATACCTATGATGTCATCGGCTCTTATGTCCCTACAAAAGAAATGGGAGGAGGCAGCGGACTCAAGTATTCTGCTAGCACAATTGTTTATCTCGGAAAGAAAAAGGAGAAGGATGGAACGGATCTCATCGGAAACATTATCAAATGCGAGGCTAAGAAGTCTCGTTTGACACGTGAAGGTTCTAAGGTAGAGACTAGACTGTACTTTGACACTAGAGGTTTGGAGAGGCACTATGGATTGCTTGAGATTGGCGAGCGAGCAGGGTTGTGGAAAAATACTGCTGGCCGTTATGAGATTGGAGGAAAGAAGATCTACGCGAAAGCAATTCTTAAAGACCCAGAACAATACTTCACCCCTGAAGTCCTAGAGGCAATTGACGCTCAAGCACAGAAAGAATTCTTGTATGGTACAGATGACGACTGAAAAAATTGAACTATCGATCCTAAGGAATCTTCTGTTCAATGAACCGTTCTATCGTAAGGTAGTTCCTTTTATTAAACCAGAATATTTTGAAGATCATCACGAAAGGATAATCTATGAAGAAGTTTGGAACTTCGCTAGCAACTATGATACTGTCCCGACTTCGGAGGTTCTTATCATTAACCTCCAGGATCGTAAGGACATTACGGAGGAATCCTATTCGTTGGCGGCACAAACCCTCAAGTCCTTTGAAGACATCGCTGTTGAGCACAACTGGTTACTCGACACCACAGAGAAGTGGTGTAAAGACAGAGCAATCTATCTCGCCTTACTTGAATCGATCAAGATTGCTGATGGAGGTGAAGAGAAAGTATCAAAGGACGCGATTCCCTCAATACTACAGGAAGCTCTGGCTGTTTCGTTCGACGAGCATGTAGGGCATGACTATGTTGATAACGTTCAGGAACGTTATGACTACTATCATATGGAAGAATATAAAACTCCATTTGATATCGAGAAGTTTAACATTGTAACTAAAGGTGGACTCTCTAACAAGACATTGAATATTGCTCTCGCTGGTACTGGCGTTGGTAAGTCTTTGTTCATGTGTCACATGGCAGCAGCATCCCTACAGCAGGGAAAGAATGTTCTGTACATTACTATGGAGATGTCTGAAGAGAAGATCGCTGAACGTATTGATGCTAACCTACTAAATGTTAACATCAAAGATATTTCTGAAATTCCTGAGCAGATCTTTACTCAGCGTGTTCAAGAGATTGGTAGAAAAACTCAAGGTCGTTTGATCATCAAAGAGTATCCTACTGCCTCTGCTCACTCTGGTCACTTCAAAGGACTATTGAATGAATTGTCATTGAAGAAGTATTTCAAACCAGATATTATCTTTATTGACTATCTAAATATCTGTGCTTCGTCCAGATACAAAGGACATATTGTCAATAGTTACACCTATGTTAAAGCAATTGCAGAAGAACTTAGGGGTCTCGCTGTTGAAAACGACGTACCAGTCGTATCAGCAACTCAAACTACTAGGAGTGGTTTCGGTAACAGTGACGTTGATCTCACCGACACTTCTGAGTCCTTTGGTTTACCTGCCACAGCAGATTTTATGTTTGCTCTCATTAGTACCGAAGAGCTTGAACAGTCTGGTAGAATCATGGTTAAACAACTTAAGAATAGATACAACGACCTCACTTATTATAGACGTTTCACCGTGGGTATTGACAGACCGAAGATGAAGCTCTATAATGTTGAGGATTCATCCGCTGACAACATTCTCGATACAGATGATGATGACACGTTTGAAACATTTGAAGAAGAGTCTTCTAAACAAAACCGCCTAAATAAATTTTCCCAATTTGTAATATGACCGTTAACTTTAATCGCTACGAAGAGTTTGTTGATGCTGTAACGTCCGATGCTTCTAAAGATTTTGTCTCTCTTGCTGACCGTCTGGGTGAACTTGACAGAGAAGGTGCCAATATTGAACGTCTTACCACTGCTGGCGTTGGGCTTGCTGCTGAGTCTGGTGAGTTCCTTGAGATCGTTAAGAAGATGGTGTTTCAAGGAAAACCGTGGAACGAAGATAATCGTGAGCATCTTATCATTGAGTTGGGTGATATTATGTGGTACGTTGCTCAAGCAACAATGGCACTTGATATATCCTTCGATGAAGTAATCGAAACCAACGTCAAGAAACTTCAGAAGCGTTATCCTGGCGACGAGTTTGATGTACATCATTCAGAAGTTCGTGCTGATGACGATAGATAATGTTTAGTCTCTGGATCCATACGGTAGCATTTTTCCAGGTGGTTGTGGTAAATTGTATCCAACCAGTCAATTGGCAATATTGCTACCGTGTTGACCAGTGGCTCTTGCCAGAAGTTAAACAAGGATATAAATTATGGACAGGGCAGACAACCCCGTACCAAACTGAAAAGGATTATCTTAAGGAACTCACAACATTTGAAGAATAAATAGAGGGTAATTACCCTCTTTTTTTAATGAAAACTACTGATCTAGTCAGAAAGACGGAGCATGATTTAGATTATCAAGATAGGACGAGTATCTTCTTTGCTAAGATGTATCGTAAGAAGTATAATGGCAAGACTCAGGAGAACAAATTCAAGACCACTGAAGGTCTTATGAGGATACACCAGCTTAAGCTTTATAAGAGAAAGAATCCAGGATCTAAGGCTAAAGACAAACAGGTTGAAGAGACAGTATTTCATATAACAAATGAAGTTACTGATAGAAGATTGAAAATAGAGAAAGGATTCTTTAAGTCAGTATTGGCCGATGGATTAGTAGGTGGTAATAGTGTTCAATTTATTTGTAGCAGACCAAATTATAGTTTAGGATCTATACGTGGTAAATCTTTTGAGTTAGATCTTTCTGATTTTTCAAAGGATGATTTTGGTGGAAGAGGTAGTACTAGTGGAAGAGTTAATTTTGGTAATGAGTATGAAGAGCAACTAGCAGCAACTTATTATGAATTGTCTATGGCACATAATTGGGAGAATTTGGCTTGGGCAAAACATGTTGCAGTAATGGATGAAGGATTCGCTAAGAAGACAGGGTTATCATGTTCTTATTGTCATTGGGCAGGACCACAGAATACATCAAGACCTTTGAAAGAAGTTGGTAATGCTATTGTCATCTCATCAGGTGGTAAGACTGATGGTAATATAGGAGAAACAGTGCAGGATATAATGGTACAATATGGTGGAGATGCTAAGGAATATCCATCATCCAATGCTAAGGGATCTAAAATTGCAAAACCAGATCCAAATGCTCCTTACACATTTTATATTTCAGTGAAGTATGGTAAGACTCTTGCTTTCTTTAACTGTGGTGTACAAGGTAAAGGTAGTAAGGAAGCAACTGCTTTCTTCCCTCATGA
>Ga0208641_1000625_pt1 | contig 20314 bp, 20 predicted proteins | sample ETN02SmetaG_2_FD_185789 | JGI IMG/M metagenome (GOLD analysis project Ga0208641, IMG submission 185789) | Marine microbial and viral communities from oxygen minimum zone, Eastern Pacific Ocean - ETNP2014F10-02SV253 (SPAdes) (version 2) | ecosystem: Environmental > Aquatic > Marine > Oceanic ... | reverse complement strand
AAAATAGTGCCTTCGGCAATTATCAATAATTAACAATTAAAATTTTACTCTTCGCCAGCCCTTCGGGACATTGCATTCTGGCTCGGTTTTTTCTACGAAAAAACTCTACTAACAGCGATTAAAACTTCGCTCACTTGCAGTTCGCTACGCCCTTCAGTTTTGTGGGTTGCCTCAAAACCTGCGGGGAAATAAATCCTTCGGATTTACTTCTCTTAATCGCGATGTTATGTACAATATTACTCGGGCAGGGCAAAATTTATATATTAAACAAAATATAATCTTATTATGGTAGAAAGTTACTCAAAATTTGCAAAATATTATGATTCTTTGATGGGCGAACCAAAAGACAAGGTCGCATTAATTAATGGATGGATTAAAAAATCTAATCCTAAAGCAACTTCAGTTCTAGAAATTGCCTGTGGAACAGGTGCAATACTTAAATTAATGGAAAAACAATATGCTATTTCAGGATTAGATTTATCAAAAGAAATGTTAAGTATTGCAAAAAAGAAAATCAAAAAAGGCAATTTCTATCACCAAGATATGACTTCTTTTTCATTAAACAAAAAGTTTGATATAATTCTTTGTATTTATGATTCAATCAATCATCTGCTTAAATTTGCAGAGTGGACTAAAGTTTTCAAAAATTCTTCAAAACACTTGAATGAGAATGGGTTGTTTATTTTTGATATTAATACATTGGCAAAGTTTGATAAGTTGGGAAATACCTCAAACGATTTTATACAACAATTAGGAAAAGATTTAATTGTTGATAAAACATCAAAAATAGGAAAAGATAAATTAAAATTTCATACCAGAATTTTTGAAAACCAAAAAGATAATAATTACAAACTTTTTGAAGAAAAAGTCGTTGAAGTTACTTTTGAAAAGGATAAAATAATTAATGCTATAGAACAATATTTCAAAGTTTTACTTATCTTTGATCCTAAAAGAAAAAGCCCATCAAAGAATTCTGAACGATTATATTTTGTTTGTAAATTAAGATAGATGCCCAGCCCTGCGTCATACTGTGCTTACGAAAATCAAAGATTTTCTCCAGCAGTTTTTCTTGCAGAAAAACCACATAACAAGGGATAAAAGGAAATTTCTTGCTGAAATTTCCCAAATCGCTTTGCGACTTCTTTTATCCCCGATGTTATATTCAATTACGAGGGTCGGCCAAAAAATTTATATATTTAGTAATTTTTTAATTTTCTATGTTTAAAGCGATTATCTTTGATATGGACGGCGTGCTTATAGATTCAATCGGTCCGATTTGGGAATCTTTTAGCAAAGTTTTAAAAGATGAAGGAGTGCATTTTTCTGATGATTATATCAAGAGAAATCTTGCAAGATCTTTAAGAGACAATCTTCAGGCCTGGAAAACCGAATTCGGAATAAAAGATTATGATTTGATGGAATTTTCCAAAAAAGCTGGAGAAATCCAATTTGAATTAATGAAGAAAGAGAAAGTAAACTCAGAATTGTTGGCTTTACTTCAAGAATCCAAACAGAATAATATTATCTGTGGAGTTGCTACATCCAGTCTTCGTTGGAGAGCAGAGAAAATTCTTGATTTACTAGACATTAAACCTTTTTTTCAAGCTTTGGTTACTGCTGATGATATTAAAAATCACAAACCCGCTCCAGACACGTTTTTGGAAGCCGCAAAAAAACTTAATATCAAGCCTGAAGAATGTGTAGTTATTGAAGATGCAGGAAATGGAATTGACGCTGCGAAAAATGCAAATATGAAAACTATTGCTTTACTCACAAAATACCACTCATTAGATGAATTGAAGCACGCCGATTTAGTAATTAAAGATTTTTCTGAATTAAATATTGAGAAAATTAAAAAATTGTTCTGATTGAAAGGCCGACCCTCGTAACTCGAAATTTTTGCCTTCGGCATCGTTGCACTAAAATTTCGTCCTAACGGAGAGCATAACAAGGGATATGAGATTACGAAGTCTTGCAGACTTCTCCACCCAAATTGCTCGTTCCTCGCAACTTCTCATATCCCCGATGTTATGTCTAATTCAGAATTCGGGCTAGAAGAAGGTGCGCAAAAGATAAATTTATAACGTCTTCCACTTTATTTATATTATGCAAGAATTAACAAAATCAGATATTGAAAAACTTTTGAAAAAGAAAAATTTAGATCCAAAAGTTAGCTGGCTTTACATCCAATTTAAAAAATTCTTTGAAGAAGAATATATTATTGATGAAATTGATTTGAATGATGCAATAAAGAATTTAGCGAATTTTTTGAGAAATAAAAAAATCAAGAAAGTCATTTTCTTTCCAGAACCAAGTTTTGCAGGAATTGATGGCGACATCCCTTATGGAATTATTGATACAAAAGAATTAGAAGAATTCTTGAAAGAAAATGTTGATACAATTACCAATTCCCATGTTGCTGATGAAAAATTGAATTGGATATTCACAATAACTCATGAGGATGATTTTTTTATTTCAGGAAGTAAAACCTTTATTAGTGATTTTGTTAAATTCTTTAGAAATGCTAAATGCACCTCTTACAAAAAAATTGAAGAAAAGTGGAAGAATAAATAGTGCGCACAAGAATAATAACGCTCGAATTCTGAACTCAAAATCCTTCGGATTTTGCCCCGCTGCACTCTCCTCCTTTTAGTCATCGGGAGACATAACAGGAATTTAACGGAAAAATGCTCAGCTCGCATTTTTCCCAAATCGCCTTTGGCGACTTCGTTAAATCCCGATGTTATGTCTAATTGAGTTTGAGTTTTAAAAAACGGGCACGCGCTTAGTCCTTCGGACATATTGCTTCGGCTTCGCCTCAGAAATTTATATTAGAAATAATCTTTCCCCCGGATTGTAATAATAGAAACTCTATCTATCTGCAGAATATTCAGTATCCCATGCTTTTTTTCCAGATTCATAATGAGTTCTTGCTCTGAATCCCTGCATAGTTGGAGCAGTGTCATCAACACAAGTCTCCAAAATTCTTCCTATGAATTCTCCTTTAGGTTTTACATCACATAATCTTTCATCTACTCCTGCGGATTTAAGCTCTTCCACAGCATCTTCAAGATGTGCTCCTGTGAAAATAGTTACTGGAATACCTTCATCCATTTTTCTGAGAGCATATTCTTGTGTTGAAGCTAGTCTTTTATAAAAATCATCGTCTCTATCATACTCAACTAAAGTCCCCTCAACATCAATAAAAATCCCTGGCACAACTTCATTAGCATTTAAAACAGGTCCAAGTTCTTCCTCTTTTCTAAGTGATTCAACATATTTTGGAAAAAATTCCCCAATACTAGCCGATTTACAAAAATCTACTAAATGAGGCGCATATTCTGTCTCTCTTGAAGAAGAAAAACCTTGTATAAAATCAGGATCAGTTAATATCTCAGGTCTAAATGTAAATCCCTCTGGATTTTCTTCTAAATGGGCTAGATTTAAATCCATTATTGGACGAACAATTCTACCTACACAACCGAAGTCTCTAGCTTCCATTGTCTTCCTTAGAGTATAATCAACTAATTCCCCTGCAACTGGCAAAAGTGTTGTTGAATTAAGATACGACTCATCTTTCCCATATTGTTCAAATAAATGGCAAACACTATGTGTGTAATTAATTGTTCTCCAAGCATCATTGCCTTCCCTAATTAATTCTCTTGTTAATTCTGGAATTGCTGAATCAACTTCTACTGTAGGACTCTTTGGCAATAAGTCCCGTAGTTTTGATTCCAATTCTTCAACTTTTCCTGACATTTTTAATCTCCTTATTATTGATACTAATAGCTCATTTATAAATCTTTTGGTTATTTTACCACTGTTGAGTTAATATAGATTTTCCATCTCCCCAGATTATTTCTATTTTCTTTTTTAGGAAAAAAGAAACAAAAAAGCGCGCGTACCCTAAAAGTTAGTCTGCTTCGCAGTAATTTATAAAATAAAACTAAAACTCAACTCTGCGGTTTGCTTCGCAAATCCTCGGGGACGTCTTGCAGACTTTCGCTTCGCTCACCCAGACATAACAGCGATTAAGAGGAAAAACCTTGCAGGTTTTTACCCAAATTGAATTTTTGGAGGTCGCTACGCTCCACTCTCAAAAATCCAACTTCTCTTAATCGCGATGTTCATTTCAATTTCCAATCTCCTCCTCAGCGTCGGTAAACCAAAAATTCTGATTTTGATATCTTCGTTTAACGCTCCAATGCGAAATTAAAATTGTCGCATAACATCGCTGATTAAACGAAATTGCTGAAAATAAAAAACTAAAATTGTCTGCTAACCCCAAAGAAAGAGCGCGCGAGTTTTCTACGAAAACAGATAGTCGGCTTCGCCGAAATTCATTTAATTTTTTTTGTTTGAAATACAAAATTATTTAACCTCTTTCTCTTTTCTTCTTTAAATGAGAATCAAACAAAAACAAATCCAACTTATTGAATCTACTTTGAAGGAGATTTATAAAAAATATAAAGATAGAGGAATATTATCTATTTATTTGTGGGGAAGCATATTAACAGAAGATTTTAATTCTAAATCAAGTGATATTGATAGTATTGCAATAGTCGATGAAAAATCAAAAATCAAAGATAATGAAGAAATAAATAATTTCCTCAAAATTCGTTTTCAGAAGATAGATTTTAAATTGAATTACCTTTATTTAGATGAACTAAACGGAGGGAAAATCAAAAGTCGTTTAGCGGAAGTCATAGTTCCTAATCTATTATTATTAGATTTTAAAAATTGGAAATTGATTATTGGAAAAAGATATTCTAGGAAAGATTTTAAACTTAAAGAAATAAATCTCGATGAAGCTGTGCAATTAAATCTAAATGCAATCAAGAAGGATCATTTACCTCTTTTCAAAAAAGGAGATTTTAAAGTCACGCCTTATTTTATAAAAAATCTCATGAAGGTCTGCTATTATTTAAATCAAATAGATAATGGAGAACATATATTTATGTATAAGGAATTGCTTCAAAAATCTCCACCGAAAAGAAAGAGGATTGTTAGAATATTGCTTCAAATAAGAAAAAATAATTGGGATAAAAAATCTATGAAAGACAATCTTCCTGTTTTATTGAATTTTATTAATTCTATATGTCATTAATTTATGAAACATAATTAAAAATATCACTTAATTTTTTGATGGTTCTTTTTGCCTTATGTTTCAATGATTCGTATTCTGATTCAATCAACAAAGCATCTACTCCACTATTTTTTGCAGGTTCAAAATCCTCTTATCCCAAATGTTAATTGCAATCATAAAACGGGCTCCTAAAAAGTTAATTTTATATAACAACTTCTGTTTCAATATATTATGAAAATCTGTGCAATAGGTGACCCTCATGGAAATTTAGACAAAATCAAAAAAGTTCCTTTGTCTGATGTAGATTTGATTTTGCTAACCGGTGATTTAGGTAGTGCTAACTTAATGCGTAAAATGGCTTTTGATAATATTGAGAGAAAAAAACAGGGGCTTGATGAAATTGAATATGCTCCTGCTCAGAAAAAGAAAGCATTTATGGAAGCTTACACTTCTACCATGAAAATAGTAAAATATCTTCGCAGGTTCGCCCCAGTTTTTACAATTTTCGGTAATGTTGAATCTTCAAATTATGATACAAGAAAACAATCCAGAAAAATTGGTGTTGCCTTGCCTTATTTATCAAATGATTTGAATGCTTTGCCTAATGTTCGTGTGATAAATAATCGTGTCGCAAATTTTGAAGGAATTAGAATCGGCGGTTTAGAATATTTTGTTGATACAAATTGGGTTAGAGAATTTAAACCATCTGATTATAAAGATAAATTGGCTAAAGCCAAAAAAGAAACTGATAAAGCAAAACAAGTTTTGCGATGGTTTAATTCTCTTGATGTTTTAGTTTGTCATCAACCGCCTCATGGTTATTTGGATAAAGTTACTGCAAAATTTGCTCCAAAACATTGGCAAGGCAAACACGCAGGAAGTCAAGCCATTTTACGATACATAAAATCTAAATCACCTAAATATGTTTTTTGTGGTCACATCCATGAGGGTGAAGGAATGAAAAAAATTGGTGAAACAGAAGTTTATAATCTCGGAGTTGGAGAATATAAAATCGTTGAATTATAACGGAGCCCGTTTTATGACTTCTTCGGAGTTTTTTCAAAACTCCTCGACCACGCTGCGCTCTCGCCTATCGGCTCGGGGCAATTAACAGGAATTTAACGGAAAAACACTCGGCTCGTGTTTTTCCCAAATCGCCTTCGGCGACTTCGTTAAATTCCGATGTTATATTCAATCGTAGGGTAAATTTTCAAATAGGGGTGCCGCCTTAGTCACTTCGTGACAGATAGTCTTGACTTCGTCAAGCAGAAAAACTTCTTTTATCCGACCAACAAAAAACCAACGAAATTAAAATTTCGTCTAACAAAGGATAAAAGGTTTCATTTCATTACACCCAAATTTTTCTATTTAATTGGGCAGGACGAAAACAACGAAAACTTTATATATGTGTTTAGTTTGTGTGTTATATGTGGTTATCCTTATATAAAAGCATACTTTCTTTGTATGTATGGAAAAAGAAATGATAAAAGGTATTAGTTTGTTAAAAAATTCGGAATATAGAAGAAAAATACTAGAAAGTTTATCGGATGCAAAATATCTAACTCCTTCTGAAATTTCGGAAAAAACAGAAATTCGCCTAAATCATATCAGTAACTTTTTAAAAGACTTAAAAGATTGCAAATTAGTAATTTGTTTAAATGATGAAGAAAAAAGAGGAAGGTTATATCAAATTACAAAATTAGGTAAAAAAGTGGTAGAAGAATATGGAAAAAATTAAAATTGCAGAATTATTTGCTGGAGTTGGCGGATTTAGAATTGGATTAACTAATGCTTCTGAAAAATTTGAAATGGCTTGGAGTAATCAATGGGAACCTAAGACAAAAAGTCAAGAGGCATCAAATATTTATATAAAAAAATTTGGAGAAGAAAATCACTCAAATGTAGATATTGCAAAAGTTTCTGTTGATGAAATTCCTGAACATAATCTTCTAGTTGGGGGTTTCCCTTGTCAAGATTATTCTGTAGCAAAAAGCTTAAGCCAATCAAAAGGAATTACTGGGAAAAAAGGAGTTTTATGGTGGGAGATCCATAGAATTTTAAAAGCCCATAAAAAAACACCCGAATTTATTTTACTTGAAAATGTAGATAGATTATTAAGTTCTCCAGCAAGTCAAAGAGGAAGAGATTTTGCAATTATTTTATCTTCACTTGCAGATTTAGGTTATATTGTAGAATGGAGAATAATAAATGCGGCAGATTATGGAATGCCCCAGAGAAGAAGAAGAGTTTTTATTATGGGATATCACAAAACTTCTTCAATCCATAAAAATATTAAAAAAAATAATTTGAAAGAGTGGGTTTTTAATAATGGAACTCTAGCAAAAGCATTTAATATTAATCAAGATAAAACATCTTTCCCAAAAAAGTTTAAGATAGAAGGAGATTTAATTGAAGTTACAAATAATTTTAATAAGAAAGAAAAATTTAGTCCTTTTCAAAATTGTGGCATTATGATTGATAGAGAGGTATTTACTGCAAAAGTATTCCCAAATTATAGCGGAAAAAGAATAAATTTGGGAGATGTTCTAGTGCCTGAAGAAAAAGTGCCTGAAGAGTTTTTTGTAAATGGAGATTATGAAAAATGGGAATATCTTAAAGGTGCAAAAAGCGAAAAAAGATTTAACAAAAGTAAAAATTTTTATTATAATTATAGCGAGGGGTCAATGATTTTCCCTGACCCATTAGATAAACCTTCAAGAACAATAGTTACTGGTGAGGGTGGCTCAACTGCATCAAGATTTAAACATGTAGTAAAAACCAAAAATGGAAGATGGCGAAGATTAATGCCATTAGAACTCGAAAGATTAAATATGTTTCCCGATAATCATACAGAAGGTTGCACAGACATAAAGAGGGCTTTTCTTATGGGTAATGCTTTAGTTATTGGAGTTATAGAAAAAATAGGAAAAGAACTTTCCTTAAAATTAGATTAATCTAAATTCCAACCGCCTTTAGATAATTTTTTCCCTAAATGTCTTGAAACAATTAAATTCATGTATCTATTTTTTAGTCTAAATGCCCTTATTTCTGCTGGATCTTCGCTAAATGGCTGTTTTCTTTTAGACCTTTTACAATTAGGATCATGAGATTTACCATTATGTTTTGGACAAATAGTTAAATATTCATGTTCTGTTTGACCAATTTTATGTGCTTTTCCTTCCCTAATTTTTTTAAGAATTAATTGATAATCAGGTTCTAATTCTCTTAAAATTTCATCGCTTATATTCCAAAGAAAAACATATTTGATAAGATATTCTGATCTTTTTTTATCCCTATCATGAATATAAAAAACAAAAAGAATTGTTTTATTTTTTTTGTACAATGAAGAATCTTTTAAATTTTCATTTTTTACTTCTTCAATATAATTTATGATATTTAATGAAAGAGGCTCTTTTATTGAAAGTTTTGTTTTTTCTTTATTGAATTTAAGAGGGCAGGTTTTAATTTCAATTCCTAAATGTTCTATGTCTGGATTTGCATCACTATTTTTTTCTATTCCAAAAAAACCTTTTTCTATTCCATGACCCACTCTTCCTTTTGTTAAAACTCTAGAGTCTTCATCACTTTCTTGAATTGCCTTACTTACTGCATCAAGAGTTTTTCCTCTAAGCCAACCAGCTCTTTCCATCAACTCTTCTTTATCTTTTATTTTAGTAATATCTTTAATAACACCCATATAAATTAAAGTTACACCCAAACTTTAAATAGAATTAACACAAACTAAACACCACATAATAATACAAGAAATAAGTCCTGCCCAATTTTCTTTTTTTAGAAAAAAAAGAAACAAAAAAAGGCGGCGGCACCCCAACACATAATACAAAAATTTACCCTACGACTTTTATTTTTTGCCTTCGGCATCGTTGCACTAAAAATTAATTTTTACTTCGTAAAAAGAATATAACAGCGATTAAGAGGAAAGCTCGTTGCACTTCACTTTCCCAAATTGAATTTTTGTGGGTTGCCTCAAAAATTCAACTTCTCATAAACCCGATGTTATATTCAATATTTTTCTGGGGCTAGCAAGCAGTAAAGTTTATATTAAATCGCTTCCCAATCATTATTATGGACTATGAATCAAGATACTCAAAAAAAGAATTTTATTGGGGGTTAAAACCTCACAATCTTGTTGTTGATACAATTCAACATCTGCCTAAAAATGCAAACATCTTAGATTTAGGTTGTGGAGAAGGTAAGGATTCTTTCTTTTTAGCAAAAAATAATTCTAATGTTACTGCAATTGATTTTTCAGAAGAAGGAATTAGAAAACTCAATGCATTTGCCAAAAAAGAAAAATTAAATATTAAGGCAGATGTTTCAGACGTAAAATCATATTTGCAAGATTGTGAAAAATTTGATGCAATCTTTGCAATAAATGTTCTTCAATTCATAGATGAAAGAAATATCTTCAAAACCATTCAACAAATTCAATCAAAGACAAAACCAAAAGGATTGAATGTTATTGCTTCTTTTGTTGCTGAAACTCCAAAACAAAAGAAAATGGTTTTATCAAAAAGAAGATATTTTTTTAATGAAGGAGAATTGAAGGAACTCTACAAAGATTGGAAAATTCTTTTTTATGAAGAAAAACTAGGTGATTGGGAAACTCACGGAGAACCAAAACATAGACACTTTACTGTAAAAATAATTGCACAAAAGAAGTAACGCCCCAGAAAAATACTTTGAAATTTTCCTTCGGAACGTTGCACTAAATTTCAGCCCTTCGGGGAATATAACAAGGATTTAGAGATTCCAGAAACTTGCAGTTTCTTCCATCCAAATTTTTGCTTCGCAAAAACTTCTCTAAATCCCGATGTTATACGCAATAGAAAGATAGTGCTAAAAATCACATAAGAATACGAAGGTTTTTTAATTACTCAAATTCTTTTTATATTATGATTTTCACAATCCAATCCCGAGATGAAAAATTCTTGGAAAAAATCTATGACCAATCAATGAAAGAGCTTGATGACTTTTTCGGTTTAAATTGGGAAAGAAACAAACCAAGAATTTTTCTCGTAAAAGATAGAAGCACAATAAATCAATTACGCGGAATGAAAACTGCGGATTGGATTGTAGGTTGGGTTAATAATCAAGATGTTTTTGTTTTGGATAAGAATACTTATGAAAAAGAAAGCTGCCACACTTATTCAGATGATGAATATCTTCGTTTAATAAAACACGAATTGGCTCACGCATTTTTCTTAATTGTATCTGGGTTTAAAAGTGAGCCAGATTGGTTATGGGAGGGTGTGGCAATATATCTGTCTGACCAAAACAAAACCAAGAAAAAACCCAACCAACTAAAAGAGTTTTTGCAACATTATTCTCACGAAAACAAAAATTCAGCAGTTTATAATGAATCTGGATTTGCGGTTGAATTTTTAGCAAAAAATTTTGGTAAACAAAAACTCTTGAATTTAATCAAATCTCTAAAAGAGATTGATTCTGAAGAAAAATTTGCTAAAAAATTTGAGGAAATTTATGGTTTTGATTTAAGTTACAAAAATTTCCAAAAACCTTCTAAGAAGTAAGCACGCACTATCTTTTTACTTGCTCCTTTCAGTCGCACCACGCCTTGCAGGCTCTCACAAAATCAAAGATTTTGTTCTGGGCGTATAACAGACATTAAAAGAAAAATCCTTGCAGGATTTTATCCAAATACGCTGTACTTCTTTTAATGTCAAATGTTATGTCTAATTTCAAATGTGCACTCACAAATCGTTAGATTAATAAACAAATTTCCTTTTCAATAAAGTATGAATATTCCAAAAGTAGAATTTAGTGTTGCACCAATAGACAAAATCTTTTCTTTAATTCATTTTTTCTTAAATCCTACAAAAAAACAATGGGATTGGAGTAACGCAATTTACAAAGATTATCCTGAATTAAAAAGTAAATTGCAGAATATTAAAGATAAGAAAAAACGAAAAGAAGTTGAGTATCGTTTTTTCACAGAGGTTTTCAAAAAGGAAAGAATCGAATTAGAAAAAAGAGCAAAAATTTTCCAAAGAGAGTGGAATAAAATTAATGATGATGTAATGCTTGTTCTTTCTAAAGTTGTTGAACAAGAATGGTCTGACAAAGATAAGAAAATTTTTGCAAGAATTTCTTTGAACCCTATTTGTCCTCGGTACATCAAACAAAGAACTTTCGACCTTTTCTATAAACAAAAACCAAAATATATGAAAAGTGTTGCTATTCATGAGATTTTGCATTTCATATATTTTGAAAAATGGAAAAAGGTCTTTCCTAAAACTCAAGAAAAAGAGTTTGATGCACCTCATTTAGTCTGGCAATTAAGCGAAATGGTGCCAGGAATTATTTTGAATGACAAACGGGTTCAAAATGTTTTCAAATACAAATTCGATTCTTACAAAGAATATGAAAATTTCAAATTGAATGGAAAACCTCTTTTATATTATTTGCAGGATTTTTATAACAACAGAAAAGATTTTGCAGATTTTTTAAAGAAGTCTTGGAAATTTGTTAAAAAATACGAAAAGGAAATTAATTCTATATAACGTGCACATTTGAAACTCTGCGGTTTTTCTCTTCGAGAAAAATCCTCGGGGACGGGTTGCACCCTTTCGCTAACGCTCACCCAGACATAACAGCGATTATCTGGAATTTTCCTGCTGAAAATTCCCAAATTTCACTTCGCGAAACTTCAGATAAGCCCGATGTTAAGTTCAATAAAATTTGAGTTCCTTTTTTAGAAATAGGGGGTTCCTAGTCCTTTGGACATTTTGCCTTTCTCTTTGAGAAAGAAATTTATTTAGAAGGGGTGCTCTCAACCTATTTATCTTGTGCTTTCAACTTTGCATTATTTACATATCCGATAGGTGTCCAAAATCCTTTAAGAAGAGTGGCATCTATTTTGCTTCTTCCATCTCCTTCATATTGAACTCCTTGTTTTGCAAATTCATCTAATGCTCTTTGAACTGGTTGAGCACAATATCTCAATTCTTCAACTAACTGAGGGTTAAGATTTCCTTGAGAATCAAAATCATATCTATGTTGTTCAACAAAATGAAGAGGATATGTTGGATCTAGTGTAACTTCATTCAATAAATCCCCTTTCTTTCCTAAAGTTATAGGGTCTTGTGGTTGACCTAAATCTTTATCAGCTAACACAGTTATTGCATATTGAAAAAGCTTTAATTGATATTCTTGTAATTGAGATATATCTTTTGATTCCTGATAAATATCTTTAAAACTATGTTGAATTCCCAAATCTCTTTGAGTTTCAGGAGAATTTTTTAAATCTTCAAAAATAACATTTTGATAGAATTGTGCAACTGATTCCATTGTAGCAGAAGTAAGTGGAGTATCTTTAGTTAAAAAATATGGAAGTCCATTTGTTTTTGTAATTACTTGATTTAAAGCATGTCCCATCCCTTCATGACCATATAGAGTAATCAAATCTCTTTCCCTAATTTGTAAACTTCCATCCTCGGTTGTAAAACAAACGGCAGGAATTCCAATTGCCAAAGTATTAGTTATTGGATGAAAATATGATCTTCCTTCTGTAGTTGGAACTGCACTAATATCTCTTAAAAATTCTCCAACTTGTGTCAAATCTTGAAGAAGTTTTCCTAATCTTTTATGATATTTTTGAATATGAACTGCTGCGAATTCTTCAGCTTGTCTTCTTACTCCTGGAATATCAGCAGGAAGTCCTAATTTATAATTTTGAATATCTTTAGTTTGATATAATTTTTCTATTGATTCTTGAGTCTTTAGTTTGTTTGTAACAAGCCACTCTCTTAATCCGTTTATATCAGATTCAGGAATACCATACATAGAAATAACAGTATCAAAATCATAATATCTTGGAGTAATTCTTTGATCAAGAGTCAGAGCTTCTCCGTTTAATCTTCTTTTCAATTCAGATTGCATTAATTGATCTTGATTTTCGGGAGATTCAATGTCTGGAATAGAATTAGCAAGTTCTTTCATTTCAGTCATAGTTCTAGCTGCTTCTTGATAAGGGAATACATTATATTTGCTTCCAAATTTATACATTCTATCAAGCTTTTTCAATAATCCTTCACTTGCAACTACAATATTATTACTCATTTTGTGACCTCAAAAATTGATTTAAAGTATATTCAATTAAATGACTTTTATTTCTGAATAAACCACTATTTACTTTATTCTCTATTGTGTTAATTATATTCTCTTCAATAGTGATACTCAATTTTTGCTTCATAGTATAATGTAGTATAAACCACTACTTTATAAACTTTCCGGTTATTTTACTACTCTTAAGTTACTATTGATAAACGACGCCAACTTCTAAATACGCTCGCCCGCTTACTCTAAAATTTTGCCTTCGGCATCGTTGCACTAAATTTTAGGTCTTCCCGTTGGTCAGACGAAACTAACAGGGCTTAAAGGGTTTCGTTCGGTTGCACTTCACTACACCCAAATTTGATTTTCCAGCTCTGTTCCGCTTCGCTTCACGAGGGAAAATCAAACTTCGTTAAATTCCGATGTTATACGCAATTAAATTTTCACTAGTCTAAATCTCATTCTTCTTTTAAAAAAAGAAACAAAAGAGGGGGAGTCCAGGTGCTACGCACGTTTAGTCTTTTACTTCGTAAAAGAAATTTATTAAGAGGGGGCTTTTAGTCCTTCGGACATTTTTATCGAAAAGGCAAAGCTTTGCCAGTTTTAGCATCGTAAATCTTTGAATCTTCACCAGGTCTTTGTATATACTTTATATCTTCAATTCCCAGATTTTGAGTTAACCTTGAACGTCCAATTTGAAAACCTCTAGCGGTAGTTTCGGCTATTGAATAAGTTGTATCTCCTATATTGAAATTTAATCCATTTCGATTTCCATAATCGCCTTCAACCGCAACTGTAATGTGTTCATTAATATACACTAGTCTATAATCTACACCTGTTTGTTCCAACAATGAAGCATACAATATTACTTTTCCACTGCAATCCGATCCGCCAGTCATTAAAACTTCATTTGGTCGTTTTAATACTTCTGCACTTGAATTTGCATCTGAGTAATCATACTTTAATTCTTCTGTTACAAAATCAAGCAATTTTTGTGTTTTTCCTTCATCGGTATTCTCATTTCTTGTTAATGGACCCACTAGTCTTTCCAAAGAGCTCTCACCTTTTTTGGCTACAAAAGCCCCATGATTTGCAATAATTTGATGTCTTCCATATCTATCGGTTCCTGTATCAGCATTAAGATAACCTCCAAAAACACTTTTATTACTTACAAAGTCTTGTAACTCTTGCATATTTAGAGAATAATTTGCACTTCTATATGGAATGCTTACTGTATCTGTTTTATCCACCCTAAAATTATTTGAAGGAAATCTAAAAAAATAATTTCCAGGTTTTTTTAGAACATAATCTCCAAGTTCAATTCTACTTCCACTAAATTCTCCATTAGCGGTTCTACCAAATTCAACTAAATTGGGATTAACTGCTAGTTCTCCAAGTGCTTCTTTTTTAAATTGTCTTTCAGGGATTGATAAATAAACCATCCCTTCTCTTAAATTAAGCATTTGTAACTCTGCTTTTGTTCCAGTTATTTGCTCCATGAAATCGGAATTTGAGAATTTTGGTTCTGATAAATAACTTAAGACAGTATTTCTTAATTGATTATCCTCTTGAACTTGTTCTGTTCTAGTTTGATTAGTGTTGGGTTCGTTGTCTGCTTTTTTACAGCCAGGCATACCTAACACTAATGGAACTGCTACAAGTCCTGCTGCAATAATCCTTTGTAATTTATTCATACAAACAGATAAAATGGGTTACTTTATAAATGTTCCTATTAAGTAACTACTTAAGAGAGACTAATTAAGTGTCGAGTTATATTCTTTTAGAAAAAGAACCAAAATAAAACCCCCTCTTTTCTTTTTTAATAAAAGAAACAAAAAATCTGGACTCTCCCTCGTGCTACGCACATATAGTCTTCTTCGAAGAAATTTATTAAAGTGAAAATTTAACTCTTCGCCATTTTTTTGCTTCGCAAAAAACCGTCTTGCAGACTATGGCTCGGTCTTAGCAGACGCGTATAACAGCGATTAAGAGGTAAATTTTCTTGCAGAAAATTTCCCCAAATTCGCTTCGCGAACTTCTTTTAACCCAATGTTAAATACAATCTTTTGTTACCTCTAACGAGGCTGGTGCCGTAAATAATAAAAATGCTATTGCCTTCGTTTATACGTCTAAAAACGAGAGAAAAACCAATTTCTTCGTAACTGGATATAACATTGTATAAACGGTTCACTTCGTTCTCCCAAATTTTTCCTAAAAGTTAATTAACAGAGTTGGGGCTTTTCTTATTTAGTTTGACATTTCTCACATACTCCTGTAATATCAATTTGAAAATGGCAAATATCTCCTTTTACTTCCTTCTGCAAGAAATCCAATTTTTTCAAATTAATATGTTTTATATTCCCACAATTTTCACAGATGAAATGGCAATGACTTCTTACATTAGTAGAATAAATTATTTTACGATTACAAGAATATGAATGGATTTTCCCTTCTTCTGTGAGCTTTTTTAAAAAACGATAAACGGTCGCAATTCCGATTTTCTTATTCTTCTTAGATACTCGCATATATAATTTTTCAGCATCAAAAAAAGAATGAAGACTCTTTATTTCTTCTTCAATAAGCTTTTTTTGGTTTGTTTTTCGCAGCGTCATCTTATTGATAATGGGAATCAATAAACTATATAAATATTTCTAATCTATTACTCTTAAATGGTTATGACAACTCTTTATACAATCATCAGCGTCATTGTTGTTTCGCTGGTATCTTTTGTAGGAATTATAACATTATTCTTTAGGAAGAAGAAAATAGACCGCTTACTTCTTATCTTAGTAAGTATTTCGGCAGGAACATTGTTTGGTGGTGCTTTTTTCCACCTTATTCCAGAAGCAGTAGAAGAATCAGGTTCTTTTAGTGTATCTATTTCATTTCTAATCTTAGCAGGCATTACTATTTTCTTTCTTCTAGACAAGCTCATTCATTGGAGGCATTCTCATACTGAATCATCACTAATACATACTACAAAAGAAAATAAACCAAGCGTGGCATACCTAAATCTTCTAGGCGATGGATTTCATAACTTTTTAGATGGATTGATCATTGCAGGAAGTTATCTAGTTAGTATCCCTACAGGAATAGCTACAACAATAGCGGTTGTAATACACGAAACGCCCCAAGAAATTGCTGATTTTGGTGTGTTAATGTATTCTGGTTTATCAAAATGGAAAGCATTACTGTTTAACTTCTTTTCTGCTACTTTAGCAATTGTAGGAGCTATAGTTGGTCTCATTCTTGGAACGCAATCAGAGATATTTATAGCTGCCATTGTACCGTTTGCAGGAGGAGCATTTGTATATATTGCTGGTTCTAACTTAATTCCAGAATTATTACGTAAAAATCATGGATTAAAAATTTTGCTCCAGCAATTTCTTGCATTTATAGTAGGAATAATAATTATGTATGGATTATTGTTTCTTGAATAAAAGGAAATTAAAACAAAAGAAAAACATATATTTTGGCCCCAACTCTGTAATTTTACTCTGTTTTACAGATAATTAATAATATTAACTTTTAGGAAAAACTACGCTAATCCCTGTGCTCAGGAAAATAAAAGACTTCTCCGTTCCCTTCGGTCAGTCGACCACGTTGCACTCTCCTCCTTTTAGTCATCGGGAGACATAACAGGAATTTAACGGAAAAATGCCCAGCTCGCATTTTTCCCAAATCGCCTACGCCAACTTCGGATAATCGCGATGTTGCTTGTCGCTCCTCCGTCGCTAAATTTTGATTTTTCTTTTCTTCCCACCCTAACGATACGAGAGATAAGCCCGCAGTCCTTCGGACAAATAGCTTTTGTCTTCGACAAAAATAGAAAAACTTCTTTTATCCGACCACAAAACCAAAACAAACGAAATTAAAATTTCGCATAACCAGGGATAAAAGGTTTCACTTCGTTCCACGCAAATTTTTCATTTAATTAGAAATAATCCCTCCCCAATTTTGCTTAAAACAAATTCTTAATTTCTTTTAGCCCTGCTTCCAATTCCACAGTATTATGAGCATCAGTTCCTACCAAAAAAGAAATTTTCATCTTTTTAGCTTCTTCTAAAATTTCTTTGCTAGGATATTGTTCAGCACAAGGTTTTCTTAATCCCTTAGTGTTCAAATCAATTTTCATATTTTTCTTTTTGATTAATTTTAAAGTTTTTTGTATCTCTTTTTTATACCAATCTTCCTTTCCTGAGAAATACTTTTTCTCTTTATTCCAAAGTTTGATTATATCTAAATGTCCGACGACATCAAAACAATCAGTTTTTATGGCTTTTCTTAATTCACCATAATAAAATTTTACTAAATTTTTTATTCCCTTATGGTATTTTATTAAGTCCTTAAAACTTTTTTCATTATAATCTATTGGAGTTCCTTTTCCTCCATCATCTACAAAATGCACGGAAATAAATCTTAAATCGTATTTTCTTTTTGTAGCTTCCTTTTTTATCCATTTCTTATAATCTCTTAACCAATCAAATTCTATATTCACGCAAACCTTAATCTTGCCTTTATATTTTTTCTTTAATTTTTTCAGTTCTTTATAATGCTCATCGGAATAATAATCATTTCCCCAGTCTCTAAAACCCTGTGGAAAATGATAATGATCTGTAATTCCCAAAACGTCAAATTTCTTTTTTATTGCCACCTTTATCCAATCTTCAGGATTTAATTTTCCATCTGAGCCAGTTGTATGTGTATGATAATTTACTTTTTTCATTTTACCAATGCATACAAGGAATTTTCACAATGGATTTAGTTCTTAAAACATGAGAAATAAATTTATCTTTTCCTTCGTAATAAATTTCCCACCAACCTTTTTTTTCTCTGTTAGTTTTTTTATTTCCGTAATCATAAAAAAACCTATTTTTTAACTTTGGCTCTGCTTTTAATCCAACTTTTTTGTAAAATTGTGCTGTTCTACTTCCAGTAAATCCTAGAGCTGTCTTTTTTCTCTTCATAAAATATTTCATCATCTCTTTCATTAAAATAGTTCCATAACCTTTCTTCTTTTCAATAGAAATAATATTTCCTATTCCTAAAATATTATAAGCTTTCCCCAAATATTTTATTTTAACAGGTTTTAACAGCCCAAAAGATTTAACTCTTCCTTTATCTTTTATAAAAAAGAAAATACTTTGCATTTCATCCCTTAATTCTTCTAACTCTTTTTCAACAGGTTTTTTATTTTCATCAAATTCCCTTACAGATTCCTTAGCAAAAAAGTAAAGTTCTTTTTTTGAGAGTTCTCTTCCTTTTTTAATTATAATTTTCATTATACTTCTTGTAACAGAACTTGTTTTTTATATTTAACTAAACGCAAAATTTTCCCCGCCCCACAACTTTCTTTTTTGAAAGACAATCTCTCTTATTTAATGGGTTTTATAGACGAAACCCGCCGTCCTAAAGTGTCCCCTTTAAGATTAATATGGCTCACAACTTTGATTTTTTCCTTCGGAACATTGCATTAAAAATCAACCTCTATCGAGGGAATATAACCGGGCTTAAAGGGTTTCGTTCGGTTGCACCTCACTCCACCCAAATTCAATTTCAGCTCTGAAAAAATTCTCAGCTCTGTTTCACGAGGAGAATTTTTTCGAGGAAATTGAACTTCTCTTAATCCCAATGTTAAGTGAAATTGCCCTACGCCCGCCGAATTGTTTTAATTTTGCACTAAGTAGTTATGAACGCCCTACTTATGTAAGATTACACCCGGATAAAGTTGAAAGATTACCTTCTGCAGAACCTAAAAATATTTCTAATTATGTTGTGTATGAACCTAAGAAAAAACCAATAATTTCACTAGTTGGTTCTGGTCTTGCTATGAAATATGCTACAGAGGCTGTAAGTGATTTAGAAAGAGAAGGGGTACCTACTAGATTAATCAATGTTGTTGGACCAAAAACTCTGGATGACACATTTGTTGAAAAACTTGAAAAGGGAGTCCCTGTTTTAACTCTCTTTAATGGAAATTCTAAAGTCCTTGAATCTGTTGTTTCTTCTGCTATTATGAGACATCCGTCAGCAAGACCTTCAAGAGTTTATTCTCATGGTTTTGAATATGGAACCTCTGGTCCAGTGATAGATTTATTAAGATATTTTGGGTATGATTGTAATGGAATTAAACAAAAGATAAAGAGTATTTTAGAATGAAGAAATTAACAATAGATGCGGCCAAAGAAATCCAAAAGAAATACTTAGAAAAAATTAAAGATGATAAATTAAAGAAATTTGTGAAGATCCACTCTAAACTAGTAGGGGAAATGGCGATTATTCTTTCCAATAAGAACAAATTAAATGAATTTTTTAGAATTGCTGCTTTAGTTCACGATATTGGATATTCATTTGATGAAGCAGAACATGCAAAACATAGCTTAAGGATAATTCGAGAAGAAGACTTTCAAGTGAGTGAAGAACTAAAAGATTGTATTTTAAACCATGGGAATAATGATTTTCCTTCAACAGAAGAAGGTAAGATCTTTAGATTAGCTGATAAATTAAGTGCTTTAGATAAAGATTTTGTATCATTTTTTCTTGAACATAATAAAGATAAAATTGAAGAAGAAGATTTAAGTTTTATAAAGATGTTTTTAGATAAAAGTTTTGGTTACTTGAAAGAATTTAATATAAAAAAAGATTAACATACCCAAGAAAACACTCTTTTTTATTATTATTTTTCTTTTAAAAAAAGAAACAAAAGCGAGTCTCTCCACCCCAAAAAATTTATTTTCTTTTTAAAAAAAAGAAACAAAAAGGAAAGCACACATTTCTTATTTAATGGGTTTTATAGACGAAACCCGCCGTCCTAAAGTGTCCCCTTTAAGATTAATATGGCTCACAACTTTGATTTTTTGCCTTCGGCATCGTTGCACTAAAAATCAAGTCCTCCAAGTATTCGGGAGAGTTGAACAGGGGATAAAGAGTTCCGAAGTCTTGCAGACTTCTCCACCCAAATTCGGTTTTGCGGGTTGCCTCAAAACCTAACTTCTCTAAATCCTGATGTTAGTTTCAATTGCAAATTCTCTTAAATTAGTATAATAAAATAAAATTTTTTGACCTTTTTAGGTGACTTTAACTTTACAGCTCATATTTCCGAAACATTTAAATAACCCATTTTCTCTATGT
>Ga0208641_1000610_pt1 | contig 20831 bp, 18 predicted proteins | sample ETN02SmetaG_2_FD_185789 | JGI IMG/M metagenome (GOLD analysis project Ga0208641, IMG submission 185789) | Marine microbial and viral communities from oxygen minimum zone, Eastern Pacific Ocean - ETNP2014F10-02SV253 (SPAdes) (version 2) | ecosystem: Environmental > Aquatic > Marine > Oceanic ... | reverse complement strand
ATTTGTGCACAAAGATATTTATCAACCAGTCATTAATGGTGTAAAAGCAATGGCAGAAGCTTTCACCATTGGACATGGCTTGATTCCAACAAATGATTTTGGTCCTCTTATTTCTGAGATACAAAGAGAAAGAGTGATGTCTTATATACAACTAGGTCAGGACGAAGGAGCTGAGTTGTTAACGGGAGGTGAAAGCATTGGTGATAAGGGTTTTTTTGTTAAACCCACAATTTTCTCCAATGTTAGAGGAGATATGAGAATTGCAAAAGAGGAAATATTCGGTCCAGTTTTATGTGCTCAGTCTTTCGAAAATGAGGATCTGGAAACTATAGCCCATCAAGCCAATGATACCTCCTATGGACTATCTGGGAGTGTTTGGACACAAGATATTTCAGTTGCTCATAAAATGGCCATGCTGATTGATGCAGGGCAAGTGAGTATTAATTGTCATGCAGCTGTGGATCCAGCTATCCCATTTGGTGGTAATAAACAATCAGGTTGGGGAAGAGAGTTTGGCAAAGAAGGCTTGGAGCCCTACCTTAAAACCAAAGCTACATCTGTTATTTTTTAGACTGGGTTTAACTACCAAGGTACTTCGTTTCCAAATCGGTCTAAGAACTTTCCATTGTCGGATGCAGTCAGAGATTCAAACATTTTTTGTTGTTCTTCAACGCTGTCTCCAGGGTCAATTTCTGCTTCTGCTCCGCCAAGATGTGTTCGACACCAGCCTGGTGCAAGTGAAACAACAATGATGTCTTTCCATTCATTAGACATCCCTTTGGTAATAACATTCAGTCCAGACTTACTAGCTCGGTAGGAGTATAAGCCGCCAAAATTATTTTGATATACAGAGCCTAAATCACTAGACATCATAATTAGGATTTTCTTATCGCTAATTGAAATTTGTTTGTGAAAGGATGTTGCCACTTTAAAAGGTGCAAGCAAGTTTACCTCCAAGATATCTCTCCATATCTGATAATCCATATTGTCTATTTTTTGGTAGTCCATTGCCGCAGGCATTCCTTCAGGACCTCCTGTACCAGCGTTGTTGATTAAAATATCAATTGCAGTGTTATTATACTTTTTTGCAAGTTCATCTATTTGATCATGGTTGGTGACATCAAGCTCTTCAGTCGAAAAACTATTGCTATATTGTTTTTTCAATTCGGCCAACTCTTTTGAGTGTTCAGGTTGTCTAGCACATGCTATGACGTTCCAATTTTTTTGAGCATATTGACGAACGTGTTCATAACCAATGCCTCTGTTAGCACCTGTTACTAAGACCGTTGACATAATGGTTTCCCCGTATTGCTATTAACTTTAAAAAGAACATAATATCAAAATAGTTTTTATTGCTATAATTCTCAGATATAAAAAATAAACTCAAAGTCCTCGATTATTAATGGAAACGACTGAACTTAAAAACTCTATAACTCAAATTTTTAGTGACCTAGCTGGTCCATTGGCATCTATTGGTACACGAATCCTTTTTGCAGTTTTAATTATTGTGATAGGTAGATGGGTGGTTAAGCTGCTCCTAAAAATCATTAATACTGCTCTTGAGAAGACAAGTATTGAGGAAACTGTAAGGATTTTTGTAGGCAATCTTCTCAGAACCTTATTCATGGTGGTTGTTTTTATTGCTGCAATTAATCAGTTAGGTATAGAGACCACCTCGATAATTGCAATGTTGGGAGCAGCTGGTTTGGCAATTGGTTTAGCCCTGCAAGGATCATTAGCGAACTTTGCTGCAGGAATTCTGATCGTAACTTTTCGACCCTACAAAGTGGGTGATTATATTCAAGCAGGTTCTGCATCTGGTACGGTTTTAGATATTCAAATTTTCTCAACAGTCCTAAAGACTCCTGATAACAAGGTGATTGTCATACCCAACGGAACGATCATGGATGGCAGTATCACCAACTATTCTGAACAACCCACACGTCGTGTGGATATAGTTGCCAGTTGTGGTTACGAAGATGACATTGATAAAGTTAAGCAATTATTGACTGATATTATCAATCAGGATGACAGGATACTTGATGAGCCAGAACCACTTGTGGCTTTATCTGAGCTGGCTGATAACAGCATCAATTTTGTTGTCAGGCCTTGGGTTAATTCTTCTGATTATTTTCCTGTTTATTATTCTATATTGGAGCAAATTAAGAAGAGATTCGACAAAGAGGGGATCTCAATTCCCTATCCTCAAAGGGATATCCATATCTACAATCACGAAAATAAAAACTAGCTTCCAGATTCCTTTTTTTAAAGTTGGTTTAAGCTTGCATCCATTTTTGGAACTTTGGAGTTGCTGGAGGCTCAAGTCCGGTTTCAGCTTTGCAACGCTTCTTGAGTTCACTAATGCTCGAAAATCCTTTATCAAACAGTTTTGTTTTGCCTCTTGCTTTAGTCATCTCCTTTCTTAATTTAGTCGTTGCAGAATTATTTATTTTAAGATCCTTGCTGAGTACGACACCATAATTTTTCTTAGCACCCTCTCTAGTTACCAAGCCGGCATCAACATCAAAGGCAACTCTTTCAGCAGGTCTTGTAAATGGATCACCCCATCCTCCTCCACCCCAAGTTACATGGTAGAGCACATCATTCTCCTCAACTTTAATTCGATCACATTTTGATTGGAGCAATTCAGTATCTCCATTACTTCTTACCAATGTTTTTGTGCTTCTTGCACCTGGATGACCTCCATTGACCCCCCAAGGATAAGTGAGCCATCGATCATCATGTAGAGAGACTTCTCCAGGCTCTAAGAATCGATAAGTAGTGCAAAGAGCATTACCACCTCGATGATGTCCTGCTCCTCCACTGTCAGGGACCGTGTAGTACTCCTCAATAACAAGTGGGAAGTAACTTTCTAAAAACTCATTTGGAACATTGGTAAAGCTAGGCCAAAGTGAGTGACCATCTGGACCATCACCCATTGGTTTTCCTGGCACTCCTCCAAATCCAATCATATAGAGCTGATACCATTCTCCTTTCTTGTCATATCCGGAATACATTAAATGGGGGCTGTCAGAGAACCCAGCGGCACAAAGAAAGTCAGGAGATCCTTGACCAAGGAGACCGCCTAGTATGTCAAATATTCTACCCAAAGCATGTGTTCTGCATGATAAGGCAGCTGGATGTATGGGCTTTAAAAGGGTGCCCTCTGGAATTCTAACGTCCATCAAATCGTAAAACCCGTCATTGAACATAATTGCCGGATCGAAAACCATAATCATGTATACGCCACAGAACATTTTGAACATTTCTTCATTTAGATAAAAATTGACTGAGCTGATTGACTGTGGATCAGTGCCCTCAAAGTCAAAAATTACTTTTTTACCCTGTCTCCACATGGCGCATTTAATTTTATAAGGGCCCATCCCAAGACCATCGTCACAGATATAATCTTCGAAATACTGTTTTTCAGTCGGTACTGTATTTGTGATGAGTTTACCCATTGCTGTTTTATTCCTATCCAAAAGTTCTTCAAGAGCAGAATAATAGATATCGTCACCAAATCGTTCAGCCATTTCCAAGACTCGTTTCTCTGCCATTCTTATCGCAGCAACGATGGCATTAAAATCGCTTCTATTCCAATGGGGTAGACGGCAGTTGTTTAAGATTAACTCTAAAATTTCTTCCTGGAGTTCATCATTTTTATAAATCTTTATAGGTGGGACCCTGATACCTTCTTCAAATATTTGACTTGCATCTGTTGGAAGACTGCCTGGGACTTTACCACCTACGTCGGTCATATGACCAAACATGGCTGCATAACTGATGAGTCTGCCGTCTTTATATATGGGTCTGAGCAACAACCAGTCATTGACATGACTGATTGCTCCATTGCATGAGTACGGATCGGTGGTAAGGAACATGTCACCCTCTTCCATAGTTCCATCGTAGGCTTCCATAAAGCCATAAATGAAACTTCCAAATTGCCCTACAACCATTTTTCCGTCTAAGTTTGCAATCATTGGAAATTCATCACCTTGTTCCCGAATACCTGGAGACATTGCCGTTCTAAATAGAACAGCATCCATTTCCCAGCGTGCTGAGAACATTGAATTTTCTATAACGTCCAAGGTAATGGGATCAAGTTTGACCCTTTTAAAAGGTTTATTATTGGTCTGAATTATCTTTGTTGGCATGAGGCACTCCTTTTAAGCATCTGGGGTAATCAGAATATTACCAAATTTATCAATCCGGCCTGAGTGATCAGGCAAGATTACAGTGGTTGAATCCATTTCTAGGACAATTGCTGGTCCCTTGATTATATTCCCTTGTTTTAATTTTGATCGTTCATAGAGAGAAGCAAATCTGTTTTTGCCCTCCATAAAGACTTTAGTTTTAGAGATGAATGCTCCAGAGGGATTGTAATTTCCTCTGGGGACAGATGGTGCTTTAACGCTTAGAGCTTTGTCTCTGACAACTGCTCTTAAATTCACTAACTCTTTTTCTGCTGGCAGAGCGAATGTGAATAGTTGTTCATGCATTTCATCAAATGTGTTGCCAATAGCATTGAGCCCTTTTCTTTTGAGTTCACTCAAGTCAAAATCAACTGTTAGCAATAAACCTTGTCCGTGATATCGAATGTCCACTTGATAAGTAGTGGTTCGATTCTTCTTTGCCACACCCTCTGCATCAAGTGTTTTTGAAGCTTTTTTTGAGAGATCGGTAAATATTTGGACTACCTCTTTCTTGTTGGTATCGCTAAATCTTCTAATAAAAGACATTGAGGCTTCATCTTGAATCGTTGTCGTTACATCTCCATAAGCACACAATACCCCAGGTCCAGGTGGAATAATGACCGGCCATGAATTGGTAAGTTTTCCGAGTGCGTTTGCATGCAGTGGTCCTGCGCCTCCAAAACCAATTAAGGCAAAATCTCTAGGGTCAAATCCTTTTTCAACAGAAACCAATCTTAAGGCTCCGTACATATTTTCATTGACAATATCATAAATTCCAGCGGCTGCTGCCTGAATAGAAAGACCCAAAGGATCAGCAACTGTTTTAACTGCATCTAGTGCAAGGTCTTTTCTAATTTCCATATCTCCACCCAAGCGAACATTGGGTGGCATATATCCCAGAGCCACATTTGCATCGGTTACGGTTGGCTCGGCTCCGCCTTTATCATATGCTGCTGGTCCAGGTTCTGCTCCCGCACTTTGAGGACCGACTCTTAATGCTCCTGTGAGTTCAGGAACATGAGCAATAGATCCACCTCCAGCCCCTACTGTTCTGACATCCACTGATGAGGCTCGAACTGTTACATCTCCAACAGTGGTTTCACGACTCTGTGCTGCCCTGCCATTCTTGACCAGTGAAACATCGGTAGATGTTCCTCCCATGTCAAATGTTAATAGATTTTTATAGCCTGCCTGTTGAGCAATCCAGATTGCACCCGACACTCCTCCTGCAGGTCCACTCATTAATACATTAATAGGCGAGTTTTCTGAAGCCTTTGCAGATGCTAGTCCTCCGTCTGATCTAAGAATATGCAGTTTGACATCATTCATACGCCTCTTAAGTCCTTTTTGAAGGTTCTTAATATATTCAGAGACTTTAGGACGAACGTAAGAATTTGCAACCGTAGTGATCGTCCTTTCATATTCTTGCATTTCAGGAACAATTTCTGATGAAAGAGAGACTGGCACTCCAGGCAAGAGTTTTTTCTTATTGATGATTTTTTTTATTTCTTTTTCATTAGTATCATTGGCAAATGAATTGATTAATGAAACCGTTAGAGCCTCAATGCCTTTTTTAGAGAGAGCTTTGATGTCTTTTTCAAGTTTACCTTTTTTGACTGTTCTTAAAATATCCCCAGATGCTGAGGTTCTCTCATCTGCTTCGATAGTCAATGCCAGTGGTGCCAATGGGTCGCTTTTATTGTAGATAACCCAACCACCTAAACCACCAGGGACAAAGGATCGAGCAATTTGTAGTATCTGGCGATAGCCTTTTGTAGTAACCAATCCTACTTTAGCACCGGTTCCCGTTAAAACGGTGTTAGTTGCAACTGTTGTACCATGCATGACAGAGGCAATTTCAGCTGGGTCAATGCCTGCATTATTACAGACTTTTTCAATCCCATTAAAAACACCTTTTGAAGAATCATCCGGTGTGCTTGGGACTTTTGCTGTATATAATTTTCCTGATTTTTCATCTACAAGAAGAAGGTCAGTGAAGGTTCCTCCTACGTCAACGCCTAGTCGATAACTCATGTTCTCTCCTAATTTTTATCTTTTATCAAGATGATTTTCATCTTCATTGAGTGAATCATTGTATAACGAAGAGCAAAGTCTGTGAATAGTTGAATTAGTTTTACTAAATAATATAAATTTATCAAAGATTGACATTTGCATTTTCAGGAAAGATTCCAGCTTTGGGAACCATAGCCGGAACATTCCTACCTAATATTTCTTCCAACCACTGTGTGGTTTTCACAACATCATTAAGGTTTACACCTGTTTCAATATTAGAGCGGTCGAGCATATACAACAAATCATCTGTCGGAATATTACCCGTTGCTTTTGGTGCGAAAGGACACCCACCGACCCCACCAGTTGAAGCATCAATAATTGAAACCCCTGATTCAATCGCAGCTGCAGCATTAGCTAAGCCTGTATTTCTTGTGTTGTGAAGATGAGTTCTCAAAGGAATGTCTGGATTAAGATCTTTAATTAGAGAAAAAACATTTTTAACTTGATTTGGAACAGCAACCCCTACACTATCAGCTAAGCCCAGAATATCAGGCCTACCTTGTAAGGCTTTTTCAGCTATTTCTACAATCTTTTCAGGATCCACCTCCCCTTCATAAGGACAACCAAAAGCACAAGCAATTACAACATTTGTTTTAATTCCTGCTGATTGGGCTTCGGATGCAATTTCCAACCAATTGTCAATTGATTGTTGGGTGGTAACACCTTGATTCCTCATGTTATAGGTATCGGTACTGACAATCACCATACCTACTTCTTGAATACCACAGTTTTTTGCACGTTCAAAACCCTTTTGATTCATGATGAGTCCTATGTAGCTGACATCATCATAATCAGGAAGGCTTTCAACGAGTTTTTCAGCATCAGCCATTTGGGGCACTTTTTTTGGATGAACAAAGCTGGTGACTTCTATTTTTTTTATCCCAGCATCTACTGTCCTGATGATAAATTCTTTCTTTGTTTCAGTAGGCATAATTTCAGGCTCACTTTGGAGCCCGTCTCTTGGACCTACTTCAAGTATTGAAACTTTGTTCATAATTCAATTCCATCCTTCTTTTGAGATTTAAATATTTGTGACTCAGTGTATACAAATATTGTGATATTCTCTATCTTTTATAAAACAAGGTTTATCATGGATTTAGGAAGAATCTCAATCGTTACAATTGGTTCGCACGATCTAGATTCAATGATCGAAGCCTATAGAGATTATTTAGGCTACCGTCTTACCAAGACTGGGAAAATAACAAAAGAGGAAGCCACTCATTGGCAAGCTAAAAATCTAACTGATTCAGAGTACGTTATCTTGCAGCCAGAAGAATCAGATGATTTTTCATTTAGGTTTATTCAGCAACCTAATCAACCTGACTATATTCCTTTTAAAAGTGAAGGATGGAATGCAGCTGAACTGATTGTCCAAAATGTCGATAAACTTTCAGAAGAATTAATAGATTCTCCATTCGAAATAATTGGACCCCCAGCAGACCTATCCTTTAATAAGAACATAAGAGCAATGCAAATAATTGGCCCAGCAAAAGAAATACTTTATTTGACTGAATTTAAAAGGAAAGTTTCTGAATTCGATAGCCCTGTTCCTAGGTGTTATGTTGATAAGACCTTTATCGTGATTCTGGCAGGAAAATCTCTAGAAGCAATGCAGATTTATTTTCATGATCATTTTTTGATAGCCAAAGCCCCAATTATAAAGTCAAGAATTCGTTCCATTTCAAGAGTTTTTGATCTTCCTGAAGAAACTCAATACCAAGCAGCTGCTATGACTTTGAGAGATCAATGCTTCATTGAACTTGATGAACTACCTAAAGAGGGTATTAGCAGAGTTAGTATTGATGGTTACCTTCCTTCGGGTATTGCAATGGTGAGCTTCCTTTGCTACAAGGAACCAAAGCACATTAATAATTTATATCCATCACATTTACCCGGTCTTGAATCCAGTTCTTGTTCAATGGAGGAAGGCAGTGTCGGTGAGTTCATTGAGCTTATTTATTGCTAAGATAATATCTACTTTTTTCTACAAAATCCTTAAATGAAAAAATTAATTATTAGCATTACTTTTTTATTGCTATAAACTTCTTGAGTCTATTATATTACTCGGGGTGAGGGTGAAAAATGAAAAGTAAATTCCAAATATGGTCTCTATTATTGATTGCAGCTGTAACTTCTGTAACTAGTTATTCTCAAGAAGTTACTCTTGAGGAAATTGTTGTTACTGCACAAAAAAGGTCAGAATCACTTCAAGACGTTCCCATTTCAATCCAAGCTTTTAGTTCTGATGAAATAGAACGACTGAATATCAGTAACACGATAGATTTGGTTCGGAATATTCCGAACATGATCGGAGTGACCAATGTAGCTCTACCACAAGCAGCTGCTTATTTCTTAAGAGGTGTAGGTCAAGATGAATCCGTTTCAACATTGGATCCAGCAGTTGGGACATTCGTTGATGGAGTCTATGTTTCCAGGCAAATTGCTAATAATTCTCGATTGTATGATGTTGAGAATGTGGAAGTGTTAAAAGGTCCTCAAGGGACTCTGTATGGCCGAAATACCAGTGGTGGAGCCGTTAAGATTAACACACAAAAACCACACGATCATAATGAAGGTTTTATAGATATTGCATATGGTGATTACGATACCGTAGAGCTTGCAGGAAAAGCTAATTTTGCCCTTAGTGATGTTCTTTTTGCCAAGATAACAGCATTTTATCTGGATCAGGGCGAAGGGTTTCTTGAAAATGTCACTCTGAACAGGGATCAGTGGAAAAGATCTGCAGAGGGAATGAGAGCTCAGGTTTTATACGCACCCGATGATCGATTTGAGTTGTTAGCAACTCTTGAATTCAGTGACGATGATACCGGTGGTATTGTTGGAGCAAATGCTTTAAGTGCATGTTGCGGTGATGACCTTTACAAAGTTGAGAGTGGTCTTGAAAACACTTGGTCAGGCACCGAACTCCTTGCCATCAGCATGAGAGCAACGTGGAATTTTGACACTTTTCAAATGGAGTTAATTGCAGCAGATCGTGATTTGGAACATAATTTTATGAATGATTATTCAGACCAAGTAACCCCCGCCTACATTATTCCTAATCTGAGTGATCACATCCAAAAAAGTGTCGAGTTGAATTTTACTGGTGATTTAGATAGCAGACACTATGGATCAATTCGATGGGCAGCTGGTGCATCCTTTTACGATGATGACAACGATGTTACCTTTGGTGATGGTTTATTTCTTTTTGGAGGTGCTGTCGCAGCAGATTTTATTAGGGATATGACCAATGTAACTGAAGCCAAGGCTGTTTATGCCGATGTAGCCATTGATATTAACGATCAGTTGACAATTACAATCGGTGGCCGACAAACTAAAGATGATCGAAAAATGACCGTTCAACAATATATCGACCTTGGTCCTGTGCCTATGCGCAACAGAGATCAGAGCAATTTTATGGACAGAAGTGGTTATATACCCATGTGGTCTACTGCCGACATTGTAGCTAATGGAGAATTGGATCAGCTTAAGATTGATGAGTTTACCAAGCGTATAGTGCTTGAGTACAATCCCTCGGATAGCATTATGCTTTACGTAAGTTATGCAGATAGTTTCAAAGGCGGTGGCTGGGCATCTAGAGTAACAGCTGCAACAGATTTTAGATCACTAAGACCTGAGTTTGTTGAAAATATTGAGTTTGGAATGAAGAGCCAGTGGTTGAATGATGCTCTAAGATTCAATCTTACCTACTTTGATGCCGATTATGATGATCTTCAAATAACTGCAATCGACCAACAGACAGGCGGTTTTCTATATTCAAATAAAGCCGATGCCACGGTTGATGGATTCGAAGCAGAATTGGTCTATGCGGCGTCCGATGAGCTCACGTTATTTATGAATCTTGGAACTCTGGATGGAACGTATACCGATTTAAGATCTGGAGCAGAAGGTCTTGAAGGTTTGCATTTGAAAAGAACACCAGATGTTACTTATAGATTGGGCTTGTTTTATGATACCGAATTGAATAGTGGTGACTTAAGCCTGACTGCAGTGCTGAATCATGAAGACGAATATTTTAGTAATCAGAACAATACTGCTCCTGGATTAAGGGAGGAAACTGATAATGTTAGCCTGTCTATGACGTATCGACCAAGTGATGCGAACTGGCGTATTACCGCAGGGTGTACAAACTGTACTGATGAAGAGCGATATAATTCAACCCTAGATTTTGGAACCCTCGGCTTTGTCACACAATTCCAAGATATCCCAAGATTATGGAGAATTTCGTTCCGATATGATTATTAAACGTATTATATTTAATAATTGACAAAATGATTGGCCGGTAATAAAACCGGCCAATTTTTTTAAATACGTTAGATTGGTCTTAGTTATGGAAACTATAATAAATAGCAATCTTATAGGGTTGGTTTTATTAACCTTGGTTGCTGGTGCTATTGCAGGTATATTGGCAGGATTATTAGGGGTCGGTGGCGGGATCGTTGTTGTCCCCCTGCTCTATTATATTCTTACTTTCCTAAACTATGATCAATCCATCATTATGCATGTTGCTGTGGGCACTTCTCTGTTTGTTATTGTTCCCACCAGTATCCGTTCTGCTATGCAACACAAGAAACGCGATTCATTTGACGCACGTATTTTTAAGAAATGGTTTGTTCCAATGGTTGCCGGTACTATTATTGGGTCTATTATTGCCAACTATGCTTCTTTCAAAGCTCTGACAGGTTTATTTGCAAGTATTGCACTTATCGTTTCTCTGCAAATGTTCTTATCCAGTAAAAAAAGTAATAGAAATTTTAAGATACCTAAATTTTTGTATCTCATTTTTCCATGTCTCATTGGCTTGATATCGGTCATGATGGGTATTGGCGGAGGCACTATGAGTGTTCCTGTGATGAATCATTTAGGTGTTGGAATGAGGAAAGCTGTTGGAACTTCAGCTTCCTTTGGAACTGTTATTGCAATACCAGGAACGATAGGATTTATAGTTGGTGGGATGGGAAACTCATTGTTGCCGCCTTTTTCATTTGGTTATATAAATATAATGGCATTCTCTCTCATTGTTCCTGCGACATTGTTAACAGTTCAAATTGGTGTCAACTATGCTCACCGAATATCACAGCAGAAATTAAGAAGATTATTTGCTTTGTTTTTGGGTATTACCGCTATAAAAATGTTGAGCGATCTATTTTAGAAAGTAATAGTTGAAGATTCTTTGCTTTTTAATTGTTCTTGTATATTTTTGATTTGATTTTGTAATAAAGTGACGCGTTCCACTTCTTTTTCCAGGAATTTTTGCCAATTAGTTGCTGTTCTGTACGATGAAGGTATTGTGCAAATAAGTCTTTTATTTTCAAGTTCTTTACCAATCTTTTCCCATCTTGCTTGCCTATCAAAGAGAATTAAAAAATCTTCTGTGGTCATATTTTCTCTAATCGAGCATTCTTCCAATGCAGCTTCTCTTCTTGCTGTTGCGTCGTTAGTTGCAAGCTTAAAAGAGTTTTTTGAATCTTCATACATATCTTCCTCAAATTGACACATACCAAGTGTAATATAGGACTCATCATCCCTTTTTAAGCCTCCTTTTTCGATTCCAGTTTGTGCAGCATCTACACAACTTTTATAATCGGCTATGTTTGCAAGTGATCGAGCCAGACGGACATCTAATTCTCCATCATCGGATAGTTTTGCAGCTTCTCTTAAGGCAATAATTGCCATTTGGTCTTCTTGGGCTAGAAACCAAGCTTGCGACAACAATCTCCAGTTTTTTACTTCCTTGTCAACGATACCTTCATCAAAGCCTGTTTGTAAAACAACAGCAGCTTTGTGGGGAACTTCTTTTGAGAGGTAGAGTTGTGCCATTTGAACGTACTCATTGCTTTTTTCCAGAAATCCCTCTTGATAGGCAGTGGCATAAGCTGATATTTGTTTTTCTTCCAACTCATCTTGACCGTATATGGCTGCCAGTTGAGTCCAATATTCTTTCTTTGACCACTCTATAAGAAGTCGCTCCAAAACATATCTAACCTTAGGGATATTATCCAGTTCAAAATAGGCTGCTCTGAGCAACAGCCACCAATTTTCTTTGGTAGGTCCTATAGCTAAATTGCTTGCCGATTTTTTGACATTGTCAATTGCCAGTTGGATTTCTGTTTTTTGTTCGGCTTTCCTGGTTTTTGACAAGTTCTCTTTTAGCTCCGCTTCAACTTGAGTAGCAAATCTAAAATAGTCAATTTCATTTTTATCTTCCTCTTCTCTTCTCAGGTATCTGATGCCATTTTCATCAGCAGTTGATTTAATGTTTTTCTGCAGTTGTTCTATTCTGAAGGCATTTCTTGATTCTGCTAGATCGATTGCTGATTGAATTACTGGGATTAGCTCTTCATATTTTTTTAGTTGGTATAATGCTGATCCTTTTAAAATATACAGATCCGGTCTTGGACTATCTTCGGTAGCAAGCAAGTCGTCTACGGCACTTATGGCTTTATCCCAGTCTTCTAGTTGAAACCACAATTGAGCAATTGTAAATCGAGCAGCCGATAATAATCCTTCCGGAACAGCTTCCTCGTTTAGGACTCTTTTATAGAAGTTGATTGCTTTTTTATAGTCCTCTTGGAGGTATGCGGTATAGGCTAGAAAATAATAAACCTGTGCTCTTTCATAATCAGATAATCTTTTTGATGAAAGAATTTCATTTAAAATTTCAATGCCCTCTTGTATTTGTTCTGCTTCTATTAATTCTTGGGCCTCACCAAGTTTTTTGGCAACTTTCTCTGACATTGATCCTACTCTTTTTGTTTTTCTAGATTGTTGTTCTTGAGCATTGGCAACAGAGATAATTGAGAAATTACCGGTGTATTCTGTGGATAAAAATATAAAAACAAAGGCAATTAGAATTAATTTAATCTTCATTTTATTTCTCTAGTTCGAATGTGATTTGTGTTTGCACCCCAGGAACATCAATAGGTGTGCCATTGATAACCCTAGGTTTGTATTTAAACTTCAACGCGGCTTTGAGTGAAGCATTTTGAAATAAACTGCTAGTGCATTCAACAATTTTAGGATTTTTTGTAGTGCCGGTACTTGTGACAATGTATTCCACTATGCAATAGCCCTCTATTCCTCTTGATTGAGCCCTACTGGGATAAACAGGGGCTACCTTAACAATCGGTAAATATTCACCTTCTGCGGCATTAAATCCTCCTATTCCAGCACCTACTCCAACTTTGGTATTTACAGCCCCAATATTTACAGTTTCTGTGTTAGTGTCAATTTCATCCAACTCAGGAGGGGTATCCGGTGGTGGCTCTTCTGGTTCAGGGGGTTTTTTTGGCTTGACTGTTTTTGTATCCAAAGTTTCATCTTTTTGGATGCGAACAAAGTCAACAAAACGTCCTTCATATTTTGAAGTAATCGCACCTTTACCGGTAGCAATAAGAATTTGCATTAACCACAGTATCGCAAAAGTTATAATCAGCGAAAACAAAACTGAGAGAGCCAATCTCTTTCTTGGGTCTTCTATCTGTTCTAGAAATCTGGAAATCGACCTAAGGCCTGCCAATCCTTTATTTCGTTGAGCAAGTTCAGTCATTGTTTTTAGTCCGGTTCAGCAGCTATTGAGACGTTAAATACACCTGCTTGACGTGCTGAATCCATTACTAGTACAACGGTTTCGTGAAAGGCTTTTTTATCGGCTTGAATAATAACCGAACCTTCTGGATTTTCTGCATGCAGTCTTTCTATATTTGCTCTCACTGCCCTGGGGTCAATACGTCTTCGTGCAATCCATATTTCATTGTTTGGACCGATTGCCACCAATATGTTGGCCTTCTCTTTTTTAACTGCTGTCGGGGCATCAGGACGGTTCACATCCAAACCGGATTCTTTAACAAATGATGCAGTGACGATAAAAAATATCAACATGATGAATACAACATCAAGCATAGGTGTTAAATTAATTTCGGTTTCTTCTTCCTGGACTGCCTGAAATAAGTTTTTTCTCATTTTTTAAAGACCCCTGTGTTTATTCTATTCTTCTGAAGTTAGATGATCTTCCAACTCTTCACTTTCCTTACTTATCTTTTGATTTAGTATAGTAATCAAAAAGACTCCTGAAAGGGCGCCAACCATGCCTGCCATTGTCGGAATGGTCGCCTTTGAAACGCCTGAAGCCATCGAACGAGCATTACCTGAGCCGGAAATTGCCATTACATCAAAAACCTCAATCATACCTGTCACCGTACCCATGAGTCCCAATAAAGGACAGACGGCGACAAGAGTTTTTATGACTGGCATGTATTGATTGGCAGACATATTAAATTGAGAGATTAGTTTTTCTCTAATAGCATGTGACTGCCATGTTTTCTTTTGTGTTCTGGCATTCCAAGTGGATTGTATACTTGACTTTTGTATCTTTAACCCTGATTGAAAGAAAGCTAATCGTTCCAATATTAATACCCACATTAAGAAAATTACGAAAGCTATAATACTCAACACGTCACCTCCCATTTCTAGGAAATCGCGGACGGAGATTATAAGGTCTTGAATCATCTTAACTAATACTCATATAAACCAGTTTCTGTTTACATTGATTGGCCTGTCTCTTTTTCTGAATGAGAAGCAATAATTCCGGCACCTTGTTCTTGGATGATTTGTGAAACTCGTTTGCTTCTACCACTAACAATGGTATGTAAGAGCGTTGTTGGAATTGCAACCGTTAGTCCAAGAACGGTTGTAACAAGCGCTTGCGAAATACCTCCTGCCATTAACTTAGGATCACCTGCTCCATATAGTGTGATTGCTTGGAATGTTTTTATCATACCTGTAACGGTTCCAAGTAGACCCATGAGAGGTGCAACGACTGAGATAACTTTTATTAAAATAAGTCCCTTATTTAGTTCAGGAGTCTCTTTGAATACAGCCTCTGCCATTTTTAACTCTAATGTTTCTGTGTCAGTATTTTTATTCTCATCGTAAACGCTGAGTACTCGACCTAAAGCATTATCTTTGCTAATGACATCACTTTTTAGTTGCGCGGTTACTTTTCTATCAGCGTCAACTAAACGAACAAGTCTTTCAATTGCTATGCCCACTCCAAAAAGACCCAATAGAATAATCAAATAGCCAACTATACCGCCTTGTTGTATGCGTTCAATCAAATTTGGACGTGCCACGAGCGACATTAGAACTCCACCTAGAGTAGGATCAAGCCCAAAGGCTACTTTCCCATCTGATGAAGTAAATAGATCAGCAGTACTACCGGTAAATCTTCTTCCTTCTGGTTGTCTTGGTATTTCAATAACATTACCTGTTTCGGGTTCGTAGTGAAGATATTTTCCATTTGTAATGATATTGAAAGAACCCACTCTAACGACCTCAGTACTGTTTTTGCCTCCTTCTATGTCGATGACATCAGTTGAAAACTTAACTACTTTTCCTGATTCTGTCATCTCTCTTTGGAGTTCGAACCAGAGCTTTTCAATTTCTGGAATACTTGGTAATTTGGAGTTGCTTCCTATTTTCTTTGCTAAGTCTTCTAAAAATTCTCCACGTTCTGGGTATTGAACATTTGTTAGAGAGGCATCAAATCGACTCCTTGCATCTCCTGCAACTTGTTGCATAACTCCAAATAATTCTTTGAGTGCCCCTAATCGTTCATTGAGAGTATTTTGAAGTTCGTTAAGTTCTTTATCATTATCTTCAAAAATTACCTCTAGGGTCGCACTCTTTACTTCTTCTGATTCCTTTTGTATGACAGCATCATCAAGTAACTGTTCCTGTTGTGATCTTTTTTGTCGAAACTCGTTTTCCCTTTTTCGATTTTCTGCGTTATCTAGAATCTTTCCTTGTTCAACGTTGTCTAGCAGTTGATCTAAATTCGACGCTGCTTGTTGAGCGTGCAGTGAAAAAGAAAATGCGAAAAATAGGCTTATAATTATTAATAAGTTTTTCATTATATTGCCTCCGGAGAGTCAACAGGTAGAATCACTAAATCAGGAGGAACCATTTTTTTAGCTATCCTTAAGCCCATTTTTATTTGGTTGCGGGAGTTCTGTGCGTCTTCCCAGGACTGTGTCTTTTGATTCCAAACACCTGAAACTTTTCCATCGACAGACTGATACATAAGAGAGATTCTTCCTACCCTTAGGAAATCAAGTTCTAGAGTTGCGCCATCGACCTCAAGAGTATCTTTATACGTTTCAATAGTTCGCCCATAATCATTTTCAATTTGGTAGGCCTCGGTAACTTTCCTATATTTCTCAGCTACAGTTACATCTTGCCTTACCATAATTTCTTTTAGGTTTTTTACACGATTTGTTCTCTCTTCTTTTAAAAAAGGAACATCAAGTGATATGAATTGCTCAAGTGATTCAATCATTCTGGTCATCACAGGAACAATTTGTCTGTTGATTATTGAAACCATGACAATAGATTTTTCTAAGTCAATCATTACTCGTTCTTGGTTTTCAATCTGAAGATCTAGTAGCTGGTTATAGATCAATAGACCCTCAATCTCTTTCAAAGATGCTCTGTATTTATCTTCCAGGCTTCTGGTTTGTTGAACGATTTTATCAACCCTTTCTTGAGAAGACTGAGAGATGAGAGTTCTTTCTGTTTGTGCTTCTAAGACTTGACTCAGAGTTTGTGCAGGAAGAATCATTGGAATTGTTATCAACAAAAGACCAATAACTGCATTTTTTGAAGCTACTCTATGAATGCTTTTCATGTAATTTCCTCAATTGGTTGCAAATGGGTATCAATAACATCCCCCATTGCCATTAAAAAATAATAATCGATCATACCATATAGATAAAGTACTCCAAAGAGTAAATCAGGATCTACTAGTTAAATTTTGTCAAAAAAAGTTGACAAATTTCTTCTGATCAATAACCATTCAGATCATGGATGATAAATTGATAAGATTAAATGATTTAATGATTTCTCTTGATCTAATTCTAGAGGGGCTACTCCTATTGGATTTAAATTACTATGGGGCTGAAATTTAAAGTTAAAAAAATCATTTAATAAACATAAGCCCCGCCAACAAGCGGGGTTTTTTTTAACAATAAAAAAATGAGGTAACAGGAGAAAAAAATGAAAATTTTTTCAAAAGATGACGTTAATGAACATCAACTGCAGTCAAAAAAAATAACAATTTTAGGGTATGGCAGTCAAGGGAGAGCACATGCCATGAATTTAAAGGATAGTGGCTTAAACGTTGTAGTGGGATTACGACAAGATGGCTCTAGTTGGAATAAGGCCATAGAAGACGGTTTGGTCGTTAAGACAGTAAAAGAAGCAGTGACCGATTCTGATTTAATAGCGTTTTTAGTCCCAGATATGGCTCAACCTCAGATCTACCAATCGATCGAGTCTGAGATCAGGAATTCAGCTACTATTCTTTTTGCACATGGTTTTAATATCCATTACAACCAGATAAATCCACGTGCAGACCTAGATGTAATTCTCATTGCCCCAAAAAGCCCAGGTGATTTAGTTAGAAGAGAATACAAACAAGGGAAAGGTGTTCCATGCTTAATGGCTGTCCATAAAGACAACTCTGGACAGGCCCAAGCTGATGCAATGGCATATGCTCATGGTATCGGTGGTTCTAGAGCTGGAATTCTTACCACAACCTTTGCTGAGGAAACGGAAACCGATTTATTTGGTGAACAAGCGGTGTTGTGTGGAGGTTGTACGGAATTGATTCTAGCCGGTTTTGACACCTTGGTTGAGGCTGGATATCAACCTGAAGTTGCATATTTTGAATGCATGCATGAGTTAAAATTAATTGTTGATCTTATGTATGAGGGCGGGATTGCTAAAATGCATGAATTTGTCAGTGAAACAGCAATTTACGGTGATTTGTCTAGAGGGCCGAGAGTGATCAACGCAGAGACAAGGGAAAGAATGAAAACCATTCTTTCAGAAGTACAAAATTCAACATTTGCAAATGAATGGATTGAAGAAAATAAATCAGGTAAAGAAAACTACAATCAAATGATGACGGATGATTTAAATCACCCTATTGAAAAAGTTGGCAGCGAACTCAGAAAAAGAATGTCTTGGTTAAACAAATAGGATTCACTAATGCCAGAACAATCAAAAAATAAGGTTTTGATATTTGATACCACCCTCAGAGATGGAGAACAGGCTCCTGGGTGCAGCATGACTCTTAGAGAGAAGCTTAAAATTGCCCACAGCTTAAAAGAATTGAATGTTGATGTCATTGAAGCCGGCTTTGCCGCAGCTTCCCCGGGAGATTTCGAGGCAGTACAGGCAATTGCATCAGAGATTGATGGACCGACTATCTGTACACTGGCACGCGTTAACCCTGAAGATATTGAGTTAGCATCACAAGCCTTGGCATCAAATTCCAATGGGCGAATCCATGTTTTTGTTGCTACCAGTGAAATCCATTTAGAACACAAACTTAATATGGCTCGTGATGAAGTGATGAAGGCAGCATTTGAAGGAGTAAAATTAGCAAAATCATATTGTAATGATGTTGAGTTTTCACCGGAAGATGCATCGAGAACAGATCATGATTTTCTTATAGAAATTGTCAACGCTGCAATTGAAGCTGGTGCTACAACAATTAATATTCCAGACACGGTTGGCTACACCATCCCTGGAGAGTTTAGAAAATTATTTGATCATTTAATTGGAAATTGCACAAATCCAGAAAATATTGTTTTCAGTGTTCATTGCCATGATGATTTAGGGTTGGCTGTAGCGAATAGTCTCGCAGCCTTGGAGGCCGGTGCCAGGCAGGTTGAATGCACGATCAATGGGATAGGTGAACGGGCTGGTAATACTTCATTGGAAGAAATATGCATGGCCATTAAAACGCGTAAAGAGTGTTTTGAATTTGAAACACAAATTAATACTAAAAAACTGTATCCGACTAGCAGATTGGTGTCATCGATAACCGGCATGCATGTCCCTAGAAATAAAGCTATTGTTGGAGAAAATGCTTTTGCGCATGAGGCAGGCATTCATCAACATGGAATGCTAAGACATGCTTCTACTTATGAAATCATGAAACCACAAGATGTTGGTATAGGCAGATCCAATTTAGTACTAGGAAAACACAGTGGTAGACACGCATTTCTAGATAGAGTAAATGATCTAGGTTTTAATTTAAATCAAGAGGAACTGAATGAGGCTTTTATAGAGTTTAAGAAACTGGCTGATAGGAAGAAAGAAATCTTTGATACCGATATAGAAGCTATTGTTATGAGTTCTGAATCCGGTGTCGCAGGCCCATGGCAACTTTCGGATCTTGGAATATCATCGAGAAAAAATCAGGGAGCCCATGCAGAAGTTAAGCTGGAACACAATGACGGCAGGACTTTAGAAACATCAACTCAAGGCATAGGGCCCATCGAAGCAGTTTTCAAAGCTCTAGAAGAGATTACCGGCTATAATATGGAGTTGACAAATTTTGAAATCCATAGCGTAAGTATTGGTGATGATGCACAAGGTGAGGTGACTATATCTATTTGTTATAATGATCAGGATTATCGCGGACATGGGATCAGTACAGACATTATAGAATCAGGTGCGCTGGCTTATCTAGAGGTTATCAATCGTATTGATAGAAAAAACAACAAACACAATTAGGTGATGGAATGTCATTAAAACCGACAAAACATATATGGTTTAACGGGAAACTTGTGCCCTGGGATGATGCAAATATCCATGTATTAACGTACGCATTGCACTATGGGACTGCTGTTTTTGAAGGTATAAGAGCCTATAGCACTAATGATGGTTGTAAAATTTTTAGACTTCATGAACACACCAAACGTTTATTGAACTCGGCAAAGATTTACAAGATAAGAATCCCCTACTCTCAACAAGAACTCGAAGATGCATGCCGCACGATTATAAGCTCCAATGGCTTAACCAACGGAGCCTATATTAGACCCATCGTGTTTAAAGGCTATGGAGATTTAGGTCTGCATGCGTCTCAGGATGATAATATCGAAGTTGCCATTGCGGCTTGGGAATGGGATACCTATCTGGGCAAGGATGCACTCAATGATGGTGTTGACGTTTGTATTTCATCTTGGACTCGTGCTGCACCGAATACCATACCCGTTTTGGCTAAAGCGGCAGGAAACTATTTATCGGGCATTCTTATCACTGAGGAAGCACATCAGAATGGTTTTGATGAAGGGATAGCGCTCGATGCCAATGGCATGGTCAGCGAAGGTGCTGGAGAGAATATATTTATGGTAAAAGACAGTACCATTCATACCCCACCAATCGGCTCTTCTATTTTAGATGGGATTACTAGAGATTCAGTTATGAAACTTGCTGAATCCATGGGCATGGAGGTCAAAGAGATGCAGATTCCAAGAGAACAACTATATATAGCAGATGAGCTTTTCTTTACTGGAACTGCCGTTGAGGTGACCCCAGTGAGGAGTGTTGACAGAATCACTATCGGTGCTGGCAACAAAGGACCAGTGACTTCTCAAATTCAAAAAGCATTTTTCGGTCTATTTGATGGTTCTACAAAGGATTCTTGGGGCTGGCTAGAACCCATTCAATAAGCTCATCCATGGCTAAGACATT
>Ga0208641_1000608_pt1 | contig 20925 bp, 21 predicted proteins | sample ETN02SmetaG_2_FD_185789 | JGI IMG/M metagenome (GOLD analysis project Ga0208641, IMG submission 185789) | Marine microbial and viral communities from oxygen minimum zone, Eastern Pacific Ocean - ETNP2014F10-02SV253 (SPAdes) (version 2) | ecosystem: Environmental > Aquatic > Marine > Oceanic ... | reverse complement strand
TAGGTTTATTTTTTGGGGGAGATTTATCTTTTGATAGGCTTTTCTGGAGCTGGTTATTTCGATATTTCCACGTAATTTCAGGAGTAATGTGGATAGGTTTGTTGTGGTATCTAAATTTCGTTCAAATACCAAGTATGCCAAAATTTACGGATGAACAAAAACCAGCAATTACTAAAGTAATAGCCCCGGCTGTTCTATTTTGGTTCAGATGGGCTGCATTGGCCACAATTGTAACTGGATTAATCGTTGCCTATCTCAATGGTTATGTTCATCAAGCCCTAGCTTTAGGAATAGGAAGTGGTGGAGGAAAAAATACAGCGATCGGTATTGGAATGTGGCTAGGTTTAATCATGGCCTTCAATGTTTGGTTTATTATTTGGCCAAATCAGAAAAAAGTTTTGGGAATTGTGGAAGCTACACCTGAAGAAAAACCTGTATCGTTAAAAAAAGCAGTATTAGCTTCTAGAGTAAATACTTTATTGTCCCTGCCAATGCTATTATCTATGGTAGCGGCTCAAAATTTATATTAATTACTTTCTTAATTTTCCCTTAAAACAGATTTTTGATTTACTTTGAGTTTTATTAGTATTGGATTTGCTATAAATATTGAAGAGTAAGTTCCAAAAATAACACCCAAAATCATAGCAAAAGAAAAACCATGTAATATTGTTCCGCCAAAAAAGAAAATGGAGAGCAATGCTAAAAGAGTGGTTAATGATGTGATAATAGTTCTTGAAAGTGTTTCATTAATAGAAATATTAGAAATTTCATCAATTTTTTTAGATGTATATTTTTTTAAATTCTCCCTTACTCGATCAAAAATAACCACTGTATCATTCATAGAGTAACCCACTATTGTTAATACAGCTGCAACTATTGATAAATTTATTTCGAATTCTAATATGGAAAAAAAACCAATTGTAATTATCACATCATGAACCAAAGCTATAATTGCACCTAAGCTAAATTGCCATTCGAATCTGATCCAAATATAAAATAGCATAGCAGCTAGAGATAATGATATCGCAATTAAACCAGCCCTTAATAATTCTCCACTAACTTTGGGTCCCACATTTTCAACTCTCCTAAAATTAAAGTTAACTTCCAAATTTTTAAACAATTTATCTTTTATATTTTCTACTAAATTTTTGTTATTGCTTTCGGTTTCTTCAAATTTAATTAAATAATCACCTTCCTTTCCAAATCTTTTCACATTTACATCGCCTAGATTCATTTTAATAAAAGCTTCTCTTATTTCAGAAATTGATATCTCTTTGTTGTCTACCCTAAGTTCTATTAAAGTACCTCCTTTAAAATCTACACCAAAATTTAGTCCTTTGTAGAAAATTGATCCAACGGAAATTAAAATTAATATCAATGAGATTATATTGAATGCTCTAAAATAATTAACAAAAGGAATATCTGATTTTAAATTAAGCATTATAATGTGATAGAGTTATTCTTATTTTTTGATACATAAACAGACGTTAGGTGCCTTGCAAAATAAAAAACGGTAAATAAAGTTGATATAATTCCAATTCCTAACGTTATTGCAAATCCTTTGACGGGACCCGAACCAAAGAAAAATAGTATAACTGCTGCTATTAAAGTTGTAATATTCGCATCTAATACTGCTGTTCTGGCCCTTTTGTATCCACCATCAAATGCAATAAGGTAATTTTTTTCAATTTTAATTTCTTCTTTTATCCTTTCAAATATTAAAACATTTGCATCAACTGCCATACCAACAGTTAATATTATTCCAGCAATTCCAGGCAACGTTAGAGTTGCTTCAAAAATTGTTAATATTCCAACTAAGAGGAAAAGATTAACCACCAGTGTAAGATCGGCTATTAAACCAAATAATCTGTATCTTAATAACATAAATAAGTTTACTAATATAAAACCAATAATCAGGGCAATTGTACCTGCGTTAATAGAATCTTTTCCTAAATCAGGACCAACAGTTCTTTCTTCAATAATTGATAATGGCGCTGGAAGAGCACCGGATCTTAACAATAAAGCCAAATCCGTAGCAGATTGAAAAGTGAAATTACCGGATATTTGACCATTTCCACCAGTTATTGCTTCTCTAATAACGGGGGCACTAATAATTTTATTATCAAGTATAATAGCAAGTCTTTTCCCAACTCCATCTATTGTAGCTTTTGCAAATTTTTTTGTACCCAGTCTATCCATTGAAAAGGTCACTACGGTTTGATTGGTTTGATTATCCATTCTTGGTTTTGCGTCTATTAAATTATCTCCACTTAGTATTATTCTTTTGCTAACTATTGCTTCTTCGCTGCCATCCTCAAAAAACATTTTTTCAGATCCAAAATCACTTGAAACTTGATCTGTAATAAATCTAAATGAAAGATTAGCAGTTTTACCTAACAAATTTTTAATTCTAGCAGGATCATCTAAGCCTGGAAGTTCAACTAAAATTCTCTCATTACCTCTCTTTAAAATATTTGGTTCGTTGGTTCCAATCTCGTCTATTCTTCTTCTGACAATTTCTAATGCTTGATCAATTGTTGAATTTTTTATTTCAATAATTCCAAATTTAGAATAATTAATGAAAACTTTATTATTATCAATTGTATGATCAAACTCAAAAGCTTTGTATTGATCTAAATAATTATTTAACGAATTATCTTTTTTGTTAGTAAAATTAGTTATAAAAATATCTATTGAAGAGTCTTCTATTTCAAACTGAATCTGATTGTTTTCAATTTTAATATTTCTAAATTTTATATTTTGATTTTTAAAATATTTTTTTAGGTCAGAATATTTTTTTTGAAGCTTTTGTAAAATGATTGGTTTACTATCAACTTCTAGTAATAAATATGAACCTCCCTGCAAATCTAATCCAAGGTTAATTTTTTTGTCAAAAAATTTATAATTAGGATTTAAAAAATTTAAGATTGTAAAATATGATATAAAGATTATTAATAAATATACAAATATTACTTTTAGTTTTGAAAAATATAACACAAAATATAATTATTTTTTTATATTGGGCTTGTTTAGTACACTTTGTATAGTAGATTGAACAATTTGGACGGTCACATTATCTGCGATTAATAAATCTAACTTATCTTCCCCAAGAATTCTTTCAACCTTGCCTACGATACCTCCCGAAGTAACTACTTCATCTCCTCTCTTTAGAGCAGCAACCATTGCTTTGTGATCCTTGGCCCTCTTTTGTTGAGGTCTTATAAGAAAAAAGTAAAAGATTACAAAAATCAAAATTAAAGGTATGAATTGCGCAATCCCCGATCCAGATCCAGACATTATATATATCTCCTTAAAAGTTAAATTATTTATACCATTAAATAAAAATAAACAAACTTAATATTACTGAACTTTAATTAGTTCAAGACCATTCATATAAGGTCTAAGAACTTTTGGTATTATTATACTACCATCAATTTGTTGACAATTTTCCATTATAGCAATTAGCGTCCTGCCCACTGCTAAACCAGAACCATTTAAAGTACCAACAAAATTTGTTTCATTATTTTTGTTTCTATATCTTGCCTTCATTCGTCTAGATTGAAAAAGACCGCATGAAGAACAACTTGATATTTCTCTATACTTATCTTCTGAAGGTATCCATACCTCTAAATCAAAAGTTTTTTCTGCACTAAATCCCATGTCTCCTGTTGAAAGTAATATTTTACGATATGGAAGTTCAAGTTTTTGAAGAATACTTTCTGAGCATCTAGTCATTCTATCTAACTCTTCCAAACACAAATTTGGTTCTACTATGCTAACTAGCTCAACTTTATAAAATTGGTGCTGTCTCATCATACCTTTGGTATCTTTTCCATAACTACCCGCTTCCCTTCTAAAACACGCTGTAGAAGCAACCAATCTAATTGGTAATTCTTTAAAAGATAAAATTTTTTCTCTAACCATATTTGTTAAAATTACTTCGGCTGTTGGTATTAAAAATTTTCTATCAAACTTGTTTTCCGATTTGACTTCGAATTGATCCGTTTCAAATTTTGGCAATTGACCTGTTCCAAACATTGTTGAACTTGTAGCCATTAAAGGTGGAGAAATTTCTGTGTAATTGAAATTTTGTGTATGAATATCAAGCATAAAATTTGATATTGCTCTTTCCAATAAGGCAATATTCCCTTTAAGAAAAACAAATCTACTTCCTGAGGTTTTTGAAGCAAGTTCAAAATCTATCATACCTAATGATTTTCCCAAAGCGTAATGAGATTTAACTTTGAAAGAAAATTTATTAATTTTTCCATTTTCAGAAATAACTTTGTTTGCACTTTCGTCTTTTCCAATAGGTACATCTTCTAAAGCTAAATTTGGTAATTTACACAGCTCTTTAGTTAAACTTTCCTGGAGAGAATCTTGTTTTTGTTGAATAGTATCAATTTCTTTTGAAAGATCTTTTGATTTGTTGAATAACAAGCTATCTTTTGATTTTGAAATAATTTTTTTTTCCTGCTCTAATTTTTCCTTTTTCTGAATTAAATTTCTATTTTCACTATCCAAATTTTGAAGAACCTTAATATCAATTTCAGAATTTCTTTGTTTTATTCTATTTTCAAAATTTTTAAGATCAGATCTTATTTCCTTAATGTTATACATGTTCTTTTTCTTTTATTTTTTTTTCTATGATTTTTACTGACATTATTGATAATTCATACAACAGCAATAATGGAATTGCCAAACCTATTTGTGTCACAGGATCTGGAGGTGTTAAAATTGCTGCGGTTGCAAAAATAATCACAACTACATATTTTCTTCTTTTCTTTAAATATTCAGAATCAATAAAACCTATTCTGGCTAGCAAACTTAAAACTACAGGTAACTGAAAGCTTATACCAAAAGCAAAAATTAGTTTCATTATTAAAGAAAGATATTCATTTACCTTCGGTTCTATTTGAATTGGCAAATTATTGATCTGCGTGGATGTTTCAAAAGATAGAAAAAATTTTATTGCTAAGGGCATTACCAAATAATAAACGAGTAACCCTCCTAAAAAAAATAATAATGGTGTTAATATAAGATAAGGCATTAAAGTTTTTTTCTCATTATCGTACAAACCAGGAGCTATAAATTTCCAAATTTGATTCAAAATTAGTGGACTTGAAATGAAAAATGCAGCAAAAAAAGAAACCTTTAAATAGGTTATAAAAGTCTCCTGCAAAGCAGTAAAAATTAACCTACGTTCCTGACTATCGTCTTTAACAACATCTGCATAAGGTTGTACTAAAAAACCATATATCTCTTCAGAAAAATAATAGCTAATTAAAAAAAAAACAAATAATAGATAGATGCTATTAATTAATCTTGTTCTTAATTCTGTTAAATGGCTAACAAAATTTCCTTTTTTTTGGCTTTCATTTTTCATCTTTCTCATTTTTAATTGTATTTTTATTTAGATTTTTCTCTCTATCAACCTCATGCTCATACAATGAAACTTCATTTTGAAGTTCATTAAAATATTTTTTAATAAAACCAATCCATGAACCAATTTTTTTTAACATAATTGGAAAATCGTTGGGACCAATAACCAAAATTGATACCACCACGATCAAAAGAATTTCAAACCAGCCGATTTGTGGCATTTATTAAAGTTTATTCTTTTTTGGAGTCTGAATTATCGCTTGTTATATTTTTAGATTCTGAATCTTCTGTAACATCAGACGACATGCCTTTTTTGAAACTTTTAATTCCTTTTGCCACATCTCCCATTAGACTAGAAATCTTTCCCCTACCAAAAAGCAATACTACCAATACTACCACTATAGCAATTTGCCAAAAGCCGATACTCATAAGGAATTTATATACAATTTTTAATTTTTATTAAAGCAATCTTTTCAGTCTTCTTCCGATTTTAAGGTGCCACCTAACATTTCATCTATATTTGTATAAATATTTTCTTTTTTTTCTTCTTGTTTCTCTTTAAAAAAAGATTCAGTTCCAAATATTGATGAATCTATATTTCCACTATCTATCAAACCTGCGGACGCCAATTCCTCAATATTTGGTAAATCTGATAATTTTTGTAAATTAAAGTGACTTAAAAAATCTTCTGTTGTCACATATTGTATTGGTCTCCCGGGCACATCTCTTCTTCCGTGCGGTTTTACCCAATTTAGCTCCAATAAAATTTCAAGCGTGTTTGTCCCAAAAGAAACACCTCTAATTTCCTCAATTTCAGATCTAGTAACTGGTTGGTGATAAACAATTATTGCAAGCGTTTCTATGGCGGCTTTTGAAAGTTTTTTTTGGACAGATTTTTGTTCTGACATTAAGTCAGAAAGGTTTTTAGCGGTTCTAAAAGACCATTTACCAGATATACAAACTAAGTTTATTCCTCTCGTAGAATAATTTAGCTGTAATTTTTCTAATGATTTGAAAATATTTTTTTTTTTAATTTTAGACTCAATGGTTTCGATATCAAGTGGTTCTTCTGCAGCAAACAAAATTGCTTCTATCTCTCTTTCAGATTCCGACATATTGCTAGGAAAATTAATTATATTATTTTTTAAACTTTTGTTCTTCATTGTTTCTGCCTTATAAACACACTATCAAAAAGTGTATTTTGTTTTATCTCAATATTGCCTTCCTTTGATAATTCTAAAGAACCAGCAAAGATGCCGGCTAATCCAGATTTTTTTAAAAGTCTCGATTGAATAAATTCTTTTGGAACTAGTTCATTTAAATTTTTCCAATTAGTCAGTTTACCAAAAAATGTCCTGATTCTCTTTATGCCTTCTTCCGTAGTACATAAGGGTAGTCTGGGTATATTAATTCTCATAAAATCTTTTTTCATCACATGATTAGAGTAAGATTTTAATATTTCATATAATGTAACTGAATAATTTGAATTATAAATCGATCTAATTCCACCTTTCATACCTCTTGTAAATATATTTATACCCAATCTTTTTCTTTTTAACATTTGATCTGAAAGAATTCTAATTAGTTCTAATTTTTTTAACTGTAATTTGAGTTTTTCTGCAACTTCTAAAACTTTGAATTCATCTTCTTCGATTTCTGGTAATAATAATTTAGATTTTAAATAAGTCAGCCAAGTAGCCATTAATAAGTATTCAGATGCTAAATCTAAATTAAGTTTTTTCGCTTTATTTATAAATGTGTTAAATTGATCAGCTAATTCAGCTATTGAAATTTCTGCTAGATTAACTTTTTGTGATTTGGCCAAATCTAATAGTACATCCAAAGGTCCTGAATAATTTAATAAATTAATCTCAAAATTACTAGAATCGTTACTTGGCATACAATAATTTTATATTAGAAATTTATAAAATTGTGATGTTTTTTTTATAACAAAATCATCTATTTTTGGAACATTATTTGCAATCATCATCATTTCCTTGATATTTCCGTTACAATGTAAAATTAAATTACAACCTGCTTTTATAGATCTAATAACATTTTCTTTAAGGCCATATTTTAAAGCTTTCATAGATATATCGTCAGATATTAGAAGGTTTCTAAAATTCAATTTTTTTCTAATTATATTATTTATAATTATCCTAGAATGTGTAGCAGTATTAATTGGATCATATTGAGAATAAATAATATGAGCTGTCATTGCAAATAAAGATTTTTTATTTTTAAATGCTGAAAAATCGATTTTATTTAAAATTTTTTTTTTTTCATTAACTATAGGAGTGCTAAAATGACTGTTATTAATTGCTAGACCGTGACCTGGTATATGTTTGATAACTGTTCCAATTCTATTTTTTGAATACAATTTAATACTGCAATCTCCAATTTTTGAAACAATTTTGACTTTATTTGAAAAAGCACGATCACCTATTATTTTATTTGTTTTGTTTCTAACAACATCTAGAACGGGTACGGTATTAATATTAATTCCAAGATCATTTAAGATTTGGGAAACGATGTTTACGTAAACTTTATATTGGTAAAAAAACTTTTTTTTATTTTTTAAATACAATTTACCAAAATATTTTGAAGAAAAGACACTTGTGTCAATTATTTTTGTTAATCTTGAAACTCTACCACCTTCTTCATCAATCAAGATTGGATATTTATTGTCATGAAAACATGATTTAATTTGATTAATTAACTTTTTTGTTTGATTAAAATTATTTATATTCCTGGAAAATAAAATCACACCCCAGGGTTTATTTTTTTTTAAAAAAACGATTTCATTTTTTTTTAAGTATGTTGAGCTAATACCCGTTATAAAAGATTTTCTATTTTTCATTTGTCTTTAACAAATCCCAAAATTTTCTTTGTTTCTTGTTTCTAAACTCCTCAATTTCGTTTGTATATTCAATGATAACATTTGTATCATCTTTAATTATAGGCAGACTAATAAATTTTTTATCTGATATGTTTTGGTATTGAAGTATAACCTTATTGCTCCATTTAATATTATTTTCTGACAGGTAAAACTTTATAACAAAAAAAATAAAAAAAAATATTATGAGTAAATAAACTACATACTTAACTTCTTTAAGCATCACATTTTATTTGGAGTATTAACTCCAATCAAATTCATTCCAGATTTAACCACATAAGAAATACATTTTAAAATAATCACTTTTGTTATACTTGTTGGTTTGTTATCATTTATAAACCTAAAAGAGGCATCATCTTTTCCTAAATTCCAATAAGAATGAAATAAAGATGATAATTCATATAAATAAACAGGAATTCTATGTGGTTCCATTCTTTGAGTTGAAATAGATATACATTTTGGCCACTCAGATAATTTTATTATTATTTGTCTTTCATAAGAATTAATATTTAATTTTTTAATATCAAAATTAATTTCTTCATTTAAATCTTTGTTGATATTTCTAAAGACTGAACAAATTCTTGCATAACAATACTGAACATAATAAACGGGATTGTCTTTAGTTTTTTCGGTAACTTTTTTAAAATCAAAATCTAACTCTACATCATTACTTCTACCTAACATAATAAATCTAACAGGATCTCTACCTACTTCATTAATAAGATCTTCGACCGTTATATAATCACCTTTTCTTTTCGACATTTTAAAAGGCTTTCCATCTTTTAACAGTTTAACCAATTGGCTAACTTTACAACTTAATTTTGTTTTTTTATTTGAAAGAGCTTCGACACCAGCGTTTATTCTTTTGATATATCCAGTATGATCTGCGCCTAAAACATTTATTAGGATATCAAACTTTCTATCAATTTTATTGTTATGATAAGCTAAGTCGCCAGCAAAATATGTCCACGATAAATCATCCTTTTGTAATGGTCTATCTTTATCATCCCCGTATAGAGTTGATTTAAATAATAATTGCTTTCTTTCTTTCCAATTTTTTTCTTCTTTAAATTTTGGTGCCGTAATTTTTCCATAATAGATAAGATCTTTTTTTTTTAGTTTTTCAACAGTGTTTTGTATCTCATTATTTTTATATAAGTGGCTTTCAAAAACAAAATGATCATGATGTATTCCTAGAGAATTTAAGTTAATTTTTATTAATTCTAAAGACTCTTTTACTGAAATTTCCCTAAGTTGCTCATAAATATTGTCGAAATTATTAAATTCACTAATTAATTTTTTATCTATAATTTTTTTTGCAATATCGACAACATTATCACCTGGATAAAGATCGTCTCTATTGTTCGGAAATTCTTTATTATGCAGTATTTCAATAATTCTATAATAAACAGATAATGTAAAATTTTTTATCTGTTTTCCGAGATCGTTAACATAATATTCTTTAGTAACAGCATTACCGTTAAAAATTAGCAAATTTGCTATTACATCTCCTAATATTGATCCCCTACAATGTCCAACATGTAATGGTCCCGTAGGATTAGCAGAAACAAATTCAACATTATAACTATTTTTTTTATAAGAATTTGATCCATATTTTTCTTTTAAATTTAATAAATCGCTTAAAAACTTCTGCCAAAAATCATCCTTAAATTCGATATTTAAAAAACCAGGTTCAGCGATAAATATATTTTTAAACTCAGAAAATTTTATTATTAGATTGGTTTTAAGAAATTCCGCAATATCTTTTGGCTTTTTATTATTTGTTTTAGATAATATTAAAGCCGCATTACATGATATATCTCCTTGCAGATTTTTTGGGGTTAATTCAATTGTTAAATTATTCAAATTATCAAAAACTTTTATTCGCTTATGCTTTTCTAGATCAATTAAAAATTCTTTAATTTTTTCTAAATAAATTGAAAATATATTCATTTAAGATTTCTATTTAAATTAATGGCATACCTATCAGTCATTCCAGCAATAAAATCTGATACTATTCTTTCTTTTATACCAGCATCTAATAAATCATTTCTTATATATTTTTTTGGATTCTTATTTAAATTATTAAACAAATTTTTTATTATTTTTTTTCCTTCATTTGTTTTTTTCAAAACATATTTATTATTGTACATATTGAGATTTAAAAAAAATTTAATTTGTTTATCGATCTCTTTCATTTTACTAGAAAAGCAAACTATAGGTTTATCGCAAATATATATATTATTTAATGATTTTATTTTGTATTTATTAATATTTTTTTTGGTATTTTCTATAATATCTGTAACCATGTGATTAATTGATTCTCTAATTATTTGTGAAATAATTAATTTTTTTCTAAATTTTTTTATATTTTTATTGTGCTTATTAAATATTGTTCTAAAGAAAGGTATTTTTACAATTTCGTTTAAAGAAAATAAATTTGCTCTAATGCCGTCTTCTATATCGTGATTATTATAGGCAATATCATCTGAAATAGATGAAATTTGTGATTCTAAATTAGGAATTTTTTTAAAATTTATTTTATTTTTAAAAGTACTTAGTTGCAATATTTTGTTAAATCTATCCGTGTCATATAATGGTCCATTGTGTTTCATTAAACCTTCTAATGTTTCAACCGTTAGATTCAATCCTTTAAAATTATAATATTTTTCCTCTAAAACTGTAACTATTCTTAATGTTTGTATATTGTGATCAAAACCGCCATAATTTTCCATACATTCGTCAAGTATATCTGCTCCCGAATGACCAAATGGTGTGTGACCTAGATCGTGGGCTAAACTTAATGTTTCACATAGATCTTCGTTTAAATCTAATGCTCTAGCTATTGTTCTTGATATTTGCGAAACTTCCATAGAATGAGTTAGTCTAGTTCTGAAATGATCACCACCTGTATTAACAAAAACTTGCGTTTTATGTTTTAAGCGTCTAAATGAAGCGCTATGAATAATTCTATCTCTATCTCTCTGAAAGGGTGTTCTAAGACTACTTTTTTTTTCTTTAAATAATCGACCCTTACTTGTTGAAATTTTTAAATTTAAATATTTTTTACTATAACTTTGCATTATTTTAACTAAATATTATATTATGTTATGTAAGTAAAATAATGATTAGTGAAATAAAATTTACTGATAAAGCAATAAAACAAGTTAACCAACTTGTATCAACAAAAAAGCCAGGTACCTACTTTAGAATATCCGTATTAGGCGGAGGCTGCTCAGGTTTCAAATATGATTTTTCTTTTGATAAGAACATTGATCAAGAAGACATAAAAATAAATAATATTGTTATTGATAAGGCCTCGTTAGAAATTTTAAGAGGTTCGGAAATAGATTTTGTATCTGAGCTAATGGGAACTTCTTTCAAAATATCTAATCCTAAAACAAAATCATCTTGTGGCTGTGGGATATCATTTTCAATTTGATGATATTATCATCTTGGAATGTTAATTCAGTAAGAGCAAGAATAGAAAATATTTTAATTTATCTAAAATCATCAAAACCGGATATACTGATGATGCAAGAAATAAAAACAGAAGAAAAAAACTTCCCTTTTAAAGAGCTCAAAAATGCTGGATATAATTCATATGTTTTGGGACAAAAAAGTTATAATGGTGTGGCTTTTCTATCAAAAAAAAAAATTGAAAATATTGAATTAAATTATTTTAACGACGAACACAAACAAGCTAGGGTATTGGTTGGAAATATAAAAATTAAAGCAAAAACAATTAAATTAATAAATATTTATGTTCCTAATGGCAACCCCATTGAAACTGATAAATATGCATATAAAAAAAATTGGCTTAATTTGTTAATAAACAAACTTAAAAAAACAATATCAGATTATAATAATATTATTATTGGTGGTGATTTTAACATTATTCCTGATCAAATTGACGTCTATGATTATAGAAAATATGAAAATGACGCTCTGTTCAAACTAGAAATAAGAAAAAAATTTCGTGAGATAATTAATTTAGGATTTCAAGATATTTATCGATATTTTAACAAAGATAAACAAGATTATACTTTTTGGTATTATATGGCTGGTTCTTGGCAAAAAAATCATGGGATGCGAATCGATCATTTTTTAGTTTCGAATAACCTTTTAAACAATATTAAAAATATTAATATTAATAAAAAACCAAGATCCAAATTAAAACCTTCTGATCACACTCCAATAGAGTTGGAGATTATTTAATTCTACCATAAACATCTTGATATCTAACAATATCTGTTTCTTTCAGAATCGTGCCTGTTTGAACTTCCATGATTTTAGCAAGTTTTTTAAAAGGGTTTTCTATTCTATGTATTGTGCCTTTGGGTATAAACGCTGTTTCATTTATATTTTTAAAAAATTTTTTCTTGTTAATTGTAATTATTGGTTTACCCAAAGTAATTGTCCAGTGCTCTGATCTATGTTTATGTTTTTGTAAACTTATTGAAGACATGGGGTTCAATACAAGTTCCTTTACTAAAAAACCATTACCTGAATATAAATTAATATATTTTCCCCATGGCCGATAAAAAACATTATTTTTTTTATAATATTTTGATTTATTTTTATTAAAAATATTCGAAATTTCTTTCCAACTACCAAGATCTGACCAAGGTATATTTAATTTAATACCATTAATATCTTCTGATTTTTCCAATATAGCATAATCAAATGATCTTTCTTTTAATTTGTTAAATGAACATTTGTTTAAATGATAAACGTTTTTATATATTGTTGATTTATTGACAGCATCAGTACAAAATTTAAATAATTGGGGCTGATGTTTCCTAAAATTATTTACTATTGAGTCTTTTCTTGCAAAAAACATACCTGAATTCCAATAACCATTTTTTTTTATAATTTTTTTTGCTTTATCTATGCTAGGTTTTTCAACAAACCTAACAACTTTATTAATGTTTCTTGAAATTTTTTTTGTTAAAAAATAACCATATTCAGATGTTGGAGATGTTGGTTTAATACCAAAGATAAAAATATTTTTGTCATTTAAATATCTTTTGTTTGAAATAATTGACTTGTTAAACTGATTAATTTTTTCGATTAAATGGTCTGATGAAAAGAAAATCATAGATTGGTTATAAGGAATTTCTTTTAATAAAACTGATGATAATATAGCAGGAGCGGTATTCTTTTTAGATGGCTCTAAAACAATTTTAAATTTCTTAATTTTACATTTCAATAGATGTTTTCGTACTAAATTTACATAAGCTAAATTCGTACTTATTATAGGATAATCAAATGTTGAGCTTTTTATCCTTTGGAGAGTTTTTTCAAATAAGGTCCAACCACCAAAATTAATAAATTGTTTCGGAAGATTATTTTTTGATTGAGGCCATAACCTTGTGCCCGCCCCACCACACATAATAACTGGCTTTATTTTCATTATTTATTATATGTCCGCGTAACATTCTTTTTCTTTGGAGGCACCAGGATGTGTGACAGCACCTTTGTATGCAGGCCCTACCGATTGAGAATATTTCCACAAAGTTCCTGAGGTATATTCTATTTTTTTTGGTTTCCATTTTTTTTTTCTTTTTAATAATTCTTTATTAGTCAGATGAACCTTTAACAAACCCTTGTGTGTATCTATTTCAACAACATCTCCATTTTTAATTAATCCAATTGCTCCACCAACAGCTGCTTCTGGACCAACATGTCCAATAGAAATACCATGTGTGCCTCCAGAAAAGCGACCATCGGTTATGAGAGCAACTTCTTCTCCTAAACCTTGGCCATATATAGCTCCAGTAGTTGATAACATTTCTGGCATACCAGGACTTCCTTTTGGACCTTCGTATCTAATAATAATAACGTCTCCTTGTTTGATTTTTTTTCCCAGAACTGCTTTTAAAGCTAAATGTTCACCATCAAAACATTTTGCTTTTCCTATAAATTTTTTTTTCTTCAACCCAGCTACTTTGATGATAGCTCCATCAGGTGCTAAATTTCCTTTTAAACCAACAAAGCCACCCGAAGAACTTATTGGTTTTGAGGTTTTATAAACTATTTTTTGATCAGTTGGAAAAACAATATCTTTATGATTTTCGCCAATTGTTTTTCCTGAAACTGTCATGCAATCTTCATGCAAAAAACCTCCTTCTAACAATGCTTTGATTAAAATTGGAACTCCACCTATTTCATACAAGTCTTTTGCAACATACTTGCCACCAGGTTTTAAATCTGCGATGTAGGGTGTTTTTTTTGAAATTTTTGTTACATCTTCTAAAGTAAACTTAATTCCAGCTTCATTTGCTATAGCTGGAAGATGCAGTGCGGCATTAGTAGATCCCCCTGACGCCGCTACTATAACGGCCGCATTTTCCAATGATTTTTTTGTTACAATATCTCTTGGTCTAATATTTTTTTCTAACAGATTCATTATCGCTACTCCGCTTGAAACCGCAAATTTATCTCGTGTTTCATATACCGCTGGAGTGCCTGCGGATCCTGGTAGTGCTAAACCAATAGCTTCTGATACACATGCCATGGTATTTGCAGTAAATTGTCCTCCGCATGATCCTCCTGATGGGCAAGCTGAACTCTCGAGTTCAAATAAATCTTTCTTACTCATTTTACCGGTTGAGTGTTTACCAACTCCTTCGAAAACATCTACTATGGTTACATCTTTTCCTTTGTAGTTTCCTGGTAATATTGATCCTCCATAAATAAAAACTGAAGGAACGTTCAATCTCAACATAACCATCATAAGTCCTGGTAATGATTTATCACAACCAGCAAGACCTATAAGTGCATCGTAGCAGTGACCTCTCATAGTTAATTCAACGGAGTCAGCTATAACTTCTCTGCTGATCAATGAAGATTTCATTCCTGCGTGTCCCATTGCAATTCCATCTGTAACAGTTATGGTTGTAAATTCTCTAGGAGTGCCTCCGGCTAACTTGATTCCCTTTTTTGCAGATTGAGCTTGTCTTGAAAGTGTAATATTGCATGGTGCCGCTTCATTCCAAGTTGTAGCTACACCAACAAAGGGTTTTTCTATGTCAGCTCTTTTTAAACCCATTGCATAATACATGGAACGATGGGGAGCACTTTTTACCCCTACGGATACATGTCTGCTTGGTAGTTTAGATTTATTGAATTTCATAATTAATTTTTAATACTATTTAGAATACTATTCAACTTCTTAAGTTCAATTTTATAATCTATTAATGCTTTCTTTTCCTTCTCAACTATTTGTTTTGGTGCATTTTTTAAAAAAGATTTGTTTTTCAGTTTGTCTTTTATTCCATTTATATTCAGATCTAAATCTTTAACTTTGTTGGATATTTTTTGTTTTTGTTGGTTCAAATCCAAACTTTTATCAAAGTGAAGTGTGACAGTTTCGACACCAACTATTATTTTTACACCATTTTGATTTGACTCTGAATGATTTACTTCTGAAACTCTTCCTAATCTCTTAAAGACATCTAAATTATTATTTATAACACTTTTTTTGCTAGAATTTAATTCAGAGATAGAAATATTGATAAATGATCCTGGAGATATATTTAAATCAACTTTTATTGACCTTATGTTCTTTACAAGATCTATAAGCCAATCAATTTTGTTATAGCTTTTGTTAAAACTTGAATGAGATTTTACATCCCAATTTGTGAACATTAATGCTGTTTTAAAATAATTGATAAATTTGAAATCTTGCCAAACTTTTTCAGTAAAAAATGGTATAAATGGATGTAAAAGAATTAATATATTTGCCTGAATAAAAGCGGACATATTTCTTGATTCTTCAAGATTTTTTTTGTCACTTGAATCAAAAATAGGTTTTAAAAATTCAATATACCAATCACAATAAGAGTGCCAAACAAACTGATAAATTACTTTCGCCGCTTCATCAAATCTGAAATTCGATATATGCTTTTTTGCTTCAAAGTTTGTTTTGACCAATTCAAAATAAATCCATTTGTTTACATCAAGATTAACGTTTTTAATATTAAGTTTCTTAGAAAGTTTGCATTTATTTATTTTAGAAAATTTGTTTGCATTCCAAATTTTATTAAGAAAATTTCTATATCCTTTAACTCTGTCTTCTGAGAGCTTTACATCTCTTCCTGGTGCTGCCATTGAAATTAAGGTAAATCTTAAAGCATCTGCGCCATATTTATTAATTATTTCAAGGGGATCAATTACGTTACCTTTTGATTTTGACATCTTTTGACCTTTTTCATCTCTTACTAAAGCATGAACATAAACCTTAGAAAAAGGTTCCTTTTTAATTAAATGATTCCCCATCATCAACATTCTGGCAACCCAAAAAAAAATGATATCAAATCCAGTTACAAGTACGGACGTTGGATAAAATCTTCTTAATTCATAAGTTTTTTTTGGCCAACCTAATGTTGCAAACGGCCAAAGAGCAGATGAAAACCACGTGTCCAATACATCTTTATCCCTATTTAATTCAACATTTTTTTTATAATATTTTTTAGCAATTTTATTTGCCTCATGTTCGTTTTCAGCAACAAAAATTTTTTTATCTTTTGAATACCAAGCTGGTATTCTATGTCCCCACCACAATTGTCTTGAGATGCACCAAGGTTGTATATTGTTCATCCATTGAAAATAAGTCTTTGTCCAATTGTTTGGAAAAAAAATTGTCTTCTTTTTTTTAACTACTTGTATAGCTTTCTTAGCTAAATATTTTGCATCAACAAACCACTGTTCGGTAAGTAAAGGTTCTATAATCGAGTTTGATCGATCTCCAAAAGGTACAGCATTTATTATGTTTTCAATTTTTTCCAATAAATTTTTTTTTTTAAGTATTTCTACAATTATATTTCTAGCTTCAAAACGGTCTAATCCTATTAGTTCCTTTGGTGCGACATAATTTAATTTACCATTTTTTTCAAAAATATTTATAGATTTAAGTTTATGTCTTTTTCCAATTTCAAAATCATTGAAATCGTGAGCGGGTGTTACTTTAAGGGCACCTGAGCCTTGATCTATAGAAACATATTTATCTGCAATAATTTTTACTTTTCTTTCCACGATTGGTACTATTATTTTTCTACCTATGTAATTTTTATATCTTTCGTCTTGTGGATTAACAGCTACAGCTGTATCTCCAAGCATTGTTTCTGGCCTAGTGGTGGCTATGGTTAGAAAATCATCTTCTCCATCAATTTTGTACTTTATATAGTAAAGATTTGACTGGACTTCTTTTTGCTCAACTTCCAAATCTGATATTGCCGTTTCTAATTTTGTATCCCAATTAACTAATTTTGTATCCTTATATATTATTTTTTTTTTATAAAGCTGGACGAATGTTTTTATAACTGCTTCTGATAAATCTTTATCCATTGTAAATCTATTACGTGACCAGTCACACGAACATCCCAACTTTTTAAGTTGATTAAGAATTTGATCTCCAGATTCTTTTTTCCATTTCCAAACCTCTTTAACAAAATTATCTCTCCCAATTATATTTTTATTAATTCCTTTTTCTGATAATTTTTTTTCAACAACTGCTTGAGTAGCTATACCGGCATGATCTGTACCTGGTTGCCATAAAGTTTCATAACCATTCATTCTATAATAACGCACTAATAAATCTTGCAAAGAATTATTTAATGCATGACCCATGTGTAAATTTCCTGTCACATTGGGTGGCGGTATTACAATGGAAAAATATTTTTTCTTGCTTTTATCTGCCTTAAAAAAATTATTTTTCTCCCAATAGTCGTATATTTTCTTTTCTATTGCATGATGGTTATAATTAGGATTTTGCATTATATACAAACATATAATAATTTAATAAAAAACAAAGATTGAATTTATATATGGCCACGTGGCGGAATGGTTACGCAGAGGATTGCAAATCCTTTTATCCCAGTTCGATTCTGGGCGTGGCCTCCAAAAATATATTGAGTACTTAATTTGCATTATAAGATTTATCTTATTTTATGTTAAATTCATCTTAATTTGTAAATAATTGATTTGGTTTGGAATTAATATTCACAAGAGTTACTTTGACAACGCAGATAAATTAAAATAAATTTTGTTTTAACTTATCATTCCTCGGTAGCTCAGTTGGTAGAGCAGTTGACTGTTAATCAATTGGTCGCAGGTTCGAGTCCTGCCCGAGGAGCCAATATTCAACCTGTTTTTATGTTTGCAAAGTCAACTTCTTTAGCTGTCATTTTTAGAAACTTGCTTTTTTGCTCTTGTGTCATCTCCGAATAAATTTTAGCAAGAAAAGCGTAATTAACTGAGATATATTCTTGTACGGTTTTATTCACGTTGGCTGAATATTCAGCATAATTATCAAAAAAATAACTTACTGGAACTTTTAAATAATTCGATAGTTGAAGTAATCTTGTTGCACTTACCCCATTTATCCCTTTTTCGTATTTTTGAATTTGTTGAAATGTAACGTTGATTGCCTTAGCTACTTTAGTTTGCGTCAAACCTAATGCTAACCTTCTCTTCTTCAGCACATCGCCTAGATGCTTATTAAAATCTTCGACCATTTAGACCCCTCTGTTGAAATAAAACAAATTCAACCTCAAAACCAATATTAATGCAAGCATAAAATTGATATTTTTTATTCAAAAAAACAACGTTACATGATGAATTTTGTTGTTGACATCGTTAAAATAAAAATATTAAAGAATAAATAAAAAATATACCTTCATTGACTTAAATCAAAATATTTAAGTCTATATTCCCAATAACCGTTCTTTTCAAAGGAAGTCTTTAACAATATCAAATTTTTTTCATCATACCAAACATTAGTGTTTAGCTTTCTATCTTTTGATAAACTAGGATCTGATGAAAAAAAATTAAATTTTAATGCTGTATAAGCTTTATTATTGATTTGTATAGTTTCTTTACCAATAAATCTGACAGTTTGTTTTATAATTCTACCAGATCCAGCGCTAATTTGAGCTCCATAATTAATTATTTCATGATTCCACCAAGTACCAATGATAAAATCTTCTGGTGCACTACCTTTATATGAAGAACCTTCTATAAAAAATTTATTTTCTTTTTTATAAATTTTGCAATATTTTTCTTTGTTATTATGATTAGTAGTAGCTGAAAAACTTTCAAATTTTCCATTCACATATTTTTCGTAACCTTCGGAAAAATATCTGTATACGGTAACACCAAATACTTTTATTTTAAAATTAATCTTATTATGAACGGTTAAATTTTTACCATTTTTATCAAACAAATAAGTATGTTGACCAATTAGTTTATTGTTTCTATAAAGATCAAATTCCAATCTATTTAAGTTTTGATAATGCAAAACATGAGCTGAACTTTGATTAAAATGTAATAAGATGATAAAAAATAGAGGTAATAAAAATAATTTCTTAAACATTACTGTCAAATGATTAAAGAATTTAAGCTAGTATTAAAGAATTTGGCTTAAAAAAAGTTTAGTTCTATCGCTTTTAGGATTTGCAAAAAATTCTTTTGTATTAGCTTTTTCAATTATCATGCCTTCGTCCATAAAAATTACTTCATCGGCCACTTCCTTTGCAAAGCCCATTTCGTGAGTGACCACAATCATGGTCATTCCTGCTTTTGCTAAATCAACCATGGCATCCAAAACTTCCTTGATCATTTCTGGATCTAAAGCTGAAGTAGGCTCGTCAAAAAGCATAATTTTTGGCTGCATACACAAAGCTCTGGCAATTGCAGCTCTTTGTTGTTGACCACCAGATAATTGTCCGGGAAATTTTTTAGCTTGATCCAATATTTTAACTTTCCCTAGTTCCTTTAATGCAAATTCTTCAGCCTGTTTTTTAGGCATTTTTTTTACCCATATTGGTGCCAATGTACAATTGTCTACAATTGACAAATGAGGAAATAAATTAAATTGTTGGAAAACCATTCCAACTTCAGCTCTTACTTTTTCAATATTTTTTGTGCTTTCAGAAAGTTCAATTCCATCAACTACAATTTTTCCTTTTTGATGTTCCTCAAGCCTATTAATACATCTTATTAGTGTAGATTTACCTGATCCGGATGGTCCGCAAACAACAATTTTTTGTCTCAATAATACCTCGAGATTTATGTTCTTTAAAACTTGAAAATCATCAAACCATTTACTTACATCTTCCATTTCTATTATCTTATCTGACATAAATTCTATCTATCTGTTTTGTATTTTCTTTCTAATCTTTGACTATATCTGCTCATATTAAAACAAATGATCCAAAAAACAACACCAGCAAATATATATCCTTCTGTGGCAAAGCCAAGCCAATCTGGGTTTGATTTTGCCATATCTATCATTCCCACTAATTCAAGTAAACCTACAACCAAAATTAGGGGTGTATCTTTTACTAAGGCCAAAAATGTATTGGCTATTCCTGGAATAACAAGTTTTAATGCTTGTGGTAAAATTACAAGTAAATGCATTCTCCAATAACCCATTCCAAGTGATTTTCCAGCATCATATTGACCTTTTGGTAAAGCTTGAAGACCGCCGCGTATTACCTCTGCCATATAAGCAGCTTCAAAAAGAGTTATAGCAATTATAACTCGTACAAGTTTATCCATATATGTTCCGTCCGGTAAAAACATTGGCATCATTACTGAAGCCATAAATAAAACCGTAATTAAAGGAACACCTCTCCAAAATT
>Ga0208641_1000564_pt1 | contig 21966 bp, 18 predicted proteins | sample ETN02SmetaG_2_FD_185789 | JGI IMG/M metagenome (GOLD analysis project Ga0208641, IMG submission 185789) | Marine microbial and viral communities from oxygen minimum zone, Eastern Pacific Ocean - ETNP2014F10-02SV253 (SPAdes) (version 2) | ecosystem: Environmental > Aquatic > Marine > Oceanic ... | reverse complement strand
GCACAGGCGAAGGAGGCACCGAAGGCGGTGGCGAAGGTGAGGACGGCGAAGGCGAAGGCCAAGGCCAAGGACAGGGTCAGGGCCAAGGACAGGGTCAGGGCCAAGGACAGGGTCAGGGCCAAGGACAGGGTCAGGGCCAAGGACAGGGCCAAGGACAGGGCCAAGGACAGGGCCAGGGCCAAGGACAGGGCCAAGGACAGGGCCAGGGCCAAGGACAGGGCCAGGGCCAAGGACAGGGTCAGGGTCAGGGCCAAGGACAGGGCCAGGGCCAAGGACAGGGCCAGGGCCAAGGGCAGAACGGCCAAGGACAAGGCCAAGGCCAGGACGGCCAGCAGGGCCAGGGTCAGGACGAGGGCTCCCAATCCGACGAGAGCGGCCAAAGTGGCCAGGAAAGCGAACCGGGTGAGCAGGACCAGCAGCAGGACAACGGACAGGGCCAGCAGCAGAACGGTGGCGAACAGAGTGGCCAGCAAGGCGACCAGGAGAGCGAAGACCAGAATGGAAACAACCAGAATGGTCAGAACCAGCAGCAGCAGGGCCAGACTCAGGGCGATGACCAGGGCCAGGGATCAAGCTGTCATGCATTGGCCGCGAATCAGATATTGGATAATCAGAGGGACAATGGCAACTTCGATAACGATGGTGACGGTATTCCAGATGATTTTGACTGGGACAATGACAACGATGGTATCCCAAATACACAAGAGGAATCTCTACAGTCCTCAATAGATCACGATGGAGATGGAGTCGAAGACTGGCTCGATGACGATGACGACAACGACGGAATCGACGATCGCGAGGAAGTCAGTGACGGCAATCCGTTGACCTGCATCTACGATCATGACAACGACGGCGTGCGGGACGACATCGATTTCGACATCGACAACGACGGGATAGACAACTGGAACGATTTCCTTGATTGCGACGGTGACGGCGACGAGGACGAGGTCGCATCGCGAGACCACGACAACGATTGTCTGGACGACGCAGTCGACCCCGACGATGACAACGATGACATCTTGGATGTCGACGAGTCTGACGGTGCTTTCGGCATCTACCGATATGACCACGACAACGATGGCCTATCGGACAGTTACGACACCGACGATGACAATGACGGTCTCTCTGACTGGTTCGAGCAGAATGACGGCTGGGACATGACCGGCCAGTTCGATCACGATAACGACGGCATCCCCGACAACATGGATGATGACGATGACGGCGATGGTATCCCAGATGCCAACGAGAACGACTTCGACATCACTTGAAGCGGTGTGAGTGCGTTCTACCGGCCCGCCCCGTCTCTGACGGTAGGCGGTGACAGGCTCCCCGGGGGCGGAAGCGTCCCCGGGCGAGCCGCCCCAATCAGAAATCAAAGAGGGTGGGTTGGCTCACCGACCTCAGCCGACCGGCCTTTGACAGGCGGTTAATGGCCCGGTCCATCCTGCGCTCTGAGAAGCCGCGCTCCCCCTGCAGGAAGGACCGCAAACCCTCTTCCACTGCCATGGCGGAATCAGGAAGCGGGGCCGAGTCCGCTGGATGCTCCATGAACAACTCCCGGATGGAATCGAGGTTCTCGGGCAGATCGAAGCTCTTGGCCTCGGCGATTGCCTCCATGGTGCCGTGCTTCTGGATGAGCTTGAGCCCGGTCTTGGGCCCGATGCCCTTGATGCCTGGATGGAAATCAGTTCCGATCATGATGCCCATGTCAACCAACTGCTCGCGGGAGATGCCGTGGGTCTCCAGCATTTTCGATAGGACGATGCGCTCTGCATGGAGGACCCTTCCGAACCTACGTGTGCCGTGGCTGGCTAGGTTCCTTACCATGACGGGAGCGCCGTAGAGCAGCGTGTCCCAGTCTTGGCTCGCCACCGCCCCCACCTCTCCCCTAGCGCACCTCACCGCAGCCGCGCCCTCGGCTTCCATCGGAGCCTCCAGCCAGACCACTCCGATGTGCTCGAACAGACGCTTGGTCTCCTCTACCATCTCTGGTGTGTACTCGGCTGTCTGCGGTCCGAGCTTCTTGGCAGCGGGCATGTCCTCATCTTCCATCGCAGCCTCCCAGCGCGCGATGGCTTCCAGCTTCCGCTCCCTCCTCCCATCAAGGGTCTCCCGCTTCAGTTCGTGGGGCCTGCCATCGAACACGAACACAGGGTCTATCCCCTCGGAGATCATCACCGTGGCGCGATCGAGGAAACCCATCAGGTGGGCGACCGGCTTGCCCTCGTAGGAAAGAGGCTTCCCATCTTCCCCTGTCATCGAGGTGATGAACTGGTAGGCGTTCAGGAAGACGTCCACAGCCACCCTCTGGCCGGAGAGATCACTCAGTTCGATGGGCTCGGGCGATACGAGGTCGCGAAGGTTGCATCCCATTCTTCTCTCCCCCTGCTGCTGCAGACTCTGGTGAGGGTCGAGGCATTTAGGGTTGAAGCCCGCCGCCGACCCGAAGGAGGTGTGCCGATGCGGAGCCTAGTGCTGATTGGAAGCGGATGGCATCCCTCACTGTTCAGGGCCGAGGTGAGCGCGCTCTCCGGCCCGATTGAGGTCCTCCATCCTAGGGCGGTCTTCCTCACCAATGACGAAGATGCCCTGCACCGGCTCTCTGGGACCGCCCTCGTCGACGATGCCCTCATCAGCACAGCGAGGCTGTGGGATCCCTCGCCCCTCTCCGTTGGCGAACTCGCTGGCCATATCGCCCAGTGGGCGGTCACCAGCCTGCCCGAGGGCAGCTTCGCTATCCGAACACGCAAGCTCGGCAGAGGCATCGATGACCTCTCGTGCAGTCGTATAGAGTCCGAGGCGGGCGCTCAACTGTCAAGCGACGTCAATCCCGTCGACTTGGAAGAACCGACCCACGAGGTCGTGGTAATTCTCGCAGGTCCAGAGGATGGGTCTACCCATTGGGACGATGCCGTGCCCACCAGCCCTATCGTGCTATGGGGCATTCGTGATGGAAACTCCAAAGGAGGCTACACCGGGACCTCTCCCACCGAGCGCCCGTTCTTCAAACCAGTAACCCTCGACCCCCGTCTCGCCCGTCTCATGGTCTCCCTATCCCATAGGAGGGGTCATTCGCCGACAGTGGTGGTAGACCCGTTCTGCGGTACCGGCGGCATCGCGATCGAGGCTTCACTGCTCGATTTGGAGGTCTTGGCGAGCGATCTGGATGAGGAGATGGTCGAGGGCACGAGGACCAACCTCAAGTGGATCGGGGGCCAGAAGAATCACTCTGTGGAACAATGCGCAGCAGACCGCATTCATGAGTTGTGGGGGGAGAGGCCGGGATGCTCCTTCGTATTCGATCCTCCATACGGCAGGAATGCATGGGCCTCTGACGATGGTTTGGAGTTGCTCTTGGGCGCGCTCGCCTCGGCACGCATGATGAGTCCCGAGGGTTCGGTATGCACAATGCTCCCCACTAGTCCCGAAGCCCTCGGGGGCCCCGTCTCGAATCATCAGGTCGTGATGGGCAGGACTTGGGATGAGATCAGGAATCTGATTCGGGAGACCGGGTGGCAGGTCGTGCTCAACTCCCCCATCAGAGTCCACAGGAGCCTATCGAGACTGGTGGTGGTCTGCCATCCGGCGGATTGAAGATGGGTCGGCCGGGCTGATGGTAAGCGTGGACCGTTAGGGTAGTCTGGATATCCTTCCGGCCTTCGGAGCCGGAGACGTGGGTTCGAATCCTGCACGGTCCGCCACCTCCACGCTAATCTGCCTGAGCCTGCCGCCCGCAATAATCCACAAAACCCCTCCTTTGTCTAGAATGTGACGTTGAAGGAATTGGAGCAGGAGGGGCATCTCAGTTCGCGCTTGCCCGGGCGGGGGCGGATTCTGAGCCGGCTCTGGCAGCCCGGGCACCCTATCTCGACTTTGACGGTCTTCTTCGTAATGACGAAGATACCCGAGCACAAGGAGCAGGTGAGCTCCACCGGCCTCTTCTCAGTACCCGCTATGACCACGGTGGAGCAGTGTGGGCACTGCACCGACTCGCCCTTGAGCGCCTCCATCGTCGGCTCGTGAGTCACCCGGCAGACGGCACCGCAGATCTCGCATTCCACCTCTCCCATTCCTTGGGGCAGCATGTGGTCACAGTTGGGGCATTCCACTAATGGGGGGGCGTGCTTGGACTCGACTTCGGGCGGTGGTGCCACATCGGGTCCAACTGCATCCACTTAATCAAGCGGTCGCCGATTTGTCGCCCGGCCCCTTGCCCACTAGAAGGGCCACAATCTCGGCGAGGTCGGCCACTAGATCACGACCTAGTTCGGTGAGTGAGGACAGCCTCTGCACACCCGAGCCGGAGACCCACATCCCATTGAGGATAATCAGGATGGCGCTAGCCTCGTGAAGTGCGATGCCTGCAGCAAGATTCATCTCGAAGCCCAGCAGGACAGCGGAAACCAGCGCGGTGGTGACGAGGACCGAGATAGCGATGTTGGCATAGACGACGCGACGAGTCCTCTTGGCCAGTTCGACCAAGCGAGGCAGGGTTCGCGGGTCTTGTCCGGGAATCAGCACGTCGGCTGCGTCGAGGTTGACCTGCTCCCCGCTGCCGACCGCAACACCGATGTCCGCTGCGGCTAGGGCACCCGCGTCATTGAAGCCATCGCCGGCCATCAGAGTACAATCGCGCAGGGACCTCTCGGAGACGTACTCGGCCTTGCCCTCGGGGTCGACTCCACCCCTGCAAATAGAGGGATCTATTCCTATGAGTTTCGCGAAGGCCTCGACGCTGGCCTGCTCGTCGCCACTGAGGATCTCGACCTTCACGCCCTGTGACTTGAGTGCCTCCACGGCCTCCAGAACACCCTCCCTGGCATCATCGTGAGAGAAGCCGAAGGCCGCGATGGCGGTTCCATCGACTGCTAGGACGCTCGCACCGCTCCCGGCCTCGCGAGACGAGACGAGGGCGGCTTCGATATCGGTTGGCATATCGATGCCCTCGGACTGCAGCCAGTCAGCGCGCCCCAGCATCACCGGCTTGCCCCTCAGCAGGCCAGATACCCCAGCATCGCCGTCGGTGATGCCGGACATGCTCATCGGCTTCAGCGTGCGCTGGTCGGTGGCTTGGAGGATCGTATTGGCGTAGGGGTGGTTCGAGCGGATTTCCAGCCCTGCGGCTATTCGCAGGGCGCGGTCCTCACACTCCCCGCTGGTCGGTGTGATCGCCGAGAGGCGGGGCTTTCCGCTGGTCAGAGTGCCTGTCTTGTCCAGCATTGCCAACTCGACCTCCGCGGCCGCCTCCAATATGCCCCCTCCTCTGGCGATGAGCCCGAAGGACGATGCTGAGGTGAGGGCGGCTGCGTGGGGGACCGGTGAGGCGAGAAGCAGGGAGCAGGGGCAGGAGACGACCCATAGCAGCAGGGTCGTCAGAATCGCCTGCTCGGTCGAGCCAGTGAACAAGAAGGCTATGATTGGGGCGGCGAAGACCACGAGAGGGGTCCAGAACATGGTGAACCTCTCGATGACGCTCTGGGTCCTGGTTGGCTGGTCCTTGTACAGCCTGACTAGGTCGATCAGGCTAGACAGCCGGGTGTCTTCCCCGCTCGCTTCCGACTTGATTACCAACGGACCTCGCACCAACACCAGACCCGCCTCCACCGAGTCACCCTCCTTCACAGGAATGGGGATGGGCTCCCCAGTGAGCGGAGCGCGGTCTATTGCGCCAATGCCCTCGACGATGGTTCCATCGACGGGGATCGTCTCCCCCGAGCGGACCTCGACGAGCTCACCGACCTCCAGTGCCTCGATGGGAACGAGGTCGTTGCCTTGGCAATGCGCTGGCATCAGGGGGGTATCCGGTTGAATCACCTTCAGGACGCGTCCGCCTTCTTCTGCGGGTGGCCCCGGGGTGTGGATGCGGGCGGTTCGCGGAAGTCGGTCCAAGCCCCCCTGCATGGACTCCCTGGCCCGGACAAGCGCCCTGTTCTCCAAGTGGGAGGCGAATGCGACGAGGGTGACCACCATCAGGGCCTCGACCCATTCGCCCAATGCCACGGCTCCTATCACAGCCAGCGTGGTCAGGACCTGGAAGCCGACGATACGATTCTTCAGGCTGGCTAGGGCCTCTTTGTACATCGACAGCCCGGTGAAGGATATTCCGACCAGTGCCACTAGCGCTGCGACTGCGGCAGGGATGCTGTCGACCGCCTCTATTGCTGCAACGATGATGATGAGCGGGATCGTCAGCGCAGCCGAGAGGAGCTGGATCTGGTCTTGGCGGAACCTAGCTCTGCGAGATGGCGCCATCCTGAACCCGGGACCGAGGATCTCTGCGAGCTTCTGCTCGGAAGACTTCCTGAGATCAGCGTCTCGTAGCCACAGGCTCTGGAGCTCCAGAACCCCTCGATTGAATCTCGCGTTCAGGACGCTAGGGACGTCCAATATCTGCTCCTTGAGGAGCTTCTTGCTGATTCCCTGCTCGGCGGCCAGTTGGTCAGGGTCGGTGCCGACGACGTGGAGCCAGTCAACACTGGGAGTGTGCCCTAGGCTCCCCAAGACCGTCGAGGCCCTAGACACCCTCCCTCTGGCGATATCCTGGGAGATTTCCACGGTGCCATCTGCGACTGAGATCCTGCACGACTCGACCCCCGGAAGCCGGTTCACAGCCCGGGTAGCCTTCATCGCACAGTCCGGGCAGTCCATCCCCTGAATCGCCCAGCCGAACTGGTGGACGCCGTCCAGCGACAGTCCGATATCCGATTTCTCTGGGATTGCCTCTGGCAACGGGTCGTCTGCGGATTGTTCACTCGTGATCCCTGATGTCGAGCGCGCCCTCCGAGGTAGCCCGAGGGAGCCAAGCTTCGGCAAGGAGGGAAGCTTGGGGGACTGCTTCTTCGCATCTGTGGGGGATTCTGGCTCATCGTCGCCAACGATGAGATACTCCTCAGAATCCTCCGACATCAAGCCCCCATCGTCAGGTCCCGCTTGAACATGATGATAGTAGAGGCCGGTGGAATCATCAGCCCAAGACCCTCCCTTCGCCCATGGTCGAGTTGCCTGAGGGGGTCGATTGGGACATGATAGTATTCGACGTCGATGGCACGCTGCTCGACGTCGAGGGCTACCACCCCGAATTGGTTGCGCTCATCCGGAAGGTCGACTCCGAAGTGATGCCTGTCTCCCTCGCATCGGGACGAACTCTCCCCAACGTCACTCCCATCAAGCAATCCTTGGGCATCTCCGGCTTCATCGTGGCTGAGAACGGGGGGATGGTCTGGGATGGTGACGAGGGTCATGAGATAGTGGCACTGGCAGACGGCTCTCGCGCTAGGGAAGCAGCGCAGTGGCTTGCAACGCAGATTGAGGGGCTGGATTCGCGAGGCATCGAGTCAAACCGCTGGCGCGAGACAGAGTGGTGCCTGAAGGAGACCCATTCCCACGAGCAGATTCGGGATCTCCTAGCCGACAGCGAGTGGGGTGACCTAGAGGTGATTACCACGGGATTCGCCGTCCACATCGCAAAGTTCGGCTTGGACAAGGCTAGCGGACTACGGCTGGCGTTGGAGCAACGTGGGATCGACCCGGAACGCGTCATAGCCTGCGGTGATGCTCCCAACGATATTGCGATGTTCAATCTGGTCGGGTTTTCCGTCGCTGTCAATGACGGTTACCCGAATGTCGTCGAGGCAGCGAATCGGGTTTCCGACTCCAGTGGCAAGCAAGGCGCCATAGAGTTACTGAAGGCACTGATCGAGCGAGCCTGAGCCTCAATGTTGGTGCAGGTGGCAGGATTCGAACCTGCGAAGCACTATGCATCGGATCTTGAGCCCGACCCCTTTGACCACTCGGGTACACCTGCAGCACAGCGGAGAGGAGCCGCGCTATTCATATTCGCGCACGCCCATTCCAAACATAATCGATGAGGAATTGTTGATGTATCGCCTGTGTGGTATGCGCGGCAGGTCGCTTCCATGGACGGTGCTTCGAACACGCCCAGACTCTCCAAGAGCCAGTTGCTCACAGTCGAGAAATCTCTGTTCGAGCTGACTAGGAAGCAGAAGGGCCAGACGATTCCAATCGAACTTTCGTTACCCAACTTCTGGACCTGCGTCGGGCAGCTCCTCCAGAACCTAGAGGTTGAATTGGCGGAGACCGTTCGAGAGGAGGGGATGACTGCCAAGGCGCAACTGCAGTCACGCAGGCTGGGGGTCGTCAGAACCTGCGTGACCGACCTGACTAGGCTGCGCCTGAACGCTTTCACCCAGCATGCCATCCTCTCCAATCTAATGAGGTCCCCCGAAGGTGATGCTATGCCTTCTCTGGCTACCGCTAGGCTGGAGTGGGACAGGCACGATCCTTCCGAGCGAGCCTTTCACGCCGGTATCGGCCACTTGGTCGAGAAGTACAAGCACGAGGTTTCGTGGGGGGCGCTCCTCGGTGCTACGGAGCAGATCCGTCTAGACCACCCCCCGTCAGTAGGGCACAAGCCGCTCTCCGAGTTCTCCGAGGAAGCACCGGCAGAAGATTCCGGACTGCCGAGTCGAGAACCGTCTCGAAAGGACGGGTCTTGGGACGAGCCAGAGTATGACGAGGAGGACCGAATCAGAGAGTTGGATGCCTTTCCTGAGCATGCGTCCTCCCAGGCCGAGTCGAAGAGTGTCGCAGATATCCTGGAGGCAACCGGCGATAGCCTCCTGAGAATCAGGATTCTGAAGAATGTCTCAGACCCCATCGTCACTGCCGATGGTACTGAGATGAACCTGACTGAGGGGGACATCGAATCGTGCCCCTCGCTCATCGCAGAGACCCTCATTGCAGCGGGCCTCGCTGAGCCGGCACCTATCTGAGAGGACAAGTTCTAACGCGTGCCTCCTTCCACAATGGTCAACGAGGTGATTGATTGGGCAAGGTAGTAACCAAGACGCAAATAGCACGATATAGGAAGGAGTTCAACGCCGATCCTGCAGCTAGGGTCGCTCAGAACGCGGTCAGCAATACCGAGTTGCCCAGTCTCGCACTCAGTCGCGATCTGGTCCAGAACATGGACTTCTCCTTCAGCACGAAGCTGGACGACTGGAAGGTTACCGCCCAGATGAGGAGCGGGCGGTGCTGGCTCTTCGCGACACTGAACCTATTCAGGGTGGGTGCCATGAGGAAGATGAACCTCAAGAACTTCGAGTTCAGCCAGGCCCACATCCATTTCTGGGACAAGTTCGAGCGTGCCAATCACTTTCTAGAGGCGATTATCGAGACCTCAGACCGCCCGGTGGACGACCGTACCATTCACTTCCTGCTCAGCGACCCGATTGGGGACGGCGGGCAGTGGAACATGGCGATGAACCTCATCAGGAAGCACGGCCTAGTACCCAAATCGGCCTATCCGGAATCAAACAGCAGCAGTAACACGCGTTGGATGAACACGGTACTGAAGGACATTCTGAGATCCTCGGCCAGTGAGCTGAGATCGATTCTCGATGGTGGTGGCTCGAGCAAGGATGCACGAGCGCACAAGGAGATTCGCATGGCCGACATATGGAGAATACTGTGCATCCACTTGGGCACGCCACCCAGCACTTTCGACTGGCAGTGGCGTGACAAGGACGACAAGTTCCACCGCAAGGGTACAATGACTCCACAGGAGTTCGCCACCGAGTTTGTCGAAATCGACTGGGAGGACTACGTATGCATAGTCAACGACCCCCGAAACGAGTACTATTGCACCTATACCGTCGACTACCTGCAGAATGTCGCAGGCGGACCACCGGTCGTCTACCTGAACGTGCCTTCGGGGGAAATGAAGTCAATCACCCAGAAACTGCTGGAGGGTGGCACCCCGGTGTGGATGGGGTGCGATGTTGGTAAACAGATGGAGCGGAGGCGCGGTCTCTGGGATGCCGAGCTCTACGAGCTCGAGGATCTGTATGGGGTCGGCTTCGGCATGGACAAGGCCGACCGGCTCCGCTTCGGGCAGACCATGATGACCCACGCGATGCTGTTCACAGGAGTGGATGTGGTCGATGGCGAGCCCCGTCGATGGCGAGTCGAGAACTCGTGGGGTGCCGAAGGGAGCGGGATCAAGGGCTACTTCACGATGAACGACAGCTGGTACGACGAGTACATGTTCGAGATCGCCGCCCCCCGTGACTGCCTCACAAAGGAGATGCTAGCGGGATTAGAAGTAGACCCCATCGTCCTCCCAGCGTGGGACCCGATGGGCTCGCTTGCACGAGACGAAGCGGCGGGCGAGTAATGGGGCTCAGCCGAGATTGCGGAGAGACAACTCGATAGTCACCGAATCGGGAATGGGTATCCTCAGGACTTTCCTGAGAGATTTTTCATCCTTCGCTGTGTTCGTGACTAGTTCGAGCAGTCGCTTGTGCACGCGCATCTCCCAGTGATCCCAGGTCTCGGAGCCTTCTCCATCGGGACTCTTTCTGCACGGCACGACGATTCTGCGGGTCGGAAGGGGTATCGGGCCCCTGAGTTTCACACCGGTCTCATCCGAGATTTGCTGAATCTGCTCGCAGACGAGATTCACTTCCTGATGATTGTCGCCGGTCAGTTTGATCGTTGTGACAACCGGCATTGATGTCACCGGCGTCGATTCAAGCCTTCTTCTCGATCTTCATGCAGACGCCTGCGGCCACGGTCTTGCCCATGTCGCGAACCGCGAAACGGGAAAGCTCCGGGAAGAGATCCATCTGCTCGATAGCCATGGGCTTGGTCGGAGCAAAGCGGACCAAGGCTGCATCGCCGGTCTTGAGGAACGGTGGGTTGGCCTCCTTGGTCTTGGAGTTCTCTAGGAGTTCAACGAACCGGACAGCGACCTGTGATGTATGAGCGTGGAAGACCGGCGTGTATCCAGTGCCGATCGCCTTCGGGATGTCCATGAGCTGAATCTGCCCGACGAAGGTCTCGTCGTGGCGAACGAACGCGGGCTCGTTGTCCGTGTACCCGGCGACGTCTCCTCGGCGGATGTCGTGCGCGGCTAGGCCACGTACGTTGAAGCCGACGTTGTCACCAGGCTCGGCCTTGTCCACATTGGTGTGATGCATCTCGATGCTCTTGACCTCGGCCGACTGCTGGCTCGGGTTGAACACGACTGTCTTGCCGGCGTGCAGTACCCCAGTCTCAATCTTGCCGACGGGGACGGTTCCGATGCCGCTAATCTTGTAGACGTCTTGAATCGGCAGGCGCAGGGGCCTGTCGGTGGGCTTGGGCGGCATCTGTATTGCGTCAATGGCCTCGAACAGAGTAGGGCCGCTGTACCACGGGGTGTTGTCACTCTTGTTGTAGACGTTGTCGCCGTCAAAGGCGCTGCAGGGGATGAAGGGTGCATCTGCCGGGTTGAAGCCGGCCATCTTGAGTAGGTCTGAGACCTCGCCAACAACGCTGTTGTACTTGTCCTGTGACCAGTCCACCCCACTGATGTCCATCTTGTTGACGTTGACGATCAGTTGCTTGACGCCGAGCACTCGGGCTAGGAAGGCGTGCTCCTTGGTCTGGGCGTTGACGCCGTCGTTGGCGGCCACGCACAGGACCGCGGCATCGGCCTGGCTGGTACCGGTGATCATGTTCTTGACGAAGTCACGGTGTCCCGGCGCGTCGATGACGGTGTAGTAGTAGTTGGGTGTGAAGAACTCCTTGTGGGCGACATCGATGGTGATGCCGCGCTCGCGTTCTTCCTTCAAGCCGTCCATGACGTATGCAAAGCCGAAGCCGGCCTTACCACGCTCGGATGCTTCCTTCTCGAACTTCTCGATGACGTGCGCTTCGATGTGGCCGCTATCGAGGAGTAGTCTCCCGACTGTGGTTGACTTGCCGTGATCGACGTGACCGACGAACACGATGTTCAGATGCGGCTTGCTCTTGTCTTCCCATTGTGAACCCATGATGTACACCTTCTAAGGTGGCCCGCCGACCGAAGAGCCGTATATGAACCGTTCCCCACCGTTTCCGAAGGTCCGCACAAGCGAGCAGCGCATCGAAGAGGCCGCGCTGTTCGGCCGGCTGAAATCCCTACCTGTACTGCAACTCTATGATGAATTCGTTGACTTCGGTATTGTGCGACTCTGCATTCTCCAAGTCGACTGTCCATTGGCCAGGTAGGAAACCCCTGACGGTGGAGCCTCCAATGACCATCCAGAGACAGTAGTCGTCGTCGTCGCAGTCGCCCGCATCCCTGTTGTCGTTCTCGATGCCAGTGGTGTTGGCAACCTCCTCCTCGGTGCTGTTGTACATGTACAAGTTCAGCTTGTTGTTGGTCGTCGTCCCCGGCACCCCCCCGCCGTACTGGTCGTCGTCTTCCTGGGGGTAGCTCAACTTTGCTCGCATGTAGCGAATCCTGTCCTTGCTGTCCTCGTCGTAGCTCAGCGGGTACTCCCAGGTCATGATGATGGGGTTCGGTGTGGCCCTATCGATGACGAAGTCCTTCCATACTCCTCGGTAGTTCACGTAGACCATCGAGACGGCCTGATCCTCGAAGCCGTTGTTGTCCACCACCGTCAGTTTGACCTCCCAAGCGCCTGCGCGCCTTTCATCCCAGGCGTAGGTCTCGCCAGTGGCATCGACGTCGTTGTCGGTGACTCCGTCGCCGTCCGAGTCGATGTAGGTGTCGAGGTCCCACCTCCACTCGACGAGATACTCCTCGGAGTAGCAGTCGGAGTTTTCGGGATTGCAGCCCGCCCAAGAGTTCGAGGCATCGAGGGTCACGGTCGTTGACACGCTGACTTCACGGTCATCGGTTTCCTTGTCATCCTCGCATACCCAGACGATCACGAAATCGCCATTGGGAGGATCCTCGCCCTCGCAGTCGTCGTCCTTGTCGGATGAGATTTCCGCGTGAGGCTCCCTTGCCGAGGCATCGACCACACTGATTGTGGTGCTGGTCGTCGCCTCGTGGGTGCCGTCCCCCACCGCCAGTTTGACTGCGTAATCGCCGGGCTGGGCGTAGGTGTGGCTGGTAGTCAGCCCGGTCCCGGTATTTCCATCACCGAAGGTCCACTCGAAGGTCATGGGATCGCCATCCGGGTCAGATGAGCCGGCGGCACTGAAGGTCACGGGATCCCCTGCCTTTACCGTCCCGCTGGGATTCACAGACATCGTCGCCGTCGGGGGGTTGTTGGAATTTAGGAGGTCCATGCAGCCCGCTAGCATCGGGGCTAGGAACATCACGGCAATCATGCAGGCGAGCCCGCGCGACCTCGTCATCGGTTTGTGGCAAAGGAAGGAGAAAATCAAGTCTGCGTCTCTGAGATTAGCATTTATCGTCCGATCAGTGTTTTTTGTCAGAAGTCGAAAATGGAACTCTGCCTGGTTCCCCTGAGGAGTTCCTGCTCCGTCCAACCGAATGCCTCCGTGATCCGTCCGAGGGACTTGGCCAGCCTGCCTGCATAGTACTCGCGGTCGTAGTCGGGCGGCTCGTCGCCAATTTCGTCGACCAGCCATGCGCTCACCCCCAGCTTCTTCTCACCCTCCTCAGGCTCGGTGACGACGTACCCGACCTTCATGCCAGGGGTGAACTGCAGCCCTGCAGCGATCCTCTGTTTCGCTGCCCTGACGTAGGGCAGCCCGTCCGGGTTGGCGTACACGCTGAAGTCCCACTCGTTCTTCTTCGAGTCCCACTTGCCTTTGCAGGACCTGCTAATGACGAGTTGTACGGGGGCCACATCACCCTCGCGGACCCTGTCTATCACCGACTTGGTCATGTCCACGGCACCTAGGGTGTCCCCGTCGAGAATCATCTCGAACATCTGCGTCATGGTGTCTGATAGGAGTTGGAAGGAGTCGGTCCGCCTGACTTCGTAGCCTCTGATCAGCATCTCCTCCCTAGGCCATATCACGCGACCGACGTAGCGCTTCTTGGCCCCGTGGCTGAAGAAGGAGGAGAGGGCGGTTTCGAACTCCAGCTCCGCACCCTCCTTGGTGAACCTCTCGGCTAGGGACTCGCCGAAGTCCAGCGTCGTCTTCCTGGCCTGCTCCCAGTTGCCCATCTCCTCACCTCCCTCAGGCCTGTTCATGGGGGGCTCGCCTTCGACGGGCGCACGCACGAAAATCGAGTCGGTGTCGGAGTACACCACGTCGTACCCGTCCACCTCCAGCCTGGAGATTATCCCCCGGATGTTGTGACGGGCCCACTCGGTGATGCTAGCTCCTAGGCTGGGGTGCGTGAACCGGTAGAAGTTCGATGCGAAGACCCCGTAGAACGAGTTCATGAGTATCTTCACGGCGTACTGCAACTGGTCTTGGAGGAAGGCCTCAGCCTCGTCGCCCTCCTCATTAGCCTTCGCGAGCGCTGCCTTGTGACGGTCGCGGCTATCCATCAGGCCCTCTAGGAGCTGGGGTACTAGGCCGAAGCGCTCCTCCTTGGAGATGTACCTCGTATTGGTGGTGGGAGAGACGCTGTGGGAACCGTCCTCGCTGCCGTCCCTGACGAGGGTGGTGGAGCAGATGTTGTTGGAGATCATTATCGAGGGGTACATCGACTTGAAGTCCAGCACTACCACCCACGGCGCTACCCCGGGCTCTACCTCGTGCACGTAGCCTCCGGCAATCTTGTCCCGCTTCCTGGGGCCTTGGTTAGTGTTGGGCACCGCAACCCCCCTCCTGTCGGCCAGACGTATCACGAGCGAGTCGATCCAGCGACTCGTCGTACTGGTCGCGGCTATGTCGACTGTGGTCAGCGAAACGGAGGCCAGGGCCTCCTTCCTCGCAGTCGACTTCAGCTTGTCCAGTATGTTCAGGGGGAGGACGGTGTCACGGACGCAGTAGTCCAGTACCTCGTCGGGCCTCTCTGCCCACTCCTCATCCATCTTGCTCGCGTCGATGTCCATCTTCTGCATCTCCTCGTCGTCCGGCCACAGCAGTCGAGAGACGTAGCGCAACGACTCCCTTTGGGGCCTGAGGGTCTGCCTCGCCTGCCACCAAGCATCGAGAGGTATCCTTCCCTTGATTGTCCAGACCCTGTTCTGCTCCCTGTTGGGGAATATCCGCCCGGGTCTCCTCCACCCGCGCTTGGTCTCGACGTCGTTCATCGGAACCCTGGCCCACCCTAGGAGCGAGGCCCTGGCCATCTCCGACTCCGTGTCGATGTACTCCGACCTCTCCTCCATACGAGGCAGGTCAAAGTTGTCTATGTTGTAGCCGGTGATGAAGTCGGGGTCCTCGGAGCGGACTATCTCGGTTAGCCGTTCGAGGATCTCGGTCTCCGCACCTGTTATCGGATACTCGACCCTCTCTCCAGCCCTGTCAACTACGGCTGCGGCACACAGGATTGTGTTGTCTGCGATACTGGTCTCGAGGTCGAAGGACATGGTGACGAAGGGGGCTGGGAAGGGGTCCGCCCTCTCCAGTCCGCTCAGGTCGCACGAGAGTATCATGTCTACTGGGTAAACGCCTGACCCGCCCACTTCCTTGATTCGGGCCTCTGCAACCCCGGGGTCGGTCGACTCCGGAGTCTTCGCCCCCTCAGGGGCACGGCCTCCGGTCCACAGTACCTCCCCATCGGCCCTGATATGGGGACCGAGGTCGAGGTCGAGCAGCAGCCTCTGCACGAACAGTATGTCCGCGCTGGTCACCCTCCAGCCGGAGTCCGAGAGCGCCTTCCTGACGCTCCTGACCTTCGTTGTGTCCTTGACGAAGACCCGGTAGTGGGGCCTGACCACGCCGTCCTGCGAGACCTTCATCCCACTGGGCGCTGGCCCCCCTTGCACATCCCTTACGGCGGCCACGTTACCTAGGAACTCGGGGTCCTCGGGGCCACCGTCAGACTTGGGGTCGGATATCTCCACGTATGGCCTCAGGCCGTTGACTAGGAGGAGTGTCGAGTGGCCGGCCCTAGAGCGGCACCACAGTTCGATAACGGTCCCCGACTCGTCGCCCTGCTGCCATGCTCGATTGTCACCCGCGACGATGCACGTGTCTTCCTCCCACCGCACGATGACGCCTCACTGGCAGACTGTAGCCGATTGCCTTCAACGTATGTCATCGTGAGGGGCCATAACAATGCCGGGAAGGGGGGTGGGGCAACCGTTGAAAGCCGAGGCCCATCCCTGCAATGCAACTGGGGTGCATGGGTTGCTTGAGGACGCCGAGCCATCGATTGACTGGGACGCTCTGACCTTCAGTTTCAAGAAGACCGATCGGATGTACTTAGCCACCTGTGGCCAGGATGATGAGTGGCAGTCAGGTCAGATGCAGGACTTCACCGACCTCAGCATGTCACCGGCGGCTGGCGTCCTGAACTACGGCCAGGGTCTGTTCGAGGGCATGAAGGCCCAGCACGCCGCCGACGGCTGCATAGTGCTGTTTCGACCAGAGATGAATGCGACTAGGATGCAGGAGGGGGCGCGCAGGCTCGGGATGCCGCCCGTGCCCGAGAGGTTATTCCTCGATGCTGTGCACACGACTGTGCGCGAGAACGCTCGATGGGTGCCCCCAATAGGCAAAGGCGCTCTCTACGTCCGCCCCCTGCTGATGGGCAGCGGACCCATCCTCGGCGTTGCACCCGCCCCCGAGTACACCTTCCTTGTCTACGTCTCGCCGGTCGGACCGTATTTCAAGGGCGGGATCAGGCCAATCTCACTCAAGATCTCCGACGAGTTCCACAGGGCCGCTCCGGGGGGCTCTGGGGGGGTCAAGGCAATTGGCAACTACGCGCCCGGGATGATTCCATCCAAGATGGCCAAGGGCGAGGGGTACGCCGAGGTCATCTATCTGGACGCAGTGCACCACAGGTACGTCGAGGAGGTCGGCGCTGCCAACTTCTTCTGTGTCAAGGACGGCGTAATCTCCACCCCGGAACTCACTGGTACCATCCTGCCTGGCGTCACGCGCGCTTCCGTCATCGAGATTGCAGGCTCACGCGGATTCGAGGTCCGTGAGGAGAGCATCGATGTCGAATACGCGCTCGATGCCGATGAGTGCTTCTGCGCAGGCACAGCCGCTGTGGTCGCATCGATAGGCTCGATCGAGCACGACGGTCGAGTCGCCGAGTATAGTGGAGGCGAGGTCGGGCCAATCACCATGGAGTTGTACAAGGCACTGACTGCCATACAACAGCGTCGCGCTCCAGACGACTTCGGATGGACGGTCGTGGTCGAGTAGGTTTGAAACCCTTCTAGCCTACAGGTGGGTGATGGTCGAGGGAGTCATCGAGGAGGCTCGGTTCGATTCCCGAAGGAGATCAGGGATATGCTGCTACGAATGGAGCACGCCCTGTAGAATTGAACATCCAAAAGCAGCTCATTTGGGTTAAGTCGGTTATTACCGGATACTACCTAATATTTTTTACTACTATCATAACAATACATGTTCGGGACAAAGGGGATGGCTTCAGTACTTTTCACCAAGTTGATGGACATCAGGAAAGTGCATCGAGTAGGTCGTAGCAGCCTATCGGTGACTCTGCCGTACAAATGGGCCCGGCGAAACGCCCTCCAGGCCGGTGATGAGATCCATGTGCAAGAGATCGATGACAACACCCTTGTCATTTCCAGCAACGACATTGGTAGCGGCTCTGGTGACCTCCGCACCTTCGAGGTTGGGTCGGACACCTCTCCTGACCATCTTCGGCGACTGCTCATCGGAACTTATGTGACCGGTGCCAACCACGTTAGGATTTCCGCCAAGAAAGGTGAGTTGCGACCAGCTCAGCTGGAGGCGTTGAATGGCTGCGTCAGCCGCCTCACAGGTTTCCTCGTCATCGAGCAGACCGATGATTTGTTCGTCATACAGAACTTCATGGACCCATCCGCATCGCTATTCAGCGATCATCTCAACCAACTCCTCTCAATCACCCAACGGATGATTCGATTGAGTCCGCAGATACTGAGTGATGAGGGAGGGCAGTTCTCTCAGAAGATGATCACACTCGGTGACCAATCCGACCGGCTATACTATCTGACGGTCCGATTCCTTCTGCTCTCGCTCTCCGATCGGGCACTTCTCCTCGATATGGGCTTCGATTCAACCCAGGAAGTTGTGGGTGGCCGGCTGATTGCGAAGGGGCTAGAAGAGATATGCGACAGGATGGAGTACCTAGCAGATCTGGCCATCCAGAACGACGATACTGACTGGTCATTCAAAAAGAAGCAACTCAAGCGGGCAGAATCGCAGATCGAACGAATCTGCGAACTGCTGGGAGCCTCTGTCGAAGGCTATTTCTCGGGCGCCGTGGATTTACCCGAGGCCGCTCTCGATGAGCTGTACTCCGTACAGAGGGAGTCGGACGTCATGATTCCGAAGACTGGCGATACGCCTGGTAATATCACAGCGATTCAGGCGGTGGCATTTTCCTCGATATCGGAAGCGGGCCGTCTGACTCGGATGATTAGCGAAGTCGCCATGAACAACTCGTTGCGGCGAATGAGATCCAACGGTGAGAATGGCAAATAATGGCCTCTGCGGAGCACCTTGGTGAAAGGGAACCCCATGGGTGGGGTCATACCTCCAGCTCAGAGCCCGGCTCACAGGGACTGAACCGCCCTGCTGATTGTCTGTTTGATAGCACTCCTCTCGACGGAGAAAAGATGGGACTGACAGGACCTGCAGTCCGAGCTACCGAACCCGGGAACCGGGGGGAACCCGAGTCCCTGGTTGCCGAGCATGGTGATGAGGGCGCACTCGCTGCCTCCGACGACCGGCAGAACGCAGACATCCCCTGCTACTGTGGTCAACCAGTCTACGTGCCACTTCTTTCTCTTCTGGCGGCTGATGTGCCTATGGCAACGAGAGCGAATCCCACCCGGGCCGTAGGCACTGCCCGCATAGAGGTAAGTACCCGGTGCAAGATGCCCGCCAAAGCTGGGGGGAAGATCGGTGGGCTCATTCAACTCGATCCATAGCAGATAGGCACCTGCCTGCTTGGGGATTGAAGCAGAGTCACCCGACCAGTCCACACCCCCGCATGGATTGCTCTTTGTAAAACAGCGCAGCGGCACGCTCTCGTGATTTGCACGCTCAACCGTAGCGTGTGAGCGGTATCGCAGTCAGACGGTATCTGTGACTCGTATTGTGGTCAGTGGGTTTTCCCTAGCAACCCATTGAGGACACAGTGTTGTCAGAGGGGTGCTTGCCCATTCCCTTTGATCGGTACTGGGGTCAGAGGGTTCCGGAAAATTATAGGTAAACCTGCCTTTGCCATCCCTATGGGGATTGAGCGCCTGTCCTTTGATGAGTGGGAGCGGCTCCGAACAATCCGACTTCGCTCCTTACTCGATTCCCCCGATTCTTTCGAAACCACTCACGGACAAGCCTCATTATTCCCGCAAGAGTCGTGGATCAAGCAACTCCATACTCTTCCTACATTCGTTGCTGTCCTGGATGGCGAGGATGTGGGAATTGTGCGCGGAGGCAATGATGAGGAGAATTCAGACATAGGGTGGCTCATCTCCCTTTGGGTAGCTCCCGAAGCACGCAGTCTCGGCATCGGAAAAGAACTCTCCAGGAAGGTCGTCAATTGGGCAGAGTCAGAGAGGAAGCGCAGTCTGCTGCTTGAAGTCAGAGAGGGGAATGAATTTGCTCGAAATCTGTATGATAGAATGGGCTTCCATCCCAACGGTGGCGTCCCTAGCGACTGCTGTGAGATTCAGTTAGAGCTTGTTCTTTAATAGATATATTTGGAACCCATTGAGACCCCTCTGTGTCGTATACGTATCATAGGGTACCCTAGATGATGCCCGCATACACATGGGTATCTCACTAACCCTCTATGACGTATGCATACACTAGGGCCCCCATCCGATCAAGGGTAATCGTGTGGGCCCCTTAGCGAGACCCAGTATTCGAGAGAATAATTCATATCAAATAGACAGTATTTGTTTACGTGGTTGATGTCGGAACAGTCTCTGGAGTGGCTATATTTCTGGCATTTGTGATGTCTACGATTGCTAGTTTTGAGAATGATAAATTCAAAATTCCAGCGATCTTTTTTGGGATTGCATCTTTCACATCTTTTCTCCTACCTGTGATGTGTGGCTCAATAACCAAATTGCTCATCATTGCCGCTTTGAGCTACCTCCTAAGTAACTCTCATCATTCTGCTTCAGGAAAGGAGGGCATGGATAAATTGCACATGGTGGGGTACTACACGATTGTGCTAAGCCTAGTTGCAATACTCGTAAACATTCTAATCTGGATTTGGGTCTTATCTGATGTAGTGACAAATTTTGGGGATTCTTTTGGTGATTGGTGGATTGGGGGGGGTGGTGAGATCTTTGAATTCAACCCGGAAGCAATGTTGGTAGCAGAAATGAGTATCCTTGCAAGCACCATCCTCTGCCCAATCGGGATATTTTTGCTGTTTTGTTCAAACTCTTTTCATGCTGAGGCACCCAAGTTATCATAGAGAGACCCTCGTAGATGCTGGAGTCATCTAGGGTAGGGAGTATGGTGCCCCCGGGTACCACGGTTGCTTTGTGACGTATACGTAATCCTGGGCTCTACCTAATACCCATTATGATGGCCTTTGTCATTCAGGGGTCGCTCAGTAGACCCTCGATGATGGCGATGGAATTCACCTTACCTTTGTATCTTGAACTTTATATGTTGTTGAGATTCTGATAAATCGTGTCTTTCGACCCTTGGGACATTGAACCAGGCGTGTACAAGCATCATCAGGGATCGCCTGCAAGTTCTAGCCCCAGTTGGATTAGAGAAATAAGGAAGGCTCACGGCTTGGAAGAAACAGGGCATCCTCTTGAGGATTCAACAATACATTGCGCAGCAGCAGGCTGTTCAAATGACTCATCCTCCTACGATTTTGAAGGATGCCATCTTGTTGTATCTAAGTTCTCCGAACTTCTATCAATTATTGGATTAACGGGGACGCCAGTTGTAGCATTGTGTTCGGCTTGTCACAATAAGTACGGGGCCTCCATCCGCTTGGGTTCCAGTGGCCTAGCAATAGTCGACTATGATTGCCCTCACGATATCAAGTCACCTAACTCGGGGATTCCTGAAAATCAACACATTCTCTGCAATAATTGTGATCAGAAGGATACAAGGGGGCCGGATGAAGATGATGAGTGGTATTGCTCTACATGTTGTCACCACATAGACTCTGAAGGAAATTGTACTACAGAGAACTGTTGCGAAGTCGAGGATGATGAATCGATTGATTCCTGTGGTTGTGATTCAAGGTGTGAATCCCATCCTGGAAGCAAATGCGGGAATACTCCTTCGCCTCTTTGTATGAAAGGAAGATGCGGACCCTGTTGTGACGGAGTAGATTGTCTCAGACACAGTGATCACCCGAAATTTGGAAGGCCTGGTTGGAAAAGGGCGAAAACGGACAAAGCCCATCTCAAATATATTATGAAAAAATTCCGAGATGGCCCATTGAAGAACGACCATCCAATTTGCAGATCTTGCAAAGAGATGCTGGATATTTCCGATAGCAGAAACTGGAGATGTGCCAACTCTAGTTGCTCAGAATTTCGTGGAGAAGCGGAGTATTGCTCCTGTGGAAATATAGCGAGCAAAGATTGCGAAAACGCGAGTTGCGATGAATGTTGTAGCGGTTGTTCAAGACACGAGTATTCAGACTATGAAGAGGATGATGATGACAATGAAGACAGTGAAATTTTCGAAGGACGGACGTTAGGATTTCATGCTAAATGCTATGCCTGTGGACATATCGCCGTCGGTTCAGATATCAAGTCAGATTTCGGTTTCAAACGAAGAAAACCAAACCCTCGATGTAGAGATTGTAGAAAAGCGGGCAATTACTGATTCAAGTAGTGGAGCCAGGGGGGGTTTCTTCCCGACCTTGTTGATGGTTGGTCATAATTGAGGGCCCCATGGTAATGCGGGCACCTGCGAGGTGTGCGAGGCTGGTTGAGATCATCAACGGCAGCGAGACCTCGCCGGAGGTCACCAGAGAGGTGGTCTCCGCATCGGAGCGTATGGGAAAGACCCCTCTGGCGTGCATGGACTCCCCGGGCTTCGTCAGCAACCGGATCCTGTGCCCGATGATCAACGAGGCCATCCTGACTCTCCAGGAGGGGGTCGCCGAGCCCGAGG
>Ga0208641_1000546_pt1 | contig 22384 bp, 17 predicted proteins | sample ETN02SmetaG_2_FD_185789 | JGI IMG/M metagenome (GOLD analysis project Ga0208641, IMG submission 185789) | Marine microbial and viral communities from oxygen minimum zone, Eastern Pacific Ocean - ETNP2014F10-02SV253 (SPAdes) (version 2) | ecosystem: Environmental > Aquatic > Marine > Oceanic ... | reverse complement strand
GGAAACAGTTAGTCATATGTATTATATTCATTGGTAGTTTTTTTAGAAAATAAATAGAGTAAATTTATTAGTTAATTTTGAGTGATTTTCGTTATAATAATTAAGAATTTACCCTCGTAGTTCAATGGATAGAACAAGTGCCTCCTAAGCATTAGATGCAGGTTCGATTCCTGCCGAGGGTACACAATTAACACTCATCTTATAAAAGGAAAAACATGTTAAAACCTAAGAAAACTATCACCAAAAAAGAGATTCAGCGAGATCCATTTTTAGAATCTATTAACAAGACCCAAGCACATTTGCAGGAAAAAAGATCGTACTATATGAAAATGGCTCTTGGATTAATTGTTGTGTTAATCGGCTACAATATTATTTCAGAAAAAAAGTCACAGTCAAATTTTGATGCCAGCGCAGCTTTAGGACAAGCCATGGTAGCATTAGATCGTGGTGATTTAGAGAATACTCAATTCCAGCTGGAGACTGTCATTAGTGAATTCAGCGGTTCAGAAAGTGCAAAAATCGCTGGTTATCATTTGGGCAAGATCAAATATGAATCAGGAGATAAAATTGGAGCAGAAATTTACCTTTCCCAATATTTACTTGATCAACCGGTGGATGTCATGGTATCGTCTACGGCGCTTATGCTGGCTGATATTTCTTTACAGGCTGGGAATACTAAAGAAGCCATATCATTATTAGATAAAGGAATTAAAAAAAGTAAGGATAGTCATACCCTGAGAATGATCAAACTTGAGAAAGCAAAACTCATTTTATCACAGGGTGATATTGAACGAGCACGCGCTATAACAGATGGTGTTTTATCCAATAAAGATGTCACTGTAATTGAGAAACAAGTTGCTGAAGAATTATTGGGTAGAATTCCCGGGTAAATTATTGTTTTATATATAGATTTCCTGTAGATTTTCAGGCTGAAAAGCGGGTGAGAGCCCGCTTTTCTTTTGTCTGAAATGAACAAAATAACACAAATCGTAGAAAACTATTTATCATCGGACTTGATTCTGATGGATATCAGCGAGAACACACGCGGTAACTTTATCCGCGTGGTAATCGACGCAGAGCGGCCAGTAACACTGGATGATACCACTAATCTTTCCAAAAAGTTACGAAACGACGATGAATTGGATATTCGGTTTCCTGATGGATTCCGTCTGGAAGTAACAACACCTGGCCTGGATAAAGGTTTAGAGTCTCCATTCCAATTCCGGAAAAACATAGACCGTAAACTAAAGATTGCCTTTTCAAATGATGATGGTGCGCAAACTATCACTGGCACATTGATTGGTGCAAATGATACATGTGTTTCCTTAATGAAGAGTGGTCAGGAGTTCAGTCTGCGTTATGATCAAATCAATTCAGCTAAAGTACTAATTTCATTCAATTAATGTTTAGGAGGCATTTTGGTTAATAGAGAACTTATTGAAGTATTTTCTGAAATAGCACGAGAGAAGAATGTTGAACGTTCGGAACTCGCAACAATTCTCGAAGACTTATTTTTATATGTGATCGAAAAAGAATATGGTGATTCTTCGAACTGTAGCTGCATTGTAAATCTTGATAAAGGTGAAATTGAGATTTATGCGGAAAAAACAATTGTGGATGAAATTGATGATTATAAGGTAGAAATCACTTTAGCAGAAGCCATTGAAAAGGAACCTGATGCTGCTGATCTTGAAGTTGGTGATGTGTTTGTTGAAATAATTGATCCACGAGTTTTTGGACGAAGACTAGTTACAACGGCAAAACAATTTTTTGCGCAGCGACTTAGAGATGTAGAACGGAATTATATCTACGAAGATTATGCAAACCGGATTGGTGAAATAGTTATTGGAGTTGTCCATCAGGTGCAGCGTGACAGTATTTATATCAATATTGAACAAGCTGAACTTCGAATGCCTAAAAATGAGCAAATCAAATCTGAAAGATATCGTCGAGGCGACACAGTTCGTTCTATTATTAAATCTGTGGAAGTGACTCCAAAAGGTCCGGACATTATTGTTTCAAGAAGCGATAACCATTTTCTATTTAAATTATTTGAAATGGAAGTTCCTGAAATCGAAGATGGTATCATTGAAATTACATCTATTGCACGTCATCCTGGGGAACGAGCAAAAATAATTGTCCGTTCCAACGATCGAAGAATTGACCCGGTCGGTGCGTGCGTAGGTATGCGTGGCAGTAGGATCCAAGCCATTGTTCGTGAATTGAGTAATGAGAAGATCGATATAGTGAACTTTAGTGAACAACCAGAAATTTTGGTAAGCCGGGCACTATCCCCTGCTAAACCTGTTCAATTGTTTATTGACGATGATAAGAATTACTGTGTGGCTTTGTTTGATGATGAAAGCCTCGATGCTGCTATTGGTCGTAATGGAATGAATATAAATCTTGCATCCCAATTAACGGAATATAGAATTGATGCATATGGCGTTAAGCAGTATGAGCGAATTCAAGAAGATCATAAAACTACCTTAAATGAAATCGAAGGCGTTTCACCAGAAATTTCTGACGGTCTTTCTGCCATTGGTATCAATGTGGTATCTGATTTACTAGATGCAGATATGGATGTTCTTCTATCAGCAAGTAATGTTGATGAAGATTCCCTCGATACTATCTATGAAGCAGTTCAATCCTTCGTGGAAAGGGAATTGAAGATTGCATCAGATGATGAAGAATTAGAAGATTTAACTATTGATTCTGATGATGAAGTTGCTAAAGATGATCTGGAATTAGAAACTAATCAATCAGGTGAATCAGAAGTGGAGTTGGAAGGAACAAAAATAGATTCGAAAAAGGATCAGGAGATAGATGATGTTTTAGATGATTCTATTACCGAAAATAATGGAAATCCCAACAGTGAAGAAGAACCTTTAGTAGAGAAAGCAGATTAATCCATGGCTAAAACTCGAATTTTTCAAATTGCGAAAGCATTAAATATATCACATACAGATATTCTAAGTTTCCTTAAAGCTCGAAAAGTTGAAGTTTCGAGCCATATGTCACCTGTTGATGAATCTGTCCATCAAATGATCATGGAAGAATTCGCGAAAGACAAGGAGCAAGTTGACCGATTTCGCAAAGAACAAGTTCGTAAGGAGATCCATGATACTAAGCTAAAAGAACGACAAACTACTTCTAAAAAACTTGAACTTTTATCATTATCCGATCAACGGGAATTGGAAAAAAATGAAACTGAAAAGAAAAATCAGGAGCTTCAAGAAAAAAAGAAACAGCAGGAAGAAGAAATTCGAAGGAAAGATGAAGAATTAAGACAAAGAAAAATGGAAACTGAAGAAAGGAAGAAGAAACAAGAAGAGAAAGAGAAAGAGCACAAAACTTCATCTAATTTGAAAGCAAAAGCTCTCAAGAAAAAATTCAAATCCACAAAGAAACTCCGTTCAATTAATTTAGGAAATATTCAAACTGAGATTGGTGCCGGAACCAGTAAACAACCCTCCAATAAAAAAGGGAAAAAAGAAGAACCTGTCCATAAATCTGTTAAGACAAAAGTAAAAGGTATCTTGGCGCAGATGGACACAAAGACCAAGAAAAAAGTTCATAAGAGATCTAAAACTCGTGAAGATGAAGAGATATTGGATCCTACAGAAAAGCCAAACATCAAAATTGTTGAATTTTCAAATGTAGAAGAATTAGCTAAAATATTAGACGTTACTTCCAGCGATATCATTCAGACATGTATTGAGTTGGGGATGCTTGTTACTAAAAACCAACGCATTGATTGGGATCTAATTGAACTCCTTGCTGATAATTATGGATTTACGGCAGAAAAAATAACGGATGTAGGGGAAGAATTATTTTCGGTTCATGACTCTGAAGAAGATATAGAGAATGCCGTATCTAGATCGCCAATCGTTACTGTAATGGGGCACGTTGATCACGGAAAAACCAGCCTGTTAGATCATATACGTGAAACAAATGTAGCTGATGGTGAATCCGGTGGAATAACACAACATATTGGTGCTTATAAAGTTGAATATAATAACCAAAAAATAACTTTTTTAGATACTCCGGGTCACGAAGCTTTCACTGCTATGCGAGCGAGAGGGGCACAAATCACAGACATTGTAATTCTAGTCGTTGCTGCAGATGATGCAGTAATGCCGCAAACTAAAGAAGCTATTAGTCACACAAAAGCAGCGGGCGTCCCCATGGTAGTGGCTATTAATAAGATGGATAAACCCGGTGCTGACGCTGAAAAAGTTCGTCGTTCTCTTTCTGAGCATGAAGTATTGACAGAGTCATGGGGCGGAAAAATACAAGACATTGAGATTAGTGCCAAAACGGGTACAGGGATAGATTCCCTTATGGAGAGTATCTTATTGGAGACAGACGTTCTTGAGTTAAAAGCGAATAAAGATTGTAAAGCACGTGGTACTGTTATCGATTCAAGGTTAGACAAAGGCCTGGGACCTATTGGAACAGTGTTGATCCAAAAAGGAACTTTGAAAATAGGCGACCCGTTTATATGTGGGGATTTTTCTGGTAAAGTTCGTTCAATATCTAACGAACATGGCGTACGTTTAAAAAATGCGGGCCCTTCTGATGCTATTCAGATTCAAGGGTATGATCAAGTTCCGCAAGCTGCGGATTTATTTGCCGTTGTGGATGACGAAAAAGAATTAAAGCGAATATCCAGTGAACGTCAACGCATTCGTCGTGAAATTGCCCAAAAGAAGATGGCCTTCTCATTAGACCATATGTCTTCCCTAATCAAGGAAGGTACTGTTAATACACTTCCTATGGTAATAAAAGGCGATGTGGATGGATCCGTCGAAGCATTGGCTGAATCTCTTGAAAAACTGAATACATCTGAAGTCGGGATTAAAGTAATCCATAAAGCAGTAGGAATGGTAACAGAATCAGATGTGCTTTTAGCAGAGGCATCCAAAGCAGTGATAATTGGGTTTCATGTACAAGTAAGTTCAAATGCACGATTGCAGGCACAACAAGCCGGGGTGGATATACGTACCTATAACGTGATCTATCAAGCTGTAGAAGAATTAACTTTAGCACTCGAAGGGATGCTGGAACCTGACAAAGTTGAAAGCAGTATTGGTAAAGCGGAAGTGTTGACGCAATTTAAAATTCCAAAAATTGGATTTATTGCAGGGTGTAAAGTTGTTGAAGGTCTCATTATTAGAAACGGCAAAGCGCGGGTTTCACGTGATGGCGAAGTGATAGCGGAAGGTTTGATCAATTCATTGAAACGCCATAAAGATGATTCGAAGGAAGTGAAAGAAGGCCTGGAATGCGGTATAGGCGTTGATGGAATTAAAAAGTTCCAAGAAGGTGATATTATAGAAGTTTACGAGATCCGTGAGGTAAAACGTAAATTAGAATTAAATTGAAATCAAACAGACCTTATAACCGCATGGATCGTGTAGGAAACCAGGTCCTGGAAATTTTATGCGGAATCCTTACAAAATATATTAATCTCTCCCATTTAGGATTCGTTACATTTACTCATGTAGATGTTGCACCAGATCTTCGAACAGCCAAGGTGTATTATAGCGTATTAGGAAGGAAAAAATCAGATAAAGAGATTAACATCGCTATTAACCAAAAACGAAAAGCGTTCAAAAAATATATGGGACCTGAACTTCATTTAAAAAGCACGCCTGATCTTCATTTTTATCATGATGAAAGCCTACTTTACGGTAATAAGATTAATAAACTAATACACGATATTGATATAAAAAATACAGACGAAAGTGATTCTGAACATACATAAGCCAATCGGCTGGACGTCATTTGACGTTGTGAAAAAAGTACGCTGGATTATTAAGGAGAAAAAAGTAGGGCATGGGGGAACACTAGACCCGTTTGCTGAAGGAGTCTTAATAATAGGAACTGGTCAGGATACTAAAAAGCTTACTTCCATTACAACAGAAGATAAGTCCTATACTGCCATAATAAAATTGGGTGAAATAACGAATACGCTGGATACGGAAGGCGAAATTATTGAAACACAATTAGTACCTGAGTTATCCCAGGTGACAATTGAAAATATTTTGAATTCTTTTTTAGGAAGTTCATTTCAGGTTCCACCTATGTATTCTGCTAAAAAAGTAAATGGGCAACGGCTTTATAAATTAGCTCGAAAAAATATTGAAGTAAAAAGAGAACCTGTAGAAATTCAGATTAAACATATTAGTCTAGATGATTTTACTGAATCTACTATTACATTTTCCGTTATTTGTTCCAAAGGAACATATATCCGAGTGTTGGGAAAAGAAATTGCAGAAAAATTAGAAACCGTTGGATACCTGACATCTCTTATTCGCACTCAAGTGGGAGGATATTCCATTGATGAATCCCAAAGTATTCAAGAATTTGAAGCATCATGGAAATTGTCCACCAAATAGATAAAATCAAAGTTTTACCCGCTTCGGTAGTAACCATCGGTTCTTACGACGGGATTCATCGTGGGCACCATGAGATATTAAAATCTGTTGTGCACCATGCAAATGCACTAAATATACCTTCGGTTTTGATAACCTTTGAACCTCATCCGCGCCACATTTTAGACCCAAGCGATGATAAATTATCTCTTATAATGGGTCTCGACCAAAAATTAGAGATTATTGAATCATTAGGAATCGATTTGGTTTATGTTATCAATTTTACAGATGAATTTTCAAAAATATCCGCTACTGATTTTTTAAATGATACAGTGCTTCCAAATTTTAATCCCACATTCATGATCGTAGGATATGATCACCATTTTGGTTACAAAAGGGAGGGAAGTCCAAAATTTTTGAAATCATATTGTGAACAAAAAGGCATCGGCCTTGATATCATTCATAAAATTTCCGATGAAGGTAACGTTATATCAAGCACTCACATTCGGCAACTTATCAAGGATGGTTTTGTGCGCCGTGCCAACTTTGAATTGGGTTCAGTTTTTGGCTTTTTGGCAACTGTTATTCATGGGGCAGGTCGAGGAAAAGAGCTTGAATTTCCAACAGCAAATGTGATTCCCGTGGAGAAAAACCAATTAATGCCCAATCCCGGGGTCTATTTTACAAGAGGAAGGATTAATGGACTTCAACTGTATGGTATGTGTAATTTCGGGACTAGACCTACCTTCGATGAGGAAGACCTTGTAATGGAAATACATTTTTTTCACAATAAGGTTATTGATCTATACGGAAATGAAATCAGAGTAGAGTTTTTAGAAAGAATAAGAGATGAAAAGAAATTTCGTTCATCGGAAGATTTAAAATCACAACTAATTAAAGATAAACAAAAATGCCTTGAGTTACAGGGTAAGTACGAATAGGAGTAATAAAAAGAAAATGCCTATCTCAAAAGAAGATAAACAAAAATACGTTGAGCAATTTGGTAAAGACGCGAACGATACAGGTTCACCAGAAGTACAGGTTGCTATTCTAACTCACCGTATTCGAGAATTGACTGATCATGTGAAAACTCACAAAAAAGACAACCACACACGTCGTGGTTTGGTTCAGTTGGTTTCACAAAGAAAGAAAATGCTGAAGTACATTATGCGTACGAATGCAGAATCATATGTTAACATAATAAAAGAGTTGTCCATCAGAGGTTAGTAGACAAGAGAACTCATAAATAGAAGAAAGAAAATAATAAAATGATAATAAAAGAAAGAGAAATCGCAGGAAAAACAATGCGTTTAGAGACTGGCCGAGTTGCCCGTCAGAGTAATGGTTCCGTAATGGTAACCTATGGAGAGACAACAATTTTGGCAGCAGTCAACGCCGCCAAAGAACCACGGGAAGATATTGATTTTTTCCCGTTACAAGTTGAATACCGTGAAAAACATTATGCCGGCGGGAAAATTCCCGGTGGTTTTTTCAAACGAGAAGCAAGACCGTCTGAACATGAAGTGCTTACAAGTAGAGTAACGGATCGTCCAATTCGCCCCTTGTTTCCTAAAGGGTTTAAAAATGAAACCCAAATCATGATCACTGTTTTACAAAGTGATGGTGAAAATATGGCGGATGTACTTGCAGGAGTTGGTGCATCGGCAGCTTTGATGACATCAACGATCCCATGGAATGGACCAATTGCGTCAGTTCGTGTGGGAAGAATCGAAGGAAAATACATCATTAATCCAACGCGCTCTGAAATCATGGAGTGTGATTTAGAAATGGTTGTTTCAGGGAATCAAGAAACAGTTGTAATGGTTGAAGGTGAAGCCGATGGTGTTAGTGAGTCTGAAGTCCTAGATGGATTAAAGCAAGCACATGAAGTCATTAAAGAGATTATTGATCTTCAGAATGAATTACTTTCGGCGATGGATGTTGTAAAAGACGAAGTGGTGATTCCACAACCTGATGATGCAATGGTCTCGGCTGTTGATGAAAAAATCGGCTCCCAAGTTGATGATATAGTAAAAATTGTGGATAAAAAAGAAAGGTCAAGTGCAAAGGATGAAATGGTTTCATCTATTCTTGATTCTCTTGAAGAATCCTATCCTTCAGAAGGTAAAACAATTAAATCTCTGATCGATGATCGCTTTAAAGCAGGATTTCGTGAGCAAATTCTTGCAACTGGAAAAAGAAGTGATGGTCGATCAACAACTGATATTCGACCCATATCAATTGATACGGATATTTTAACCCGAACACATGGATCAGCACTTTTCACCCGAGGTGAAACTCAAGCATTGGTGGTAACAACCTTAGGATCCAAAAGAGATGAAATGATCATTGATACTGCAGATGAAGATTATAAAAAATCATATTATCTACATTACAATTTCCCTCCTTATTGTGTAGGTGAAACTGGACGAATCGGTTTTACATCACGTCGTGAAATTGGTCATGGCAATTTGGCTCAGCGGGCGATAAAACCTGCTTTGCCTGACTATGATGATTTCCCTTATACAATTCGGATTGTTTCAGAAATCATGGAATCTAATGGTTCATCATCTATGGCATCTGTCTGTGGTGGATCCTTATCATTAATGAGTTCCGGAGCTCCCTTAAAAAGTCATGTGGCTGGGATTGCTATGGGATTGATTACTGACGGAAAACGTCATGCTATTTTAAGTGATATTCTTGGAATGGAAGATCATTTGGGTGATATGGACTTTAAAGTTGCTGGTACAGCAGATGGCATTACTGCCATTCAATTGGACCTCAAGATAGAAGGCCTTTCTTTTGAACTAATGGAGCAGGCTTTACAACAAGCCCATGAAGGTAGATTGCATATTCTTGGACTAATGAAAGAAGCCATGCCTGAACCGAATGATATTTCACCTTATGCACCGCGAATCATGTCAATAGCCATAAATACTGAAAAGATTGGTGCTTTGATTGGTCCTGGTGGTAAAAATATCAAGAAGATCATTGAAGATACTGAATGCGAGGTCAATGTTGATGATGATGGCATTGTGACAATTGCTGGTATGAATACAGACAAATGCAACGAAGCAATCGAAATGGTCAAAGCGCTTACATTTGAACCCGAAGTCGGAATGGAGTTTGACGGTACTGTAACGCGCATAATGACTTTTGGTGCATTCGTAGAATTTGTACCTGGTCGTGAAGGCTTGGTTCACATTTCTGAATTAGAATGGAATCGGGTTGATAAAGTTGAAGATGTTGTAAAAACAGGTGACCCAATTCGAGTGAAATTGATCAAAGTTGATGATCAGGGTAGACTTGATTTCAGTCGAAAAGCACTTATAGAGAAACCTGAAGGGTATGTAGAAAGACCTAAACGACCCCGTAGCGATAGTAATCGTGGCGGACGAAAGCCGTTTAAGAAACGTCGATTCTAATCCCATGCGATTCAATTAAAATAAGCGGTGAAAATGTGAAAATTTTCACCGCTTTTGTTTTTGGATCTATCCATTATAAATTGTACAATTAATATTATGGTACCAAGTTTATCATCTCACTTCGAAAAAAGACTGCCATCGGCTATTCGCCAAGCACAAATTATTTTTGCACAACGCCCAGATAAGAATGAAGTCCAAGTTGTCAATTTGGCTATTGGTAATGTATCCTTACCGATGCATCCTGCCATGCGAAAGAGAATGAATGAATTGGGGCAAAATAGGTTTCATGATGGTGTGGTTAAATACTCGGCGAGTGTGGGCACGGATGAAGCCAGAATGGCTTTCTTAAATATTATCGCTTCGGAAGGTGTGGAAACGTCTCATCTGTATTGCATGATTACAGACGGTGGGTCTCAGGCCATGGAAATTATGATGTTAGGTGTTTGTGGACCTCTATCACAAAAACCGCTCATGTTATTGGATCCTGCATACACAAACTATATAGAATTTGGTAAAAGGCTATCCATACCAATTGTAACAGCAAATCGTGAAATTCTTGCGAATGGATCTTTTGATTCACTGAATTTGAATAAAATTGAGTCGATTATTCAAAAAGAGAAACCAAGTGCAATGTTAGTAATTCCAGCTGACAACCCTACAGGGCAGTATTTGGATCAGTACCAATTGAATGATCTAGCCAAAATCTGCGTAAAGTACAACATTTGGATGGTAAGTGATGAAGCCTACAGACAACTGTATTACGGAGATGGAAGTTCATCAAGTATTTGGCGAATTACCGAGGATGATGTTCCTGGTATTATGGGATCAAGAATAAGTATCGAATCATCTTCAAAAGTTTGGAATGCGTGTGGGTTAAGAATTGGTGGAATAGTTACTGATAATCAAGATTATCATAAAAAAGCAGTATCAGAATACACTGCAAATCTATGTGCAAATGTTATTGGCCAGGAAATTTTTGGAGCATTAGCTCACGAATCACATTATGATCTCGAAAAATGGTATCAAAGCCAACGGGATTATTATCATGAATTGATGTTACCTTTAAGGAAGAATTTATTGAATCTGATTCCCGGATTGATCGTAACAAATCCTGAAGCTGCTATTTATTTTATTATTGATTTCAAAAATATTTGTAATAATTCATTTAATGCAAAGGATTTTGTACAATTTTGTGCTTTAAAAGGGAAAGTAAACATCGAAGGAAAGGATTACACTTTACTATTGGCACCTATGGCTGGATTCTATACTGATCCAGACAAAGGAAAAACCCAAATGCGTGTGGCTATGGTGGAGCCAATGTATCTCATAGAAAAAATGCCTCAACTTTTATCTGAATTGTATAATTCGTATTTACAACTGTAGCATAATTCATTTTCCTTGTCCGAAGTTGTTCTCGTCATTAATTTAAAGTATAACTTGAAGTAACATTGACAATGGCGAAGGTACAACCAAAAGTAAAAAAACTATATTATTCAATTGGGGAGGTCAGTGAACTCACTCAATTAAAGGCATACGTTCTGCGGTATTGGGAAACAGAATTCTCACAATTAAAACCACCAAAAAATCGCGCAGGGAATCGTACATACAGACAAAAAGACATAGATATGATCTTGAATATCAAGGATCTTCTATATAAGAAAAAATTTACAATCGATGGCGCTCGATCCGTTATTTCTGGAAGAGAAACCGTCCCTGAAGAAAATAATATATCTGAGCCTTTTAGTGAAAAACAGAAAGTTATATTTGGTAAAATCAAGGACAATTTAACAGCAATTTTAAATATAATTACCGAATAAATTTTCGGGGCGTGGCGCAGTCCGGTAGCGCACTTGGCTGGGGGTCAAGTGGTCGCAGGTTCAAATCCTGTCGCCCCGACTTAAAATAATCTTAAAAGTGCCTTTTTTAGGTTTTGTATAAAAGTAAATTCTAGTTGTTATTTAACACAATTTATGTTCAATCCTGAAATTATTTTTATTACGATCAGCCTTATACTGCTGGCTGGTGTAGCTTATTGGATGAGAGTCCCACAAGTCATCATTCCATTATCAATAGTTTATTCATTATTTATTCTGATGAGTGACTCTTCTCCAAAAACTTTATCCAATTTGCAGCCGATTAAAAATTCAACCTTGGCAACTGAGCAGAAAACGGCTCCTCAAAACAATGCCAATTTAGAACCATTGGTGACTACCATAGAGCCTACACCCTTAACTTTTGATTCAGGACGAACAAAAAAGAAGTTATTGAAAAAGCGAATAGAGAATCAATCGCCCAAAATAGTAAGTAAACCTAAAGTCAAAAAAATTGCAAATCAGAATATTGAAGTTTTTACCCTTCGTCTTCGCGATATACAGATTTGTAAAAATGTTGTTAATAGAATGCCTCAAAAGACAGATGTTTTTTTTAACAACAATGTTGATTCATTATTTTGTTATACAAGAATTCAAAATCAGGGTAAAAAACAAGAAGTAAAGCATGTATGGTATTATGAAGACCAATTGATGACTCAAATACGGTATAACATCAAGAAATCCAATATATACCGTTCTTGGACAAGAAAGACTATTTTACCCCATCAAGTCGGGCAGTGGCGTGTAGATATCCAAGATTCTGCCGGTAAAATTATTGGATCAAAAGAATTTCAAATCACTAGCTAATTCACCTTTTGAAGCACAAAATTTTGTTCATACTGGCATTTATTATTGCCTGCAGCCCCATTGCTCAAAAACATGAGATCCAAATGAATTGGACTGAATTTGATTTGGATCTTCCTAAGGGCATAGTTATTTATGAAGGTTATAATAAGGGTATGCCTCTCAAAGCCTGGGTCGCAAAGGTTGATTTATCTCAAGACAACATTTCAGCAAGTATTCTATCGTCCACAGATAAAGATCGTAAAGAAACACCGCTTCATTTTCTAGAACATTCTGGTGCGCGAATTGTGTTGAATGGTGGGTATTTTTTAATGGGTAATGACCCCACACAACATGTAGGGTTACTAAAAACAAATGGAAAATTAGAAGAACCCGCTAGTCCATCAGTTATTAGGGACCATTCTAGATATTTTATCAACCGTGGTGCTTTTGGAATTAAAAACGATGGAACAGTTGACATTGCTTGGTGCTCAACAAAAAATGATTCCATCTTTGAATGGAAAGAACCGCTTCAAAACCGACCTGGATTACCAAAAGATTCACTTCCATTCAATCAAGCAGAATATTGGGATGTGAGAGATGCGATTCATGCGGGACCCGTTTTAATTACCAACGGATTAATCAATGTTACGGTAGAAGAAGAAGTATTTTTCAATACACCCATTGCAGGTGTACAGCCGCGTTCCGCCATCGGATATACAAAAGAAAATGAACTTATTTTAATGGTTGTTGATGGGAGACAACCAGATAGTCGCGGTGTATATTTAGAAGAATTGGCAATTATGATGAAACAATTTCAATGTATTGAAGCATTAAATTTAGACGGTGGTGGATCGAGTGCAATGGTTGCTGACACTCGATTAGTGAATCGTCCAGGTGGAAGAACATTTCAACGTGAGATCATGTCTGCGATTGGTGTTTTCTACCACAATTAACTTCCATGAATTACATTAAGGAATTATACAATTGGGTTTTATCGTGGGCTGAAAAACCATCCGGTCCTGCGGCGTTAGGTCTTATTTCAACGGCAGAGGCATCTTTCTTCCCAATTCCACCAGATGTATTACTTATTCCTCTTGCATTGGGAAAACGTGAAAAAGCATTCAAATTTGCCTTGATCTGCAGTATCGGATCAATCGTAGGTGCTTGTATCGGTTATGGAATAGGACAGTGGGTATGGTGGACTACAACTGGCTCATTTTCCGATTTTGCTCAATTATTTTTTGATCATATACCTGGCTTTTCTCATGAAGGTTTCGAGAAAATAAAAGCGTTATACGATGAATATAATTTTATGATAGTTTTTACAGCCGGATTTACACCAATTCCATTTAAACTTTTTACTATCAGTGCTGGTGCATTTCACGTGAATTTTCCTTTATTTATTTTTGCAAGTATTATAAGTCGTAGTACCCGATTTTTCCTGGTTGCAGGATTAATTAATATGTATGGTGATCCTATTCGTGAATTTATTGAAAAATATTTTAATCTACTGGCGATTGGGTTCACTGCATTATTAATAGGCGGTTTTGTAGTTATAAAATTATTACTATGATTCTTCGGGGTGTGGCGCAGCCCGGTTAGCGCGCGTCGTTCGGAACGACGAGGTCGGGAGTTCGAATCTCCCCACCCCGACTTTTTTACATATATGACGGCTTTTGCAGTGTAACTTTAGATTATGAATACTATCAGGCTTTTATTAAGAATTGTAGGTTATACAGGTTTGGGACTCTTTTTTATTCAGATACTGAATCTATATGTCGATTTATTTAAACCATCCGAATTTTGGATACGAATTTCATTCGTCACGGGCATTGCATCATTATTTATTCTGGTATTAGTTGATCGATTTACCAGTAAGGAAGATAAATATTATTCAAGTAAAATAGAGAAATAAACCATGATTATTACAACACAAGACCAATTAGAAGAATATAATATAAAACGTACTTTAGGCATGGTGCAGGGGAGTACCATTAGAGCCCGCCATATAGGGACTGATATTTTAGCTGGACTTCGAAATATTGTCGGTGGAGAAGTACATGAATATACAAAAATGCTCGCTGAATCGAGGGAACAAGCATTAGATCGCATGAAAACAGAGGCAGATGAATTAGGTGCAAATGCTATTGTTTGTATGCGCTTTACCACATCAACTATCATGTCCGGTATGGCAGAATTTTTAGCCTATGGGACCGCCGTAATCATAGAACCAGTACCAAATAATGATTAAGAGTGTTGGTTTTAATCAATTGACCTTATATATTCCTATTCATGTATTTTGATTTTCATATTGATTCCGAGGATGAAGACCTATGGACAGAAGGTCTCGAGACAACTAATGATGAACCAGAAATGAAAGAAGCGGTTCGTATTCAGGCCCCTATTTCAACTTTTGGTTTAGTTGCACCTCTAACTGCTGAAAATGGCACTAGCATGAAAAATGCCCTTAAACAACTTCAGCAGAAAAAACAGAATTGCCTTTTGGTCGTAGATAATGAGTCTTTAACTGGTATTCTTACTGAGCGAGATATTTTACTTAAAGTTACCGGGAAAGGCTTTGACCTGGATCTTGTTACCGTAGAAGAGTTTATGACTGAGAGTCCTGAACATTTGTCACCCGAAGATCCTTTGGCATACGCATTAAATAAAATGCATATTGGTGGTTTCCGCCATGTCCCAATTGTTGATGATGATCTCAAACCAGTTGGTTTGATCAGTATCAGTGATATTATTACAACGATTGCTGATTATTTTAGCAGGGAAATCATCAATCTACCACCTTTGGATCGTCTGGTAGACCCTAAGAAACAAGAAGGTGGATAATTACTGCTTAAATAGATTTACCCTTTCTACAACATCAAGCCCCACATTCGTGGGGTTTTTTGTTTGTGGGATATTGAGTATATTTTGGTAGGAGAAGAGAATTATACAATTACTAGGAGATGGATATTTTGAAGATAAATAAAAATTTTATTTTAGTATTATTTATAATGTTGGGCTGCAATCTAGTAGCACAAACTGCCGAACAACCAAGTGGCTCTGGAACAGAACCAGATCCCTATCTGGTTGCGAACCTTGAAAATCTTTACTGGATGACGGAGAATTCAGGTGAATGGTTTAAGTATTACATCCAGACATCTGATATCGATGCTTCTTCAACCAGCACTTGGGATAACGGTCAGGGTTTTACACCTCTGGGCAACAACTCCATTAAGTTTACCGGATCTTATGACGGCGACGGGTACACCATTAATGGTTTAACTATCAATCGCCCGACCACAGCTTATACTGGCCTGTTTGGTTATACTAATGGATCCACCATCAAGGATATAGGCGTGATCAATATTAATATTACAGGGGCAAATAGAGCAGGTGGCCTATCGGGATGGATAGAAAGCAGCACCATTATCGATAATTGCTATACTACAGGTAATATTACCGGAGGCAGTTTTGTTGGCGGCCTGGTTGGAGCAGCTGATGATTCTTCCACTGTTAGTAACTGCTACAGCACAAGTAGCGTGAGCGGAAGTGCCAATGATATTGGTGGTCTGGTGGGTTATAATTATTATTCTTCAATAAGTAATTGCTACAGCACCGGGAGCGTTAGTGGTGATAATGTACGCATCGGTGGTTTGGTGGGACGGTCTTATGGTGGTTCCATCAGTTATTGCTACAGCACTGGGACTGTAGCAGGCACTAACTTTGTTGGTGGTATTATTGGGTTTGGCTCAGGTGGATATAGTGTGACCGGATTATTTTGGAACATAGATGATTTTTCCATAGATAATGGATACGGTACTGGAAAAACCACAACGGAGATGCAGACTGTTAACACTTTTACCGATGGTGGATGGGATTTCGAGATTGAGACCGCCAACGGCACCAATGATTACTGGGATATAGACAATATTAATGGTGTCTACAACAGCGGATATCCATTCTTAGGCTGGGAGAACGGTGCAGCTGTTTTGTTAAACCTACCCCCTCTGGCGACCTTTAACCCGGAAGATAATAGTACCGGTGTGGCTCGAGAGAGCAGCATCACTATCAGCTTTACTGAGGCCATACAGAATGCGGATGGAACTGAAATTACAGATACGAATGTGGATCTGCTTATTAACCTGAAAGATACGGACGCTTCGGGCTCCGATATTGCTTTCGATGCTGCAATCAATGATTCTAAAACTGTCATCACAGTTGACCCCACCAGTGATCTGAACTACCTACAGACTGTATATGTGGCCATTGATTCCGGATATGTAGAAGACGCTGATGGCGTAGAATTAACAGTACTAGTCAGTACCACTTTTACAACTGTTAATGTGATATCTGCTATGCCGTCTGGCTCCGGAACAGAAACTGATCCCTATCTAATTGCTAACCATGAGAATCTATACTGGCTGTCTCAGAGCTCCGCTGACTGGGATAAGTACTACAAACAAACCGCCAACATAGATGCATCGTTATTTAGTTTTTCACCCATTGGCAACACAGACACCCTGTTCACTGGCTCTTATAACGGTGATGGGTATGTCATTAATGCTATAAATATCAATGATCCAGAATCGAATAATATTGGACTATTTGGATACATCGGAGGTGATGATGACTCATATACTGGTAGCACTACCATCCAGAACCTGGGCTTGACAAATGTGAGTATTACGGGCAAACACGAGGTTGGGGCCATGGTGGGATATAAGAGATATGGAACGCTCACCGTGAGCAATTGTTACAGCACCGGAAGTGTCACAGGTGTGAACTATGTCGGCGGTTTAGTGGGCTATATAAGAGATGAGTCCGCCGTGAGTAATTGTTATAGTACTTGTGCTGTGACTGGAAGCGGTAATATGTCTGGCGGATTGGGGGGATATCTGAAAAACCAGTCCAATGTAGTGTATTGCTACAGCGCCGGAAGTGTGAATGGTAATACTAATGCCGGCGGCCTGGTCGGATATTTAAACAACTCCTCCGCAAGCAATTCATTTTGGGATGAACAAACATCTGGGATGACCACAAGCTCTGGCGGCCAAGGTTTGTCAACGGCCGAGATGATGGATGCGTATACGTTTTGCCAAGCCGGTTGGGACTTTGAAGAAGACGAAAACGGTAATGACAATGGAACCACTGGCGGCTCTGACGGAAACGGTACTGATAATTGGTGGGACATAGTTCAGGATGGCAACCACTATCCGGTTCTAAGTTGGCAGAATGGCGACACCGTATTAGTAACAGATTTAACAAATGAATGTCTAACAGATAATGGGGGCTGTGGTGATCCTGCATATTATATATGTACAAATAATATTGGTTTTCCTCCCACCTGTTTTGACATAGTTGCTAGTGGCGGGGATCTGATTGTGGACCAGAGCGCGCTATCACAATATTTGGCAGATGACTACCTTAGGTTTGATGTATTTCAATACATCGCAGATTCCGACGACCCGGCTGGAGGACCACTCCCTAATATGAAAATATATGGAAGTGAAAATTCAGTTGGTTTCAATGAACGACTTGATCTATCTGACAGTGCTCCTATATTAGGCGAACAGTTTAGTCAGGAAGCATGGATATATGTTGACAATACATTATCAAGTCCACTTGAAAGGACTATTTTCAGCGCACCAAAAATCACAATCCGATCTGAATCAAGCCTGGGCGATATTCACGAGATTGATTATGGATTTTACAGTTTCAGTAGCCATTATGAAACCAGCGTTATCGTTGATATACCCATCAGGAGCTGGTTCCACATAGCCACTACCTTTGATGGTACCAACTATAAATTATTTATAAATGGTCAGGAGATAAATAATTATACTGGTGCTGCTGGCATTTCTCCTGATGCAACACCATCAAGATATATTGGTGAAAATTTTCTGGGAGGAATTGATGAAGTAAGATTGTGGGACATTGCCAGGAGTCAGGAACAGATTTATGCATCAATGGATACATCCTTGACTGGTGATGAAACTGGTCTAGTAGCCTATTACCCCATAGATCTAAATAATGATTGGGAGATAGTTGACCACAGCCCCAATAACAATCATGTTCCAATATCTCAGATTGTACCTAATCAGCCTGATGTTGCAACAAGGTATTTCTCTGATAGTTGTCCATCACCGAATGGAACATCGGACTGCCCATACCCAACCATCCGAGGTGCGCTTGATCGTGCACAGCCTGCGGACCGTGTTTATATCCGGGAAGGAAGATATTCTGAATTATTAAGCGAATATCAGTTAAATCAGTCGCCCAATTCCGACCACCCCAATGCCACTCTCGCTCCAAAAATCACAATTGAAGGATATCCAGATGAAGACGTTAAGCTCGACGGCACTGTCCCCATCAGTGCAGAGTGGGAGTTTCACGAGAATGGCATCTATAAAGCGGTTCTGGACATGAACGCTATCTCACAATCGATTAAGGCGCCCGTTGATTCGATTTATGGCGTATTTGTGGATGACCGGTACATGATACCGGCCATGCCGATTAATTTTAAAAACCCCACAGACCCCACAACAGGAAACCCGATTGCGCCTGAGCCCGGCACCGTCTGGGAAAAAAGGCTGCCACGCCCTAAAGACGGAGGATATTGGCCTGGTGAATATGCATATTTAGATACCGTGGAAGAGTGGTCATTTGATCCCAGTACCAGTACCTTATACCTTATTCCTGGCGAAAATTTTCCCGACCAGACTAATGTCAGGGTAAGAGTCAGAGACAGATTATTACGCTTCATTCACTCAGATAATATTGAGCTAAAAAATATTCATTTTTTTGCCGGCTCAATAAGGACTCACGATGTGAGTTATTTAACCATAGAAGACTGTAAGTTTTCATTTAGCAGTGATGTGGGTCAAAGTAAAAACTATGCGTCAAGAGGTAGCTATACCACTGTGAGGAACTGTATCTTTGAATATATTAACGATACTGCCCCTTGGTCCCAATTTTATACAATGTACCCAACAATTGAGAATGTCTTGTTTCGTTATAACGATTGGTTCGCCGCTTCTGGTAACTATGTAACCACAACAACAAATAATCATGGTAATATGATGGGAGCCACTGTATATCGACACGTAACAATAGAAAATACTTTTACAGCAGGTATCTACCCTGGAATGAACTCCCTGACAGAATACTGCCGGTTTGAGAATTTATATGAACAGATAGATGGTGCAGGGATCCAGAGAAACCCAATCTCAGTGGTTGGCTCCACATCTCGATATTTATGGATGATTAATTTGGCTTATATAAACGGTATGCGCTTTGATGGTGCTCCTTCGGGAAATAATGGTGATGTCCACCATGTTGTCTCAGCAGGAAACAGACGTGGTTTACGGCTAAAAGGTGACTACCACGATGTGTACCATGCTACCGCATTTGATAATTCTAATGTAGATATCTCCCTTCCTTGGAACAAATATGGCGGTACGACTTTTGGAAATGAGGCAGGTGAAACCTATTTTGACGATATTATTCAAAATGGTAATGCACACTCAAATTTTCATAACAGCATCGCAGAATTGAGTCTTCACTGCGCCGCACCAGACTGCTGGCCTTCAATTGATGATCTGGAGAGCTGGTATGCGTATGGGGATAGTGCAGGGTTTGATGGCAATTATTACCCATCTCTTCCCAGTCACCCTTTCCACTTAGATTCTGTGGGAATCTGGTATGGATATTCACTAGATCGCTCCCGTCCGCAATTTGAAATGATGGATCCGTGGACATACAACCGTCACCAGAATCCTGATTCTGTTATCGCAGAGTGGGGTGAATACCCTTGGCAGGACCAGAGACAGAGCTATGATTTTCGTCCCAGGAAAGGGTCAAGCCTGATTGATAATGGAGTGGTTATAGAAGGGATTAATGATGGTCAGGACATAACCTTCAACCATGCTCCAATGTTCCCTGGTCAGAACCGACAATTTGTAGGCTCCGCTCCGGATCAGGGCGCCTACGAATATGGTGACCTTGTCTACTGGATCCCGGGTTATAGGTATCCTCATCCGTCGGTCCCGATACCCAATAATAATGCGGTGGACGTTCCCATTGATTACAGTTTGGTCTGGAACTATCCCTACAAAAAAGATTACAACGGGACAGTAGCGGTGGTTACTCTAACCGGGACCGGAATCAGTCGGACGGAAACCTTTACCTATCCAAACAATGTCTTTTTTGAAACGTTTCAGCCGGGCGGGACCTACAACTGGTCTGTCACAGTTGACGGCATCAGTGGAGGCGACTGGTCTTTCACGGTTGCTGATAAAATTTATCCACTGAATGATCGGTCGATAGACACATCGGCTGTTGACAGTGCACTCATCCCCTTACAGCCGCAGAATCTGGAAGTATCGAAAGATAATCTGTCTTATTTACGTTTTGATATTCCAATCACTTTTTATAATAATCGCACAATTCACTTAAACCTGATCCCGGAAAATGTCTCCCTTTCTGATGGAGGCGGCATCATTCTTTATAAGTTTAATTATCCGGAGTGGGGTGAAGGTATTGACGAGCATAACATAGGACTTGCAGACCACAGCCTAATAACCCCCTTAGACACGTTGTACTCTCTTGAGCCGGAGTCTCCGGTCTCTTTGGATCTTTCTGCTTTCATTGACACGCACGGAGACCACTCTTTTGCCCTGGGCGTGTTGGACTCTACAGATATTGTATCTTTTTATAGTAAAGAAAAACTGGTTGCTACTTCGGGAGGGGCGCGTGCATTTGTGCCCAAGTCTAGTTTATGGCCGAATATTTCATTTCAGCCTGGAGATGTAGTGGAGCTGGCAGATATAGATTCTCTGACGAGTTATGAAGATCTACCAAGGATAGTTTACTTATCACCCATAGATACTGATGGTGATAGCCTCAGCTATACAGCATCTTCAGCGGACACGAATGTTTCAGTTGTTGTCAGCGGCTATACGTTATTGCTTACTCCTACTGAAGACTGGAACGGTTCAGCAGTTATCTCCGGTACCACCTATGGCCCTACATACCAGACAGAGACTGAGTTTAATTTTACTGCCTATGCAGTCAATGATGCCCCCATAGTAAACACGCCGTTGGAAGACATGGCCATAGATGAAGATGATTTTGGTGTAATTCTTATTCCTCGTCTGGAAGACTATTTTTCAGACATAGATGAAGGAGACATTCTCACGTTTACCGCTCAAGCTTTAGGTGATGGCCTTGATTCCTTATCCTTCTCTGCCAGTGAGAGTTTTTTCACGCTAGGCCGAATGGCCAATTATAATGGCACGAAGGTCATGACCGTTAAACGTTCCAAACTAAAACAGCAGTCCAATAAAGAGTTCTTATTCCTTCGACAAAACAATAAAAATATATTTGATAAGCAGTTAGTTAATAAAAACAGTGGCAACAGACTCACTCGTCACAACAACTCTACCTACAATGATTCTCTCTCACAGTTAAATACTCTGGAATCGAAGAAAGATCAATTTTATAAGCGGTTTTATGAATTAGATAGTCGCACACCAGACTCCCGCAAGAAAAATAGATCCTTTAGTCATGACGTCTCACAGTCACAGCGGAAGGTTGTGGAATCAGAGAAAAATATATTTGATAATCGATTACCCAAATCAGATAATGCCGTTACAGATATATACCGGAACAGACGTAATACCAGGACCGATTCGACAGCTCTGGTCGTCTATCCCACAGAAAATTTTATGGGTGAGATCAACATTCGTGTCACCGCTACTGACTCATCAGGTGCTTCTGTAGACGACATTATAACTCTCAACATAGAAAATTTCAATGATGCACCATTTGTGGCAGATGCGCATGATGATATCGTAGTTTATATGGGAAGTGAGCCGGTGTTATTGTACCAACAACCAAACTTAAGTTATTGGACCGGATATCA
>Ga0208641_1000540_pt1 | contig 22522 bp, 19 predicted proteins | sample ETN02SmetaG_2_FD_185789 | JGI IMG/M metagenome (GOLD analysis project Ga0208641, IMG submission 185789) | Marine microbial and viral communities from oxygen minimum zone, Eastern Pacific Ocean - ETNP2014F10-02SV253 (SPAdes) (version 2) | ecosystem: Environmental > Aquatic > Marine > Oceanic ... | reverse complement strand
GATTCTGGTAGCGATAGCACTGAGATCAGGTTCAGTTCCACAAATGATTCACCTCTGCAATGGACGGTTGGCTATTTTGAATCCAATTATGATCACGCACCAAACTTTGTCCAAGAAAACGAATGGACGAATGCTGATGGAGCTGATCTTTTCTGGCGAATCATGGGAGTCTCAGGATGGGGCGATGACACAGTAGTCGGTAACGGGCTTTATCCCACCAATACTGCGGGCGACCTGAATGGCTATCGAGGAATATATGGAACCACAGAATACTTCATCTATGGAAGCTATATCTATTACTCACATTCTACTGAAGAGGCACTCTTCGGCCAATTAGACTATGATCTTGGTGATTGGACCGTATCAGTTGGACTGAGGAGGTATGATCTGGAAGACGGTTATAAAACCTCAGAATATGGTATGTTCTACATTGATTATGATACCTATGAGACTACTGGCGAAGGATGTGATGGAGACGAGCCTACCGGTGTGACTTGTAATATAGAAGGCGGTAGTGAAGATGGTACCAGGCCTAAAGTTACTCTCAGTTACGAAATCAATGATGACTTGACTCTATTCGCAGTTTCTTCAGCAGGTTATAGACAGGGCGGCAACAACGCTGCATTGCCTTATTACTGTATTGCTGAAACTGTCGGATTCAAAAGGCGCTACACTTCAGATGAGGCGAAAAATAAAGAGATTGGTATCAAATCTAGAGGCGGTAACTTTAATATTAATGCAACATTCTTTTGGGTGGATTGGCAGGATATTCAAGTTGTCATAAGACCGGCTTGTGGTTGGAGCTTTACCTATAATGGAGGGGAGGCTGAAACCAAAGGTCTTGAGATTGATGGTTCTTTCAATATTAATGAGAATTTAACACTTGATTTTGCCGGGAGTTTTATTTCAGCAAAGATCTCAAAAGACATTGCATCCTTGGGAGCAACTGCTGGTGATAGATTGCCTAATGTTACAGAAGATCAATTCAGCATTGGACTGTCTTATACTTTTGACTTGTTTTCAAAACCAACATTTGCACGCTTTGATTTGAACTACTATGGTGATGCTTTTGCTACATTTGCAGAAGATCCTGCAGATATGTCACCAAGTTATTCCCAACTGAACTTCAATATTGGGATGGCTATAGATGATACTTCTAAACTGCAACTATCGGTCAGCAATCTCACCGATAATAGAAGTGAAGCTTTTAGATTCTCAACAGAAGCACCCAGCTACAGAGCTAGGAATTATCTACAATGGATTCCTCCTAGAACTGTATCGGTTGCATACACTAAGAGCTTTTAGTTCTTAAGCAATACTAATAAAAAGCCCGGGTCAACCGGGCTTTTTTTATGGTTTTACTATAATGCCATCTTTCATAACAAAGGAAACATTTTCTAGTATTGTGATATCTTTGAGTGGATTTCCTTTCACACCAATGATGTCAGCTTCATAGTTTTTTTTAATCATTCCTGTATTAGATAATCCAAAGAGTTCGGCAGTATTGATGGTTGCTGCTTGAATGGCTTGTAAAGATGTCATTCCCCATTCAACCATATATTTAAATTGACGTGCATTTTTCCCATGTGGATATATTCCGGCGTCAGTCCCAAATGTGATTTTAGCACTGGCTTTAACTGCCTTCTGAAAGTTTTGTCTTTGAAATCTACCTACACTTCTCTCTTTCTCAAGTGATTCTTCGAGAATCCCTTTAGCAGCACCTTCTCCAAGAATATAATCTGAAACATAGATATCCATTGATAAAAATGTGCCTTTTTCTTTGGCTAACTCAATGGTTTCATTGTCAATAAAGCTAGCATGTTCTATTGAATCAACTCCTGCAATGATAGCGGTTTTAATACCAATCAAACCATGTGCATGTGTAGCCACCTTCATGCCATGATTATGTGCTTCATCCACAATAGCTTGCATTTCTTCTAGTGTGTATTGTTTAGCATTCACGTCAGTATTTTTAGACATGACGCCACCGGTACCACAAAATTTAATCAGATCTGCTCCATACTTTCGATTTAATCTTACTTTTTTTCTAACTTCCCATGGACCATCAGCTACGCCCTGAGAAGTATATTTATAATCAAAGGGTAGAATATTGCTATCACAATGACCGCCAGTAATTCCTAATGCCGGTCCTGAAACAAGCATTGTAGGTCCTAATATGGCATTGCGATTAATTGCTTGTTTTAAAGCAACGTCGGCAAAATTCCCAGCCCCCACATTTCTAACAGTAGTAAATCCTGATAAAAGTGTCTTTTTTGCATTAATGACACCGTAGATGGTTGAGAGATAAGAAGATTCACCAATTGACTCATAACCTTTGAGTTCGGTGTTACCGATTAGATGGACATGGGAGTCCATTAATCCAGGCATGATAGTTAGCTCTGAAAGCTCCAAGGTCTCAATATCTTTATTTCTTTTGGATATATTTTTTCCAATTTCAACGATGATTCCATCTTCAATCAGTATCTGAGATTCGTATAGAGTACCGTCATCAACATCTAAAATATTTTTTGGTTGCAAAATGATGGAACTTGCTGCCAGATCAGTAATTGTAAACTGAATGAAAAGTGCAAGTACTAAGGGTAGTTTTCTCATATTATTCTCCGGAAAAAGATCAAAATTAATCTATTTCTATAACTGAAACATTGATATAGGTCAAACACACGGTTTGAACCTAGAAGTCAATTGTTTCGACAAACCAATTCTCCTTCAGCATCGAATGACTCTGGAAAGTATTTTTCCAATAGTGCCCAAAGGGTAGAGACTGTACCAATATCGATCTCGCCATTGGTTTGCCATGGAGTAAAATGCATTTGGAAAGCACGAATGATATCAAATGTTTGTTCATCATGAACACCAGTGACTTCAATACCATAGCCATAAATACCCAAAGCACACTGAACTACCAAAGGAGAGGGTATTGGTTGTTGGCTATATCGCAGCCAGAACTTGTAAACAGTTTCATTGTCATACCACGCCCCAATACCATTGTTGTATAAAGTAAACCATGGGAATTGTGGTCCGGGATCTGATTTATTCTTTGGCTGAATATCAGCGTGCCCGATGATTCTTGTGGGTGTGATTGCCGGGTATCGTTGGAGTATGTCTTGGGCAAGCTTAATCAGGAGTTGGATTTGTAATGGGTCGTAATCTGGGAAAATACACAAATAGTCATTTTTATAATCAAGCTTGTCATTGTCTTCTTGATAATAGCATTTGCTTCTATTAACCAGTTCTATACCTATTGACTGATCATTGATATTTTCTCCATCTTCCCACTTACTTTTTCCCGCATGCCAAGCACGGTTTGTTTCATCGACCAATTGATAAATATCTAATTCTGATTTTCTGTAAGAATTATCACTGGTTTCTGGTATAAGGTAATGTGAACTGACCTCAAATTCTGGCAATCTGAGAAGCTGCAATGATCTTTTCCAATTTGAAGAAGTGTAATGCACAACTAAAAATCTTACTTGGCTGTTTCCCCTGCTGTCATAGTTTTTGGAAGATAAGTATTCTTTTCCAGTATTTACTAGATTTTCATTACTGGGATTGTTGACGTTTTGTATCGAACAGCTAGTTGTTAACAAAACTCCTATAATCAGGATTAGTATTCTCATAAAACTAAATTAATCTTTCTCTATAGGTAAATCTGACTCTATCCATGCCAACATATCACCATTTATGTCTATTATATGATTGAAATCATTTTCTAAAAGTTTGTCAATCACCAGTTGGGCTCTCACGCCGCTTCTACAGTAAACAACCAAAAGCTCATTTTTATACTCACCAATGAGATCAATATCTTTGATTAATACATCATGGGGGATATTAATTGAATTCTTAATATGGCCTGATTGATGTTCTTTTTTTGATCTGACATCCAAAAGAAAAATTTTTTCAGTCTGGCTTTCAAGCCTTCTCTGAAGTTCAAGAACGTCAATTGATTCAATATTAGCCATCAGTGAATTATGGCATAACAACAAAATTATAAGGGTGATAAATAGCTTTTTCATATTTTATAACAGTTAAAAGCCAATACTACTAAGAGCTATGGTTAGAGTTCTTACAAATAAAAATATTGGTTGTAGTAAACCAAAAAACAACAAACCTATAACAATAAAAAGCCCAAAAGGTTCTATTGAATCAAGCATTCTGCCAACATTATTATTCGCAATACTTCTAAGAATTCTCCCCCCATCCAGCGGTGGCACCGGTATTAGATTAAAAATCATCAAGATTAAATTTATAAAAATACCGGTTTCGCACATCGTGTTTAAAAAAATAATAATATTTGAATTCCCAATATTAATAATTGAATTGAACAGATACAATAAAACTACCCAAAATATTGTCATCATCAAATTGGCAATTGGTCCTGCAATTGCCACAAAGAACATATCTTTTTTTGGATTATTTAAATTCACTGGGTTTATAGGCACAGGTTTGGCCCAACCAAAGACTAAACCACCCATATACAATAAAATGCCTGGAAGCAATAAGGTGCCAATGGGATCAATGTGTGCAATTGGGTTTAAGGTTAATCTGCCTTGCATTTCTGCAGTGCGATCTCCGTATTGCTTTGCAACCCAACCATGAGCAACCTCGTGGAATGTAATGGCAAAGATGACTGGGATCAAAATTGAGATAATTTGAGAAATTTGAGACACGTTATTGGTCTCAGTCGTTCATTTGAAACTGTCTTTTAATTGGGATTAGAAATGCGATGCAAATGATATTAAATAATCCCTGGGCGAGTATTATTTTAGAGGCCAGAAGATCAGGCTCCAAAATATTTGTAAAAAACAGAGCAACCACGACAATGGAACGGGCAAATTCTAAACCATAAGAGCCCTTAATATTCTCTAACAACATTGATATTGAAGTCACTGAGAGAATTAAAATAACGGCAAAGATTAATTTTTCTGTATACGTCTGGTCATTTAAGGTAAATATGATTGCAGTTGAAATGACATTGATTATAAGAAATTGAAGAAAAGCGAATGTCCTGATCTCTTTAGTAATAGCTGGGTCATATTTTTTAAAGGCTGTCAAATCATTAGCCTGACTGGGGAATCTCTTTGCCACATCATCTGGACGCCAACTAGTTGCAGAAAACCAGAGCTTAATTTTATCCATTATCTTTTTTGTATAAATTGTATCTCTAAACATCTGGTAGAATATTTCAAAGTTTGCCCAAATAGGATTCCAACTCCTCAATGGCTTTACGGTTCCATATATAGGTTTAAGATCAGATCGTTCTTCTACAAAAGTTCCAAATAATTTATCCCATATGATAAAAACGCCACCATGATTTGTGTCGACGTATTCAGGATTCTGTGCATGATGCACTCTGTGATGGGAAGGGGTTACAAAAACCAGCTCTATAAAACCAATTTTTTTGATATGTTCAGTATGCACCCAAAATTGATAAATTAAATTAATGGCTGCCACTGTTATGAATATCTTTAATGGGATGCCCAGAAGAATCATTGGGATATAGAAAATTGATGTGAATAAAAATCCCGTACCGGTTTGCCTTAGAGCAGTTGATAGATTGTATTCCTCACTTTGATGATGGACCACGTGCGATGCCCAAAGAATTTTTATTTCATGGGAAAGTCTGTGCATCCAATAATAGGATAGATCATAAAGCAAGAAGGCAACGGCCCATGTCGTCCAATGATCGTTTTGGAAAATCCCTAAATTAAAATCTTTCACTATAAAGTTATAGGTTAAACCCCAAAGAATTCCCAAATTCAATATAACAGGCAGCCTACTAATCATGCCTAGAGAGATACTTGAAAACGCATCGTTTAGTCTGTAGGTATTGTTCTTTGCAATAACCCCATATAAATATTCACAGAGGATTAAAATGAAGAAAATGGGAATCGCAAGTGTAATTAAATTAACGTCTTGAATATCGAATGGTTTTGAACTATTCATGGTCCATCTTATTTAGTATTGATCATTATGGTGAATAGTCTGGAATACCTTGGTAATTTTCTGGCCCTAGGTTAAGTGATGAAACATCCATGACAAAAGTATAAAGACCAGCCATGAATCGTTCCCCAGTGCTTCTACTGAAAATCAATTTCGTCCCATCAGGAGAAAGGGCAGGGAATCCATCAAAGCTTGGATTATTGGTTAACCGAGTAGGTTCACCCCCTGAAAGATCGCCTAAGAATATCTCCCAGTTGAATCCTTCAACAATTTTTACAAAAACATAGTGTTTACCATCCGGTGCTGGATATGGTGCCCAGTTCATATCGCCATCAAAGGTTCGTTGAGTTCTGTGTGTCCCATCATGGTGTATCGTAAAAACTGTCATTGGTGTTGGGTGGATATTTTTTTCACTGTTCCGCCAAGCACGATATAGGATTGTTTTACTATCTGGCAAATAAAAAGGAGCTCCTTCTTGTAAATCTTCTGTGAAAGTAATCTGCTGTTCTTCTGATCCATCTGGCCTCATCTTCCAAAGATCCATATTTCCCTGTATCTGCCTCCCAAAAACAATCCATTCACCATCTGGTGAAACAGAAACCTCTGCTTCATAATATTCATTGTTCGTTAATCTTTTAATATTGCTACCATCAAGATTGGATATATATAATTCAGATCCTTGTGGGTAATCGCTGTCATCAGACCAGTTTCCTAATGGCATATCCATGTTGTCTCGAGTTGAGGTCCATACGATCTTACTCATATCAGGAAAAAAGAATGAGCAGGCATCTTGCCCGTGGTCATTGATTCTAAATATATCTGTGCCTTGATCTGTAAATATATATGTTAATGCACCACCCGCTTTCCCAGGTCCAGGCTCTTGGGCAGCCTCATCTTGGACCTGAGCTATAATATGGATACTATCAGGAGCATAATATGCCTCAGCTGACTCAGCTATATTTGGTATTTGATAAGCCTGTTGGGTGTTGATTGCATAGCCATAATTTTGAACTAAAATGAAGATGGCCAATGAGATCAGTTTTTTCATTGAATTGATTTCTTTTATTAATTAGTGGGCTTCAGTTAATTGATTCATTATTATTTTTTTGATTGGCGTAAAATTATTGCCAAATCTCAGGGCAGCCCTTCGGATCACTTTAGCTGAAATTTTTTCACTGTTGTAGAGATCAACAATTAAATTGGTCCCATGGTATAAGGGCCTAGTGTTGCGTTGGTGTTTTTGATTGTATTGTTTTAAAACATTTACTGATGCAATATCAAGATTTCTAGATAGAGCATCTTTAATGAGATCAGCAAGTATTTGTGCTCCTCTCAAGCCTAAATTAAAACCATGTGCCGTAACAGGATGCATTCCAACGGATGCATCTCCAATCAAAGCGAATCTGGTTGAATGAAAGTAATTTGCATGAACTGCAATTAATGGATAGGCATGCCTTTCACCTTCTAACTGCATTTCACCAAACCTGTGATTAAAACGGGATGCTATATCTTGATTAAAATCTTGATCATCCATTTGCATGATAGATTCTGCTTTCTCAGATGAGATTGTGATGACAATCGATGAATAATTTCCAGCCATCGGTAAGACTGCTAGGGTACGGCCATAATGAAAGCATTCATATGCCAAGTGGTTATGAGGTTTGTCATGTTTCATTTTGCAAACAATACATGTTTTTCCAAAATCTTTGACCTCTGTCGGTATCCCCATCTGTCTTCTGGTATTTGTTAACCGACCATCTGCAGCAATCAGTAAATCTGCATTCAGTGTTTTTTGATTACTCAGTTGCAGTTTCACTGAGTTGATATCAGTAGTAAAAGACTCAACAACAACATTACTCATGACTTCAATGTTGCTAGATTCTTTTACTTTTTTATAAACCGCTGCCCTTATCAGGTTGTTTGGAACCAGGTAGCCTAAGGTATTTTCAATTGTATCCTGGTGGTTGAAATGAAGCGAGTAGGGCGATGTTCCATTCAAGACTTTTGCTTCTTTAATCAGTGAAATAATTTTTTTATCAATAGCGTCCCAAATGCCTAAATTGATCAAGATTTTTTGTGCATGATGAGTTAGTGCTATTTCTCTACCATCATCTGGAGGCATTGATAAGACTTTGCTTGTTTGTTTTTCAATTACAGCAATTTTCAAAGTAGTATCAGATAAGGCTTGTGCAAAGCTTAAGCCAGCAGGCCCACCACCCATGACTGCAATATCATATTTCACAACTAGTATCCTTTTTATTCTAATGCCTTAATGACTGTAAGTTATTATAATATCAATATTAAATTATGTTAAATATAGTTTTCAAGTGAATGAAAAATAATAGCAACAGAGAGTTAAGATATTGAATATCAAAAAAACTATTGAACCCTATATTGATATTCAAGGCGGTTTGATACCAGCATTACATGCAATTCAAAATGATGCTGGTTATCTCGATATCCAAAGTATTAAAACTATCGCTGATGGCTTTAATATTTCAACTGCAGAAGTCATAGATGTCATTACATACTATGATGACTTTAGACAAGCAAAAGCTGGACAATTCATTATCAAAGTTTGTCAGGCTGAATCCTGTCAGAGCCTTGGTAGTAGAAGTCTATTGAATTCTTTGAAATCACATTTTGACCTTGAAGTAGATACAACAGCTAAAGATAAGTCAGTGACATTAAAGGAGGTTTTTTGTCTTGGTAATTGTGCATTAAGTCCTTCTGTATCAATTAATGATAGTGTCATCGGTAGAGCAACGACTGATAAAGTCCTTCTTCACCTAAATGATTCCCAAGATAATCTAGATAAATGACTGATTTAACAAGAATATTCATTCCACAAGAGACCTCAGCTTGTTCTGTAGGTGCAGACTCTATTGCCAGTGTAATCACTACATTGGCAACAGAAAATAATGAGATAGAAATCATTAGAAATGGGTCTTGGGGTGCATTTTGGCTAGAACCATTTATAGAGATTGAAAGCCAAAATAAACGAAGGGGCTTATCCTATGCTGATAAAGATGTTTCTCAATTTATTTCAATTGAAGAATTTTTAACTGATTTTCGTGACAACGAACCTTTCGATATACAAGAGCTTGATTTCATAAAAAATCAAAACCGATTGGTTTTCTCAAGAATTGGCTACTGTAATCCACTGAATCTTGATGAGTATATAAATTTCAAAGGTTACAAAGGCTTGGAAAGAGCATTTGAGATTGGACAAGCAGACACCATCAATCAAATCAAATTATCTGGCCTTACAGGTCGTGGAGGTGCTGCATTTCCAACGAGCATAAAATTACAAACTGTTCACGATCAAGAATCTGAAGTTAAATATATAGTCTGTAATGCCGATGAAGGTGATGGAGGAACATTTGCTGATCGACTCATTATGGAGTCAGACCCTTTCTCGGTTATTGAAGGCATGACAATCGCTGCTTATAGTACTGGGGCGACAAAAGGATATATTTATCTTAGGTCTGAATACCCATTGGCAAAATACTTTCTAAGCCAAGGGATTAAAATTACTCGATCTCGAAACCTGCTTGGAAAGAACATACTAGGAACTAGTTTTGATTTTGATATTGAGCTTAGAATTGGAGCAGGTTCCTATGTTTGTGGAGAAGAGACAGCTATGCTGGAGAGTATAGAAGGCAAAAGAGGCTTGGTTAGATCAAAACCTCCATTGCCAGCGATTGAGGGTTTATTTAAAAAACCCACACTTATTAATAACGTCATAACATTATCAACAATGACCACAATATTGTCAGATGGTTATGAAATTTTTTCAGAACATGGTGCTGGAAAATCAGTTGGAACAATGCCATTTCAACTCAGTGGAAACATAAAACAAGGTGGTTTAATTGAAACACCCTTCGGTATTACCTTAGAAGAACTTATCTATGATTTTGGTAACGGAACCCTAAATAATAAATCCATTCAAGCTGTACAAATTGGAGGACCTTTAGGCACTTACTTACCTGTTAATTTATTCAATACAACTCTAACTTTTGAAGCACTACACGAGCTAAATGGCTCATTGGGTCACGGTGGGGTAATCGTATTTGATGAAAAAACCGATATGATCTTACAAGCTAGATTTGCAATGGAATTTTGTCAAAAAGAATCTTGTGGTAAATGCACTCCATGTAGAATTGGTTCAGAAATTGGAATGTCATTAATAGATAAACTTAACAAAAGTAATGCTGAGATTAGTGATAGAGTATTACTTGAAGAATTGTGTGAAACAATGGAAAAATCATCATTGTGTGCTATGGGTAGTATGACTCCAAATCCAGTGCGCTCTATAATAAAACACTTTCTTAAATAAAAAAAATATCCAATGACTACTCCTAAAGACATTGATCACGGAACACCTGTAGTGCAATCAGAGAATATGATATCGGCTAAAGTTGATGGAATGGAAATTAGAGTTCCTGAAGGAACATCCATTATGAGAGCGGCCTCACTTGTAGGAATTCAAATTCCTAAGTTATGTGCAACAGACAATTTACATGCATTTGGTTCGTGCCGCCTTTGTATTGTTGACTACAAGAACCGTAAAGAAACTGGATACCCTTCGTCCTGCACAACACCAATCGTAAAAGGCATGGAAGTCACCACACATAATGAAAAACTACATCATTTGAGAAAAAATATACTGGAAATGTATATATCAGAACATCCTCTAGATTGTAACTTATGTTCTGCAAATGGTGATTGTGATCTTCAAGAACAAGCCAAAGATCATGATCTTTTAATGTCAGATAATACTCTTCAGCCAAGTAAATATGATTCTGCTTCTTGTGGACTAAAGTCAAAGAGCATTGATGAATCAAATCCATATTTTAGTTTTGACCCTAATAAATGCATCGTTTGCTCAAAATGTATAAGGGCGTGTAATGAAATTCAAGGAACTTATGCTCTTTCACTTCACTCACGCAGCAATAAAACTCAAATTAAACCAGGACTTGCAGAAAATTTTTTGAATTCTGAATGTGTCTCGTGTGGTGCTTGTGTTCAAACATGTCCAACAGGAAGCTTGATAGAGAAAACTATTATTGAAAAAGGAGTGCCTGAAAAATCAATAAATACGACTTGTGGTTACTGTGGAGTGGGTTGTTCATTTAAAGCTGAAATAAAAAATAATGAGCTCATAAGAATGACTCCCCAAAAAGATGGCAAAGCAAATCATGGGCACAGCTGTATTAAAGGCAGGTTTGCTTGGGGCTATACCAATCATCAGGATCGTATTAGACAGCCGATGCTAAGAGAAAACATAACAGATCCTTGGCAAATTGTTAGTTGGAAAAGAGCAATTGAGTTTTCAGCATCAAAATTATTAAAGATTCAAAAAGAATTTGGTGCCAATAGTATTGGTGGTATTACTTCATCAAGAACTACTAATGAAGAAGTATATGTTGTACAAAAACTAATCAGAACTGCCTTTGGTAACAATAATGTTGATACATGTGCAAGAGTTTGTCATTCACCTACTGGTTATGGCTTAAAACAAACCTATGGAACATCTGCGGGAACTCAAAATTTTGATAGCATTCTTGAGTCTGATGTCATTGTAGTAATTGGTGCTAATCCCACTGTGGCTCACCCAGTTTTTGCCTCCCAGATTAAAAAAAGAGTTAGGCAAGGTGCCAGACTCATAGTTATTGACCCTAGACGAACTGAGATTGTTCAATCACCCCATATAAAAGCAGACTATCATTTACCTTTATTACCAGGCTCCAATGTCCCATTAATGAATGCTTTCTCCCATATTGCTGTTAAAGAAGGACTGATTGACGACGAGTTTATTAATGAAAGATGCGATATAGACTCATTTGATAGTTGGAAGTCATTTATTTTAAGTGACACCCATGCTCCTAAAAATATTGAAGAAGTAACGGGTCTAGATGCATCTACTATAACGGCAGCAGCAAGACTATATGCATCTGGAGGGAAAGGTTCAATTTATTATGGATTGGGTGTCACGGAACATTCGCAAGGTTCTACGATGGTTATGGCCATGGCCAATTTAGCGATGGCAACAGGTAATATCGGCAAATCAGGGTGTGGAATTAATCCATTACGTGGACAGAATAATGTTCAGGGATCTTGTGATATGGGATCCTTCCCTCATGAATTGCCTGGCTACAGAGCTGTCGAAGATAGCAAAGTCAGAGAAATTTTTGAAAAAAAATGGCAAGTCAGTATTCAAGATCATCCCGGAATGAGATCAGTGAATATGTTTGACGAGGCTGTTGCAGGCACTTTCAAAGGCATTTATATCCAAGGAGAGGACTTTGCCCAGTCAGAACCAAACATTCAACATATTGAACAAGCATTTAAATCCATGGAATGTGTGATTGTGCAAGATCTTTTTCTCACTGAAACAGCAAGTTATGCCCATGTATTTCTACCAGCTACTTCGTTTCTTGAAAAAGATGGCACTTTCACCAATGCTGAACGTCGCATCAATCGAGTAAGGCCAATCATGGAACCTATCACGGGTAAACATGAATGGGAGATTACTCAAGAGCTTAGTCAAGCTATGGGATACGCTATGAATTATTCATCTTCTTCAGAAATTATGGATGAGATTTCAGAACTAACTCCAAGTTTTAATGGGATCTCATTTGATAAATTAGATCAACTAGGAAGCATTCAATGGCCATGCAATGACGAAGCACCAGAAGGTACACCCATCATGCATGTGGATCGTTTTGTCAGAGGCTCTGGTAAATTTATGATTACTGAGTTTGTACCAACAACTGAGGTAACAAACAGAAGATTTCCATTGTTGTTAACCACCGGAAGAAAACTCACCCAATACAATGTTGGAACCCAAACTAGGAGAACGCCAAATAATATTTGGGGAATGGATGATGTGCTAGAAATACATCCCATAGATGCATCTACACGCGGTATAAGTGATAATAGTCTAGTTCTACTTCAAAGCAGAAAAGGAGAAACAACATTGAAGGTATTGGTCACTGAAGATATTGTACCTGGAGTTGTCTATACAACTTTTCATAATCCAGAAACAGGAGCAAATGTCGTGACAACCGAAAATAGTGACTGGGCAACCAATTGTCCTGAATATAAAGTAACTGCGGTGGAGATCAGTCCAGCGGAACATCGTTCAAACTGGCAAATCAACAGAAGCAAAAAACTTGAACAGCTACGTCAGATCATAAACTCTTAAATATTATGCCTTCTATTACTCTTCCCGACGGTAGTAAAAAAGATTTTGAGCAATCCATTTCAATAGATGATCTTGCTAAATCTATCGGTCCGGGTTTGGCTAGGTCCGCAATAGCTGGAAAAATTAATGAAACACTATATGACTTATCATACGTCATTGAAAAGGATTGTAGTGTTTCAATAATCACAAAAGAAACATCAGAAGGGCTCGATATAATAAGACATTCAACCGCACACTTAATGGCGCATGCGGTCAAATTACTATACCCAAAAGTTGAAATAACTATCGGTCCAGTGATTGAAAATGGATTTTATTACGATTTCGCAATAGGCACTCCATTCACTGATCAAAACCTAGAAAGCATTGAAAATAAAATGCATGAAATTGCTAAACAAAATTTAAGCATCTCAAAAGAAGTATGGACAAAAGACCAAGCCTTAAAATATTTCAAAAAAAATAATGAACATTATAAAGTAGAAATTATAAAAGATATCGCAGATGAAGATGACTTATCAGTCTATAAACAGGGTGATTGGCTGGATTTATGCAAAGGACCCCATGTTCCTTCAACAAAGTTCATTGATTCTTTTAAACTGACCAAGGTTGCAGGCGCTTATTGGAGAGGTGACTCTTCAAATGAAATGCTTCAAAGAATTTATGGAACAGCATGGAGCGACAAGAAATCACTTAAGCAATACCTTGCCCAACTCAAAGAAGCAGAAAAAAGAGATCATAGAAGAATTGGAAAAGATCTTGATTTATTCAGTATTCAAGAAGAGGCGGGAGGTGGTCTTGTCTTTTGGCACCCTAATGGGTCAAGAATTAGACATGTCATTGAAGATTATTGGCGTCAGAAACATTTAGAAGCAAATTATGAACTCTTACACACTCCCCATATAGCTCTTGATACATTGTGGCAAACCTCTGGTCATACAGACTTCTATCAAGAATTAATGTTCAAACCAATTGAAGATGAAAATCAACTTTATCGCCTTAAACCCATGAATTGTCCATTTCACGTACTAATCTATAAGAATCAATTAAGATCCTATCGTGACCTACCCATTAAGTGGGCTGAACTGGGAACTGTTTATCGAAATGAAATGACAGGTGCTCTGCATGGATTAATGCGCGTGAGAGGATTCACTCAAGACGATGCTCATGTTTTTTGCACTGAAGATCAAACTGAAACTGAAATTGCAAATATCCTAGATTTAACAATAGAAATGCTAAGCGCTTTCACGTTTGATCAATATGAAATCCATTTAGCAACTCAACCAGATAAATCAGTTGGGAGCAAAGCTATATGGAATAAAGCAACTAAAGCCCTAAAGAGAGCGCTGGCTTCAAGAAATCTTGAATATTCAATAGATGAAGGAGGAGGGGCTTTCTATGGACCTAAAATTGATATCAAGATAAAAGATGCCATTGGTAGGCTCTGGCAATGCACGACCATTCAAGTTGATTTTAACCTTCCTGAGCGTTTTGATATGAACTATATTGGGAAAGATGGTAAGAAACATCATCCCATTATGATTCACCGAGCATTATTAGGCTCTATTGAACGTTTCTTTGGAATATTAATCGAACATTTTGAAGGAAAATTTCCATTATGGCTTGCAGCTACTCAACTGGTTATCCTTACAATCAGTAAAACCCAGAGAGATTATGCTCAATCAATTTATGAAAAATTAAAAAATAATGGGTTTAGAGTCAAAATTGACTTGAGAAACGAAAAAATAGGCTCTAAAATTCGCGATCACACATTAAAAAGAATACCGTATTTAATTATTGTAGGTGATCAAGAAGCTAAAAATAAAAAAATATCAGTTCGTACCCTAAAGGGGGATGATTTAGGTGATATGGACTGCGATGATTTTATTAATAAATTATTAAAATAAAATCTATATAAGAGTAACTAAATTAAGGAGATTTACTATCGCTGCAAAAAAAACTGCCAAAAGAAACGAACAAATTAATTCATCTGAAATTCGCTTAATTGATAATGACGGAAGCCAAGTAGGAATAATAACAATTGAAGAAGCTATAGAGTTAGCAAAGTCCAAAGGAATGGATGTAGTAGAAGTATCTCCAAATGCATCTCCTCCTGTTTGCAGAGTTATGAATTTTGGTAAATTTGTTTTTGAACAGAAAAAGAAAAGTCAGGGAGCAAAAAAGAAGCAAAAAATTATACACGTAAAAGAAATTAAATTTAGACCCTTAATTGAAGAGAGTGATTACAATGTTAAATTGGGAAAGATTTTTAAATTTCTAGAACAAGGAGATAAAGTAAAAATATCACTGAGATATAGAGGCAGAGAACTTAGACATGTTGAACTTGGTGAAAATCTTCTAAAGAGAGTATGTGATGATATTGCTAATGTTGCTACGATAGAACAGGAAGCACAACGCGAGGGAAGACAACTGATTATGATAGTTGCTCCAAAACATAACTAAATAAAGTAATAGGAAAACAAATAAACATGCCGAAATTAAAAACAAATAGAGGCGCTGCCAAACGGTTTAAAAAAACTGCAACTGGTAAGTATAAGAGAAGCTCTTCACACATGAATCATATACTTACAAAAAAAAGCAGCAAACGAAAAAGACACTTAAGATCGTCCTCATTGATATCGGATAGTGATGTTAAGAGCATAAAAAAATTATTGCCGTATAGTTGAGATAAGGAATTAGAAATGGCTAGAGTAAAAAGAGGGGTTGCTTCCCGTGCTAAACACAAGAAAGTTCTAAAAAAAGTAAAAGGACAATATGGTGCTAGAAGTAAGCTGATAAAAGTCGCAAAGCAAGCTGCGGTTAAAGCTGGACAGTATGCATATAGAGATAGACGAAAGAAAAAAAGCCAATTTAGATCTCTGTGGATCATTAGAATTAATGCCGCTGCAAGAATGTGTGATATCTCCTACAGCAAACTCATGCATGGATTAAAAGCAGCAAATATTGATATTAATCGAAAAATGCTGGCTGATTTGGCCGTAAATGATGAAAAGGCTTTCAGAACACTCACAGAAAAAGCAAAAATCGCCTTAGAAAAGCCATAATGACAACTAGCTTGTCAGACCTATTAAACGATGCACTTAATGAAATAGAAGAATGCAAAACGCTTAATAACCTTGAAAAATTAAGAGTTAAGTATTTAGGAAAAAAAGGTCATATTACCTCCCAATTAAAGAAATTGGGCTCAATGAAAATAGATCAAAAACCCTCCTTTGGCCAAGAAATCAATAAAATAAAAAATCAAATCGAAGCCAAAGTTAAAGCCAAGAAGATTGAATTAAAAAAATCATTAATAACTACAAATATCGCAACGCAATCTATTGATATCACATTACCTGGAAGAAAATCTCTAACTGGTTCAATTCATCCGATAACAACCACATTATCAGATATAGAAAATATCTTTCTAAATGCCGGTTTTTTAGTTGAAGATGGTCCAGAAATTGAAGACGAACACCATAATTTTACAGCTCTAAACATTCCTGAAAATCATCCAGCAAGAGCCATGCATGATACTTTCTATTTTGATAATAATCTTTTACTTCGAACACATACGTCACCCATTCAAATTAGAAGTATGGAAAAACAAGGAGTACCGATAAAAATTATTGCTCCAGGAAAAGTATTTAGACGTGATTCAGATCTTACCCATATACCAATGTTCCACCAAATCGAAGGATTGGTAATAGATCAGGGCATTAACTTCACCCACCTTAAAGGCATATTACATGAATTCATTAATTGCTTTTTTGAACTACCAATGGAATTGAGATTTAGACCCTCATATTTCCCATTTACCGAACCTTCGGCAGAAGTAGATATCCTATCTGAAGATGGGAAATGGTTAGAAATACTTGGATGTGGAATGGTGCACCCTAAGGTATTGGATCTGTTAGAACTTGATTCTGAAAAATACACTGGTTATGCATTTGGAATGGGTGTTGAAAGACTAGCGATGCTTAAACATGAAATTAAAGACATAAGATTATTCTACGATAACGATCTAAACTTTTTAGAACAGTTTAAATAAAAATGAAACTACCCGCAGAATGGCTTAAGGAATATTGTGATATCAATATCACAAATGAGCAAATAGTTACTCAATTAACTATGGCAGGTATTGAATGTGAGCTTCTTAATGAACCCGATGAAGTAATAGATATATCTCTTACTCCAAATAGAGCAGATTGTTTTAGCGTATTAGGAGTATCCAGAGAACTGGCAGCTTTAAATAACATGAATTTTAAATCTGATCAGAATACTCAAACGACAATAGATCATAACGATGAAATCGAAATCAAAATAGAATCACCAAAGGACTGTCCAGTACTTATGGTGAGAATTATCAATGATATTGATATCAATGCAACAACACCTGCAGTCATTACAAAAAGACTTAACTCATCTGGAATTCAATCCGTTAACATTATTGTGGATATTACTAATTATGTCATGCTAGAAACTGGGCAACCACTCCATGCATATGATTTAAGGGCTATTGACTCTGAACTCATCGTTAGAAGAGGTCATAATAAAGAAAATATCACCCTTCTAGACGGGAGCATTAAAACCGTTGATCAAAATTTTCTTTTGATTTCAGATGTTGCAAAAGCACTTGGAATCGCTGGAATCATGGGCGGTGAAAACTCAGGCATTCAAACCGATACAAAGAATATCGTCCTTGAATCGGCATATTTTAATAATGAAACCATTATGGGCAAACCTAGAATTCTGAATCTTCATACTGAATCAGGATTAAGGTTTGAAAGAGGTGTTGATCCATCGATCCAGAATCATGCAATAGAAAGAGCAAGTAAATTAATTAATGAATATTCTGGAGGAAAGAATGGTCCTATTACAAATAGTACTAGTATTAGCGAAACCCCAAAAAGACTTCCGATATTATTACGTAAAAAGAGAATTCACCAAATTTTAGGCATCACCATTCCCAACAACAGGATCAAAGAAATTTTAACTAAGCTGAACATGAAAATAAAAGAGCAAGATTATGGCTATAGTGGTTGGATGGTGACTCCTCCATTATTTCGCTTTGATATCAATCAGGAATGTGACCTTATTGAAGAGCTGGCAAGATTGAATGGATACGACAACATCGATGAACAAAACGAACATGGAGAAATTAAACTAAATAAAACATCCGTAAGATCCATAAAAATTAATCATATAAATAATTTGATGTCAGGACTTGGATACTCTGAGGTAATCAATTACAGCTTTATTAGTCCTTCAATGAGCATGATACAAGGAGAAAACATCAATACAATAGACATCACCAATCCACTATCTATAGATATGTCTATAATGAGAGCTTCCTTGCTCCCAGGTCTACTAAATAATTTACTACATAATCTAAAACGACAACATAGAGCTATCAAACTATTTGAGTCTGGAAAAGTTTTTAAAAATCTGAACACACCCAAGCAAGAAACAGAAATGTTAGCAGGAATTGGTTATGGATTGCGAATGGACGAGCAGTGGATAACGAAATTAAAAACTATTAATTTCTATGATATTAAAGGCGATTTAGAACGACTCTTTTCTTCACTTAGGATCAATACATCAATTCAATATGATAAATCTACTCACCCAATGCTTTGTCCTGGCAGAACTGCAGAAATCATTTTAGATGGCAAAACCATTGGGTACATTGGTGAACTTAACCCAGAATTATCTATGGATCTTGAATTATCAGAACAGCCAATCCTATTTGAAATGGATAAAGAGGTCCTTAAATTACCAAAGAAAATTATTCACGATGACCAAACATATTTTCCATCATCCAGGAGAGATATCTCCATAATCATTAGCGAAGAACAAGCAATATCAGAGATTATAAAAGTAATAAACACTCTTAATATAAAAGAGCTAAAAAATATCATTGTATTTGATGTATATAAAGGGGAAAACATAGAAACAGGACGAATAAGTATCGCTTTAGGGTTGATTTTTCAAAACAAATCACGCACTCTAACCGATGATGAAATAGATTCAAATATGTCTGAGATTACGAAAAGAATACTCTCAACATTTAATATAAAACTAAGAAAAAAGTAAGTGGCACTAACAAAATTTGACATTGTTAAAAACCTGAACTATGAAATAGGCCTTAACAAAAGAGAAGCCAAAGAGTTGGTAGATTCTTTTTTTGATACTATTAAGAAACTCTTATCACAAGGCAAAGAAGTCAAACTTTCAGGATTTGGGAACTTTCAGCTTAAAGATAAATCATCAAGACCTGGTAGAAATCCAAGAACAGGTGAGAATGTTGAAATTACAGCCAGAAGGGTAGTGACTTTTAAATCTGGTCAAAAACTCAAAGAATCAGTGAACACACTAACAAATGAATCTGATTAACCAACAACTTCCAGCTATTCCAAGTAAACGTTATTTTACAATCAGTGAAGCTAGTAATTTATGTGAAGTAAAAGCACACGTTCTAAGATATTGGGAACAAGAATTCATACAACTAAAACCAATTAAAAGAAAAGGCAATCGAAGATACTATCAAAGACATGATGTTTTACTAATCCGTCAAATTAAAGAATTACTTTATGACGATGGGTACACTATTCTAGGTGCCAAACAAAAGCTGATTGAAGATGAAACTACCAAAGAAAATAAACAATCAACTTTTAAATCCATTGAACAAGAAGTCCAAGATCTAATAGAAATCTTGGACTGATCCATTAATCCGGGACGTGGCGCAGTCTGGTAGCGCACCTGAATGGGGTTCAGGGGGTCGGAGGTTCGAATCCTCTCGTCCCGACCACTTAATCACTCTGTGTTAGTTCTTGGTGTGACCGTTAATCACTCTTGAAATCTGCCTTCTCGAATAACCAGTATCAGCAGATATAGCATCAATAGACCAGTTCATTTTGTTCAGTTCTAAAACCCTGAGGTGCCTATTCTTAACGGTTTTCATATTTTTACTAGTAACCTTCAAAAGATTATCAATAGATTCTACCAAAATTGTATTGTATGTTTCTTTACTGGATTTAGAACAATAATCCCACAACATCATTAAGTTATAACAGGCATCTTCAGCATCATTATGCTCTAAGGCTTTTCGAATAAAATGTGTTCTAAAAATAACATGTGATGCTTCTTTTAATTCTGGCTCTATTGATTTTTTATTTAAAAGACCCTGTATGGATTTTATATCTGCATTAATACTAAAACTTCCAAGCACCAAACCGGCTTGAAATTCAATTTCTCTTAAAACATTCTCTACAATTGTATTCAAAATAAAAGATTAATCTATATTGACTAAAACCATTATAATTATTTAAACAAAATTTAAACGCAAAGTTCAAATGAAAAGTTACAATGCATTTTATATTCTACTAACAGTAGTTAGTTTACTATTTGCAAGTTTAATTATTGATTTTATATTACCGATCTTCTGGGCAATTGTTTTGACAATATTATTTGCCCCTGTTTATAAGTATCTTAATTTAAAGCTGAGGAAGCCTTTTATAGCGAGCCTAACAACAATTTTATTAATTTTTCTCATCGTGCTTATTCCAGGTTTTTTCATATTGGCTGCAATAACTGATGAGGCAATAACAATCATTAAAGCAGTTGAATCCGGTGATATTAATCTTGAGCAATTACTATTAACACTAACTCAATTCTCTCCAAAGATCAGCGAATGGCTTACCACACTTGGTTTAGATATCAATCAACTAACCAAGCAAATTTCGACTATAGCAATCGGCACTGGACAATATGCAATTTCATTAATAATGAGCGTCGGTCAAAATATATTAAGATTCTCATTATTATTTTTTATTATGATTTATCTATTATTCTTTTTTTTAAAAGATGGCAGCCAGATAGTCATTAAATGCATCAAAGTATTTCCTCTAGATGATAATCAAGAACGGTTCTTACTTGAAAAATTCAGTTCTGTCACAAAAGCTACAGTAAAGGGAACAATTATTGTGGGAATTGTTCAAGGATTGATCGGTGGGGTCATATTTATGCTTCTGGATATTCAGGCAGCGGTCCTATGGGGCGTTATGATGGCATTCTTAAGCATAATTCCAGGTATTGGAACCGCAATTATATGGTTTCCAGCGGTCTGTATATTTTTAATTAATGGTGCTTTTCTAAAAGCAATACTGCTTTTATTATCAGGAATTTTCATAATCGGTCTCGTGGATAATTTTTTACGACCTTATTTGGTTGGTAAAGAAACTAAATTGCCTGATTATTTGATTTTATTAACCACTTTGGGAGGAGTGAGTTTAGTGGGATTATCAGGATTTGTAATCGGCCCCATTGTAGCCGCATTATTTATAGCTCTTTGGTCTCTATTAGAATATACCACCAATCAGTAACAGTTGGATCAAATGGAGTTGGCTAAAGTATACGAGGTGTTGGTTTCTATAGTTGGTAAGGATAATTGCATTACAGACTCTAAAACTAAAGCAACACATCTCGTAGACTGGCGGGGAGATTACCAAGGAACCACTCCCTTTGTGTTGCTTCCAAGCAGTGTGGAATCCGTCTCGAAAATTATAAAATTTTGTTTTGACAATGACATAGGCGTAGTTCCACAAGGAGGCAATACCAGCCTTTGTGGTGCTAATGTTCCCGGGTCGACTGAAGAACGAATGGAAATTGTCATTAGTAGCTCAAAATTAAATCGTGTTATAGGAGTTGATACAGACAATCAATCATTGATCGTTGAGTCGGGTTGTATCTTAGCTAGGATTCAAGAAATAGCTTATGAGAATGGTTTGTATTTCCCATTGAGTCTGGGTGCAGAAGGTAGCTCACAAATTGGTGGAAATATCTCTACAAATGCTGGAGGAACAAATGTTCTAAAATATGGCATGACAAGAGGTCTGGTTATGGGCCTTGAGGTAGTTTTACCCGATGGCAGTATTTATTCTGAACTGAAAGGGCTGAGGAAAGACAACACCGGCTACGATTTAAAACAGTTCTTTATAGGAGCAGAAGGAACTTTAGGTTTTATAACAAAGGTTTGTCTTAAGTTATTCTTGCAACCACTCAACCATGCAGCTGCACTTGTCGCGGTCAAAAACCCAAAACAAGCAATTAAACTGCTAAAAAAAACAAAACAAATTTTTGGTGAAAGTCTTTGTGCCTTTGAATTAATGAACAGTGTTGGTATTAAATGTGTTGAGGATGAAATGCCCAACTTTAAGATACCACTAGATTCATCATACCCATGGCAAATTTTGATTGATTTAGAAAATTTTGATTCAACATTTGATTCTGAAGAAGCCATCACATCATTTTTGGAAAGACAGCTCAAAGAATCACTGATTCTGGATGCAACAATTG
>Ga0208641_1000529_pt1 | contig 22767 bp, 15 predicted proteins | sample ETN02SmetaG_2_FD_185789 | JGI IMG/M metagenome (GOLD analysis project Ga0208641, IMG submission 185789) | Marine microbial and viral communities from oxygen minimum zone, Eastern Pacific Ocean - ETNP2014F10-02SV253 (SPAdes) (version 2) | ecosystem: Environmental > Aquatic > Marine > Oceanic ... | reverse complement strand
TCCGTATCATCATGTTCGTGCCAAATAAACTCGCCTTTTATTTTGGCGAGCTTGAATTGATAATCATTCATTTCTGCAATTACGTGCGGGGACCAGTATTTTGAGAACATTGAGAATTTTTCTTTTAGATTGATTGTATTTAATGTCACTTCAGAACTCCTTGAAGAATGTTTGAAGAATGTGGGTGCTTCTTTCCTCCCGATCATCACTCCGTCATTTTATATGTTTTTTCTAATAATTAGGACAATCTCTATAATCGCTTCCAAGATCAATGGCTCTCAACGTATTTGCCAATAACCTTCCAACTTTGAACCGATTCACCGACTGTTGAGATTATAGCACACACCTTACCTGCATTAACACAGCTTGGTCTTATTGTTAAAGGGATACCCTCTGCAAGGTATGTTTGCGATGGATTGAGCAGTAAATCTTCATCCCACAATGTTCCAGTAATCAGTGTCCCTTTATCTGTTCGAACTTCTATGGTTAATAACCAAAAAGTGATAGGGAGTTCAGAAATGTTTGATATTCGAACATTACAGAAAAGTGTTGGCGTAAAACTGTTGCTGTGGCTTAATAGATCAAAAGAAAAGTCAACTTCCTGTACAGGTTCACTAATAGCAGTTAGAGGGGAAGTAGAATCGGAACATCCAAAAAATAGGAACGGAATAATGAGCAGTATGAAAAGAGGCTTTTTCATTTTTTCAATAAATTATATCAGAATGGGTGGTATTGAATCTTATTTCGACCGAAGTAGAATTGCCCTGTGGCATTAGACACCGTAAGGAGGATCATTATGAAAATATGAAAAAAAGACTTTATTCTTAAAGCTAGGAAAGGACTAAGAAGGGATAAAGCAAGATCCAAATTCGGAATAGACTTGACCAACCCAGTATTCAGAAAGCCACCCAAAATACTAGATTACTGAAAATAATCAGTAACTTTTTCAGCAAACTTAGGCTTAATCTGGTGTGTCTTCGTAGGGGTTCGAACCATGAGCGAGTGGCTTAAATCAAAACTGGGAAACACTAAAATTGGTCTAATTGGGAAATGCCCAGACTTTCAATCTTCACAATGTCCGTATAGCCTACTGGCCCAAAAAATTCCTTACTCTAATGTTTTTTAGCCAGAGTTGACCTTCCTGATTAGCTATGGCAATGTGGCCACTTTGAGATTTGCCAAAATTAGAGTTCTCTCTAAATAAACTATTATTGAAATTTTGGCTCCAAATATCAGTATTTAGTTCATATTTGAGAGTTTTAATTCCATTTAGCCAATGTTCAATATTATTTCCTGAAACAACAATCCTCGAATGATTGAATTCACCTATTGGCTTGGAGATTACATACCTTGGAGGCAAAATATCATAAACAGCACCTGTCACATGTGAATTACTAACCGCGGCATCTGGGTGATATTGATCATCAATAATCTGCATCTCTGGGCCGAAATTTAATATTTCAGTCAAAGAAAGAGTTGAAGGTACATGAAAGAAAAGTCCTCCATCTGCCCCTTTTTTTAGTTTCCATTCAAATTCCAATTCAAAATTATCATAAACTGATTCAGTAAGGATAACGTTACCAGAGGCGAAGCCACTGAGAAGGCCATCGGCTACTTCCCAACCATCTGGTTCTTTTTTACTATTGGTTCCATTCCACCCTGACATTGATTTGCCATCAAATAAGAGCTGCCAGCCATCTTTAAGCTCTTCTTCTGATAAATTGTTATCAACCCGAACAAGATTAGTTGGCTCAACTGTACCCTCATATGCCGGAATATTGTTTAAAGTATACCATACTTCGGAGGACCATAACTGCCGGTTCTCAGCACTCAAGACTGGGTTTACAAAAGTAATATATACAACTCTGTCAGGTTTCAGGCCATCGATCTCAAGGAATATTCTTCGTCGGTTGGGTGAGATTGAGACTGACTTTACTGGAAGGTTTTCAAGCTCTTGCTTGATACCACCTTCAGTATCTATATCATACCACCACTGCTGGACAAGGTAATCTTGAGGTGCAGCACCATCACCGATTCGTAAGGATTCTGTCAATTCAATTTCCATGCCATTATTTTTAGCCCTAACCGCTAGCATTTCGAAGGTAGGTTTACCGTTATAGGTCAATTTCTCCAAACCAAACCTTTTCCCCTCCCAAGTAAAATCATTTGTTCCACCAACTCCTCCTACGTAAAGAGAAGAATCTGGACCCCAGACAAACCTATTAATCCCAGCCTCTAGGCCCTGTGTAAAGCGAAACAACGCACCTTGGAGGAGTCCATTGACTTCTTCAATAAATACGCGTTTTAAACCACCATGTCTTGCATCTCCCATGATCATTTGATTTTTATAAGGGCCAACATGCAGGATTCCCGGTTCACTAGGTGAGTTCCCTATCTCATTTTGAGGAGTCCAAACAACAGGAGGTTTTATTTTTAAACCATCCGCTTTTTTACCTAAAACATAAGCATTGCCAAAAAAAGGATATTCGCTAGGATTATCAATGTCAACATGCATTAGTTTGCTGGCAGGGACATAACTACCTTCATTGTCAGTAGTAAAAATGTCTCCACCAAATCCAACACCTATACCATTAGGTGCTTTATAACCATGAGCTATGGCTTTAAACGAACCATCCTCAATTGATATTTTTAATGTCTTCCCAGCATCTGGAGCTTGTTTCTTATTATATGGACCTAAAGCAGGTCCCGTATTAGTGTAGAAATAGCCGTCTTTATAAGTGAGGCCAAATCCCCACGCATGAAAATCAGGTCTTGTGGACCAATCATCACTAAAGGCATGGTAATAATCTGTTATACCATCTCCATCTTGATCAACTAATTTTGTTAATTCCCAACGTTGCATAACATAAATATCACCATTAGCTACGGCTAATCCGAGGGGTTCACAAAGACCTTCAGCAATCTGCTTGAAAGACATGCTTGAAGGATCTCCCGATGAAACATTAGAGACAATAAAGACCTCACCATCCCATGTTGCTACAGCTAGGTCACCATTTGGTAAGAAATCCATACCACCCACTCTCGGTTGAAAAGATGTGGGCCTTGCAGGCATAAGATCGAAGCTTGGATGGACAGAAACAAGATCGCCGCCGTGCCCCGGGGCTTCCAGTTTATAAATTTCCTTGAGTCCCGGTGACGTTGGTTTTATATCTCTTGGTTCATGAAAAAGGACTGATTCAGGTACAAACTCAAATTTCTTTTCACCTTTTTTCCTCCATTGAAGGATTAAGGCCATGGTTAAGAGATTCTGATAATAATCAATGTCTATCTTGTGAAAACCCTTAGTTAAAAACTTTTCTCCAGTAAGTTTTCCTACTTCAGGTTCTTTTCCTAGATAACTGGCAAATCTATCAAATCTCGATAAATCTCCTCCTTGCCAAGGTGTGTAGGGTATGTTATTAACAAACGCAATTTTTTCTTCATCTATTTTTAGGGTTCCGCCCTTATCTGCTATAAACCGAAATTCATAATCTCCTTCCTCTTCGATTTGGAGATATGCCGAGACTTTCATAACAAAATTTCTTTCAAAATGTAAAAAATCCTCTGTAACCTGATCTTCCCACCCAATATCTGGATTCCCTGTTTGAAACAATATATCAGGGAAAACTTGAGAAACATTTGGATCCTGACCAGGAAGCAATTTTGGCTGTCTTTCTAATTTTGTCCCTATCTCAAAAAAATCAATTGCAACACCGGGTAAATATTCACCTTCTGGAAGCTGATCTAAGCCGAGAATAAAATTCACAATCTCTGAAGCTGTTTCTTTGTTGATATGAGGATGAGGAGGCATAAGTCTTTCACCCCAAACTCCCTTGCTACCAGTTAGAATTTTCTTGATTAGATAACTTTTACTTTCATCGGAGTTATCATATTTCTTGGCCACATCGTTATAAGATGGTCCAAGCATTGCTTTATCTATATAATGACAGGCAACGCATCCAAGACTGCCAATAAGATCCTTGCCACTCATCTCTAAGTCATTAATAGGCGATGCAGCAATAGGAGCGTCTCCATCCTCAAGCATATTTTTATTAAGCTTGTAAAGTTCAATTGGGAAAAATGTCTGAAGAGATGTTTTCCCATTCCTCTTTAGAAAAATGTTCCCGTTTAGGTTGAAACTACTACCCCATTCAGAGCTATTAGTTTTTATCTTATCAATCGTCAATCTACCATTTGTATGAAAATCCTCTGGACTAGCCAAATGATTTATCCTAACCGAATATGATAGTTCAAATCCTTTTGGCAGATCATAAACTTCAAACTCTCTATGTAATCCCGGTTTGCCATCACTATTGCGAATAAACTCAGGCCTTTCCTCTACAATAGCATCATGGGCATCATTAATGGGAATTATATATCTGATAATGATGGTATTATTTTTGATAAGGTAGCCTTCATACTCAGCTTTCACAGACCGCACAACTCCATCCGCCTTGATTATCCAGGGAGATTTTTCCAGCGCATCTTCAATATAAGGCATACCAATACTGTTAGGCTGAACACCATGCGCATTATTAAATACAATACCATTAAAATTGACCCCGCCAGTCCAAGCTCTGTGCAGGCCACTGTTTTCAGTATCATATGTAACCCACAAGTCCTGATTCAATGCTAACACTAGATTTCGAGGACGTTCATCCAAGTTGATCCTGAATGCCCAAGGTGTCCGATCTCTTTTGGCCTCCGTTGGTAAGGCAGCAATTCTATTGCTATAGTTTATGCCATCAACTTTGATACAACTAAAATTCATAGTCTGGATCAAAATTAGACCTGCAATAAATATCATCTGTCTTTTCATATTTTTTCCAAAATGTCTGAGCTTTATTCAGATAACATTATTAATGATTGACTCGAACAGCTCTTGCCTACCACTAATTTTTTTTGGATTGCCAATTTTCATTGAGACTTCTCGGAGTTGCTCCAACCCCAATGCTCCAGCCTCAAATTCCTTTCCAAAACCATCATCAAAACTGTTATAGCGATCATTTAATAAAGCATTCAAATTTGAATCATTCAGAACCCTGTCAGCAGTAATTAAAGATCGAGCAAATGCGTCCATGCCACTAATGTGCGCAATGAACAAATCTTTTAAATCAGTTGAATTACGTCTCGTCTTCGCATCAAAATTAATTCCTCCAGATTTAAAACCACCATTTCTGATAATGACAAGCATGGCCTCCACTAATTCATAAATATTAATTGGAAATTGATCGGTATCCCAACCATTCTGGTAATCACCCCGATTAGCATCAATACTTCCTAATAATCCGGCATTTGATGCAACTTGCAATTCATGCTGAAATGTGTGTTGTGCAAGAGTCGCATGATTGACCTCAATATTCAGCTTGAAGTCATCCATAAGATCATATTCTCGCAGAAAGGCTATAACTGTTGCGGCATCAAAGTCGTACTGATGCTTCATTGGCTCCATTGGTTTTGGTTCTATAAGAAAAGTTCCCTTAAAGCCATTGGCTCTACCATAATCTCGGGCTTTAGAAAGAAACATGGCTAAATGATCAAGCTCTTTTTTCATATTAGTATTTAAAAGAGACATGTATCCCTCGCGACCACCCCAGAAAACATAATTTTCACCGCCTAGACTTACTGTTGCATCAATAGCATTTTTTACTTGAGCTCCCGCATAGGCTACGACAGCAAAATCAGGATTGGTGGCTGCACCGTTCATATATCTCGGGTTTGAGAACAAATTTGCTGTTCCCCAAAGTAATTTTACTCCAGAGTCATTTTGTTTTTCTCGTGCATATTCTACCATTTTAGTCAGAGTTTCTTCGCTTTTTGGAAGAGACTTGCCTTCAACGGATATATCAAAATCATGGAAGCAATAAAAGGGAACGCCTAGTTTAGTGATAAACTCAAAAGCTGCGTCCATCTTCTCTATAGATCGTTGCTCAGGATCAGAGGTCATTAACCATGGGTATTCTTTGGTATCTACACCAAAAGGATCAGCTCCACTTGGTCCGAAACTATGCCAGTACGCTACAGCGAACCTGAGATGCTCCTCTAAAGTCTTGTCACCTAAAACCTTGTCTGCATCATAATAGCGAAAGGCTAAAGGGTTATACGATTCTGTACCTTCAAATGGAATTCTATCAATGCCAGTGAAGTATTCTTTTGCTCCTGTCACAATATTCAATGCCATAGGCCTCTTGTACCTCTAATAATCAAATCGGTTTATTATTATTACTTTTAGACTATTTAAGAAAGATTCTACAACCTATGTCGGTTCCGAGCTTACTACTTAAATTATAGCGAAAGGTATCTTGATTCAAAGTACTGATGGTCATTGTAGTTAAAGCTCATACTTTCTAGGATATGGAACCCTTAAAACCAAGGATTCCCTCTTTCCTTAATTAAATTATCGTCCCATAATAATGGCAAAGTATTATTCTCTTGGTTATGATATAGGAAGTTCCTCTGTTAAAGCATCTCTGCTCGATCTTGAAAATGGGAGAACTGTAGCTTCTGATTTTTCTCCAAAAACTGAAATGGCCATTGATGCCCGGTCACCCGGTTGGGCTGAGCAGGACCCGAATATTTGGTGGGAAAACCTCGTGTTGGCTACTAAATCGGTTATTGAGCAATCCGGAAATTATAACTACGAAATAATCTCCATAGGAATTTCTTATCAGATGCACGGCCTTGTAATGCTTGATAGCAAACAAAATTTAATTTATCCAGCAATAATTTGGTGTGATAGTAGAGCCATTTCTACTGGAGAAAGCCTACTTCACGATCTTGGATTGGACCACTGTTGCGATAATTATCTAAACGTTCCTGGGAATTTTACACTTTCTAAGCTGAAATGGGTCAAAGACAATGAACCATCTGTTTTTTCCCGAATTGGGAAAATTATGCTCCCCGGTGATTATATAGCTTTCAGACTCACAGAAGAAATAACAACAACTGTGCCCGGTCTATCAGAGGGTATCTTTTGGAATTTTCATAAAAAGACTCTGTCTGATGAGTTGATGCAATACTGTGGATTTAAAGAATCTTTAATCCCGGATTTTGCTAATACCTTCGGGGTGCAAGGGCACCTCAAATCCTCGGCATCTAAAGCGATTGGCCTTCCAAAGGGTATCCCAGTTACCTACCGAGCAGGCGATCAACCGAATAATGCTTTCTCACTAAATGCTTTAAAAACTGGAGAATTTGCTGCGACAGCAGGAACATCAGGAGTCATTTATGGAGTCTCAAAAGAGGCTGTGTCAGACCAAAGTTTAAGAGTAAATACTTTTGCTCATGTCAACTATGATATCAACGACCCAACTTATGGTATACTCTTATGCATAAATGGTGCCGGGCGACTCAACAGCTGGCTGAAGAATTCTATATTAGGTGGTGTTCTATCTTATAATGAAATGAATGCTCTAGCTTCTCAGGTACCTATAGGATCTGGAGGAATTAATATTCATCCTTTTGGTAACGGAACTGAAAGAATGTTGAAAAATATCAATGATGGAGCACATATAACTGGATTGGATTTCAATCAGCACAACAAGGCTCATCTGATTAGGGCTGTGCAAGAAGGAATTGCAAATGCCTTTCGTTATGGTCTTGATATCTTGAAAGATCTTGATCTAGAACCTAAAGTAATCCGTGTGGGTAAAAGCAATCTTTTTCTCAGCCCTTTGTTTTGTGAGATTTTTGCAAATGTCTGTAATACACCAATTGAGATTTATAATACTGATGGAGCCCAAGGGGCTGCTAGGGGAGCAGCTTTTGGAAACGGTTTCTATGAAAGTTTGGATGATACTTTTAAAAATCTGAAAATAATAAATAGTTATATTCCTGAGAACGGTCTTTGCAAGCAATATGATGATTATTATCAATCTTGGAAAGAACAACTGCTATATCAACTTCAGAAATAAAGGAATAAAAACATAAAAAATTGCCGCATTATTTTCATCTTAATGATAACAAACATGGGATGTTTTTCACAGAAGCCATCGGTAAGAGAACCTCTCTTTTCCGAGAAACTCAGACCCCAATTCCATTACACTGCACCGCGTAACTCACTAGGCGATGTGGAAGGACTGGTATTTTACGACGGGGAATACCACATGCACCATATCTGGAATTCTAAAAGCAATGATTGGGGTAACGTGAACTGGTTCCATGCCATCAGCCATGATTTGGTTCACTGGAAGCATTTGGGGCCATCTATAACTCAGAAGAATCACGCAAACGGTGATTGGGTCTACACAGGAACCGCCGTCATTGATTATAACAACACAACCGGCTTCCAGATAGGTGATGACCCTCCCATGGTTGTTATCCATACTATCAATGAAACGGTAACCGGAACGTTCGATGAAACGCAGAATATTCATTACAGTAACGACCGGGGTAGAACATGGCACCCTTATGAGGGGAATCCCGTCATCAAAGCAACGTATAACGACCACCAGAGAGATCCCAGTGTATTCTGGTTTGAACCACAAAAAAAATGGGTGATGGTGCTTTTTGAAAATGGAGGGCTTGCCTTTTATTCCTCTAAGAACCTGAAAGAGTGGAAGTATATGAGCAGATTCAACGGAGAGAATGGTTTTCATGAGTGTCCAGACTTTTTCCAGCTTCCTGTTGATAGTGATCGTTCAAGGCTCAAATGGGTGATCCACGATAATCCAGGGAAACGCGTTGGTTATTGGATTGGGGACTTTGATGGTTACAGGTTCATGCCGGAGCAGAACCTTAAACATAGGTTAGACTACGGGAAAAATTTCGCTGCCGCCCAGACCTTTAGAAATATTCCTGAAGACGATGGAAGAAGAATCCAGATTGGCTGGATGGCTGGTGGCGAGTATCCGGGGATGCCCTTTAATCAGCAATTGAGCTTTCCAAGGGAACTATCTCTTAGGACCTTCGAGGAAGGTATCCGTCTCTGTGCCAACCCGGTCAGGGAAATCGAAAGGATCAGAACCAATCAACGTTCTGTGGTGGATGAAGTGGTAAGCGAAGGAGACAATCCTATCGGGTCGATCAAATCTGACGCCTTCGAAATAATTCTGGAAATAGAGCCTAGAGATGTAAAAACTTTTGGCATTGAGCTTGATGATCTTATAATAAAATATTTTGTTTCTGACACTGTTCTAACCGTCTACCAAAAGTCGCAACGTCAATATAAACAAAATACAAGGCCGCTAAAACCAATCAATGATAGAATTAAACTACAAATACTTATCGATAGAACATCCTATGAGATCTTTGGCAACGATGGCAGAATAGCAATTTCATCCTGTTACATTCCAAAAACGCGGGATGCTGAAATGAACACATCAATAAAGTTTATTTCATCGGGGGGGCAAATGATTATTAGAAGGTTAGAGGTCAATGATTTAAAATCAATCTGGGATGATTATACTTTCAATAAATCAACATTAGAGATTAAATGAGATGGAGGAAGAACGATGTTTGAAAAGAAAGAAAACAGTCTTTTATACGTGAAATCAAAACTTTTTACCTGCATAGTATTGTCCTTGATTTGCCTGCAATCTGTTTTTGCTGAGGACTCTCTTGAGATTTCTTCTTCTAAAGCAAAATCTATTCTTTTCGTATATGGTGGATGGGAAGGACATGAGCCTGAAAAATGTCGGGATTTGCTAGTGCCTTGGTTAAAAAGCAATGGTTATAAAGTCACCGTTTCCCCTTCTCTTGATTCTTATCTAGATAAAAAGCTAATGAGCTCTATAGATCTCATAATCCAGATTTATACAATGTCAACCATAACTGAAGAACAAGAAGCCGGTCTTCTCAAAGCTGTAAGAGACGATGGTATTTCGATAGCTGGTTGGCATGGTGGGTTAGCCGATGCATTTCGCCAAAACACTGAATATCAGTTCATGGTTGGTGGACAATGGGTATCCCACCCAGGTGGTATTATTGATTATGAGGTTAATATTATTGATCACAATGATCCGATTACAAAAGGACTAAGTGATTTCAAAGTTAAGTCCGAACAATATTACATGCATGTTGACCCATTTAATGAGGTACTAGCAACCACCACATTCAGTGATGAACATGCACACTGGATTAAAGGAGCGACTCTTCCTGCAGTATGGAAAAAGAGGTATGGAAAAGGGAAAGTTTTTTATACATCTCTAGGGCATACGTCTGACGTATTTGATATCCCGGAGGCTTTTACAATCCTAAAAAGGGGGATTCTATGGAGCCTGGGAGATTTGAAATAACTAATTGATCAGCTTTGTCCCCAGATTGATCTTAGCTCATATATTTTCAGGGACTTGATTAATGCTTTACCGCCATTAGTAAAAAATCTAATGTTTGCATCCCCCTTTTCAGCTGAAGAACTACCATTATAATTAAATGATAATGATACCCTGCCATCATTGCCAAAAACTTCCATAGAGGAACGGTCTATAAGTAACCTCAGCTTCAACCGGCCATTCTGCAGCTTTAAGGCAGCGTTATTAAACTGACGATTATGACGTCCAGCAGCAAGAACACCCTCATCGACATAATAGCGAACCTTTAATGCATCAGTCATAAAACCTAAATCAGAAGCTCCCCTTGGCTCAACTTCAAGGTGAACATCCAAGAGTTCTCCTTTAAAGCCTTGAATAGGCTCTTCATTAGGGCCAACCAACTTATTGGAAAGAGAGAAAGTTTTTACTCTCAGATTCTCAATTTCTTGAATAGGTTCCCTAAACATCCTGATTCCGTCTTCTGTAGTCCGGAGAGTCATTTCTCTTGGAAAGGTCATCTGCTGGTTAAATGGCATGCCTGGATATTCACCTCCAGCCATCCAGGCAATTTGGATTCTCCGGCCATCAGAGGCTGGAATGTTATTGAACGTCTGGGAAGCATAAAAATTAGAGCCATAATCCCCTATATGTTTCCCGGATTCTCGAGTAAATGTCTTACCGTCAAAATCTCCGATAAAATAGTCCCCGGGAGCATCCCAAATAACCCACTTGGTATTGTTAGGATTACCATCAACAGGCAATTCAAATAATTCAGGACACTCAAAAAGCTCCAAGTTCTCAAGTTCGCTGGTCTGTTCCCATGTTAGGAGATCATCTGAATTAAAGATGCCAAAGTTCCAGTTAAATGAACTTCCTTTGAGAGGCCTTGTGCTTTCTTTATTACTTGCATGATCAAGAAAAAGGGCCATCACCCACTTACCGGACTCTTCATGCCAAAACACCTTCGGATCTCTGTCAGAACCGCCCGTTATATTGCCTATAACAGGATTCCCGGCATATTTGGTAAAGGTTTTACCCCCATCAGTACTGTAGGCTATGGCCTGCGTAAAAGGCTCATCTCCTCCTGGCTCACCAAACTGTTCACAACCTCCGCAATAAGTGTAGAAAGCCACAATAGGCTTTTCATCGCCTTTCTGTAAACCTGAGCTGTTGTTAAAATCAACCACCGCTGTGCCAGAAAAGATTGTGCCCAGCTCATCCGGATGAATTGCATCTTCCAGCTCTTTCCAGTGAACCATATCTTTACTCACAGCATGTCCCCAGGTCATATTGCCCCAAGGAAGAGCGACCGGGTTGTGCTGGAAGAAAAGATGGTAGGTTCCTTTATAGTAAACCATCCCATTGGGATCATTGGTCCAGTTCGTTTCAGGTGTAAAATGAAACTGCGGTCTCAGTTCTTCCTGATAAAGTGGTTTATCAGATAATTTATTTGATTCACCATTAGACGAATTTGAAGTGCAAGCCTGAAAAAATAATGTCAGACCTAATAATAAAATCGATGATAACTTGATGTGATATTTCATTGGATTCTTTTCCTTATGTAAGCTCAAAATTCTCGCAACCATAATAATTCTGGATGACTTTTAATTCAATATGTTTTAACCGCAACTCTAGTTCATAGAATAGTTCTATAAAATTATTTTTTTCTGACCCAACTTACCACAAATTAATTCATAAGGATCAACAATAATGAAACGAATGTATGCTATATACTTATCATTTTTTATTATGGTTAATTCAGTTTCTATACTTGCACAGCCTAAAGAGAGCTATAAAATCCATGATAAAAACAGGCCCCAGCCTAAGGTAGTATCTCATAGCTCTTTTTCAAGAATGGCAACTGCACCCTCTGATGCTATTGTATTATTTGAGGACAGTGATCTATCAGAGTGGGTTTCTTCTTCAAATGACAAAAAGGATAAATGGACCGTACGTGATAACTATTTTGAAGTAAAAAAGAAAACTGGTGGTATTCGAACCGTGAAAGAATTTGGCGATGTTCAACTGCACATTGAATGGGCCTCACCGGAAAAAATTGAAGGAGAGGGTCAGGGCAGAGGCAACAGTGGTGTCTTTTTTATGGCCAAGCCCGATGTTTCTTATGGGTATGAAGTTCAAGTCCTTGATTCTTACAAAAATTTAACTTACCCAGATGGGCAAGCATCAGCCATTTATGGTCAATTTCCACCGGAATTTAATGCGTCCGCTTCTCCTGGTGAGTGGCAGACTTATGACATCATTTTTATTCGACCTCGATTTGATGAATCTGGAAATCTAGAAAAACCCGCTTATTTAACAGTCTTACATAATGGGGTTCTTGTGCATTATAACCGTGAACTGCTTGGCCCAACAACTCATAAAGTAAGAACCGATTATTCAGCTCATCCTGATCGATTACCCATTGCTCTACAAGATCACGGAAACCCGGTTCGTTATCGTAATATTTGGGTAAGAGATTTAGAAGATCAGTAATTTATCAGGTTAATTCTCCATAGCATAAAATAGTAACCTGTCGTTCTAAATTAGAATTAGCGAATCGGAGAATAATCAGTTGGATCCATAAGCTGGCTTATTATCTCTTTTACAATAGGTCCATTCTTTCTTGATTCTTTATAGACCTTTGTCCAATTTTCGTCATTACGAAAATCGTCCCAACTTTTCGAGCGTGCTTCAAGACTGGGAAAAGCCAAGATATATATGAGAGTATCCTTCTTGTCCTGAGGCATCCAATAGCCGATAAACTGCATCCCATGTTTTACAAAGAACTGATTGGTATGATTTCGAAATCTGGAATTCAAATCATTCAGCTTCCCGCTATGGCATATATATGTCCGAATTTCAAACACCCGGCTAGAACTTTTTTGCAAGGAATGGCCCTGGGTTATTAGGAGAAAGGAGAATATTAAAGTAATTGAAATTAGTGAATTTGTCAGTCTTTTTTCCATTTTTCGTCCCCTAATTTTTTATTCCAACACCTTGGTTGATGTGGTAATTGGAACATTTTGTTTAACCTCATTTGAATATTAACTAAAAATAAGGGTAACCGTTGGAAAGATCAACTCTCAACAGCATATAAAAACCTGCCTTTCCCATTGTGTAAATAGAAGTATAAGCTGAAGGGATCGAACCTTCAGCTTACGGCTTAAGGAACCACTGTTAACCTAAGAAGGAAACGTGGGTTAGAACCGATGGGGACTCTGTACCTTCTCCCTTTTTGGTGAATAAAAAATCCATTGTTAGATTAATACATGATATTAATTATTATCGGTTGTCTGGGAATTCTTACATTCATTTTTTCAATCTATTTATATAAAGATTTAGCCTCTCATAAATATAGGCTTGAGAAGCAAACTAGTTTTCTGATTACGTCAATTATTGGCTTTATTACAAACTTTTTTGATACTCTAGGTATTGGGAGTTTTGCACCTCTCACAGCGCTTTTAAGAGGGTTTAAACAAATTCAAGACAAATTAATTCCAGGCACCTTGAATGTATCAGTCACTATTCCAGTGATGATCGAAGCGTTTGTGTTTATTACTATTATAGAAGTAGAAAAAACCACCCTTTTTTACATGGTTTTGGCCGCTATTATCGGCAGTTCTTTTGGTGCAGGCATTGTATCAAATTTATCTGAGAAATTGATTCAGCGTATTATGGGTATAGCCTTAATAATTACCGCTTTTCTCATGTTATCTGGACAAATGGAATGGATTAAAGAATTGGGTGTCGGAAAAGCAATTGGTTTAACAGGGATAAAACTTATCATTGCTGTATTGGTGAATATTGCTTTAGGGGCTTTTCAGGCTGCAGGTATCGGAATGTATGCACCAAGTATGGCACTGGTATATTTATTGGGCATGTCTCCTGCGGTAGCATTTCCCCTTATGATGGCTTCATCAGCTTTTGCGCTGCCATCGGCATCTATACGCTTTATTAAAGAGCAGGCTTATAATCGAAAAGCTGCAATAAGTATTACACTAAGTGGGATTATTGGGGTTTTGATTGCTGCTTTCGTAGTAAAATCCTTAGATGTTTATGTGTTAACCTGGGTAGTTATTATTGTAATTATTTATACTGGAATTACTTTAATTAAAAGCGGCTTTAAACAATAATACTTACCAATCTAACTGCATTTTCATCCATGATGCCGAATCATGGAAATTGGTCCTAGCACTGCCCGGGGGCACCAGCTGTTTGAAAAAAATAGTTTCTCGGCTTGTTGTTTTTTGGTATCCGGTCGGACTCAGGAAATATCGACAACAGGGTCCCCAAGCACCTTCATCAACGGTTGAATTCCCATGCCTGGCCTTGTGGAAGCTGCCATACGTCCATTATCTCTTTGTGGTGCTCCTTCCGCGGTACTAACCGTGACATAGCTGTTGAAATCAGTAGATGTGAAAAGATATTCGGTCGGTGTACTGTGAGCCAGGTGAGCAATAGCAGCAGTCGTAATATCACTTCCCCAACTATCCTCAATCGTCATTGCAATTCCAAGTTGAACACACAGATCACGAGCAAGTTTTGCCCTCGTTAAACCACCAAACTTGCTAATCTTGATATTTACGACATCCATGGCTTGATTTGATAACGCCCGCATAAGAATATCCACTCCATCGATTACCTCATCCAAAATAAAAGGATGGTTTGTTCGCCGCCGAATGGAAAGACACTCTTCGTATGTCTCACACGGCTGTTCAATGTATACATCAACGTCCTGTACGCCACGAACGACTCGTGCAGCTTCATGTTGCAACCAGCCAGTATTAGCATCAGCAATTAACTTATCTCCCGGCTCAAGTATATTAGCAACCTCATGAATGCGCTCAATGTCAGTATCAGGATTTCCGCCAACTTTCAACTGAAACCGACGATAGCCTTCAGATCGATAACCGGCAACATTCTTTGCCATCTCACTTGGAGACTGTTGTGAAATAGCACGGTAAAGATGAAAACTATCTCCGTATCGCCCACCCAACAACTCACATACCGGTTGGCCCGTGACCTGCCCAAGAATGTCCCAGCAAGCTATATCAATTCCTGATTTGACATAAGAATGTCCTTTCAAGGCAAGATCCATAAACTGGTTTAACGGTCCCAGCAAAGTTGGATCCAATCCTATTAGGTGTGGACCTAGCTCTCTAATGCCACTACGAACCCCATCCGAGTATGCCGGTAAGTAAAATGGGCCGAGAGGACATACTTCCCCAAAGCCTGTTACGCCGTCTTCCGTTTCGACTCGAACAATGTTACTATCAAAAACTTCAACAGACTTTCCACCTGACCATTTGTAGCTACCTTCGTAGAGTGGTAAATCAACCTGAAATACTGAAATACGTGATATTTTCATAAAAAGTTGCTAACTACATTGATCGTTTAAATTATTGGAATTTTCATTAATAATCTTCAATAAACTAAGCTAAAAAGATGTTATTTATTGAGGGCACTTCTTTTTCTGGAAATAATATAGTTTAACAAATAAAAATACTCTCTTTGTATTGGTTTAGTTAAAGAAACGAATCTGTCTTTATTGTTGATAGCTGAAAAGCTAACACCCCTTTACCATGCATCAAAATGGGATGTTTGCTAAAGATGGGGGTCCCCGTATACATTTTATCGGTGAGCTTAATTACATTACTTACCATTTTTTAGTGGCTTATGTAAAGTAAGCAAGTAAGCCATTATATCGCTCAGTTCTTGTTCATTGAGAATAAATTTCATTGGCACCATGGGACTAGCGTTGCCACGATCAAAACCCTCAGCTATTTCTGAGGTAGGATTCACAAGAGCCCGGTAAATATAATCGCGGTCTTTGCGATCAGCAATGCCATCAAGCGCAGGACCAATAATTCCCCCTTCTCCTCCAATTTTATGGCAGCGCATACAGCCAGCGGCGTTATGAGTACGAAAAATCTCTTTGCCAACATCAGTCCTACCTTTGATAAGAATTCGATCGCCTTCATGGGTGTCCTTTTGTAACGCCCCCGCGGCTTCCAAGGCTATCTTTATCCATTCGTCTTTGTTATTCTCTGGCTGTTTCATCAAAAGTGAAGCAATGTCTTTTTTTTGTTCTTTATCAGACAACATTGCGAGCTTTGTGAAGGCTGTGAGACGAACCAGCGGATCATTATCTCCCAGCACAGCACTGTCGTAAAGCATCCGTGCGCTATAGATATCAGTACCCAACGCGCGTATAGCATTTCGTCTTAAGGCTGCTTCCTTACTAATTAGTGCGGAAGTTAGGAATTTATTCTTTAATGCTCCGAGACCATGCAAGGTCCAAAGAGCATGAATGCTTATTTTGCCTCCTTTAATTACAATTGCTTCAAGTTCGGGGACAGCATCAAAATGTTTATTTTCAACAAGTAATCGCTGTGCGGTAAGGCGCCAAAAAAGGTTATCATCACCCAAAAATTTTAGGAGTTGTTTTGTTGTTGAACCATCCAACGACTGTATTTTATTGTTATTACCTTCATAAACAACGCGGTAAATGCGGCCGTGTTGTCGATCTCGGTTGGTATTAATATGGGCATTACCCAATCCAAGTTTTGCATTATAGCCACCACTTTCCTTATTGGGGGTCGGATTATGTTGAATAATAAAGTTATACCAATCAGCTACCCATATGTTGCCATCAGGTCCCACTTCGGCAACGACCGGGGAAAACCATTCATCAGTACTCGCTAAGAAACTATATGCATTAATAGATTCGTAGCCGGAATCTTTTGTCCTCACATCATACATACCCAACAAATGTCCCGTAGGTCCGCAGACGAAAGCTCGTTTATTGCGCCAGGTCTCAGGAAATCCTTTAGAAGTTGCAAAAGCGTGTCCGCAACCTGATGTGTAAGCGCCGAAGGCATCAACCTGTCGAATATTATCTGTAATTGGATAAAATTTTGGTGAATTAGCTATCATCTTCGCACTCATTTTTTCTTGACTGTCATGTACCAACGCGGGGATGCCACCGAAGAAGCTTGGATTATTGTTGGCCGTGGAGCCAAATACGTCGCCCGCTTCATTAAAACCAAGCCCCCACGTGTTATTGTTGAATTGATGTAGAAACTCAATATCAGAGCCATCGGACTTGAAGCGAAAAATTCCCTGACCAAAATTGTGCGTTCTACCTTTAATAACACCTTTAAAACCTGCGTAACCGACAGCTCCATAAATCCAGTTGTCAAAACCATAACGAAGGTTGCTTGGACCAGCGTGGGTGTCATCTACACCAAATCCACTGAACAAGACCTCACTAACATCCGCCTGATCATCACCATTAGTATCCCTAATAAATAGAATGTCCGGCGCTTGGGACACAATGACTCCACCACGAGCAAAGGTGAATGAAGTAGGAATATTTAACCCGTCCACAAAAATTATTACTTTATCACATTTCCCGTCACCATCAGAATCCTCCAAAATCTTGATCCTATCATTGCCTTTCCGCTCATCCTTAATTTCATTCGGATAATCAACACTTTCAGCTACCCACAAGCGTCCTTTTTCATCCCATTGCATATAAATAGGATTTACGATATCTGGTTCGCTGGCGAATAGCTCTAAGTTGAAACCAACCGGAGCCTGTGTATACTTCATACTTTCGGTTGCTGGCAAGGGCAGCTGGTATGGCAGTGGCTCCGGACGCCTTTCATAATTTGGAATGTCGGATCGTTTCTCGTATTTCATAGGAGAACGACTCGATAAGAATGCATAATATCGGTCCTGGATTTTCTCTCCAGCCGACCAAAGAATCCCACTTTTAAGCAGTTGATGGAATCCAGAGTGTTCCCACACACGTTCGTCGTGACCCGATGCAGTGTAGAAAATCCGACCTTTTCCTTGAGTGCGAACCCATGTCCAGGGCTCGGGTTTTGAATGAGGATCACCCTCCATTGGGTCTCGAACCATCAAAACTTTTCGATTTCTTTTATTATGTTTATCATGAAAATATGTTTCATCCCACGCTTCAAACTCCTCTACTCCTTTCAACGCAGCATGTCTTTTGTTAATTATCCGTGCCTTGAAGATACCGGTTTGGTGGCTTTTGAAGCGTCCTCCAATTATTTGGGCAAAGCCCAACTCATTTTGGAAGCTCCAACTTGCACAATGTACTGCCACAAAGCCTCCACCATTTTCAACATATCTCTTCAGGTTTCTCCACTGGTGTGGTTCTATTCTCTCATGGTTGGCATAGAGTAATAGAACGTGGAATTGATCGAGAAACTTTGCGTTGCCCAGTGCTTCTTCAACACTTGTGGTGTAGTCGAAATATATGGCATCGGGTCCCAGTGCCTTTGCAATCAAAGGATAGTACTCGTTGGAGTTATGATGATTTGCTTTATGCCCGAGAAACAGCACTCGAACAGGACCGTCCAATGCTTGAGAAAACCCATGACTCAAAAGAAGAAATAATGATAGTATAATATGATTTTTCATTGATATATCTTTCCTTCTTATCAGTATACATTTCATAGAATCTGTTTCACCAACTATTTTTCAAAAAGGACTCCCTCCACAATTTAGTTAAGGGGTAGGGTGTTGGCAATTCAATCAAAATCACAAAAGACATGGGCGACTGGATTTCATCCTAGCCTTACCTGGTCACTTTTCAGGTTTAAATAAGTAGAACGTTGGAAAACCTAGAATGTGAACTGGCTTCAATGCGCCTCAATCAGGCAGAGGTAAGTATAATTTCAATCAGAATTGGGATCGGAGCATTGGCATACCTTGGAAAAAATCCTTGTGGATAAAACATGTGTAGGAAAAATATTACAGGTTTGAATGTGCAACCTATAGAGCTGGATTTTTCTTACGATTTTTTCTTCAGTAAATACTTACTTCCTTATATTTACACTACGACCTGTTGTTTTAAATTCCTTAAGCTTTGCCTTGAGCTCTGTTACTATATTAGGGTGTTTGAAGAGAAGATTCAGGGTCTCGCCTGGGTCTTGATCTAAATTGTACAGTTGTGCTGGTGCATCAGGAGCAGTTTCTGGCAAAGCATATGGTTTCATTCCCCAATAACCTTCTTGATTATAATTATTCCCTCCGGAACCTTTATGGTCTAAATATTTCCATGATCCTTTACGAATAGACATAGAAAAATCAATTGTTTGCTGCAGAGTATATTTTCTAATTGGTTTATTTCCATCTGTTCCCAAAAGTGCGGGTAACATATTATAGCTGTCTTCAGCAGCATCATTAGGAAGTTTAAAGTCAATAATTTCTGCAACCGTTGCCATAATATCAGTAAGTGAAATAGTCTGATGTGAAATAGAACCCTCATTTATTTTACCAGGCCAATATGCTATAAATGGAACGCGATGACCACCCTCCCAGTTATCGCGTTTCACGCCTCGCCAAGGCCTTGCTCCATCGTGATTATAATCCTTTCGCATATTGATAATTGTTGGAACCTCAGGACCATTATCACTAGTAAAAATCACTAAAGTATTCTTACCAAAGCCATTTTTTTCAATCGCATTCATCAACTCACCCACAATATGGTCTAGCTGAAAAATGAAATCGCCATGAGGCCCAAATTTTGTCTTACCTCTAAAGTCAGCCCCAGCAAATGAAGGTAAGTGAACAGCCTGAGTTGAGTGAAAAAGAAAAAATGGTTTATCCTTTGATTTTTTAGAATGATTATCTAAAAAGTCTCGGCTTTTCTTTAAAAAAATCATATCCATTTCCTGCAAATCATAACCGGGTGCTATCATACCAACATTATTATCATGTGAATATGGATGTTTTGGTAAAGGACTCCGATCTAACCAATGGGTCGGAGGAACTGGAATGCGATCACCATCTATAAAGGCATAAAGAGCATCAGTTGTAGGACAGTTTGCGGATCCAAAAAAGAAATCAAATCCACGATGAATTGGAGCGTCTGGTATGGATCGTGAATAATCAATGCGTAGCACATCCTCTGATGCATTCGAATGAATGGGCTGTCCTGATGATTTATCAAAAAAAGTTAGACCTACATGCCATTTCCCAAACAATGCTGTCGTATAACCTTTTTTTTGTAGCATTCCTCCTATTGTAAGTCGTTCTTTTTCAATTAAACAAGGACCTCCAGCTCCGTCAAAAACTCCTTTTATCCCGGTTCGGAAAGCCATGCGGCCTGTCAACACGCTGTAGCGAGTGGGAGTACAAACGGTGGATGGACTATGTGCGTCCGTAAATAGCATGCCTTTTTGAGCCAACTTATCAATATTGGGTGTTGGGATTCTAGATTCAGGATTGTAGCAACCTACATCGCCATATCCCAGATCGTCCGTTAAGATAAATACAATATTGGGGAATGATGAAGCATTATTAGCTTGAACTTGGCAACATAAACAAAAAAGAATAATGAAAAACGTATTCTTTACTACTACCATAATTTTTATTATCGATATGTTATACTTTGTGCGTTAATAATGATGCAATCCCACATAAATAATTAGATTCATTATATATGCAAAACTTGTGTTTACTCTGAAACGCAAGAATCCGGATCATGCTTAAATAAATAGGGTTTATAATTAATGGCTGCGGTATCCATACAACCAACCAAATTTACAATTTCAATCTTACGAAAATCGGTGGGATGCGATTCCGCTTGTAGCGCAATACGCCCTTCCTTTACAGGTTTCCCATCACTAAGATATTTGAATTGGGAATAAACCCCGAGGGTATCCCCATTTAAAATGAATTTTGCGATGGAATCAGAAAGCACTAATACCTCAGCACGGACCCAGGAATTTTTATGGGGGATTGAAATAGCAGCCATTTCCTGATTGCAATTTGGCTTTTCGCTTGCGGTTGTGTTAGATGCCCCATTACAGAGATTTATTACTGCGGTAGGTTTCTCATTTGTACCCCTTTGTAATAATTGCGCTTCAACTGAAATAGGGAAATTTTGGTTTTTTCCCATGGATCTCATGGACTCAGAATGAAACATGATTCCGTTATTTCTTAAAGCCCAATCTGGACCTCCGGGCGTCTGATCTCCAACAAATCGGTACTCCACCGCAAAGATATAATAAGAGTATACTTCATCCCTGGCAAAATGCCCGAAGGCACCATTCCAATTATCGTAATTGCTGTAATCGACCTTTAGAATACTGTCTTCAACTCTTAAAGTTTTTTGAGGATCCACATTGTATTCCTGCCCTGAAAAATGATAATTCCAGCCACCCATGTTTTTTCCGTTAAACAATTGCACCCATGCGGAGTCTGGAATATTAGATAGATCTTGTGTAGTGGCTAGAGAAATTGTTATACATATACATAAAGATCTTATGATAAGAAATAAAATATCGAGTTTAATCATCATTTATCTCTATAATAATTTGTCTAAAATTGTCCTTCTTTTTCATCCCCACCGTTCCCCCGTCATTTACCAAGTTGAGATTGGGAAAGTGGTTATTGACTACCAAAGATTACCATTCGGACCCAGGTGTTGCATAAATGATTCCCCAGCTACCGTTGGGACCCCCAAATGCACCCATATCATTTCTTGCCGTGGTAGTATCAGGCACCATAACTACATGACCCTCGGGCCAGTTCTGAGAAGAAATATAAGCCCATACATGAAGACACCACAGGTTCTCTTCGTCGTTGTATTGTGACGATGGATCTCCTTTATCGATTGCAGGTGAACCCCAATACCAAGTTCCAACTGCCCATTGTGGAGATTCCAAGCAATAATTACCCCCAACATGTGGCCCTTCATTAATATTTCCTTCACCCCAATCAACAGTACCGTTGCTATTGGTTTCGATACCTTCCAAGCCTCCTGCCACATCAGTATAATAAATGGTTATCATACTCGAGGCACCACCGGTACTAAACCATACTTCCTGAGGCCCCTTACTCCATAGGATGCTGTTGCGAGTCTTGACTGTGCCTCCCTTCATGAACATCGATCCTCCATTAGTCCCAGCACTATCCTCCGCAACCGTTACATTTACAAAATCAGTTTGTGCATTGTTAAGATATAGACCTCCCCCCTCATTGAACGCTGTATTATTACCCACAACTGTGTTTACAAGGTTAGGACTTGATAAGGCGGCAAGATATAAACCTCCACCGTCTTTAGCTTCATTATACTCTACAACAACCCGACTTAGCGTAGGACCGGAGTTGCCAAAGTAAATACCACCACCAAGATCCGTTGCAGTGTTATTTCGAACGGTCACAAGATCCATACTGGGATCAGCACCACTCATGTAAATACCACCACCTTCAGCCTCTGAACTGTTCTGGCTTACCATAACCTTGCTTAGAGCCGGATTGCCACCCTCCATATAAATACCACCGCCCGAAGCAGCCTTGAAATAATCTCCCACCTCACAACTGTATGCCTTATTACCGGTTATGAGAAGATGACTTAATGTGGGAGAAGCACCACTAATGAAAATACCACCGCCCTCAACAGCATGACCACCCGTCAAAGTCAAACCGGATAATACCGCACCTGAACTCTCATTATTCTCAAACCTTACCACAC
>Ga0208641_1000512_pt1 | contig 23271 bp, 21 predicted proteins | sample ETN02SmetaG_2_FD_185789 | JGI IMG/M metagenome (GOLD analysis project Ga0208641, IMG submission 185789) | Marine microbial and viral communities from oxygen minimum zone, Eastern Pacific Ocean - ETNP2014F10-02SV253 (SPAdes) (version 2) | ecosystem: Environmental > Aquatic > Marine > Oceanic ... | reverse complement strand
GATATTCAAATTAGTCATGGTTGTGATTGCTGTATTCGTATTGTATGTGGGCTATCTTTACTATACCGGAGATGACCCTGCCAATGCGGTGAATGAAGCCATCGAGAATATTAAAGAAATAGATACAAAAAAAATAAAGAAAGATCTGGATAAAACCCTTGAAGATGTCCAGGAAAAAGCGGAAGAAGCATTGGATAAGGTAAAGAAAAAGAATAAGTAAGCATTAAATAAAAAATTAGAAGAGGAGAAATTATGAAAATAGCAACTACATGTCCGCATTGTGCATCAACTGAACAATATGGTTATAATTCACCAAATCAACAACGGAGTCAAACTTGTAAAAAATGTCGTAAATCTTATAAAGTACAGGTAAAAAAACATCAAATTGTTCGAGTTTGGAAATAATAGAATAATAAAATGAAACGCCTCTGCCTTATTACGATTACAAAACAATGAGAATTACCGAACTTGGAAGAAATGATAACTATGAGGATAATTTTGTCTAATTAATTTTATTGATGCTAAAGGTGAGCCTGTAGATGTAAAAGAAACTGTTACAAGAGGTAAACTAATAAGTATTATTATAAGCCAAGAGAGTCCCGTCAAAAAACCACAATATATGGTTTAGACCTTACTTTAGTGAATAATGTAGTATGTGGTTGGAAAGATTTGGAATAGGATATGAAAAATATACAATTAGGCTCCACGCCGGATGGAAAACTTGACATAAAACTGAAGACATTTCAGCGTCATTTTGCCTGTTTCGGTTCGTCGGGGAGCGGTAAAACGGTTGCCAGTAAAGTGTTGATTGAAGAATTGGCCATGAAAGGTGTGCCGGTGATAGCGTTTGATCCACAAGGGGACATCGCAAGCCTTATGTTACCGGAAGAACCGGATGTGGTTAAAAAGAATGGAACAGACCCTGCAATCCTAAAAGAGTTTGTTGATAAGGTTGAAGTTGTGGTGTGGACTCCGGGGAGTTCCAAAGGATTACCCATCTGCATCAATCCCTTGCAATTCGATGGTGTTAATGAATTGAGTTCGGAAGACAGAACCCGATATTTATCCGCAACGGCCAAAAGTATTGCAGGTCTGGTGGGGTACGATCTGACAAATGATACAGGGAAAACAGCCGAGGCAATCCTGAATGAAGTGTTTAAATATTCTATAGTCCAAAAGATGGAATTGAAGGACTTCGGGGATGTGGTATCCTTATTATTAAATATGCCTGAAAACGTGGATGCTGTGGTATCCACTATTACAACAGAAAAATTCATTAAAGGATTAATTAAAAAGCTGAATCTGTTGACATTGGGTTCTCGAAAATTGATATTCCAAACGGGTACCCCTGCCAACATTGAGACTTTATTGGGGTTGGACGAACCCAACGGCAAGACACGTATTTCGGTTATATATTTAAATACCCTACATACGGTGGATGAAAAAGAATTTTTCATCTCTAGTATTGCACAGGCCTTATATCGTTGGATGCTAAAAAATCCCCTCTCCTCCGGTCAATCCGGTGTTCAATGTGCCATGTTTATTGATGAGATTGCCCCCTACATTCCGCCGGTGAGAAAACCTGCCTGCAAAGAAAGCCTGGACCTTCTTTTTCGACAAGGCAGGAAATATGGGGTTAGTTGCCTGATAGCAACTCAAAGCCCCGGTGATATTGATTATAAGGCCATAGGTCAGTTCTCTACCTTTACGCTGGGAACATTAAATACCCGGCAGGATATTGAAAAAGTAAAAAGACGTCTGGAATCCATTGCGCCGAAAGAAGTGGACTATATTGTTAAAAAAATGCCAGCCTTGCAACCGGGACAGTTTTTGGTGGTGTCTCCGGATGAATTCAGTAATGTGCAGGAACTTCGCGTTCGTTGGTTGGTGACGAAACATGCTGTACTTACCGAAGATCAATTAGTAGAGCAAATTCCAAATGAATTACGTGAAAAATATCCTTATTCGGAACCGGAGGAAATAAATATTCAGGAAGAAGAAGCCCCAACTGAATTTGGAGAAACTGAAGAAGGGGAAAGTTTTGAAAAATTACCTGCAGAAGATGATTCGCCAGTGGTCACAAGTATGGAAGAAGTTCTTTGCGTTAGAAATAAAGTATTTGAACGAGATCTAGTTAAAAAGATTAAACCATACTTGGCTGGGGGGTTAGTCAAATCTGAAGAATTAACCGACACCAAATTCCGTTATTTACCACTGGTTAAGGTTTCTCTTATTTTCTTCCAGAAAAAAGGCGTATTCAAGAAAACTGTCACAGAAATACCCGAAAACCTCTACCTGGATTTTAAAACCCAGAACCTGCTCTATGTTAAGAATAATCAATTTATATTCAGTTCAGTGGTGGATTTAGACCCCAATAAGATAAGTGATTTGGATGACCATTGTGACATTAAGCCGATACGCAAGGATAAGATAGATTATGATTTTCGTGGAATGGGGGGTAGGAAACTGAATAAAAAAGCCATTCGAAACATGATGGAGCGAAAGTACCAGGTAAAAGTCAACGATGTGGAACTACTACTTTTTCCTACGTGGGAGTGCACTGTTAAGGAAAAGAAAAGTAAAGACACCCGGACTGTGGTGCTTGATGGGGGTTTAGGGAAGGAAATATCAAGATAGAAAAACAGTGTGAAATAAGAGGAAAGAGTTGTTGGTAAAAGAGAGTAGCGAAAAAGGGAAAAGCACCAAATGAAGATTCTTAAGATATTAATCGCTGTTCTTACTGTATTCCTCAGCATTGGTTTTGGTATTACCCTGGCGGAAATGATCTTGCCATTTGACTATAATCAACCTTCCATCCGCTATTTCCTGGCAGGTTTTGGTGTTTTTATTCCCTTTTGGTTTATCTGGCTTAAAAACAAGCATTTTTATTCAACATTTGAGCATGAACTGACTCACCTTTTAGTAGGGCTTTTATTCTTCAAGAAACCGGCCCATTTTACTGTCACAAGAGATTCAGGAGGTGAAACAGGTCTATATGGTGGGAATTTTCTTATTACCCTGGCACCATATTTTTTACCCACTTTTGCTTTTTTGATGCTTCCGGTGTATTTGATCATTAGTCCGGAATTTCATTTACACTACTTTATTTTACTCGGATTTGTGGTTTCCTATCATGTGTTTTCGACAATACAGGAGTTTAGCTACAGTCAGCCGGATATCATAAAGAGCGGTAAAATATTTTCTACTTTGTTTTTAGTTTTTACAAATATTCTGGTTTATGGATTTTTGATCATGTTCATTGGCGGCGGGTTTGAATCCGGAGGAATGTTTCTTAAAGAGGGTTTTCTGGAATCAGCAAACTGGTTGATTGTACTGATTTCAAACGTTAGATGAATTATTCATGAGTGGTGTTGACAGCTTAATATTACAAGCGATTTGCCAAGTTAAGAGATAATGGTATCTTTTTTGAACAAGACTACAAAATAAAAAATATTTTATTTTTTAAGGTTGTAATAAATTAATTATTTCTTATGTTTAAGTATAGTAATTGCTCTAACAGTGATTATTTAAAACACATTTTATTAGGAGTAATCATGCTTAAGTATAAAGTTTCAATGAATAAAGACAAAGTTAACTATACTGCATTGTTGAGTGATGAAGGTGCGAAAGAAGTTTCTGCACAAGAAATGTACACAACCATGCAACAAAACAGCAGTAAAAAATATTTCAGAGCTCAAAAGTGGACTTTGGGTATTTTAGGATTTATTGTTTTTCCTCAGATGGGATTATGGACAGATATTGATTTCTTTTCGTTTCTTGCTGTTTTATGCTGGGTAGGGTTATTTATATTTTATAGAAAGGGTAAACAAGCCCAAAGGACGAATGTAGAATTTGATATTGATAGTAATGGTGAAAAAAGGATGAATGCTGTCAAAGAAGCGTTTGATTTTGTGAATAATGCAGAGAATGTTTTTCCATCTGCTGGATTATGGAGTATAAAATTTCTGGATACAAATATTGATATACATGGTTGGAAAGACCCAACAGATAACGATGAAATATTTTTTATGCCAGATGTTTGTCTGGTTAATGTAAAACAGTCTGGCTTTTCTGCAATCGGATATGAAAAAATGCACTCAGGTTACACAGATATGAAAGATACAGCTCAAAACCCACCAAGTGATTCTGAAATATTAGGAAGAACGTGGCTACACACCCGCAAAGATGGCCAGCCAGATCGTCGGTATACTGACAATCCAACTGTATATAGCATAAAAAAAGGTTTTACTTTGATTAGTGATCATCCACAATTCAAAGAGGGCGAAGATTCGAATTTCAGTGCAGGGCTTATTGTTTCCAGTCCGTCGATTGCTCGAGATTTTAATTCCAAGATGAAGAATATATTCTCATCAGGGAGTTCTACATCAAAGTCAAAAAAAGGCGATGTCCCAAAAAAACATGTAAAGAAAGGAAATTTGGATGATTTTACTAAAGAATTATGATTGTATTCTTTTCGAAAGAGTTTTAATTCCAAGATAAAGAATATATTCGCATCTGATTATTTATTTTCCTCTTTCAATAAATTTGTAATATATTCTAACAGAAACACAACTAACAATCAATAAAAAACGAGGTAATAAAATGGCATTACTTAAATCAGAAGCTATAGTAACTCTATGTATAGAAATGGGTGGAGCAGATGGAGAATTTTCTGAACAAGAAATGGCTTCAGTTTGCAGAAATCCAGAATTCCTGAAATTAGATTGGGATTCTGACCTATTTGGTGAAAAAATCAAAAGAGGTGAAGCTACTCATAGAAATGCAGTCAGTTCTCTTAAAGGCTGCTCATTAGATAGCCAAATAGATGCGCTTGCATTAGTTTGGCATGTTTTACTGGCCGATGGAGTTATGACTGAAGGTGAGAAAGGTGTAATGGCAAGGTTACTTACAGAGTTTGATATTGACATAGACTCTGTAAATAATAGATTACAAAATATGGTATCCTAGCCGATTTGTAGCCTTGGATACTTTATTAAATTAAAGTATCCAAGGTATTTTGTAGTTTTTCACTAATATTTTTTGTTCTTTTTTATTCTGATTAATAACCCAAGAAGATTACAATGCATATATTTGACAATATTATAGTTGTCGGAGCAATAATAGGTTTGTTTGTAGTTGTTGTTCTCATTTTAAGACCATAAAAGATTGATGTGAGTTACACCAAAAACCCCACCTTCGTGGGTTTTTTTGTTTGTGGGATGATGTGTAGATTTGGATATGAGTAAAAAGAGATAATATTATGGGATTTGATTTAATTGGCAAAAGAATTGATAATAGTCACACATCAGATGCAGAATTTGTTTTCCCTGTTAGTATTATAATTAATGGTGTTAGTTACGATAGTTTGGATGACTATTTAGATTCAAGAGGTCTGCCTAAAAATTCCATTAAGTTTAGTTGCAGTAATAGAAATTGGTATACAATCTGGCAATATGTGCAGTATACTAATGAGCTTGTAAACGAAGAATATAAATTTAAAGGTGATGAGTATGATTTTGAAGCAGGGGAATCAAATTCTGGCCATTTTATAAGTGAAGAAAAAGCAATTAGTCTTTACGACTGTTGTAAAAATGGGATGGAATGCAGTTATTTTGATCAATATATTGAAGATGAATGTGCATGGGCAACAAAAGATGATGAAAAAACAATTCTAGAAATGATAGAAAGATTTATGGTCTTTTGTAAGGAAAGCCAAGGTTTTATAATTATTTAAAGACCATAAAATGATTAATGTGATTTACACCAAAAAACCCCTGATTCGTTGGGCTTTTTTGTTTGTGGGATGATGGGTGTATTTGATAGATATAAATTCAAGGTGTAATCTAATAAAAATAGAAAAAAACTAAAGGAAACTTAATATGACTGCTATAGTCCGGAAACGGGTATGGAATGATCCAATTTTGAGAAAACATATCAAAGAGGCTAATGAAATTGGTAAGAAAATGCAGAAGCATATTGATCTGAGAAGAAAAGAAGACCCTGATCTTAAACAATGGATGAAAGAACATCCTTTGTGATGATATATTGGGTATTCAACTTACTTTATGGTGTTTTTTTACACCACCTGTGGGGTTGTTCAATTCATTTGAAATTACTTAAATTATGATAAAGGATTAAAAATGGGAAAAAAATTCGGATTTAGCTGGTCTTGGAAACGGGCATTTGGTTTGCAAACGCTTCGTCAATCAATTGCTCGAGCACTTGGTACGCCTACGACAAAGCTTGGTTTTGAGAGAAAAATAGGAAGAACCATTATGAGAATGTTTTTTGGGAAAAAATGGTAAGGTTCGGAAATTTCATTGTGACTGTCTGAAAAATAAAATTTGTCCTTTCCCGTCATTTCCATTATGCCGAAGAGTCCATTCTCTTTCAAATAATCCACGGCAAAACTGAATGAGTGTTTTGGCATATGAGCCCCGCAGTAGCGGGGTTTGGTTTAATGAGTATTCTTTGCAATATCATCAACAACCACTATCATATGCTTGACGAATAAACCAATACAATCATTATAATTAAAATAGATTGCCATGTAATAAATAGTAGACTTATAAATATTTATTCAATACTCTTCTTCTAATTTCATTTATATCAAAGCCCAATTGTCCATGTTCATTAATTGATTCTGTTACATCCAATGCGTTCTTCCACCCACCACACCATTCAGGACTCATTGCAATCGTTATACACGCGTTTCTATTGTTTTCTTTTAACTCTTTTATAAGTGATCCAACTTTTTCGATAAATCTATTGGAATAAATTTGATACTTTTCATCTTGGTGTTCCATAAAAAAGGTATCAATATCTATGTTAAAAATCAAATTTTCATGGCAAAATAAATCTTCATCTAAAATCATTGGAATTTCATTCATTTCATATTCTTGAATCTCATCGTCGCATGTATAAAAGTTAATTAAGGCCTCTTTTTCTAATATTTTAAAATATTGGATGTAATTAGACCAATTATATCTTTTATTATTATTTTCATTTAATTCTGAAATAAATTGTTCAAAGGTTTGTTTGCAGATTTTACTTACAGCCTTTCTTGTTTCTTTATTATTGGGGACTTCTTCATAATCATTGTGGTGATCTACATGGATAATTTGCGGATTCCCAATTATTATTTTTTCTTGTCTGTGTTTTACCCAACACCAAAGAGCAGATAAATGATTATCCATCAGATAAACATTTTCCTTCCTATACAACATATTAACATTGTATATACCTGATTCTTTAAAGATATCTTTACTGTAAATTATTTCCATTATTACCTTATAAAACATTACCTGAATTAATGTATGAAAACTATAACATAATTTTGGATTTATACCTAATTTGTAAATTAGAGAAATTCAAATGTTTAGTTTTTTTGCATTAATAGATCAAGACTTTATTTTAAATGAATGGGAAATATCCTCCCAAAATGAATGCCATCCTTTCAATAACGTATTTCAGGCATATCCGTATAGAGATAATAAACAATTGCTGGCAACTGACTGGAACAGTGATTCATTCACAATAAAATACTGCGGTGATCCTGATGAAAAAGGCAAGTCTCTATTTATTACAGAGCCAGGTGTTGTGAGATATTTATCTAAAGGAAAAGAGAACATCATTAACCGGAGTTCTGACGATATTGGATTTAAATATCAGATCGATTGGGAGAAAATCCAAAATCTGATGGGACCTGAAAAGTTTATACATCAGTTAGGGGCTATCATTGATCGCCAGTCATTGGATACACGAAGAATCGTCATCCCGGAACAGCCTTACATTCTCTACCTATCAAAAAAAACCCTATACTTCCATGATGTAGAGGAAGCATTCGTATTATTCCTAGATATTTTATTGTCAAATAATTGGAGAATACTAGAAAACAAGAATGTTGTTCTCTGTCCGTCCATGGTTCCACCAGAGACAAACTATTTACCACTGCTAACAACAATTGACTGGTTGTGTTCAGACCATAACATTCACCTTTTTATCACAACCTTGGATAAGGTTCAGCTCAAATATTTACGCCATTCTAAATTCATAGAAATCTGTGAGAATTTTATGCACCGTTCGAGAATTAAAGATTTTTCTGATTTACCGGTTTTAAATAGATATCCATATTTCATGTCCTGGGATTCAAACTGGCACCCGGATATGAAGGGCATGAAGTTGATACTCGAGTTATTTATGAAGTATAATATCAAAGATAAACTATACATTAAAATCCCCGATGGCTATCCCAACAATACAGTTGAAAGTGAAGTCTTTTATACTTACATCAAGGAGTATCAACAAGTGGTTGATATAGAATTGGTCACAATGCCTGAAGATAGAAAAGAATTACTTCAAGCCTTTTATCAGGAAGTAGAAGTCTTCATCTATGTCTGTTATATGGATGGAGGGCCAAGAACTGTGTTTGAACTGGCAGGAATGAACAAGAAAATTCTTTTTTATGACAGAAATGATTGCAATATTATAAAACACGGACTTCTAGATAAATATAGGGGATTTATCAGGTTTAATAAGAATAATTTTCAAGAAAAATATGAGGAAATAAGTGAAGAAAAATATCCTGAGACAGTCCGTTATTTTGATGAATATAACTGGATGAAAACACGAGATATATTTCGCGAGGAAACAGGTGATCAAAATATCAAAGGTTTTTGGTTTGATTGTTTCCTTGTACTAGATCAGGTTTGATTATTATCTATTGATGAATAAATGAATGAAAAAGATAGTTGGCCGTGAAGAGAATTCTGATTGTTGTAGCTCATCCAGATGATGAGTCTTTTTATTATGGCGGTAGGATGCTTAATAATCCAGAAAATGATTATTCGGTTATTATTGTAACTGATGGTCAAGGCGATGGAAAACCAGATGAGCGTCAAGCCCATTTACAGAAAGCCTCTGAATTATTTAGGTTTAGAATATTATCTTTTGGTTCTCAAAAAGATATAGAGGGGAAAAGACTAGATGTAACTGACATTATGACTATACTCAAGAAGTATCAACCTGATTATGATGAAGTATGGACACATAGTCCCCTGGGAGATTACCAGTCTCATCCACACCATCAAGACACTGCAATCGCATGTGCTCTGATATTCGAAGATAAAGTACGGTACAATCATATTGGGCTCTTTGGATGCGGTGATGAATTCAGCTTGACACATGAGGTATATAAAAAGAAAATGGAAACCTTGTATGAGTGCTATTCATATGAAACATCAGCCAATGAAATAGCATGCCAATATTATATCAGTGAGCGTATGACGTCTCTTCCGAATATTGATAGCATATTTCTGTTATATGCCTGGTTTGCTGAAAATGACGTAGAAAAGATTGTGCAAGAAGATTCTCGCTTTCTTGATATATGGCAGCTAAAAACATCAAAATATGAAAATACGAAGGTGGATATCACCATCAATATGTTATCTGAGATTAATAATTTCAATGGAAAACGTGGGTTAGTAGTTGGAGATGTGTCAGGTTTATATAGCGATAAACTAATTAAGAGTGGAATTCTCGAAAGATTGGATGGTATTGAAGTATTCAAAAAGTATCAACAAACAATCGAAAGGTATGGATCTTGGCACCGCAATATAGATGATGTTGAAGATACTCAATATAACCTTCTTCTGCTTATTGAAGTTATAAATCAATATTCCAATAAGCAGCTTGAGAACTTAATTGTAAATAGTTGTCCCAGTTTTATTCTTTGGATTGAACAGGAAATGACTTCAGAAGAAAATTTTTCAGTTTACGAAGCATTGGGAAAATACAAATTAATAACTAAAATAAACATTAACTCAGAATTTGAATACGATTTACATAAATATTTTTTGTTCAGACGATTAGGGGTTACTGTATTTTTATTTAAGAAAAACTTAACCAAGGTAGAATGATTTAACACAATAATGACTAAAAAACAGAGAATAGAATATTGGAATATGTGGAATGACCATTTTGATAATAAAGGTATTGAACTTGATGCAATGAAGTCACTGGTTGAATTTAATGGGAAAAAGATACTTGAGATAGGCTGTGGCAATGGTAGAATCAGCAGATTACTGGGTCCATTATGCAGCCAGCTCACGGCCATAGATAATGATGAACTGATGTTGGATGCAGCCAACATATACAATAATCCGCCTAATATTGAGTTCCATCAAATGGATGCTTTAGATTTGATATTTGATAAAAATACATTTGATGTTGTTGTTTTTAGCTGGGTATTAACATGTATGCAGGGTTATGAAATACAGGCTCTAACTGAAGCAAAAAAAGTCATTAATAAAGGGGGAAAGATTCTCATTGTAGATTTTGGAAATGCATCAGAATATGATGATATTATTAAGCCATTTGTTGAAGAATCGAATGCTTATGGAGCAAGAACTGATAATGCAAATATTAAAGAACTATTAAAAGATATATTTTCAGAACCCATTGATGTGGCTGGCCCTCTGAGTACAGAATATAAATTTGATACAGAATCTCAATTGTGTGATATGATTGAATTTGCTCTTCATGAATTGCATCAGGCCAAAGTAAATGATCAGAAGAAATTTAAGATTCATTTATCAAAGTATGGGCAAGGCTATAAAGAATCTGTATTGTGCTATTGTGCAGAAAAATAATAATAATTGCAGGCTTTTCAGTTTGCTATAGAATTTTTAATACGAACGATTAATATGGAATTGGGGAAACCACATTTCTCTTTTTACGTAACTGAACGCATTGACGGCAGGGCAAATTCTGTCTCATAGGATAAACACCATAGATTTCGCCGCGAAGTTTTTTTACTTCATTTGAACTCATAATATCTTTAATACTATTTTTCTGAAGATCCCCAAGAATGATACTCTGGTAGTAATCCTGACAGCATAAAAAGCACTTACCTTCCCAACTTATATGCAAATGACCGGCTATTCGCTCACAACCGCAGAAGCGATCCTGGTTAACGTGTGAATAAGAATTAATATATTTATTTGAAATTGAACCTGCTCGATTGTGGGAGTTTTGATTTACCACTTCTACATTTCCAAATTGACTGAAGTGTTCATCTATATTTTGTCTTCTAGGATCCTGGTTTTTTGTAGTTCCATTTATGAAAATGGATAACAGTTCTATTTTATCACTAAATTTCTGGATAAACATTTCCATTTGATGTACTGTGTGCTCGAATAAATGTGTTGGAAGCTGCATAAAATATGACCATTCTTCTGGCTCCATTGATGGTAGATTAAAAATCACGCCAACTAGATCATTGGGTTCTAATAAATCAATAACCTGTGGTGATAGTAATGTCGCATTTGTCGTAAAGTATAGTTTAAGTTTATTTTCTCGCAGCTGTATTATACGATCTGTAAAAAAAGGGTCAAGTAAAGGTTCATTGTAATGATTGAAAGCTACCCATTCAATGTCATACGGTTTAATCTGGTGAATGATATTATTAAATATATCCTGTGACATTACGCCTTTCTTCTTTCGGGATTCACTTTGCGGGCAATAAAGGCATTGGGCATTGCAATGACGATTAGTTTCAATGTCAACTAGAAATGGATAATAATGACCTGTTTCATCCTCACCCGTTGGTACAATTACACGATCATCAAACAATTTTTGAATTAACTTCAAATCTTCTGGTTTGGAACAGATTGAATAAAAATCATTTTTAGGACCTGTTAGGTTAAATAATTGGTCGAATAAGCTATTCTGATGAGGCAGAAGAATATATTCTTCTGAGTTTATATCGTGAAATAACTGATTGCCTATTACATGAGAAAACATACTCATTTTGTACATTATATCAGGTTGTTCCTTTGATTGATGAATTCTTTGGGACATCAGTTATGTGTAGAATTATACATACTTTTAACAATAAAACCCGATCATACTTGGCAAAAAATATTCAGAAACTAATTTTTCTGCCAGTTTACATTCATTAGCATTTTCTGGAATTCTTCTCTTGCATTTTCATCGTTGATGAAAAGTTCCACAATATGCTGAATCATCTTAAAAAATATCTCGCAGTGCCCTGTTTCTAATACATTAATCTGTATTTTATCTTTTTGCTGAAGGTGCAGTACGGGGCAAACACCGCAATAGGGTTTAAAGGCACAATAATCACAATAATATTGTTCCAGAATTGATGATTCAAAAACAGACTGTGTTTTGGCATCAAGCAAAATATTATTTAACTGTTGATCATATATACTGCCGATTTGAAAATAGTCAGAATAAATCATTCTGCCCTCATCACAAGTATAGACTTGGCCGTCGTAATTATAAGTTATTTGTCCATATCCTGCTCCGCAAGGTGAACGGAGATCCATAAACCCCGTTTCATTGCCAAATAGTTTGGTCAGTATCAGCTCTAGGAAAAATTCAGAGATTTCTATTCCTTTGGCCCTTAACTCCAATACATAGCCCACGGAATTCTTCCAGAAATCAACAAATTCTTCCGGTGTATACACTAAATTTTCTTTGGTATCCAGGGCTTTGCCTAAAGGTGTTAAGGAGCGAATATTTATTTGCGTTATACCGAAATTTAAATAGGTGTCAATGATCTCCCTAAATAAGGGCAGTGATGTTGTTGTGGTTGTCATTAATGCGTTAAGTTCTACTGGTTCATCTGTTAATGAAGCCCATATCTTTTTATAAAGGGCGACCTTCTTTTCCAAGATTTCAAAAGCATTTGGATAATTCCTGCCCCGATTTTTTTCATGCAATTCTTTTGAACCATCAAGGGAAAAGCTTATACTAACATTATTCTCCATGAGAAATATTAACTTCTCTTTGGTAACTGTAGAAGTGAAATTCGTGATCAGGCTGTACTCTACCTGTTTATGATCTCTTTCTGCTCTTCGATTTGCATATTGTATTATATTTTTGATTGCAGGGAAATTCATCAGAGGTTCACCGCCTTGGAACTCAATGATAAAAGAATCCGATGGGCTTTCAAATATCCTGTCCACGGTCTCGTTTGCAGTAACCTGGTTCATATTGTTTGCTGCTACATTGCTTGCCGAAGCCTGGCAGTAAATACAGCTTAAATTGCAGTTGGATGTTACTACAACAATATGCAGGGTAGGCCCTTCGGTAAGAAACCCATATCGGATTCGAAGTTTATTGATATAAGAATCAATATTTTTTTCTGTAAGAAGAATAAAGTTTTTTTCCAGAACAGTTGATAGTGATTTATTAACAGTATTTTTCTTTAACAATTCATAATCTTCCTTTGATATGATCATCCAATTTCCAGTATCAACCGAAATAAAATATTCATCTTCACTGATCTTTAAGGACCTGAAATAGTTCACTGCCGGCAAATCAGAAAGCTGAAATGAGCTGATTTCATCCACCGGATTTCCTATTATCTGATTATATTTATCAATCAGCAGTCGGTTGGCGTTTTCTCGAAGTTTATCATCGATTGCTACCTCCTGCAGCGTCTCACCATTACTAGAATTACATTCAGAAATAAATGATGGAGAGTAGAAGTCTTTAGATAATTTAATTGTATTAGTCATTTTTATCATAATAAGGCTCGAGAGCTTTCTTCATAATAGTTTTTCTAAGTGGGAGGGATTCCAACGATTTCATATAGATAAATTCAGCTTCAATAAGCTGATTGATAAATTCATTTTCCGAAATTTTGATATTATTGCCATTTTTAGGCTCAAACTGTATAAAATAGTCTGATTCATCTTCAAGAATGGCTACCCAATATTTCTTTAGATACATCTGCAGGGCTACGATAATAGCTTCTTTTTTATATAATGACTTTCTGATTTGTATTTTCTGATTCATCTATTATCCTTTCTTATAGGCACGTACTTCAATTCGGGTTGTTTCATTGTCAAATATTTCTGCTCCGCTATCTGCATCTGTCATATCCACACTTGCAAAACCTGCTGACAACAAAAGATCTCTAACGGTCTCTTTCTCTAAACTAGCATGTTGATGTTTTTCAGTATCTTGTATCCATACTCCATCCTGATATATATGCCAGTTGAACCATTCAATGCCAATATCATTCGATCGATCATATTCTGCAATCCGTAATAGTGCCCAGTGTTCATTCTCATGATATTGTTTATAGCCAGGCCAACATTTTCGAATATCATAAAGAGTAACGAAATCAAAAATAAATTGACCATTGTCATTTAGAATGCTATAAACATTGAGAAAATATTTTTTCCACAACTTTTCATTTAATAGATAGTTTATACTGTCATAATTGCATGTTGCAATATCGACAAGTTGAGGGGGTTTATAGGTTGTCATATCTTCTACTGATAGGATACGATCATCCTGTATTAATGTGTTTATTTTGGCTATTTCTATCATCTTATCTGACAGGTCACAACCAAAGGTATTAAGGTTGTTCTTCTTAAATAATTTCATCAAGAGACCAGTACCGCAACCAAAATCACAGATGGAATTGACACCTTCATTTTTTGCAATGGACAATATCATTTTATTTCTCTCATCCTGTGCAGATCGAGTAATCGTATCATAATATGCAGCGAAAATATTATATGGCAACTTCATGTATATTACTTGTATTAAAGTGAGAGCGTTTTAATGTTAAATGACCTTCAATAAAATCGTTTGTCTTGGAACGTTCATTTATAAACCCAAATGTTTTTTGTATGCTTTGTGCGCGCTCTTCAATCAATTCGGTTTCTGATGGGCCTCTAAAGGGAACATCCAAGCTCCAATCCTCTTTATTTGAATTCATATCCCTGTTCTTTTCAAGTGTATTGAAAAATAGGGTGTGCGGTGTGAACTGGTACGGATATACTTCCAAGCCATGAATATAATCTTGATTATTATTAATAAAATTCACTGTTTCAATAAAATCACTTTCTGTTTCTCCTGGCAACCCGGCAATAACGAAAAGATGGTTTAAAATTCCCGAGTCAGCTGATTTTTTCAAGATCTCTGCCCGTTTCACCTGATTTAATATCCCACCTTTATTTATACTATCTAACACGTTACGACTCCCACTTTCAAAGCCCCAGCTTAATAGGGTACAGCCACCATCAAATAAATCAGAAAAGATATTCCCTGCAGAAAAAGTGTTTTCAAATCGAAGCTGAGCAGCCCAGTAAATATCAAGATCCTTCAAATTCATAAAGTTCTTTATCAGCGCTGGTGGCAGCGCATAATCCATAAACTGAATATGAGAGATGCCATTATTTTTCAAAGAAATCAATCCATTATAAATTTCTTCGTCCTTAAGGCGCCTTGAGGGATACTTCTTTTCATCAGCCAGAGAACAGAATGAACAATTAGACCAGTAACATCTATAAGAAACACTCGCACCCATAACGGGAAATGGTGTGATATATTCTGATGTGTCAACTAAAGGTATAATGCCTGGCAGAATAGTAACATTTTTTACTGAAGGGCTAAATTCGGGGTAATCTACCGATCCATCATTTATGATAAACGGGTGCTTTGCATCCATTAACCAGAAATCCGCTGAATAGTCTATCTTATATGCGATGATTTCATCACAGATGTCAAAAATCCCTGAAGGGCAAGATAGAGATAGTATCTTGTCTAAATGTTCTCCTGTTAAAGTAATATGATAATCGTATTCATCCTTGAGCCAAGCACTAAGTACCATTCCAGGCAACTGCTGAGTTTGATTTCTGATTACTATTAATACGAAATCATAATCCAACTTGGAAACATCACTAGAAAGATAGGTTTTATATAGTCTCCGAAGGCCATTATTGGGATTTTGGGCATATTCAAGAACATCCTGTGAGCGGTGGAAATTAACCTCATTCTCATAATGATCCAGCCATAGGGTTGAGTTTGGGTCTGTTTTTTTGACCATGTAATCAAGAAAACCATTCAGGCATTCCTGGCTATTTACATAATGATTATGATCAACATTGATACTGTTGCCTGAAAATAGTGATAGTGATTGGCTGAGCAGTTTTCCAAACTTTGTATTATTCTTGCCATTTTCGTGTTGGAAGCTATTTCTAACAATAGAGTTATTCGATTCATGGGCTTCATCAATGAAAAATGATTTTTTCAGGCAGTCAATCAGTAAATCACTATTATCTTCTGTTGATATGTGATTCAACACTTGGCGGTACAACCGAGCATTTATATCAAAGGCATTTGCCAGAGCCCCATGATTTTGCAGAACTTTTGTTATTCTATGAATGTCCGGATATGGAATTCCCGGTTCAATAAATGGAGGCTCTATAACAAGTATTTTATGAGGCATCTAAATCAGTTGTTTTAAGTATTCCTGATTCCAGAAAAATTTGCTTAGGGCGGCATGCTCAATACGATCAGAACTGGTCAGCCTGAATTGTTTTTTATCTATTTTACATCTCTCTAAATAAAGAATTTCATTAATCTCCTGATTAAACACATCTTCGAACTTCTCTCCAAATAAATCAAGGAATTGGTTCAAGTCAACATATCTGTCACGGTTCAGTTTTTCTATGGTATAAATACGCTGCCGATCATTTTTGTAGACCATATCAAATACATAAGATTTACTTTTTGGGTTAAAAGCATACTTTTTTTCTCTGCACTCATAACGGAAAAAATCCTGTGCATATGAAAAAGATGAATGTCCGAAACCAACTGTATTATTGCCATATTCAGAGTCTGGCTGTGTCCGGTAGCCAGATAGTGAATATTCTCTCAAGTGTTCATCTGATGTAAAGTACTGATATTCTGTATTATCATCTTCAACGGTATCAACCCACCCGATTTCAGCAACTTTTTCTCGAGCTACCTTTAACATCTCAGGGACATGTTCTTTATTATAATTAACAATGGTTTTTTTTCTTGCTGAATCTAATTGGTCCATATGGTGCTTGAGATGCCTGAATATATAAACTGTTATGCAGTCAGCACCAGCCTCATATGCGACTTGTATTCCATCTCTGAGACCCTGGGATGTTTCTTCCGGCAGGCCAATCATCAAGTCTATATTTATCTCTCCAAAGCCAGTTTTCTTTGCATACCCGATGATTTCTCTAATTTTTTGTTCATCCGCATAAGCCCTGTTTACTTTCTTCAGGACATTTGGCTCGATAGATTGCATACCAAAACTCAATCTGCTGATGCCAAAATTTTTCAGTAATTCTATTTTTTCTTTTGAAGTGGTAAGGATAGATTGTTCATAGGTTTTTTCAGAACTAGGATGAAAACGAAAATCGTTTATTTTAGTGAGCAATTTTGACAGCTGATCTTCATTCAATAAGCTTGGTGTTCCACCTCCTATATACAGGGATTCAAAGGTACTCTTGGCAAATACAGGTTCAAAATATGTTATATTATCAATCAGATATTGAACATACAGGTCAATCAAATTAGTGTCGTGTTTGATCAGTGCATAATACATGCAGTAATGGCATCGGGTTTTATAACAGAATGGAATGTGTACATATAGTGAGAGTCTATCACTCAGCCTATTATTTTTCATGATTAAATTCCAGGCGTTTCTTATGAACTCGGCAGATTCAAATGGAAGCTTATTTGAAAAACTATTGACAGGTGTAAAAAGATTTTTCTCAATGGTTATATCTTTATACCAATTATATTTTTCAACAATATTATTCTGTAGTGTTTTCACGTGACTGTCTATCAATTATCTTTCTATTTATTGAAATATCATCAGACGTTCGTACTTTGTCTGCTCGAAAGTGCCCAGTAACGTAGAATCCTTATAGAATTCCATGACATTCTTATTTATCGTGATTTTATTTGAGTCCCATACACAATACTCATCTGCGTTCATTTCTACTTTCCAATCGTGAAGCCTGGATTTAGACAAGTCGAATGTAATTATATTGGTACTCTCATTGTAATGTGATTGCTTAATTTGCACGACAACACCGCCTAAGATCAGAATAGGATGCTTCATTTCTTCAATATAATCTTCAAGAATATCATTCATGCCGTATTTTTTAAGCAGGGTTTCAATAAATGAAGTGATATCAGCTGTTTTTTCACAAGAAAGAGAACAGGGGAAATAGTCAAAAAAGAGAGATTTCTCATTAAATAGATATGCGATTCTATTGGCCTTATAACTATATGTTTTTTCTAGCGGCGTATTAGATAGAAAAACCATTAACCAGTCTGTATGCGCATTTATTTTTTCATAAGATGCGGTACAGCAATCTGGGTAGCCCAGTAGCCTGCCAAGCGCGGTGGGGTCTTCGTCATAGTCTTCAATATGCATTGCTCGGGTTGAAAGCTCTGCTGTGCGTGACACCATCAGGGAGTACTCACCTCCATCGGGATCATTAAAATCAATTAGTTCTGTATAGGTATCACCCAGGCTGGTTGTAAAAGCTGGTTTCTGCCTGAAATCTGAACGTGCTATTTTTAAATTGAACGACTTCAGAGCTGGAAGAACAAATTCATAAGCATCATCGTTAACTACCAGCCGCATTACGGATTTTTTTCCATCAATTACAGCCAATGTTTCAATGATATTTCTCAAGTTGAAACAGGAGGTTTTATGATGTAGATCTAATAGTTGGTGTGTATTGTCCATTTACATCTCACCATTAAATAATAACATTCGTACATTGTCGCCCTGAATGGTCTTAATTGTATTGCGTCCTTTTAAAATATCCACAGAATCAGGTTGATTGATTCTAATTACCGATCCCTTACATATTGCCTTTCCCAAACTATTTTGAGTGGTCATTAATATTCTGTCTGGATTATAACGCAGAAGATTATTATCCAAATTCGCATGAGGGAAAATATAAATCCCTCTATACTCATTATATAGAACGGGAGAACTCATGATATTTTTTAGCTCGATTGCATAATCAGGTAAATAATCCTGCAAAATATTGAAATACTGTCTTGAAATAGCTTTCGCTTTTTCGCAGGTATATGAGCAGGGGTAAAAGCTGATAAGGTTTTTCATAAAATACCTGGCAGCAGTATTTAGTAAAAATGACCAGGGACCATCATGGGTGGTCTGGTCAGCCACTAGGGGTACCAGATCTCCCTGTTTTTTAGAAGAGATGGCAAGGTTTCTTTCGAAAGCCACCCGGCAGCAATCCGGATAGGATAATATTTCGCCAAATATTTCATCATTCTCTTTTTCAAATAATAAAGCATTATTTACTACAGCATCTGACAGGCCGATATAGAGCATAAATTCATTGCAAAGAATATTCAATTCTCCATTGGGGTCATATAAGTTGCTCCATCCTCCTTTTCCCTTATCCGTGGCATACTTGAAGGAAACTTTGTCACTTTTATAGTAGATATTATTTTTAGATAGATAGTCTGTTAACTGTTCATAACGATGTGGATCAACAGTGGTTCGCATGGCTTTTTTATTGCCTGTGAGTACCATTAACATTTCTACAATTTCAAGCTCGTTCAAAAGCTCTTTATCCAAGAGATGATGAATAATTTTCTGCATGGATGTTTTATTAGCCATAATGTTTGAAGAAGGTGTAGCTGATTTCTGCACTGATCCAATGGCAGTATTTAATGGTGGCTGCTGTCCGCCCTGAAAATTATTCTGATGGGGGTTAGAAGTGTATATACTGCCTTCCTGCAGAAGATGAATGCGTTCTATCTTGGGGAAGAGATTAATAAAGTTGAGGTATTTTTCACTGTCAGTTTCACCGTTCAGGTCATCAAGCAAGTCATCCTTATTAGAAAGATCATTAATTTCGCCTTGAATTTTATAGCCCAGTTCATGAAATGCATCAAATACTCGATAGGGTTTAGACTGGATATAGTGCTTTTCTGATAGATAATATTGAGAAAATTGAGGCGTTAAGGGAACGGATATCCATTTCCCCTTTTCTTTTATTGTTTTTGGAAGGATGCCATCAAGAAATTCTACAGACAGGTGGCCTTCTTTGTTGCCCGGCAGTAAAAAGGAGAATCCCGAAAATCCTATATTCTCGAATTGATCCAGGAACGGGCAAATATGACGGGAAAAATAATCCAATAATCTTTTGAATTTTAGCCAGTCGATCACCGGCTGATTGCCCAGGTCAAGCCAGAGGGTATCTGTATGGTTTTCAGGTGAAAGCAGATTTATACCGGAGCGTATTTCCTGATGGCTGAGACGAATCTTATTTACATCAGATATGGCGATTATAATATCGATGGGTTGGACACGGGTCCATGACGAGCCAATTTTATTCATTTCTGTACCATTATTGGAAGATATGGTCTCAGATTCCATTACGTTCTGAAAAGAAGGATTCATAAATCAAACTATTTTTTTCCACTGTTTAATCAGATCATTTCCACAACAGCGGGATCAGTGACAGGCTCAAACTCTTCATGGCCAAAACAATCAACATATTCAGTCCATGGGCCTTCGCATACCTTGTCCAGAACACATAAATTGCATTGTTCCCCCTTTGTTTTGATCTGCTTCCGCAGTTTTTCCCAGTCTTTTAGTTCATCTTCTCCTGTGGCCTGAATAAAAGCCTGATCATCTGACCCATATAGCATATATTTTATATCCAGTGAATTTTTCCAATATTCAGGTCTTTCTTTGAGTATGCATAATGGTATAGTTTCAAATTCCAGTTTTAAACTATTGTCTCTAGCAAAATCAAGAGCATCTATTACATGTTTCTGAACATCTTTATAAGTTGGAACAACTGCTTTAAATACTTCTTCCGGAAAGTCTTCTGCATGAGGAAATGCCATCATGATTCTTGTTATGCCAAGATTGGCAAGAAATTCAACGGTGTCTCTCAGCTGAGTCCGGTTCACTTTTGATATGACAAGCTTTCCACATACTTCAGCATTTTTATGCTTAATAAGGTTTTCTATCGATAGAACTGTCTGGTTAAAACTATTGGGCACCCGCGTTACCCTGTCGTGGATGTCTGCAGTTGGACCATGTATCGCTACGATAAACTGAATCTTGGGTGTATTGTCCAGAAAAGACAACATTTCGGGTTTAGCAAGCTTGCGCGCATTGGTCTGTATGGTGACCTTAAGTCCTTTCGAAAGGGCATAATGAACCAATTCATGAAAATCGTTCCGTATGGTAATTTCACCTCCAGTTAATACAACGGAATCAGAACCCCGGTCACATGCTTCATCAATAAATGTCTTAACAGTATCAGTTGATGAATCTATGCTTTCATCACCATCTTGAAGACTGACCTTTATGGGCTCAATGACGCAATGGGTGCAGTTGTTATTGCAGGAATATCCTACTTTGATATCAGTATACATCTACCACTCCTGTTGATAAATTTTTTTCAAGTATAGTTATTGCTGTTTCAATCTCAAATGGAATACCAATATCCCTAATATCCTTTGAGTTCAATTCTTCATCTTTTGGGTGAATTAAATTTTCCGCACCAAGGTCTCGCAGAATCTTCATTTTATCTGATATATTGTCCACAGGGTATATGGCAAAGCTATTATTCCGTACAGGGCGGATATTGCCCCACGATACTGTTTTATTAGGCCATGGCGTATTGTTGGCATATGACATCACTCCTAATAAAAAGGGCAGCCCCAGTGAACTCCCAAAAATCTTATAGCGGTTATTCTCTAACAGTTCTCTGTCTTCCTTAAAAATACGAATTCCTCCAGGAATGCAATTATAATACTTTGATGTAATATCCAGGCATGTATAATACGTTTCCTCAATTTCCATCTCCATGCCGCTGAGTACGTCTTTTAATGATTCATCAAAACCGCCGGTCGATACCCATTGCCACCGTATACATATACCGGGAACTTTGTTGCTATTATTAGATCTGGTAAAAATTGTTGGGAAACTACCTGGATCTACAAGAGAATTCCACATGCTATGATACTCCGTTGAATTTTGCCAGGTAATCCACCTGCCCGCCGGATTTTGCTACACGAGCATGTGGGCTGCTGCATCCGCCCATGCATCTTGTCAGATAATCACATTTTTGGCATTCTGGTGGAAGTATATTAATATCAGCTAAATATTGATATTCTTTATCTAAACATACATCCTGAACAGAGTTGTGACTTCTGATTGGGTTCCTACATGAATAACAGGATATCAACTCATTTTCGGCTGTGACAGTCAGGCTCTTAAATGGTCCACAGTCATCTCCGCGGCCAGCAAATACTTTAGCTCCCAATTCAATGGGATCAATAGCACAAAATGGTGTTGCCAAACCCAGTTTGGGTACTTTGCCTGGATATTTACTCATTAATCTGGATATTTCTAATGCCATTTCAATAATTTGCTGATCTGAAATCGGTTTCTTATCCTGCGGCGATGATTCAATTCTCAGTGGACACCAAGAAAGATTTGGAATATCTTTTACGAAAAGAATATATTCCTCAATTAATCCAATATTTTCTGGTACCATTGCGGTCAATAATTCAACTTCAAACCCTTTTTCTATACTGGCTGAAATGGTTTTTAGTTTCTTTTCAAGGCTGTTTGGAATACCAGTCAGTTTATCCAGATTTTCTTTATCAACAAGGGGAAGGCTGATTTTTAACATGTCAACATACGGAAAGAGCCTTTCATAGCGGATGAACTTGGTATATCCATTGGTGTTAATGGTTACATATAATCCTGCATCATGTGTTTTTTTACACATATCTAAAAGATGAGGATGCAATGTGGGCTCTCCTCCGGTAAATCTTATAGAGGAAATATTTTCCCTAGTGGCCCAGTCAATCCAAAAGTTTACCTGCGCCACATCCAGCTGTTTTAATGAGTTCATGTTCCCAAAATCCTGATGACAGAAGGTGCATGTTGCATTGCAACGTTCTGTTATTTCGATTTTTAACTCAAAATCTTCTTGATTTATTATCATATTTCAGAAAATTGCTACAGATGGAAACCGAATTGTGTTTCCCTCTTGGTAATAAGTAATTTTATCGCCTGTATTAATTGTGATGCTGGATTTCTCATCGCCCAGCCAGTCATCCAGCCATAGTTCACAGCTCTCACAGGGACTGCCTTTAAGGTGCAGTATTTTATGATCATTTAGGAATTCTTGGTAGATATTGCTGGTGAATGTTTCTATTACGCCAGTCGCGATATTCAATTCCTGGAGAACTGTTCGACTGGTATTGCAGCAGGGTGCTATTCTACCATCTGTAAGTATTGCTGCATAATTGAATGGTTGTTGGCAGGGGCGGCGTCTTTTCAAATGATTAACAATGCCATCCCGATATAAATAAACAATATTATCCCCAAACTCAATTTGTTTCCATACATAAATTTCATCTACATCACTGATCCATTGTTCAATG
>Ga0208641_1000492_pt1 | contig 23921 bp, 19 predicted proteins | sample ETN02SmetaG_2_FD_185789 | JGI IMG/M metagenome (GOLD analysis project Ga0208641, IMG submission 185789) | Marine microbial and viral communities from oxygen minimum zone, Eastern Pacific Ocean - ETNP2014F10-02SV253 (SPAdes) (version 2) | ecosystem: Environmental > Aquatic > Marine > Oceanic ... | reverse complement strand
TTGGTTGAAGAATATGCATTTTTATAATTATCTTAAGAAGAATATCATGAATCTTATGGAAACTTTAACAACTTCTTAATAATGAAAAATAGTTAAATTTGATTTAAAAGGTTTTCGGTTTTTGTGGGTTTGTTTATTTAGTGGCTTTTGTTTAATAAGTTGGGGTTTATTAGGATATCATTAAATTTATATCTTTTAGAGGTTTATTTAGAGAATGAAAATAAAGGATCTTCCAGAACAAAATAGACCAAGAGAGCGTTTTCTTAAACATGGGCCTGAAACACTTAGTGATGCTGAACTTTTCGCAATTCTTCTTAGGACAGGAACAATACATGAAAATGTTATTGATATGTCTAATAGGCTAATAGCTGAATATGGATTAGATAGATTATTTGATTGTTCATTAAAAGAACTTGAAAAGATAAAGGGAATTGGACCGAGCAAAGCAATGCAGATTTTGGCAATGGCTGAGTTAGGAAAAAGGCAATCTTCATCTAAAACCCCTATTAAGAAGATAACCTGTGCAGAAGATGTTTTTAATCACTTTCATGAAAGATTAAAGGACAAAAAAGAAGAACATTTCTATATTTTAATGTTAACTACTAAAAATAATATAATTGGGGAGCAATTAATAAGCAAGGGAATTCTTGATGCTTCAATAGTTCATCCACGTGAGATTTTTAAACCTGCTATTAAAAATAGTGCATCTAAGATAATTTTGATCCATAATCATCCTAGTGGAGACCCCAATCCTAGTGAAGATGATGATGAGATAACAAGAAGATTAATGGATGCTGGAGGGGAATTAGGGATAAGTGTTCTAGATCATATTATAATCGGGAGAGAAGATTATTGGAGTTGGAAAGAAAGAAAAATATTTTAACGAGAAATTGTGTTGTAAACACTTTTTCGTTCTCCGAAATAATTATCATATATATGTTGAAATATTATTCTACATTTTTCAAGATATAATTCGTCGGGATAAAAAGTAAGACCAGAATCTAACACATCTCTAATCTCTATCTCAACTTTGGCCCTAATTTGTGGTTTTTTCCTCCAATCTACTGCTGAGAGACCATTATTTTCTAATTTAAATAATAATTCCTTTGCAACATTTTTAACTTTCTTTTTTTCTTTTTCAGATAGTTTAGGTTTTTTTAACTTATCAAATAATGCTAATTCTTCTTCAGTCATATCTTCCTTCTTTGCTCTTAATTCTTCACCCACGATTACTTGAGAAAATTTTAATAGCTCATCAAAAAAGAATTCTTGATTTTTAGAACCTAAGTTATAATCGTCAACCATTGATTGGAATTTTTCTAAATAATCAGTACGCATACTATTTAGTTTAACCATTTCTGGAATTTTTGAGGAAAGAATGTTTTTCATTCTTTCAATATCTGTATTACTTTTGGTTTTTTTAAAGTGTTTAGCTATCTTATCAAAATTAATTCGACTCAAATCAATTAATGTGCCTTTTCCATAAGGGGCTTCTGATTCATGGACAATGATGGACTTATCTAAAACTCCCTTTAGATTTTTAACTACTGATGAAACGTCTACTTTGGGATCAAGAGATTTTATACTCTTAAATATTTCTTCAAAAAGTGCAATATATGGAATATATTCACTTAGACTGGGATCGGGTTTACAATCGTTAAAAAGATTTAGTAGATATTTAGTGTTATTTAAAAAATTATTTTTTATCTGATCGTTTTTTAGGAGTGGACTTATTCCTTTTTCTTGAAGATCTGATAGTAGTCTAAGTTTTTCTGTACCTTTTGCTGCAATTATTTTATCACAATCGATAGATATTGATCTTAAATAATTATTCATATCTGTTATTTTATTTGATAACTCATCTATCAAAACATCTTTATTTTGTACTGAAAATATACCTTCTGTTGTTGTCCTAGGTGCAGCATACATAGAAAGGGCATTTTTTAATGGCCTAAAAATATCCAGATAGGATATCAAAAAAGCTCGGTTTTTACCCGGGATAGCTGTTGCAGGTCTGGAAATAGCTTGCATAAGAGATTGATCTTTCATTGGTTTATCTATATATAGGGTACTTAGGGAAGGGACATTAAATCCAGTTAACCACATATGACACACAAATACTATTCTTAATGGGTCTTCAGAATTCTTAAATTTATTATCTAGATCCTCTTGTTCCATTCTTTTTCGGTGAGGTTTAATATCTAATCCTTCCTTTTCAAATTGTTTTATTTCATTTTGGGATTTACTTATAACAACAGCTAAATCTGTATTTTCCATTTCTTTTATTTTTTCTTTCAAAGTCCTCACTTCCCTCGCATCAATAGTGTCTAGCTGTTGTTTTAAGAATTTTATTTTCATTTTCCAATAATTTTTAAATTTATCAAACATTTTAACAGTAGTGAATCTATCAATACAAAGAATCATAGATTTTCCAGAGTAACCTCTATTAGTATAATGATTTACCATATCTTTTGCAACACGGTTTAATCTATCCTCTCTTGTGAGTATATGATAATCTTTTGAGAACTCCTTACTTAATTTTTTCTCTTGTTCTAGAGTTAAATCTCCGTCAATTATATCATACATCTCTTTGTTAATCTGTGGATTATTTAACTTCAAAGGGTCTGCACGATTTTCGTAAAATAATTTTACAGTAACTCCATCATCAATTGCATCTTGGAAATTATATATTGAAACATAATCCCCAAAAACTTTTTTCGTTTTTTCATTTCCCTTATTCATTAAAGGTGTTCCAGTAAATCCAGCAAACGACGCGTTTGGAAGTGCTGTCCGCATGTTAATTGCAAAGGTATCATATTGAGTTCGGTGCGCTTCATCAGTTATAACAATTATATCGTCTCTCTTTGAAATTAAGGGATATTTTTCACCTTTTTTTGTATTAAATTTGTTAATTATTGTAAAAATCATTCTGTGATCTTCTTTTAATAATTTTTTTAAGTGGGCTCCATCCTTTGCCTGAGTTTCAACTTCAGTTATTGAATCTACTAATTGAAAATCCTTATAGATTTGAGAATCTAAACTTTTTCTATCTGTTACAAAAACAAAAGTATAATTCCCAGAATATTTTCTTAATATTTTCTGTGCAAAAAAAGCCATTGAATTTGTCTTACCGGATCTTTGAGTATGCCAAAATACTCCTAGTTTACCTTTTAATTTTTTTCTGTTTTTAAATGCTTTAATTAAATCATTAACTCCAATATACTGATGATATTTTGCAATAAGTTTTCTTCTTGGTTCATAAAGAATAAAGTTTTCAATAATATCTAATAATCTATCTGGATGACAAGTTGCTTTTAACATGGTATCAATTATTTTATCTCCTTTTTCTTTTTCCGATTCAACTTTTTTCCAATAAGAAAAATCTTCAAATTTTGCAGAGGTCATTGGCCCCACTAAGCTTTCCTTCCCATTAGAGAGTATAATAAATGCATTATACCAAAATAAATTTGGAATTGTGTCTAAATAGTCTCCAATATTATTATCAAAAGCTTCCCTTACTGGTTTTCTTGGTCTCTTTAATTCTGTAACAACCAAGGGCAATCCATTAACAAATAATATTAAATCTACTCTCTTTGCACCGTATTCTCCAGTTACCCAAAATTCAGATGCTAAAAAATACTCATTATTTTTAGGATTATCAAAGTCTATTATCTTTATTGTTTTATAAACATATTTTCCATCTTTTTTTATTTTTATTTTAATCCCATTTTTAAGTTGTTTATAAATTTCTTTATTAGCCATTATTGGACTTAATCTACTCCTATCTTTTAATAATTCTTGAAGCACAAGTTTAATTTCTTCTTCAATAATGCCTGGATTTAATGCTGTAATGGCATCTCTTAATTTTTTAATTAAAATTACCTCTGCTTTTGTTTCTCTTCCAAGAGTTCCTTCCTGTTCAGGAGTTTTAAAAATTTCATCCATAACATCAAGAAAAGAAAAATTATATCCTTTAAACATTTCGCGAAATACTTTAACTGCAGAAGATTTTACTAAATTGTCTTCGTTATAATCTCTTGAACTCATACTTCAATCTCCGGAAGTTTAATATTTAATTCAGAAACATCCATCTCTCCTGAAATAAGTCTTGGTAGGAGTAGGTCTCGTGTTTTAAGAAGGTTTTGGTTTTTTAATTGGAGATTATCATTTAATATGAATAATTTACTGATTGAGTTTATAAACTTCTCCATTATATCTTTAGAAGGAATAACCATTTTGTAATTAATTATATGCTGGGGGTTAAGATGAAGGACATTCACACCATTTGCAAATTCTTTTACTTCAATTCCAAATGAAGAATATTTAAAAAAGCTATATAACCAATCCTTAGAGATAGATTCTTTAGGTATTATCTTTACTAAATCCATTGAAAAAGTAATTTCTTTTTCATTCATCTCCGGAATTCTTGCAGGTCTTGCAATAATCTCTCTTTTTTGAGTCATTTCCGTTATTCCCATTACAATATCTCCAGGAATTAATTTTTGCACTTCCTTATATTTTCCATTATATCTTTTTAATCCTGAAGATCTAAATCCACCTTCTCCCCCAGGAAGCATACATTTTAGATTAACAAAGGGTATACTTTCTTCCTCTGCCAATTCACTACTTTTATAACTAACTCCTCTTTGGATACTTGCTATCTCTTCCACGTTTCCAACTTCCCAACCCTCAGGAATCTTTCCAAAGTCAGTTTTAGAATCCATCATTTTAACATCTTCATGTCCTGGAAATTTAAAATTAACAAACCATTCTTCATAGATTCTTTTTGCGATTCTTTCAAGAAGTTTTATTCTCTTTTCATTATTTTCTACTAGATTGTCATAATTAGAAAGGATCGTGGCTATTTTTTTCTGTAGTTCAATATCTTTTGGAATTTCAATTTTAAATCTTTTAAAATCCTTGAGAATAATTCTTGGCAAGGCCGCTCCAGTGACATAGCCCTTCATACCTTTTTTTATATAAGGGGAAGATAAATATTTTGAGAGATAATAAGGGTAGATTTTTTTTAAGTTTGGTCTAAGTATTGCTATTGAAGATAATATAACTAAATTTTGTTCCTTATTCCAAACAAATATATGTTTTAAATAGCTTCCATCTTTAGCTATTAAAACATCATTATTTAGAGGTTTACAGTCGTTTTTTACTAATTTATCAAAATCTTCTTTTGAAATTTTTCTACAAGAACTTAAATCAAACCCATAATCCAACATGTCCTTAACCGAAGCCATATAGTATCCTTCATCCACAGATTTAGGACTCCAATGAGATCCATCAGTAATCTTTACACAAACATCTTCTATAGTAGTAGTAACCCAACCTTTCTTAACCATATCATTCGGCCCCCAATAATTTATTAATATTAATTGAAATTTGTTCTTCAAAATCTTTTGCTTCTGCATTAAGTTCTTCTAATTCCTCATTATGTTCTTGAAGTCTTTCTTGAAAATCAAAATCATCCTTTTCCTTGTCTTTAACTCCAACATATCTTCCAGGGTTTAAACTCCAGCCCTGTTCTTCAATTTCTTTTAATGTCGCAACTTTACATAAGCCCTTAACATCTTCATAAGGTTTTGAATTTTCTTCATTTCTGTAGCTTTTAACAATATCTGTAATATCTTCAATTTGCGTTGGAGTAAATTCTCTATGTGCCCTATCCACTTGAGTAAATATTTCTCTAGCATCAATAAATAATATCTTATCTTTTCTCTTTGTATTTTTCTTTTCTTTATCTAAGAACCAAAGTGTACATGGCAAGGTAACTGTATAAAAGAAGTTAGGCCCTATAGCAATCATAACATCAACTGCATTTTCTTTGATTAGCTTTTCTCTAATTGCTGCTTCATTACCTCTTGCATCGGCTGCTGAATTTGCCATAACAAAACCAGCCCTGCCCTTATCCTCCTTTAAAGCACTATAAAATTGCTGAATCCATAAATAATTAGCATTATCAGTAGAGGGTAGACCTAAGGTCCATCGACCATCTCCCTTAATTTTTTCATAATCAACTTTTTTAACATTAAATGGAGGATTTGCCATAACAAAATCAAATTTATCAATAGATTTATGAATATCTTCATAGAATGTATTGCCTTCCCTTATATCTCCTGATAGGCCATGAACAGCCAAGTTCATCTTACATAATTTAACTGTAACATTTGATTTTTCTTGACCATAAATCATAATTTCACTAACCGGATTTTTCTTATGCTCTTTAACAAAATGTGCACTTTGAACAAACATTCCTCCAGAACCGCAAGCAGGATCAAATATTTTCCCATGGAATGGTTCAATAACCTGCACTATTAATTTTACTAATGAAGTAGGTGTAAAAAACTCCCCTCCCTTTTGACCTTCACTTTTAGCAAATTCACCTAAAAAATATTCATAAATTTTTCCAAAAACATCTCCTTCCATATCATCTGTTACAGATGAAAATGCCTTAAGAATTGCAATGAGCATATCATTTGAAAATTTAGTATAACCCCTAGGCAATATGCCCTTTAAATCTGGAGTTGCTTCTTCAATAAGATCCATTGCCCGATCAATCTCTTGACCAATATCTGCACCTTCAGGCAAATTAAGTAAATAAGAATATCTTGCCTTATCTGGAATAAAAAATCCAAGTTCATGTATATAATCTATTTTACTTATTTTTCTTCGTCCACTATTTTCCTTAGATTCAAATTCTTTTTCTTTTTTAGTAAATTTAAAATCAACATGTCTCAAAAAAATAAGACCTAATACTGGGTTTGAATATTCTGCAGAGCCTAATCCTGAATTTGCTCTCAATTGATTAGCAACAGACCATAAATGTTTTTCTATTTTCCCATCGGATTTGGTCTTCGTTATTAATTCTATTCTTCTGTCGTGTTCTTTTGAAGATCTTTTATGGATTTTTAGGTTCTCTTTTAGATGATGAATCGAAAACCCAATTATCTCTTTACCACATTCACATATTTGTTTATATTGTTCTTTTTGTTTTTCCATACCCCCTAAGGGGTATAGGGGTATTTAAATGTTTTGTTTTTAGAATTTTCTAAGAAATACGTATTATTTTAACCCTTTTTCACTTTTTTTTGCCTTTATTATTTTTTTATCGTTTTTATCATAAATTAATTTTTTCCCTGTTATGGCGCTGGTTAACGTTGAAGATTTTATGCGCGTTAACTTTGCATTTTTGAAATGATCCTTGTTTAACTTTGCATTTTTTAAATTATCAAGACTTTTTTTCCAATCTTTCATTGTTATAGGTTTTATTTTTTTCTTTTCCATTTTATATTAAGAAATAATAAGATCTTAAGTTTATCTATTTATTCTTTTATTTTTTCTTTTATTTTTTCTTCTATTAGCTTAGCCCTTTCTTTTATAAAACCCTTAAAATCATTATTTAACATACAATTATAACATTCTTCATTCATAAAATGTGTTTCTAAATTTTTTAATAATTGATCTTTACCTATATCCTTTTCTATTTTTTTTAGATATTCTTTTGGGAGTTTCTTTAAATACCCCTTTAAATTCGAACTTTCTGAAATTAATGTTCTATTAAGAATACTATTTATATCATTTTTTTTATCTAATTCTATATTTTTAATTTGATTTTTTGGAAATATATGATGATCATTTAATGTATGGTATTCAGGGGGTTGACTAGTAATAAAATCTTTTGCACCTTGTAATGTAATTAAAGATAAAATCCCCCTATAAATCGCACTAGTCGTTCTTGCCTCCCCTTTAAGATCTAAATTAGATAATTTTCTTGCTTCTACTATGACTTCAGGTATTTGGGAATCATCTTCGAACCATTCCCTCATCTGCCTCAAATCTTTTGCAATTTGTGAGTCTGTTGATCCGGAATAGGTTTCTTTAAATATAGAAGACCAATACCATTTAGCTATTTTTGAACTACAAGAAGGAATATCTCTTTTAGATTGGAGTTCTTTTAATAAAACTGCCAATATTGGAATAACTGTTTGATAGGGTAAATAATTCTTGTTAATTACTCCAAAACTTAATGAATCTTTATCCCTATAATTAGTAATAACTTTTAGAGATTTATTTATAAAATCTACAGAGGTTTCCCAATCTTTAATAAAATTATTGGATTTCAACTCTATTAGATATTTCTTATTACAATAACTATTTCTTATTAAAGAGATTGCTTGCAAAAGAAGTACTGGGAATTTTGGGGAATCTTCACTGAAGCTGTTAATCGAATCATTTTCATCATTAACTACTGCTTCCCATAGTTTTTTTCTTAATTCTATTCCATCTTTAAGTAACCTTGCGTTTAATAAATCAAAAACAGTTAATGTAGTCCCTGTGCTGTTAATTCTCTCAAATATTTCGCATACATGATCTAATTTCATATTTTCTGGTAATTCAATAAATACAATTTTATAATCTTTTTCTAATATTTCTAAATTATCTCTAACTTTTTCTTTTATGTTTCTAGATTTTTCTCTTGATAAACCTTCTTCATCTTCTAAATATTCTGAATAATCGTCAAGCCAGCGATGTAAGTTTTTTAATTCTTGAATTGGGAATATTCCCTCTTTAAATTGCTTTTTTTGATTTTCCAAAATTTTTTTTGACCTCCCACGATTCTTGTTATAGTAATTAACACAATCTTCATAATCATTATCTAATATTTTTTTAATATTTATCCAAAAAAAGTAAGGGTGTTTTGTCCATTTTAATTTTTTATCTGGAGAATACATTGCATAATATAGGGAAGTTAATCTTTGTTGACCATCCAAAATTATTGCTTGAGGGTCTAAATCTTCTTTTCTTATTTTTGAACCATATACTGGTTCTATTGCCAATTTAGCATCTTTCTTCCCCCTACATTTCCATACTAGAATAGCTCCAATATAATAAGATTCTAAAACAGATTCTGTTAATTCTTTAACTTGTTTTGCTGTCCAAGTAAAATCCCTTTGAAAATTTGGAATTACCCATTTCCCTTTATCTATTAATTCCATTATTGTTTTTATTGAATCGGTATTTGGGCTTGGCGTTGTCATATTATCCCTTAATCCCCCTCATATTTAAATTCTCCCCCAACGCCCCCACAATCAAAACCTCTGCCAAAGTATCCAATTCACAATATTCTTCTAAATGCTGTCTTATTTTCTTCAAATCTTCTTCATTTGGTTTTTCCCATTTCTCAAATTTCTTATCTGGACTTTCACCCAAAATCATCTTAAGAAAGGCGAAGCTTGCAAGATCTCCTTTTCCAATTTCCATTTCAGAGTAATTCTTTATACCTTTTGGGAGTTTTGGGATTAAGGCAGGCATAACTGCTTTTATTGATGCAGAACCTTTTTGTTTAGGATGATAATAGTCAAAGTTTCTAAAAGGAGTTAGCAAGTCAATAACTCTCTTCAATATATCCTCAATCCATTGCTTTTCTTTAGGATAAAGCATCTCCAGCTTTTTGAACACACTCTTCTCAAAGCTTTCATTATATACAACAATACTTCCTTTATCTCCTAGATTCTCTTGCAATGATTTCATAAAACCATGTCTAGGGTCATCATCGCTCTTTGCTAAAAAAGAAATGTGTTTTGGCTCATCTCCTTTTTTCTCCACAATATGCAAAGAATATTGAAAGGGAACTTGTTGATATGGATGACTCTTATCAAATAACGGAATAGCAGTACTTATTGTTTCAAAGTCAAGATAATATAAGGGATATTTTAGTTTATCTAAAAATTTGTTAATTTCTTCATTATCTATATGAGGTTTGTTTGTTTTTGCGCATTTTATTTGAATTTGTTGCTGTTTTCTTGTTAAATTAAAGTCCTTAGGAATATCTTTCAAAAGCTGAATATCTCTTTCAAATAACTCAAAACTCTTTTTCCCACCATAATACAAATCAAAAACACTATTACTTGGGATAAAGTCCCAACAACTAGATAAGGGGCATTCATATGGTCGCCTGCAATGTGTTCCTATTGCAACTTTTGGACATTCTTTAGATTTCATTATCTTGAACAAATTATCGATTCTCTCACCAATTCCAATAATTTCTTCTTCAATTTCTTCAGTAATATCATCCATTGCCATTAATTTCTTATGATCAATTTCTCCTTTTTTCACATAATCTCCATTAATATGCATTAAGAAGCATTTTCTAATTTTAAGTCCAGCTTTCTCGCAAACATATTTTTGAAAACTAACATCTTGGATATTTTCTGGTTTTGTTTTAGATGCAGATTTAACCTCAACAATATCCCATTTATCTCCAACAGGCATAAGAATATCCCCTCTAGAATAAATATAGTTATTTTCACTAACTTCAATTTTAAAAGCAGCTTCAAAAAGCGGTTTTCCCTTTTTCAGTAATTTTTTTGATTCTTCTAGATTCTTATTAAAATCCTCTGTAGATATCTCAATTCCAGTAGGAAACCATTTTTGAGCATATTCTTGAACTAAATAACCTTGTTCAAACGTCCATTTAGTTGTTTCATCATATTCTGGAATCTTTTCTTTATCATTAATTGCAGTCCATAGGTGTCTTGGGCATTGCAAACCTATAAGATATTTTGATTTTGAGAGTAACATAGTATGTTTAGGATGGGAGAGGATTTAAAGGTTATTATTTTCTCTCAAGTTTTATCACACCTTTCTTAGCCCTTCCTTCAAGCTCTTCACCCTCTTTTAATCCAGATTCTTTTACTAATTTCTCTGGAAGAACTACAACATATTTATTATAAATCTTTTTTTCAGTCTTTTTTGATAATTGTTTTTGAATTTTCATGATATTGGTAATTCAATGAAGTATTTAAGTTTTTCTGTACCGAAACTACTTTCTAGTTACTATTCGGTACCGAAAGGTATATAAAGATTCGGTACCTACTAATTACATAAAATGACACTATCAGATACTTGTCGGGAATGTATGGGTTTTGGAGCATTTCTAATGTTCCTAGTATATTTCTGGTTTGAAATGTTTAGGCAAATATTCAAGAAAGATGGCAAATCAAAATTCAGTTGAGGGAAGTCAATACTTGTATAGTAAACTCACCAAGAATAAGAAGCATACTCAAGAGTGGAGCGCATATAATAAAGCTCAAACAAGTGAAAAGATAGTATTTATGACTCTACTCAAGGATTTATGTAATAATGTTAGACAATCTGATTATAAATTTGGTAGGCCAAATCTGCCATTTTGTGATATGCTTTTTGCTTCTATACTGAAAATCTATACAGGATTCTCACTAAGGAGATTTATATCTGATATGAGAATCGCAAGAGATCTAGGATTGGTTTATATGGTTCCTTGCTATTCAACTATTTCTAATTTTATGAACAAAGAAGAAGTTAAAGACATTTTAGGAAAACTGATAACAATTAGTTCTTTGCCTCTCAAGGAAATTGAGCGAGATTTTGCTGTAGATAGTTCAGGTTTCTCTACATCTAGGTTTGCAAGATGGTTTGATTATAAATGGGGTAAGGAGAAAAAGTATAAGATTTGGCTAAAAGCTCATTTAATCTCTGGAGTTAAGACGAATATTGTAACGGGGGTTAAAATTACAGTTGGAAATAAGAGTGATAGTCTGCAATTAAAGGAACTTGTTAAGAAAACTGCAGAAAACTTCAATATTTCAGAAGTTAGTGGAGATAAAGCCTATTGTGGAAGAGCAAATTTTGAAATTATAGCAGAACATGGTGGAACCCCCTTCATTCCATTTAAAAAAAATGTTACAGGTAAAAAAGGCGGCTCTGAGATCTGGAAAACAATGTATCATTTCTTTATGTATAAGCAAATGGAGTTTTTAGAGCACTATCACAAGAGAAGCAACTCTGAAACAGTGTTCCATATGATTAAGACTAAGTTCAGTGGATGTATTAAAAGCAAGAAACAAACAGCTCAAATCAATGAATTGTTGATTAAAGTATTATGTCACAACATTTGCTGTGTGATTCAGGAAGTTTGTGAATTAGGTATAAAGGCTCAGTTTAAATTGGGGGAGCGTATTAATGTATAATAGAAAACCGAAGAGTTAATAACTTTAATAATTTTTAATTTATTATGGTAGATTATATTGAGATACATGTTTATACTGATGGAGCCAGTAGAAAAAATCCAGGACCTTCGGCAATAGGAGTAGTTTTTTTAGATGCAAAAGGTAATTTTATAGCTGAGCATAAGGAATGTGTGGGAATTACAACAAATAATCGTGCAGAATATATAGCAATTATTAGAGCTTTAGAACTTGGGACAGAATATTGTAGAGACAAAGTAAATATCTTTTCTGATAGTGAACTTGTAGTAAACCAATTGAATGGAACTTATGCCATAAAAATTAAGGAACTTAGAGATTTATTTAAACGAATTAAAAGTAATGAGCAATTTTATCAAGAAGTAGTTTATAATTGGGTTTCAAAAAAGAATAAAAATATAATCAAGGCAGATAAATTATGTAATCAAGCATTAGATGGGGAATATACCAAATAACCCTCTGTTTAAAAAGTAAGGCCCTTTTTGGACTTATTAAACAAACCCGGTTTTTGTGGCTTTGCACAAAAAGTCTAGGTTGTACAAAATTTGAGGTCTTCTCTCATTAATTCATAAAAATAAGTAATTAAATTAAAATTATGCGGCTTTTGGCTGATCTGCAAATTTTTTATTAGCCAAATTTAATAATCCAGGTTCACCATAGCTATGAGATATTCTATTGCAGGTTCCAGGAGTATATGGGCTTGAGATATAATTTTTAATAAACCAATTTCTAGCTTGATTATCTATTATAACTCCCTGATTACTTAACTCTCTAGCAACATCAATTCTAGCAAGGTCTCTTTTGTAAGAGTAGCCGGCTTGTACTGGATAGTCAAGAAGAATATCTATTGTTTCATCATTACTTAGACCAATAAGACGTCCTATTCTAGTTTTTTGTCTAACAACTCTCGTATGATCATAGCTAGCAAATGATGGATGTTTCAAGATTGCTTCTTTAATTTTAGTTTCATTCTTTTCACCATACACTTTAGTAGCTTCATTAATAACTCTCGTATGGTTTAAACTAGCAAATCGCGGATGTTTCAGGATTGTCTCTCTAACCTTAGTTTCATTCTTTTCACCATACACTTTAGTAGCTTCATTAATAACTCTCGTATGGTTTAAACTAGCAAATCGCGGATGTTTCAGGATTGCCTCTCTAACTTCATTCTCTTCACCATACACTTTAGTAGCTTCATTAATAACTCTCGTATGGTTTAAACTAGTAAATCGTGGAAATTTATCTATAATCTCTTGACTTGAATTTAAGGAAATACCATAAGATCTACAAATTTGTTCTAATTTATTCATACAAATAAAGAAAAATAATTACTTTTTAAATTCAAGTGATTATACATTTCAATGTGGCTTTCTCGCCTTAATGTTCTTTTCTATGAAAGGAATCAAATTTTGCCTCGGCGACTTAGTTAAATTTTTATATTAGATGTAATTCAGGAGCTCAAGCCTTAAGTAAAATTTATATAATTCATTGATAATTTTAATCTTATGGACAAGAAAATAAAAAAACAGATATTCTTTGAAATTTTAAAAGGTACTCTGATTATATTGGGGATTGCTCTATTTGTTGTTAGCATGTACCAATCTGAAATTCAGCGATATGGGATAGAAATTTATTTGTTAGCATTCGGAGCAGCCATGATAATTCTCACATTAATTAGTATTATTAGTTATTTGTTTATCAGAAAATACTTATGGGCTTATATTGTTTCTGCAGTTGTCGCTCCAATTCCATTTGGTATATATGTATATTTTGCATGTTCTGGCGACGGGCAATGTTTAAAATGGTATCCCTTGGCTTGTTTTTTTATTTTTTTTATAACTGAATTATTTTTAATTCCGATTTCGTTAACAGTTAAAAAAATATTTAAAATACTAAAAAACCAGAACAAAAAAACAGCGAGTTCGAGCTCCTGAACTTCTTTTAATCGTGATGTTAGGGTATTTCTTATCTTCAATCTGGAAAACTTTTATATATGAACTGTAACATTGTATTTCTATGATATCTAAGAAAATTAGCTTCAGCTTAATAATTATATTAATTCTCTTTTCTTCAATCCAGACGATTAATGCTGAAGTAAAATATACAAGAGAACATTCCGAAGAATTATCTCACTTAATAGATTGGCAAGAATATACACCAGAAACTTTTGAGAAAGCACTAAAAGAACAGAAGCCGGTTTTCCTAATAGTATCTGCTCCTGCCTGGTGTTATTGGTGTCACGTTTATGAAAGCAAAGATTACCTTTATCACGACAATTTATATCCATATATTAATGAGAAGTTTATCCCTGTTGTTGTTAATTCAGACAAAAGACCAGATTTAACAAAAAAATATCTGGAAGGTGGCTGGCCTTCAACTACAATATTCTCTCCAGATATGAGAAGAATCATCGGATTTACTGGTCCAAGAGATCCTAATGAATTAAAAGATTATCTTGAGCAACTAATTATATATCTTAAAGATAAAGAGTTTACTTCTTTTTCTTTTCAACTTAATTATGAAGAATTTGTTCCAAGAATCCCCGAATATAATCAACTTAATCAAGTTGAAACTTCTCTGTTGCAAGATATAGATATTTTGTTTGATCCTATTTATGGAGGATTCGCTCCTGCGCCGATTCAGCAATGGAGAGAGGGTCAAAAATTTCCAAAAGGCTTTACGCTGAATTATCTTTTAGAAAAATATGATGAAACAGATGACGGAAAATATCTGGAAATGGTCAAAAAGACTTTTGATTATCACTATACTGATATTTCTGAGTTAGAAACGAGATACCACCTTTATGATCCTGTTGAAGGCGGATTTCACAGATACAGCACAAAAAGAGACTGGAGCATCCCTCACTATGAAAAAATGCTCCCAGACCAGGCAAAGCTCATCCGAGCATATTCCCATCTTTCTAAAATAACAAATGATGATAAAGTTAGAACTGTAGTCGATAACTCTGTTTCATTTGTTATAAATAAATTCCTAGATAAGAATGGGGGGTTTTATTCAAGTCAAGACGCATATTTGGAGGATGAATATTTCACCCTTTCTGAGAAAGAAAGACAGAAGATGAACTCCCCCTATATTGACAAAACAAGAAATATAGATTTAAATTCCAAGATGATTAGCACGTTTCTTTACATGTACAATATTTATGGAGACGAGCAATATAAGGAAATCTCCGAGAATAGTTTAGATTTCTTACAAAATAATTTAATTGGTGAAGAAGGAGCGTATTATTACCTTGATTATGAACAAGAAAAACCATCTCTAACAGGCCAATCAATCTCAAATTCATGGGCAATTTTGACTTTTCTTGATGGATATGATATCTTAAAGAAACAAGAGTATCTAACAACTGCCAGAGAGATAGCAGATTACTCCCTAGATAATCTTTATGATTGGAATAGCGGAGGGTTTTTTGAACGAAACAGCAAAGATGTAGAATTCTACGCTCCAAATGAAAGAGTGGATTTATCAAAACCTTATGAGGAAAATGCTGTTTTTTCTCATGGGATGTTGCGTTTGTATTTAATTACTGGAGAATTAGAATATCTAGAAAGTGGACTAAAGACACTTGGTTATTTATTGACTAAAGGTAGTAGACTAGATGAAGCTTATTATACAGTTAAAGCATTTCAATTAGTTGAAGAAAATAATCTTCTTGAAATTTATATAAGGAACCAAGATGAGATTAACAATTTAGTAGAGCAACACCAGATAAATTTTTCCTTAGTTGAATTGCTTAATATAGAACAAAGTAATATTTCTTTAGATGATGCTCCATCATTAAAAGATGAATTTGCCAATATTGGTTTTCTTATTCTAGTCCTTCTTGCATTCTCTGCAGGGGTATTAAGTTTTTTATCACCTTGTTGTTTGCCTATTTTGTCAGCTTATTTTGCCCATAATGTTAGCTCTAATAAAGGAGAGATTTTAAAAAACACAATATTCTTTTTTCTAGGATTAGCAACTGTTTTTTCAATATTTGGTATGGGGGCAACTTTAATTGGGAGTCTTTTTAGAGAAAATCGGCTTATCTTTACTCAAGTTGCAGGAATAATTATAATCATTTTTGGACTATTAGAAATGTTTGGGAAGGGGTTTTCAGGTTTAAATATTCGTTTAAGAAAAAACAATAAAACCCCTATTGGTTCTTATCTTTTTGGGACAGTATTTGCAATCGGGTGGAGTGCTTGTATAGGTCCAATACTTGCTTCTCTGCTATTGTTATCTGCTACAACTGGGACTATTCTTAAAGGAAGTGCTTTATTATTTATTTACACATTGGGGTTGGGCATACCATTAATTATAATCTCATTTTATTTTGATAGAATAAAAAATAAAAGATTTTGGCAAATCCTTCATGGAAAGATAATCACTTTCAAGATTTTTGGAAAAGAAATAAATGTCCATTCAACTTACTTCATTTCTGGAATAATCTTAATAGTGATGGGAGTCTTAATTTTTAATGATTATTTATACAGGTTTAATCAGTTGACTTTACAAAGTACATATGTACAAGAAATAATAATTAATGGCGAAGAGTTTTTAAAAAATTTGTTTATTAGGTAATATCTAGTTGGCTAAACATTTTTGTCGAGAATTCCACTTCTTCTCTTTTAGAAAAAAGAAGCAAGAACACTCAAATACATTTATATATATATTTAATCAATTATAAATAATACATGGCAAAGAATATTAAAAAAAACTCCCAGAATAAATTCATTTCTAATACAACTGCTTTTAATAATTATTCAAAAGGATGTAATCTTGCTACTTCAGGATTTTGGTTATTACTTGCAGTAGTAGTTATTTATTCACTTATTGGATTTTTTAGTGACGGGAAAGTTATAGAATCCTTATTGAATATTCCTTGGATTTTAGCTATTATAGTTTCAATTATATTTGGATTTTTTATTGTAGGCCCAATAAAAATGAGTTCTAGTTGGGTTTTCTTAAAAGCTGCAAGAAAAGAAGAATATAAGATAAAAAATATGTTTGCAGTTTTTAATAGGAATTATTGGAATGCAGTTCTTGCTGGATTTTTATCAGTTATTTTCATTATATTGGGGTTCATATTTTTTATAATTCCAGGAATTATTGTCTTAATACGTCTAGTATTTGTAAAATATTTGATTATTGATAAAAAAATGAAAGCTTGGGATGCAATAACTACTAGTTGGAATATGACAAGAGGCTATTCTTGGACAATTCTTGCAATGGGCTTGATTGCAATACCTTTAATAATTGCAGGTTTAATCTGTTTGATTATTGGAATATTCCCTATTATTATGTGGTTAGAATCATCTTTTGCTGTTCTTTATTACAGTGTTTCTTTGAAAAAAAGTTAAAGATTAATTAGGGGAATCTCTTAAGTTCAGTCTGCTTCGAAGAAATGTATATTATATTTTACTGAATAATTTAACCAAATAATCATATTAATCTATTACTATTTCTTGTTTTTTATATTTAGAGGGACGCAAAACAAACTTTAATAAATGTGTTATAGCTTAATAAAAATATGAATCAAAATTTCCAATGTTTAACTTACAAAGGAAAAGGAAATTCCCTAATCAGTCTTAAGGGAAAAACAAAAGATTTATTCAAACAATTTGATTCTTTTGTTAGAGTTTCTACTTGCCAAAGAATTGAGATTTATTCTGAAAAAAATTTGTCTTCATTAGAAGATATGAATAAATTAGATTTCCCAGATTCTATGATTCATTTAATTGAGGTTCTTTCTGGAGTTGATTCAGGATTATTTGGAGAAATAGAAGTATATTTACAGATTAAGGAATCTCTCAAAACAGCAAAAAAAGAAAAACATCTTTCTTCTGAGCTTGGAAATCTTTTTAGTCAAGCTTTTGAAATTTCAGACAACATAAGGGAAAAATTTGAGTTAAATAATTCTTGGGCAAATTCAATTGAAGAAGTAATCTCTAAAAGAAAAAATATCTTTATTTTTGGAGATGGAAATCTAGCCAAGTCCTTAGAGAAAAATCTTTCTTCAAAAGGATTTAACTTTTTGGATAACCCAAAAAATGCAGAAGCCATCGTAATCTTAAAAAAAGGTTTCAAGCCATCAAACAAAACTGCAAAGATTATAAATTTGACAGAAGAAGAATTTAAACATGACGTGATTAATATGAGTAAGTTTTTCACTAAGCCCGATAAGAAAATTATTAATGCTATCAAAGAGGAGATAAAAAAAGAATTAAGCAATCCTAGAAGAAAATAAGATTGTTAAAAGTTCCATCTCTGATATCTCACCCTAAAAAGCAATTTTCTCGTTATAAAAAAGATTTTTAAGTGTGCAGGGCATATACCTCTATGAACTATTGGCATGCAAAAGAGGCAAGGAAAGTTTTCTCTGAGATTGGAAGTTCTGAAAAAGGATTAAAAAAGGAGGAGGCAGCTAAAAGATTAGAAGAATATGGAAAAAATGAATTTGTAAAGAAAAAGAAAGTTTCGGGGATTTTAAAATTCTTGAAGCAATTTAACAGTCCCTTGATTTATATTTTGTTTGTGGCTGCAATTATTTCTTTTGTTTTTGACCATTTAATTGATACTTATGTCATTCTTGCTATTGTCTTAATTAATGCTAGTGTTGGTTTTGTTCAAGAAAGAAAAGCAGAGCGGGCAATTGATGCTCTGAAAAAGGTTGTTGTTTCCTATGCCAAGGTTTATAGGAATGGTGAAATTATTAAGGTCCCTGCTTCTCTAGTTGTCCTGGGAGATGTTATTTTTTTGGAAGAAGGAGATAAGGTTCCTGCTGACTCTCGCTTGTTTGAGATGAAAAATTTTAGGACTCAAGAATCTTCCTTGACTGGTGAATCTTTTCCACAGGAAAAGGATTTGGAAATTATTAGTACTAAAACTCCTTTAGGAGATAGAAAGAATATGGTCTTTATGGGGACTCTTGTTGTTTCTGGAAATGCAAGGGCTGTTGTTATTGCTACTGGAGATAAAACAGAGATTGGAATTGTGGCAAGATCCATTCAGGAAGTTATCCAACCAAAAATGCATTTTAATGAGAAAGTTAATCAACTTGCTTACCAGATGGGAGCCTTTGCTGTTATCGGTGCTGTTTTGACTTTTATAATTGGATACTTTATCAAGGGATTAAACTTTTTTGAGATTTTTCTTTTTACAATAGCTTCTCTTGTTTCAGGAATTCCAGAAGGTCTTCCAGCTGTCTTGATTATTGTTTTGGCAATTGGTGCGAGAAGAATGGCAAAGAGAAATGCGGTAATTCGACATTTGCCTGCTGTTGAGACTCTTGGAGTTGCAACGGTTATTGCAACTGATAAGACAGGGACACTTACTTCAAATTCAATGGTTGTTGAAGAGATTATAACAGCTGAAGGAAATTTTTCTGTTTCAGGGGATGGTTGGGAGCCAAGAGGAGAATTTTATAGTTGGCCTTCTAGAAAACCAATAAGTGTAGATGAGTTTTCTTCTCTAAAAAAATCCTTTTTGATTTCAACATTATGCAACAAGGCTAATTTGTTCAAGAAAGATAAAGGTTATGAAATTGTTGGGGACCCTACTGAAGCTGCGTTGTTGGTCTTGGGAAAGAAGTCTGGATTGGAAAAAAAGGAATTGGATAAAAGAGTTATTGATGATTTTTCTTTTAGTTCTGAATTGAAGTTTCGTGGTAGTTTGATTAAGAATACTAAGGGTAAGGAAGTTTTTGCTGTTGGTGCTTTTGAAGAAATCTTGGGAAAATCATCCAGAATTTTAAAGAATGGGAGAATCATAAATCTTAATAGTAAAATTAAAGGAGAATTTCTATCCAAGGCAGAATTCATGGCGCGGAAAGGTTTTAGAGTCTTGGCCTTGAGTTACAAGGATGTTCAAGGAAATGTTAATTCTTTTTCTGAAGAGCTTGTTGATAACATGGTTTTTGTTGGTTTTGTTGGAATGAAAGATCCTCCTAGAAAGGCAATTAGGCAATCTATACAAAAGGCTAGAAATGCAGGGATTAGAGTCATCATGAAAACTGGAGATCATAAAGCTACAGCACTTGCTATTGCAAATGAAATTGGCTTGGCAGATGCAAAAGCGCGAGTTTTTACAGAAGAGGATTTAGAAAAACTTTCTGATATGGAATTTAGTAAAGTTGTTAAGGAGGTTGATGTTTTTGCAAGGGTTACTCCAAACATGAAGATGAGAATTGTTCAGTGTTTGCAAGAACAAGGTGAGATTGTTGCAATGACAGGTGATGGTGTGAATGATGCCCCTGCTTTGAAAAGAGCAGATATTGGTGTCTCAATGGGAATTATTGGAACAGATGTTGCTCGTGAATCTTCTGAAATGGTTTTAGCAGATGATAATTTTTCTTCAATTGTTTGTGCAATTGAAGAAGGAAGGACTGTTTTTAGAAATGTTAGAAGGACAAGTTTCTATTTGATTACTACTAATGTTGCCGAGGATGTAACTATTGTTGGTAGTTTAGCCTTGGGAATGCCTTTACCAATGCTTCCAATTCAGTTACTTTATTTGAATCTTGTTACTGATGGTGTGAATGATGTTGCTCTTGCAATGGAACCCTCGCATTCAGATGTTTTAAATGAAAAACCATTGGATAAAGAAGAAAAAATCCTGAATAAGAGCTTAATCCCTTTTTTATTGATAAGTGCAGGCTTGATGGTTGTTACAACAATTCCTATTTTTAAGTACTTTCTTTTAGAGGGTATAGATAAGGCAAGAACAGCAGCTTTTGTCTCGATATCGATGTTTCAATTATTTAATGTTTTTAATATGAGGTCCTTGAAAAGTTCCTTGTTTAAGATAGGGATATTTTCAAACAAGTGGGTAATTTATACTTTAATACTCTCATTCTCGCTTATGCTTGGAATTATTTATCTCCCATGGATTTCAGGGATTTTTAGTTTTGTTGCTCTAAGTCTAGGAGAATTCTTAGTAATCTCACTGATTGCATCATCGGTTTTTGTTGCAGGGGAAATTTATAAGAAGGTTAGGTATGGGAGGTAAGTTTGGAATTACCATCTCATCTTCCATCACACCACTCACAACTCTCCTTGGGAAATTCCATGCACCATATTTTTTCTTTGATTTAATGCTTCTTCATTACCAAAATGAATAACTTTGTGGCAAGTGGGGCATACACAAATCAGAAGGTAAACTTGGAAATATTCCTACTGGTCTTTTCCAGACCTTATGCTGTGCTAACCAGAAACATCTAGGACATTCTTTCATGAGGTTCAAGGTGGAGGAGGATAGTTTGAATGTCATACATTTAATCCAATTCACAAACTTATAGAGATTTGTTAATCAATAAACCATATCTTACTTGAACTTCATTAATAATAGAACTGAAAGTGCAGAAACAGCAGATGAGAAAATAAAAGGGTATGATGGAGATAATTGAAACAATATTCCTGCAATTAGACTTGCTGGAAGAGCAATAATCCCAATAATTGTATGAAACATGCCAAGAGAAGTTGCTTTGTTTTCCTTTACAATATCTGCTACAAATGCTGTTTGATTAGAAGTAACTAGTGCAAAACATAATCCATAAAGAGGAAAAAGAAATAAATATACAGGAAAAGAAGACGCAAAAGCAAAGCCTAAGAAAGTGAGTGAAAAGAGAAGGTAACCTGATAAGATAACTTTCTTTTTCCCTATCTTATCAGAAAGGTTTCCAAAAGGTATAGCAAAAGTAGCATAAAAAATATTAAAAAGTACATAAAGAAATACCGGGATTATTATTGAACCCATGTTCTCTGATGCTTTTAATATGAAAAACATATAAGAGAAATTTGCAAGAGAAAAAGTTCCCATAACAAAAAACAGATATTTTAACTTTTTTGAAATTCTAAATTTATATCTCCCCCTTTTTTTCTCAAAAGTCTCTTTTACAAAGATTAATGGTAATAGAGAAGCAAAGGAGATTATTGCTGATATTAAGATAATTGTTGTAAAGCTAAATTTAAACTTCCATAAGAGAAACAATACAATTATTGAACCAATGATTGCCCCGGAAGTATCAAATGCCCTGTGGATTCCAAACCCCTTTCCACGTCTCTTGGTTGATTCTGCTATTATTGCATCTCTTGGAGCATCTCTTATTCCTTTCCCTGCTCTCTCTATTGACAAAAAGAATATTGCACTTGAAAGAGTATTTGAGAATGCAAGGAGAGATTTCGAGATTATTGAAAGAATATAACCCATCCAGACAAATATCTTTCTTTTTTTAATTTTATCAGAATACCATCCAGAAAAAACTTCTAACAAGCTTGTAATACTATCTCTTAATCCACCAGCTAAACCAATCATGATTCCTCCGGCTCCAAGAGATGAAAGAAAAAGTGGAATAATCGGGATAATTATCTCAGAACTAATATCATTCACCAAACTTGACAATCCAAGCCAGATTATGTTTTTTTGTTTCCCCTTTTTCATAGGGGGAAAAAAGTTTTATCCTATAAAAAACTTCTCTATATGTAATAATTAAAGATAGAAAAGAATATGTAAAAGAACAAATAAAAAAGAAGTGCTAAACCGAAGTCCAACACCTCTGCCTACCGAAGTAGACAATTTTATGTAGTTTTTGAGGTTTATAAAGATTTGTATTCGGATTAACTATTTCCTATGCTTGAAAAATTCAATCTGTCTGAATCTTTTCATGACTTTTTGATATGGACCCTTATCAACTAAAATCTTTTTTTTATCTTCACTTAAGAGCCTAAAGTCATACTTACTAACAGGCTCTTTTATTTTATCTTTTCCAGGATACTTTTTCCAACGTGTTTCTTTTTTTAGCTTGTATTGTAGAACCATCTATCTTCTCCTACGTGCAGCTTGAGCTTTTTTGATATTTCTCATTTGAGCTTTTCGCATTGCAGGCGTGGGTTTTGATTTTTCTGGAACATTTTTTCTGGACTTGGCTTCAAAAATATCCCCTTTAACTTTTTTTGGTTTTGTTCTGAGTTTTGAAATGACATCTTTTGCATGCTTTGTTTTTCCAATTAAGATTTCTTTTTTTACTTCGGTATCTGTTTTTGCTATAAGCCATGCCTGTGTTGCCCAACTTCCACTTTTTCTTCTTCCAGCAAGTCTTTGAATATGCCCTGCTTTTCCAACATCATGATTCCTAAAAGAAGCAAATTCACCTTTGGGTCTTACAACAATTCTATAGAACTTTCCTTTACCCCCTGTTCTGGGTTTTTTTCTTGCACGTCCTTGTGGTTGAGCTAAAGCGTGCTGTCTGGAACTCATAGACTTCCATTTTTTTTGTGCTTTCTTAATGTTTTTTTTGGCAGCTTTTTTTTGCTTTATACTTGTCATGTTTCAAAATACCTCTTTTTAATTCTTTTTGTATTTTTATTAATGAACTAATATTTAAAAACTTTCTTTAATTTTAATGTTAAATTCAAACGTTGTGTGAGATATTTTATAGAAAAGGAGACATATGGCCCCGAAGGGATTTGAACCCTCGACACCTAGATTAAAAGTCTAGTGCTCTGACCAGGCTGAGCTACGGAGCCATGAATATTACTAGAAGTATTATTTTATAAATTATCCTATTAGGATAAATCTACTATTGTTAGGGACTAGTTATCATCGAAAATTATTTCATCAGGGGTATTTTGTATTATATACTTTTCAATTTCTTATAGTTGGTGTGGATCCTTTTTCTTACTTAAAAAATAAAATAATATAATGATCAAGATAATGAGAATAATTAAAAGAATCCACCAATATTCTGTTAACTTTTCAAATAAATTTTTCTTATCATCAATTCTTTCTTCTTCAATTTGTTTTTTCTTATCTATTTCTTTTTTAATACTCTCATTTACAATACTTTCTTTTTCATATTGTTTTGAATACATACTTACATCAATTCTTGTT
>Ga0208641_1000457_pt1 | contig 25140 bp, 22 predicted proteins | sample ETN02SmetaG_2_FD_185789 | JGI IMG/M metagenome (GOLD analysis project Ga0208641, IMG submission 185789) | Marine microbial and viral communities from oxygen minimum zone, Eastern Pacific Ocean - ETNP2014F10-02SV253 (SPAdes) (version 2) | ecosystem: Environmental > Aquatic > Marine > Oceanic ... | reverse complement strand
AGGATAGATTTGTGGCATTGACATATGGGGCAAAAATGACCGATCGCTTCAGTTTTGGTATAACGCTTAAACAGGTAGAAGAGGACCTGGCCGGACACAAAATGAGTTCTGCTATGATGGATATGGGAACATTTTATTGGACTGGTTTTAGATCTTTACGTTTTTCTGCATCCTTATCTCATTTTGGCCCACAGGCACAACCAGAGGGTACCTATGAAAAGCAAGTTCTGGATACAGAGACAGGTGATGAAAAGTTGATTATCGCTGAATTTGAATCTTTTTCACCGCCAACAGTTTTTCGTGTAGGCGCAGCCATGGATATGTGGCAGTCGCAGCGTCAATCTTTGCTCATTGCAATACAATTGAATCATCCTGTAGATAATGCAGAAAATATTTCCACAGGATTAGAATATAATTTTTCTAATATGCTGTTTATTCGCGGCGGGTATAAGATAAATAAGGAAGAAGAAAATGTTTCATTTGGTGCAGGATTGATTATTCCAATTGGTAAACTGAAACTGCGTGTGGATTATGCTTATGCCAACTTTATTCATTTAACGTCTCCACAAAGAATATCTATAGGGTTAGCATTTTGAAAAAGTTGCAGATAATGATAATTGCCAAAATACTTATGGTATTTTTTGCTTGTGTAGAAAAAATGCAGCTCCCGGAATCACTGAATGACAATAATGAATTTATGGCAGGTGACACTACATATTTATTGATACATCCCATATGGGATGAAGATATGGGTCTTCAATTTCCTGTTGAAATTTCCATTGCCCAGGATGGCCATGTTTTTGTAGCTGATACAGGTTCAAACTCCATTTTTGTATTTAGTCAAGACGGTGAAGCATTGACTGACTTTGATGATCTGCAGCAAATGGCTATTAATCCCATTGATGTGGATATAGACCAGAAAATGAATGTCTATTTTATTGATGGTAGTCAAAGAATTTATATCTGGAATTATTACATCAATACTATTGGTATAGAGGAAATTGCAGTTTCCGGTTCATTCTATAATGAGGGAGCAGGCTCCATTACAATCGATGCATTTTCTGAAGATTGGTTTCAATATTTAAGCGATGAAGATTGGATACTTGATTATGTGAATTGGGGTTCCCCGCAAAGTGTAATAGATTCCTTGTTAGCTCCCCATGTGTTTTATGATGGCGCTCTTGCAGTCCATTCTTTCAATGATATTTATTATGAATCTGAATCCTCCACTTTTTCAGGTGTGACAGCCACTCGGGATGAAAATAATTATATCTATGCATTGGATTACAATCATGATCGTATCATTCGCGTGGACATGCAACGCACACACTATTTAAAATTGACCAATGGTGAAAAAATGTGGACACATAGAGGTGTTTTCAAATCTTCTGTATCTGAATCAGGTACTGGTGCCGGAACAGTAAATCAGCCTCTGGGTGTTGATGTGGATTACAATGGGAATATCTACTATGCTCAAACCGGTGATTTTTTCTCTGTACATAAAATACGTCCGGTTACTTCAGGAACATATACAACCTATCCATCCGTTTTTCAATCAGAGACCAGTGATATCATGGAATTATTTAGATTTTCAAATCCCGCTGATGTGGCTGTGGATAATAATCAATTTGTCTATGTTGCCAATTCCTCAGCACAGGAAATCCAGGTCTTTGATGCAAATGGTCAATTCTTTCGTAAAGCTGGTATTGAGACGTCCACGATCGATACCACATTGCAAGTAGTCCAAGGTACAGATACAGTTGCTGTGGATACATTTTTAACTATTGAAAAAAAGGGGTTCCTGGTCGAACCTCAAGCGATAACAGTAGACAGTAGAGGTATTATATATATCTGTGATACCGAAACAAGTCGTATCTTGCGCTATCGTCTTTCAAATCAATTGGATGAAGACCTTGAACCGCTTCCATAATCTAATATTAATGTTGTCACTTTGTGTTATCTGCTTAGGACAAGAAACAGCTACAGCTTTTATTAAATATTATCAAACTGATCGTGATTTTATCGCAGATGCGCCCATGTTTGCGACAGATCGAAGGGGACAATCCCATTTGGAAGTCACATTCAATGAAAATAAACATCCCGTTCTAAAGTGCTGGCTCAATGAAAAGCATGAGTTGATTCGAGAAGAAATGTTTGTTTATAATGAAACAAAGGCATTGCAAAAAAGATTGTTTTTAAATAGTGATCGCGGAACAGAAAAAATAATCCATTATGGAAAAAAGGAGCCTTGGAGTGTGGAATTCAGGAAATATGCTATTTCAGAAAAAGAGGCCACTTCTTTCCTTGGACAGCAAACAGAATTTATTTTAAATGGTACCGATAAAATTTCTAAAATTATTTTTCGAAGTATTGATAATCATGAATATGGAATGATTCATTTGAGCTATAATCATCTTGGTTTTTTACAAGAAGAGGTATGGCGCACACTCCCAAATGAAAATAATATTAGAAAGTTTGTGTATGATTTTGATATTATAAATAATGTGCAGCAAATCTGGGAATATGGACAGGGTGGAAAGGAAGTCAGTCACGTCGCCTTGAGTATGGCTCCGGAAGATAAATTATATACAACAACTCCGCCCAGAACAGGAAATGAACTTGATGAGGTCGGTATAATTTTAAAAGAGTTGATTTCCAAGCGAGTGATTACATCTATGCCTGCTATGATTCCTAAAACGGAATGGGATCGTTTAAAACTAACAAATAACGAGGTGATGGATATTGTTTTTGTAGCGATTAATAATGATAGAATTCGATTCAATTTGCCTCAAAATAAAGACGTATTAAGTATTTCACTTGATCGAGTATCATCGGTAACTAATACGTATGGGGAATTGATTTACCCATACGTTGCAACTCCCTAATAATTTTGGGTAAATTTTATATATGCAGCATATACCAAAGGGTTTCCTTTTATTCATCTTTTCCAGTTTAATACTGGGCCAAAGCGCCTATCCTCCTCCCACTAATCTTGTAACTATTCCCACAGCCGGAACTCTAGTCCGTGGTAGTTTTGCCATGGATATGCGTGTCCAGAAAAATGGTGGTTTTAGTTCCGGACTCAAAGTGGGCATTACGGATCGGTTTCAGTTTGGCATGTCATTTGGCGCCAGTAATCTTATCGGCGATGACAGTTTAAAATGGTATCCCCATCCGGAAGTGAATATAAAGTATCGTCTAATTGATGAAACAACCTCCATGCCTGGGATAGCTCTTGGTTTAAATAGCCAGGGATTTGGTGCCTATGATGACATATTAGAAAGGTACGAAACCAAAGCCTATGGTATCTATGCTTCTGCCAGCAAAAATTGGACAACACCTTTAGGCAATATGGGTTTACATGCTGGGATAAATCAAAATTTTCTCGAAATTAAAGATCATGATGAAGATCAAAACCTGTTTATGGGATTTGATATGGAATTCAATCCTGAACTTTCCATGATTGTTGAATACAATGCTGCTTTGAATGAGAATGATAATGAGGCAGAAGATATTGCGCTGAATAATGGTGGATATTTAAATGCGGCTGTACGCTGGACGTTTGTAGAACGATTACATATTGAAATGGATTTTAACAATCTCCTGTTTGATGAAGATAAAGTTGATTATTTCAACAGGGAATTGAAGATAATATATATCGAGTATTTTTAACTCATTCCTGAGGACATCATGTCCAAGCTGAAAGAAACACAGCTTTCCACAGAACAGATCTATAAAGGTACTTTACTTGATGTAAGGCGCGATGAGATCACATTACCAAATGGAAAGACATCAGCTAGGGAATACATCAAGCATCCCGGTGCTGCTTGTATCATCCCAGTATTACCCGATGGAAATATTGCCTTAATCAAACAATACCGCTATCCCGTTCAATCTGAAATGATCGAACTGCCGGCTGGCAAGTTGGACCCCGGAGAAAAACCTGAAGTGTGTGCCAAAAGAGAATTGGAAGAAGAAATAGGCTATTCGGCAGGTAAACTAACGTTTGTTTGCAATATTCATCCTGCCATTGGATTCGCCAGTGAAAAAATGTGGATATACCTCGCTGAAGATTTAGTTAAAACAGTGGAAAATACAGATCATGATGAATTCCTTGTACTAATGCCAACTCATCTTGATGATGCAATTAAAATGGTGTGGGATGGTAAGATCACTGATGTTAAAACAATTATTGGTTTGCTATGGGCGGAACGGTTGTTAAAATGAAAACCAAATAAAACAGACATTCCTACCTGTTCAAGTGCAGACAGGTATGTCTGAACTACCAACTGTCTTTGTAAATTACGTTCATGTTTTCCAATTTATCTTTTAATATTAAATCCAAAGCTCTTGAATTAGGTTTTCAAAAAATCGGTATTACTCAAGCTGTTTCCACTCCCATAGAAAAGGCGAATTTAGATACATGGCTTCAAAAAGGGCATCATGGCAGCATGGAATGGATAGTGAAGCGGAAAAATGAACGTGGTGATATATTCGAATATTTTCCTGGAGCAAAATCAGTTATTTCTGTAGGAATGAATTATTATTCCGGGCATGATCAAAATGATCTACAATCAGAGTATAAAATAAGTAATTATGCTTGGGGTGATGATTATCATGATATTCTGAAATCGGGTCTTTTCAAATTATTAGGTTGGCTAAAAGAAGAAGTCTCCAACGTAAAAGGGGTCGTGTGTGTGGACACATCACCGGTTATGGACAAAGTGTGGGCGCAAAAAGCTGGGTTAGGATGGCAGGGAAAACATACGAATCTTATTTCCCGTGATTACGGTAGCTGGCTTTTTTTAGGAGAATTAATATTAGATATTGAACTCGATTATAATGAACCATTTGCTGAAGATCTATGCGGTTCCTGTACGGCGTGTATTGATGCGTGCCCCACTCAAGCTTTAGGAGAATATGAGATTTATGGAGAGAAATGCATTTCTTATTTATCAATTGAACACAGAGGTGATTTTCCTTCAGATCAATCAGATTTGCATGGCTGGATTTACGGTTGTGATATTTGCCAGGAAGTTTGTCCTTGGAATCAGAAATTTTCACACATTTCAAAAAATGATTCTTTTCAACCCCGTAAAGAAATAATCGAATGGACTGACAAAGATTGGCAGTCGATGGATGAAGCAGGATTTCGTAAATTGTTCAAAGAATCAGCTGTTAAAAGAACAAAATTTTCAGGATTATCCAGAAATATTAAAATGAATTCATAGGAGTTAATATGTCAAGAGTCGGAGTTGTTTTATCAGGTTGTGGAGTTAACGACGGATCAGAAATCCATGAAGCGGTTATTACCATGCTGGAGTTAGACAAAGCCGGTGCTGAAATGGTACTTATGGCGCCCAACATTGATCAAATGCATGTGGTGAACCATTATACGGGAACGGAAATGGATGAATATCGAAACGTCCTTATGGAATCGGCACGTATCGCCCGGGGAGAAATAAAGGATATGGCAGAAGTGTCTTCCAGTGACGTGGATGCGTTGATTTTTCCCGGCGGATTTGGAGTTGCAAAAAATTTAAGTGATTATGCCATGGCCGGAGCTGAATGTTCAGTTAATCCCGACGTCATGCGTCTTACAAAAGAAGTCCATGAAGATAAAAAGCCCATCGGTGTTATTTGCATTGCACCGGCAATGATGGCAAAAATTCTTGGTGACGAAACAGAAATGACCATTGGTTTTGATGAACAAACAGCGAAAGACATCAATACTATGGGTGCAAAACACGTAAGCTGTCCCGTGGAGGATATTGTTGTTGATTTGGAAAAGAAAGTCGTTTCAACTCCTGCCTATATGGAAGCGAAATGTATCAAAGAAACAGCTGAAGGTATCTCAAAGCTAGTAGTTGAAGTGTTGAGTATGGTTTAAGTGTGTTTTGGTGTTCAGGTGTTCGTATAAAACACATTTATACTAAAACACTATTATAATGATTAAAGTATGCCATATAGACGACCTACCTGAAAAATCAGCTAAAGTGATTATGGTTCATGATACACCCGTTGCTGTATTCAATGTGGGAGGTACGATTTTTGCTTGGGATAATCGCTGCCCTCACCGGGGAGCTTCCATGGGAGATGGACATATAACAAGCAAAACTGTGCAATGTAAATTTCATTTATGGGAATTTGATATAAAAAAAGAATGTGCTATGGAAAATGAAACGATCAAATTGAAATCATTTCCTGTAGAGATAAGGAAAGGGGAGATTTTTCTAGATATTTAATTCAGAAATTATGATTGAATCGAATAGTTGTTTCATAATACTCCCGATCATCTAATGGTTTGGCGATATTTACTGACCAATTAAGATCATTAAAATCGTTGCTGCCAATGCCAATCCCAACAGATGAAATACCATAGTCCATAAAATCTTGCTGGTTAAAATTAAATGATGAACCCGTCCAGGCATAACCACCATCTACAAAAAGCTTTAAGAAAAACCACTCATCCGTAAAATTTTCAGTGAAAATGAGTTCTCCATTCATTTGCATCATTTGGTCCCCTAGCTGGTATTTATAAGGGAAGGCACTCACGGACCCAAGACCGCCCAATCCAAATTTGCGAAAATCTTCCAGATTGCCACTGGATATTCCATTAATAATTTGAGTTCGTAAAACGATTCCCTTAGTTATTTCCCGATTCAGTTTTACTAAACTGATAATTCGATGAGATTCATTTGTTTTGTTCAGTTCACCATCAATGTTAATTGCTAAACCGGATGATAAAGGTGCATAGTTTTTGGTTTTAAAGTTCAAGGTAATATGCAGGTAATCAATTGTTTTCGAATTGATTAGGAAAGGGTTAAGACGTATTTTGCGTTTACGTTCAAATAAACTCCATATGTTATTTATAACCTCAATTGAATCAATATCAACATAGTTCATTTCAATTTTGAATTTTAATCGATCAAAATTTGTTACTGCACCAAATGACCATCCTTCTTCATCCCAGCGGTCATAAAAATCTTGCCGAGCTAAAAACGAAGCCCAGCTGTTTTCACTCATTGGTAAACGGTTTTTATCATCTGAACGACTTTTTTTGAAAATTGAAGCAAAGATTCCCACATTTTTGGAAAAGAAAGATTTATCAAATGCTAATTGTCCAATACTCTCACTTGAGCCAAAACGATACCCTAATTCAAAACTCAATGCGAAAGATGATTTTCCATTTCTATCCCAGTATGTTGTTATGGGTGTGAAAACAAGACCTTCATTGCGATTGTGGACAAATAGGTCCTTATTGGCATGAATCAAGTTGTTATATGATAAGTCGTCTCTATTAAGAGAATCATTTTCAAATTCTTGATCTTCTATTTCTTTGTATAAAATACCTTCTTTAAGATTTGTTTGATTGATTTTGCCCTTTACTATTGCTGACTTGTCTTGGGTTACAGTTCCACCAATTGCAATAATTTCTCCATTAATAAGTGCTGTAGGGCCCAAATAAACATCACCACCTATTATAGTAATTTTTCCATTGATTGTACCATCAACATTCAAATTGCCACCAATGATTATTATTTCATTATTGTTTACCGTGCTTGAATCCACATGGTAATCTGAAAAGTATGTTTTCTTGGATTTTGTAGAATCTTCTACTTCAATAACTGTTGTTACAGATATTTCTTGAGCAGAGATTGAGCCGTAAATACAAAGTATAGAGAAAATTTTAAAGACTAGACTCATTATTATAAACCAGTTTCTTTTACCGTCTTTTTGACAACCTCCAACGTATTGTTTAATTCAGTTTTTTCATGATCCGTTAATTCAAACTCAAGAATTTTTTCAACACCATCAGAACCAATCACAGTAGGAACACCGATAAAATAACCATCGATGCCGAATTCACCTTCACATAAGGATGCACAGGGAATAACACGTTTTTTATCTCGTAAATATGATTCTGCCATTTCAATTGCCGATTGTGCCGGGGCATAAAACGCAGATCCATTGCCAAATAGTTTAACAATCTCACCTCCGGCAAAACGTGTTCTCTTTTCAATCTCCGCCAATCGTTCAGCAGAAATCAAACTAGTAACCGGTACGCCTCCCACTGTTGCTAATCGTGTAATAGGTACCATTGTATCTCCATGTCCTCCAAGAACCATGCAGGTGACGTCCTGTGCGGATAATCCTGTTTCCATTGCAATAAATGCTCTGAATCGCCCGGAGTCCAGTGCACCAGCCATACCCACAACTTTATTTTTTGAAAATCCGGATACTTTATAAAATGCATACACCATTGCATCTAAAGGATTGGAAATAACGATCACAAATGAATTTGGCGCCTGTTCTTTGATATTAGAAGCAACATCTTTCATGATACCCAGGTTTATTCCCAGCAGGTCTTCGCGATCCATGCCGGGTTTCCTGGGAATTCCGGCGGTAATAATAAACACATCTGAATCTTTAACGTCATTCCAATCGGAAGTGCCGGTGATATCCGCATCATAACCATCATGTGGCCGCAGCTGCATGAGGTCTAGAGCTTTTCCTTTAACCATCCCTTCAGCTTTGGGTATATCAAAAATAACAACATCACCCAATTCTTTTTGCGCTGCTAACAGAGCAAGGTTGCCGCCAATCTGGCCGCCACCTATTAATGAAATTTTTGGTCTGGACATGAATTGTTCCTTTTATGAGTTTTTGTATAGAGAAAAATTACGATAAATATATCTTAAGTAAAAAACCCTCATATGCGAGGGTTTTTTAAATAGTGTATTAGTTAATTTTTAGCTTACAGCATCAACACTAACTATTTTTCGGTTTCGACCTTTATTAGCAAATTTGACAATACCATCAGCAGTAGCAAACAAGGAATCATCTCCACTGCGTTTTACATTGATGCCTGGATGAATTTTTGTACCACGTTGTTTCAAAATGATACCACCGGCAAGGATCGTTTGCCCATCAGAAACTTTCACACCTAATCGTTTAGCGTTTGAATCGCGTCCATTTCTGGAGCTGCCTACACCTTTTTTATGTGCCATAATTAATCTTCCTTGGCAGTCTCTTCTGCCTGTTTCTTTTTAGCAGTTTTTTTAGCTGCTGATAATTTGATATTATCAATTTGTAGTAATGTATAATCTTGGCGATGTCCATTTTTCCGCTGATATCCCTTACGACGTTTTTTCTTATAAATAAGTATTTTACGATCGCGACCTTGTTCGAGGACACTGGTTTCAACAGATGCGCCTTTTAATGTGGGTGTACCAATAAGATGCTTTTCGCCATCAGTGGCAAAAAGTACTTTGTCATAAGTCAGTTTATCACCTATTTCTGATTGTTGGTGGGCGACCTTTACACGATCCCCGACACTGACGGTAAATTGTTTTCCGGATATTTCTACTGTAGCATTCATTATTCTCTCTCCAAAAGCCGGCAAATTTAGGTGGAATTATTATTATTATCAAGACCTACATGGTCAGTAATATCCTGGTTATCCTTTACACGTACAAAACGAAATTCATCACGATTAACATCTATTTCACCCACGATGGATATATGAACAAAATTTTGCCACATGAGCCCACGTAACACCTTCTTTTTACTTTTTGTAATAAACTCTGCATTTTCAGGGTGTAAAAGTAATTTTATACGTAAATCTCTATGTTTGCTTTTGTAGCGTCGGAGCCAGTGATCAATGCGGGTAATTAATGTTTCTTTAGAAATTATATGTCCGGATCCATGACATGTTGGACAATTTTCGCTCATTGAATCAATTAAACTTAACCTGATTCTCTGACGGGTCATTTCTAACAATCCAAATTCACTAATGGGAGAAACAGCTACCTTGGCACGATCTTTTTTCAATTCTTTTCTTAATTCGTAATAAACTTTTCGACGATTGGCATCTGTGCGCATATCAATAAAATCGATAACAATCAGCCCAGAAAGATCACGAAGGCGAAGTTGACGTGCAACTTCTCTTGCTGCTTCAAGGTTTATTTTTAAGGAATTTTCTTCATGTTGCTTTTTTCCAATAAAACGTCCGCTGTTAACATCTACAACCACCATCGCTTCCGTTTTTTCAATAATAAGGTAAGCACCACTTTTCAGCCAGGCTTTAGGGCGCATTAGTTTTGCCAATTCATCTTCAATACCCATACCTTCAAATAAGGGAGTTTTTAAACGGTAAAGATCAAGTCGATTTGCCATATTAGAAGAAACGTCTTCTAAATAACGGGATGTTTTTCGAAATAATTTTTTGGAATCGATAACAATTTTTTCCACATCGGATGTTAGTAAATCACGAATAACAGAAGAGGCGGTTTCAAGATCTTCATAAACGATTGTTGGTGCTTGTGTTTTTTCTGCTTTTCCTTGTAAACGATCCCAAGATGTTTTCAGCTGTTCATAGTCATTTTTAAGGAATTCCTCACTTTTACCTTCTGCTACCGTACGTACAATTACACCAAATCCTTTGTGTTTTATTGAACTGATGATTTTTTTCAAACGACGACGCTCATATTTATCCCATACCTTTTTGGAAATACCAATATAATTTGTGTCTGGGACTAACACCAACAAACGGCCGGGGATGGCCACTTCAGTTGTTACACGTGGTCCTTTTCCTGCAAAAGGTTCTTTAATCACTTGTACATAAATATCCTGGCCTGTTGTTAAATCAACTGAAATGTTATCATGATTTTTACGATTATTACGTGATGAATTATTTCTGTCTTCATCATCAACATCCATTAGATAATCACTATTTTCAATCTCAGAGAAAGGTAAAAATGCGTTCACATCATAACCAATATCCACAAAAGCTGCCTGCATTCCCGGTAAAACATTTTCTACTTTACCTTTATAAATATTGCCGACCATCCGCTGCTTTTCCTGCTTTTCTACATATACTTCAACTAATTGAGTATCTTCGAGAATAGCAATGCGAGTTTCACCCATGCTCTCATTTATATAAATTTCTTTTTTCATAACCTGTACCTATAAATTACCGTCGTTATCGTCTATTAATATGTAAACAGCAAATATCACTCCGCGTACGGAGGATTTCTAGCTGTTATGTAGGGTTAGAAGGGTTGAAGGAGGGAAAAATGTGTAAAATTCTTGTTTTTGTTTCAAAAAAATCCTTGTAAAAAAACTATTAGTTAGCCTTCGTTTCTTCCTAACCAACTGGTGCAAAATTACCTGTTTTAGGGAGTCTGAGCAAGATAATTGTCTGCTATGTGATTTGTTGAAAAATGTTAGATTTATTGTGTAAAATTGCCCTGTCGTGATTTGACCCTATTGCCGCGACATAAAAGAATGGTGCTAAAAAGGATTTATCCCCGGTTTAGCATCGGGGTTTTTTATTATGAAAAAAGTGAAAAAAATATTCAATAATCGCATTATGATTTTAGATGGTGCCATGGGGACTATGGTGCAGTCTTATCAATTATCAGAAGCAGATTTCCGAGGAGATCGATTCAAAGACCATTCCTGTGATGTAAATGGGAATAACGATTTATTGTGTTTGAGTCGACCCGATGTAGTAGGTGAAATCCATAAAGCCTATTTTGATTCCGGGGCAGACATTGTAGAAACCAATACGTTCAACGCCAACGCCATTTCTCAAGCAGATTATTCCATGGAAGACTTAGCGTATGAGATTAATCTCGAAGCATCCAAAATTGCCAAATCCGTAGCAAAAGAATATACAGATAAGCCCAGATTTGTGGCTGGTGCATTGGGGCCCACGAATCGAACTGCTTCAATGAGCCCAGACGTGAATGATCCGGGATTTCGAAATATTACGTTTGACAAACTGAAAAATGCATATTTTGATCAAGCAAAAGGTCTTTTAGATGGCGGTGTCGATTTATTTTTAGTTGAAACTGTGTTTGATACTCTGAATTGTAAAGCGGCACTTTTTGCAGTCAGGACACTATTGGAAGAGTACGGCGTTGATATTCCAATTTTAGTTTCAGGTACAATTACGGATGCAAGCGGTCGTACCCTATCCGGGCAAACGGTTGAGGCTTTTTGGCATTCCATTCGCCATGCAAATTTATCAGCTGTAGGGCTTAACTGTGCTTTAGGTGCTGAACAAATTCGCCCTTGGTTGGATGAACTTTCTACGATTGCGGATATTCCGGTTTTTGTCTATCCCAATGCTGGGTTACCCAATGAATTTGGTGAATACGATGAATCCCCGGAATCCATGGCAGTTATCATTAAAGAATTTGCTGAAAGTGGATTGGTGAATTTGGTCGGTGGATGCTGCGGGACAACGCCGGCACACATTAAAGCGATTACGGAGGCGATTGAAGGTATCAAGTCCAGAGAAATTCCTAAAATTGATACGCTTACAAAATTAAGCGGACTTGAACCGGTTACCATTCGCCCGGAGAGTAATTTTGTGAATATTGGCGAAAGAACCAATGTCACCGGTTCGGCCAAATTCCGAAGACTGATTTCCGAAGACAATTATGAAGAAGCTTTATCTGTTGCTCGGCAGCAAATTGAAAATGGTGCTCAAATTATTGATGTGAATATGGATGAAGGATTGCTTGAGTCTGAACAAGCCATGGAAACATTTTTACGATTAATTGCTTCAGAACCGGATATTGCCAAAGTACCCGTCATGGTGGATTCATCCAAATGGTCTGTGCTGGAAGTCGGTCTGAAAAACTTACAGGGTAAGGGCATTGTGAATTCAATTTCCATGAAAGAAGGAGAAGCTGAATTTATTCGCCAAGCAAAACTTATAAAAAAATATGGCGCTGCTGTAATCGTTATGGCGTTTGATGAAGAGGGGCAAGCCGATAGTTATAATCGAAAAGTAGAAATTTGTACGGAAGCATATAAAATATTGACGGAAAAAGTTGGTTTTGCTGCCGAAGATATCATTTTTGATCCAAATATTTTTGCTGTGGCTACTGGTATTGAAGAACATAATGAATATGCCAAAGATTTTATTAATGCAGCTAAAACCATTAAAGAAACATTATCCGGAGTTCATATAAGTGGAGGTGTGTCCAATCTTTCTTTTTCCTTTCGGGGAAATAACGGCGTTCGGGAAGCCATGCATTCTTCATTTTTATACCACGCCATCCAAGCAGGTATGGATATGGGAATCGTGAATGCAGGGCAGCTCACTGTTTATGATGATATTGCACCGGATTTAAAAGAACGGGTAGAAGATGTATTATTTAATCGTCGGGAAGATGGGACCGAACGTCTTGTGGAAATTGCCGATGAATATCGCGGTGTTAAAAAGTCAGAGAAAAAAGATTTATCCTGGCGGAATAAATCTGTTGAAGAACGATTGAGTCATGCATTGGTAGATGGAATTACGGATTTTGTGGTGGAAGATACAGAAGAAGCTCGGCAGAAATATGACCGCCCGATACATGTGATCGAAGGTCCGCTCATGGATGGAATGAATTTGGTGGGAGACTTGTTTGGTGCCGGGAAAATGTTTTTGCCTCAAGTCGTGAAATCTGCGCGTGTAATGAAAAAGGCAGTGGCACACCTTTTACCATTTATTGAAAAAGAAAAAGATGAATTAGGTCTCACGGGCAAATCTAATGGCAAAATTGTTATGGCAACCGTTAAAGGCGATGTCCATGATATTGGCAAAAATATTGTGGGTGTTGTGTTGGGATGCAATGGCTATGATATTATTGATCTCGGCGTCATGGTACCGTCGGATAAAATTCTTTCAACAGCCAAAGAAAAAGGTGCAGATATTATAGGATTATCCGGATTAATTACGCCCAGTTTGGATGAAATGGTTCATGTGGCCAGCGAAATGGAACGTCTCAACTTGGATATTCCCCTTATAATTGGCGGTGCCACAACCAGCCGAAAACATACAGCTGTGAAGATTGAAGAAAATTATTCCGGACCTACTATTCATGTGATTGATGCATCTCGTGCGGTAGGTGTTGTGAGCAAACTATTGAATGAGGACGAAAAGGATTCATTTGTCGCAGAAATTCGCAACGATTTTGCCAAGATTCGGGAAGCCCGTGCAAAAGGGTCAAAGCTGAAACGGCTCAATATTGAAACAGCAAGATCAAGAAAACTTCAAATTGACTGGGATCAATATCAAGTGCCAACCCCGAATCTTCAAGGTGTAAAAGTTTTTGATGATTATCCATTGGAGGAGTTGGTGGACTATATTGACTGGTCACCTTTTTTCCATGCATGGGAATTAAAAGGCGTTTACCCAAATATATTAACCGATATTAAATATGGGGATGAAGCGCAGAAACTTTATGATGATGGTCAAGCTTTGTTAAAAAGAATTGTGACTGAAAAATTATTAACGGCAAAAGGTGTGATTGGAATTCACTCTGCCTATGCAGAAAATGAATCTGTAGTCGTTGATGGTTTCAATTTCGAATTTCCTCGACAAACCGTTGATAAAGGTGCGAACAAAAATAATTATTGCTTATCAGATTTTATTGCTCCAAAAGATGATTTTATTGGCACATTTGCTGTAACCACCGGACATGGGATAGAAGCTTTGGTAAAGGAATTTGAAGATCAACAAGATGATTACAATGCCATCATGGCCAAAGTACTGGCGGATCGACTGGCGGAAGCTTTTGCAGAACGGCTTCACCAAAGGATGCGAAAAGAATTCTGGGGATATGCCACTGATGAATCAATGAATAATGATTCACTAATAAAGGAAAAATATCAAGGTATTCGCCCAGCTCCGGGATACCCTGCTTGTCCGGATCACGCCGAAAAAGATAAGATCTGGAAACTATTGAATGTGGAAGAAAATACAGGAATTTCTTTAACGGAAAGTCGTGCCATGTATCCTGCTGCATCTGTCAGTGGATGGTACTTTTCTCATCCCGATTCCAGATATTTTTCAGTGAGTGAAATTGACGTATAAAGAAGATACTTCTCAATTTTGGGAAGACATTTATTTAGAAGAAGATGCGGGATGGGATTTGGATGGCCCTACGCCTGTATTTGATAAAATTGCTGATGATTTAACACCAGGGAAATTGTGTATCATAGGCTGTGGGCGTGGGTATGACGCCATCATGTTTGCTCAAAAAGGTTTTGATGTAACTGCAATTGATTTTGCGCCTTCGGCGATTAATGCGGTAAAAAGTTTAGCTCTTGAATCAAAGGTTAGTGTACATACCTTCGAATGTGATATTTTTGAATTATCTAAAGAATGGGAAAACACCTTTGATTATGTAATTGAACAAACATGTTTCTGTGCAATAAATCCTTCTCGGCGAATGGATTATGAAGCGGTTGTGAAAAGAATGTTAATCGCCGGGGGAAAGTTAATTGGTTTGTGGTTTCCTTTGGATAAATCTCTGAAAGAAGAGGGCCCTCCATGGGGAACAACTATTGATGAAGTAAAATCTATTTTCAATCATGACTGGAAAATAGAAAAAGAAGAATTCCCTGAATTATCCATAGAACCACGGAAAGGGAGAGAGAAACTGATTATATTTAAAAAGAATTAGTCTTATAACACATTTTCCCACTTTATTTTTTATACTAACTTCGACGCCATGAATTCAGATTTAAATATAGCAATTAGTGCTGCCAAAGAAGCCGGCACTCTGATAATGAATTACTATAAAGCCGATTATGAAATTCAAGATAAAGGGTATCATAATCCAGTTACGACTGCTGACCATGCTGCAGATTCACAATTGAAAGGAATACTGATGGAAGCTCATCCAGATTATGGATGGCTATCAGAAGAAACAGTAGATTCTCCAGATCGTCTATCAAAAAAGCGTGTTTGGGTGGTTGATCCATTGGACGGAACAAAAGAATTTATCGAAGGTGTTCCCCATTTTGTGGTAAGTGTCGCACTGGTTGAAAATGGCGAGCCGATTGTTGGTGTTCTTTATAATCCAGTGACAAAAGAAATGTTTACAGCCGCAAAAAGTGAAGGAGCATTTTTAAATGATGCCCCCATTTTGTGTGCCACCAAGGAAAATGTTAGTGAAATGGTCATTTTAAACAGCCGTTCAGAAACGCGCCGTGGACTCTGGGAGCCTTATGATGGTATATTTGGGAAACTGAAAGCTATCGGTTCTGTGGCATATAAATTGGGATTAACGGCAGCAGGGAAAGCAGACATTTTTGCTTCACTTCGTCCTAAAAACGAATGGGACATTTGTGCAGGAAATTGTATTATTAATGAGGCTGGCGGAAAACTTATCGATCTAAATGGTGAGCAAAGACTATATAATCAGAAAAACACCTTAATTTCTCCCGGTTTAGTAGCCGGCGAAATAAATGCTGTAGATAAGACTTTTAAAATTTTAACAGGAAATAATTAAAAATGACAAAAATACCAGAAGATGCCATCAAATGTTTAGATAAAGGATTTGTCCGACTTGTGGATTCTATGGGTGGAGACGACGCCATTGTTCAATCCGCACGAGTGAGTTATGGACAGGGAACCAGCAAAGTTTCCCAAGACCGAGGCTTGATCCGCTATCTTATGCGCCACCGCCACACGACACCTTTTGAAATGGTGGAATTCAAGTTCCATTGCAAAATGCCAATTTTTGTTGCCCGGCAATGGGTGCGTCACCGTACGGCTAATATTAATGAATATTCTTTACGCTATTCTGAAGCACGCGATGAATTCTATTATCCGGATTCGGAACATATCCAGTTTCAGAGCGCCTTGAATAAACAAGGCCGTTCGGGAGAAGTTCCTGAAGAGTTGAAACAAAAAGTATTGGAATATTTTAAGGAAAATTCCGAACGTAGTTTTGCCATGTATTCTGAATTAAATGAAGCTGGGGTTGCCCGTGAACTGGTTCGTTCTCTTCTACCGGTGAATCTGTATACAGAATGGTATTGGAAAAATGACCTGCACAATCTGCTTCATTTCATTGGCTTACGTTCCGATAGTCATGCTCAATATGAAATAAGGGTTTTTTCTGATGCCATGGCTGAATCTGTAAAGAAAGTAGCACCATTTGCATGGGAAGCATATCAGGATTATGTTGTTCATGGCATGCGGTTTTCCCGGATTGAACAAGATATTTTGGAAAAACAACTTCCGCCTCGGGTAGTAGATGATATTTTAGAAGATATTGCTTACCAGGTTACAGCAACTCTACATAAAGGTAAGCCCAGAAAAGATACAGATCTTTACCCCCTTTACCAAAAACAAGGCGGTTCTGATTCCGAAGATGATTTCAAGTTAAAGTGGGATTCAGGAGAAATTGAAACAAGCAATGTACGGGAACTGCGGGAATTCAAAGAAAAACTGCTCTCCTTAAAATAATCAAATATTCATGTATTCGTGTGTTCAAGTAATAGAATTCTGCAAAATAACACTTAAACACATGAGTACTAATTAAGACATGAACACTTCGAATAATGAAGGCCATCGCCAGAGGCTCCGTGAAAAATTTCTTAAAAGTGGCTTAGAAGGATTTCATGATTATGAAATAATAGAACTTTTGCTCACTTTAGGAACCCCAAGAACAGATTGTAAGCAACCTGCCAAAAATGCATTAAAAAAATTTGGATCACTGAAAGCTGTTTTGGAAGCACAGATAGAGGATTTGAAAGAAATTAAAGGGATTGGTGATAAAAACGTTTTTGGACTCAAAATTACCCAAGCAGTTTCCAGGAGGTATTTGGCTGATAAAGTTATTGATAAAGATTTCATCCATTCTGCTGAAGAAGTAATGGAATATTTAAAACATAATATGAGAGACAAAAATAAGGAAGTTTTTCTAGTGATATATTTAAATGGCCGTAATCAAATATTGAAGATGGAAGAACTATTCGAAGGAACGCTTACAACTTCAGCTGTATACCCCCGGGAAGTAATTAAACGGGCATTGGCTAATAATGCAGCCGCACTGGTATTTGTACATAACCATCCCAGCGGAAATTCCAACCCCAGCCAAGATGATATTGCACTGACTAAACAGCTAAAGCAAGCAACTGAAGCAATCGATATTTACATTCACGATCACCTTATCATTGCAAATAATGATGTGTATTCATTTGCAGACCATGGGTTGATTTAATAACCACGAATCCACAGAGATCACAAAGTAAAGAATAATAACTATCCAAAGGATTTAAGTAAGAGCCCCGTAGCAGCGGGGTTTTTTGTTTGCGGGATGATGGGTAACGAATGCTTGAATGTTTTACTGCGGCCAATTGGAAATTATGCTTTTTGCCAGTTTCCCTGAATCTGTGAGATCATCATCTGACCAGCCGCCGGTTGTACTGGCACCGGGAACTAATATGGACCACTCTTCCTGTTTGTCATTCACGGCCCAGTTGCAGTGGCTAATTTTATTGTCATAGCACCAGGCCATCCACTCACTGGCCTCTGGATCAACCAGGCTGTAACCGATCAATCCCCATTCGGTAACAAAAAGAGCAATACCATCTTCCATTGCGGCGCTGGCTCTGTCCCGCAGCCACTGGTGGTGGTAAATCGTATAGAAATGGAGTGTATAGGCAATATGAGAAAATTCTGTGATAGGATCAGCCGCAGCGAGATCCACACGCTGGGACCATTCCGGCGTGCCGACTACAATTAGGTTGTCAGGGTCAATGGCTCGTATTGCAGAGATAACAGATAGGGCATAGGGTTTTAGGATATTGCTCCAAGAGATATCCAGAGGTTCATTATATATTTCGTAGATCACATTATCATACTCACCATAGAGCGTTGCCATTTCCTGGAAAAAGTTTACAGCTTCGCCCGTGTTATCTTCTGCATGATGGGAATGCCAATCAATTATAACGTAGAGTCCAACATCGATAGCAGCGTCTACAATTGTTTGCACACGTTCCTTGTTTGCGGTCTTATTATCCAAGTACCCGCCTGAATCTTCCACGCCCATAGCGGCACGCACGATGGTTGTATTCCAGTCCTCTTGCAGCCAGGAGACCACCTCGGGCGTATAATAGCGTTCTCCGCCCCAATTGTCATTACTCCAGAAAAAACTGTTTCCGGCTAGCGAAACAGCATCACCATTTTTGTTGACAATTCTATTGCCCTCTACCTGCAAAAGACCGTGTATATCTACTACTGTGGAATCGGAAACAATTCCATTGGTCTCTTGGTCGTTATTTTCATCATTACAGGAAAAGATAATTGAACCAAGAATAATGAATGTGAATAATTTTAAACTGTCCATGGTCATTAGCGGATCAAAGTCATCTTACCTATAAGAATTTGTTCATCAATTGTGATCTTATAAAAATATATCCCTGAACTGGTATCTAAACCATTCTGATCTTTACCATCCCACATTATAAATGTCGCATCTGGATTGATCTCAATATTCTGTACTAAATGTCCACTAATGTCATAAATATTTAATACTGTTGGGCTGTCAATAGTGTTTAAATAATAAAACGTGGTCTGACCATTAAAAGGATTTGGATAGTTCCAAATGGAATAATTTTCAGGCAAGGGATTGGGATTAGTGCCTTCAATTTTGATAGACTTTAAATTTAGATTTCCATTAATAATTTGCAGTCTAATGACATTCTCTCCACCTTCTAAATATACAGAGGCTGTATCCGTCCAATCCCAGTTTGGGTATCCGCCGGTATTTGGGATTGAAAAATTAACCGCACCCGCCTGTTCTTGAACGATTACAACAATCTGTCTATTATCATAAGGTGACGATACCTTAAATGAAAATTGATAGTGATCAGTGAACTCAGCATAGATAGTATATTTAAGCCATTCCCCATTTTCAATCCAGCCAATATTATAATCGGAACCGCTTTCGTCAGAAGAATATTCAATATCCACACCATCATTCCTGTACACCCAACCATTGTTCCACGCTTCAGAATTTGAACCGAATTTATCCGCATCTTCATAGACATTATCATTATAGGCTACCCCATTGGCACCAATGTCATAATCCACGGCCTCAATCACTCCCGGAACAGTGTGCTCTGTGAATGGTTTAGACACACTATTGAAGTCTGGATCAGATAGTCCGGCGATTAATCCTTTATTGGGTACGCACTCATCAAATTTGTATGCTTCAGCCAAGGCCATCAAACCTGTAACAGCTTGTGAAGCAGATGGAGTTGGTCCACTCCCACTCCAGTACTCAATGATAGAATTAAAGCTGTTCGGTACAATCACTTTTACAGCTGCTGTCACACTGCCATTATGTTTATAATTCCATAGTGTCCAGTTCACATCATTATTTTCAAATAATTGAACTTTCTTATGTGCCCAATGATTTGAATTTTCACCGAATTCACCAACCCATAATGGAATATTATACGTTTGACTCATAGATGTATATTGACTCAGCCAGGACGTTTGGTGACTGGGGCCTATGTAATGATGAAAACTATAAGCCATGTTATCATCAAAGGGGGGAGTTAAATTAGTAAAATCATTTCCATACCAATTCCCCTCTATAAAAATAATATGATTGGTATCCACATCTCGGATCGTATTCGTCATTTGAATATAAAACTGTCTTAACTGTGAAGATGTAAAGCCACCGGATAAAACAGGTTCATTTATTAGGTCGTACCCGGCGATCCATTCTTCATCAGCATAATAATCAGCTATATACCACCAAACTGCTGTTGCCCAGTCACGGTAAGATTGCTGAATCCATAAACCTGCTACATTTCCATCACTGTCAGAAAAATCATTCGTATTCTGTGCTCCAGGGGCACAATGCATGTCCAGAATGAGATACACACCATAATCAGCGCACCATTCCAGCAACTGATCTACGAGGTTGAACCCATCCTGTATATATTCACCGGGTGCTGGTGAAAAAAACTTGTAATGGAAAGGTACCCGCAATGCATTAAATCCATTTGCAGCAATAAAAGCAACATCTGCTTCCGTAATATAATTTTCATAGTATGCCTGATAGAATGCAGCCGTATTCTCTGCTCCGACAAGATCTATAATTTTACTTTCAATATTACTGGGAGAACCAAAAAATCCGTGGATATTCCACATATATCCCTCTTGGACAAGCCAACCACCCAATCCAAACCCGCGCAGTAAAACAGGATTCCCATCTCCATCAGCTATTGTTCTGCCATCGGTACGCAGAAAACCTGAACTATGTAAATAACCTGATAAGAATATCAGAGGGAGAATTAATCGCAGTCTGTACAGGAACTGAAACATACTGGTGATAATATTGTATCTCTTTCTGCAGTAATCAATTGTCGGTTGTTAGATTCATCCACACCACATTCATCTGTTAAAATCTCCCAGCCGGAATCCCATGAATCAGGAAAGTATCCGTTGCGGTATTTATAGGTATGGATAGATCCTTTTGGCAACGAAAGTGTCACCGACCAGATACCATCGCCATCTATATCTTCCATCGCTATACCGCCGGGTTGTCCAGCACCTAACGATCCTCCAGAGATTCTCAAACCAGTACCATTTACCAACTCATTCTTCATATTTACTTGAAAGGTTACATCTACATCCTGATGTTGATCAGTTGCTTCATATACCCGCACATAATCGAACAACATTCGCATAGGAAATGCGCTGTTATTCACACCTTGTACACCACCCCAATCACCGCCAATAGCAATATTCAAAATGATAAATACATCATTGTCAAAAGGCCATTTATTTTGATCATCCTGCCCATCATTATAAACAAAATGATAAGGTACATCATCAACTAAAAAATACAAATATGTTGGAGACCACTCCAAGGTGTAGACATGAAAAGAGTCTGATACTGTTGGAATGGTTATACTTCCACTTTTCTGTGTATCCAGGTTATGATTATAATCTGTCGTATGAATGGAAGCATGGATAACCCCTTGATCGTACCCCACATGTTCCATGATATCAATTTCTCCACAGGCGGGCCAACCAATTGTTGAGATAGAGCTTCCTAGCATCCAAATCGCCGGCCAGGAACCACGACCATCGGGTAGTTTGGCTTTGATCTCAAATCTGCCATAGGTCCATTCTGACTTCCCGGCAGTATTTAATCGTCCTGAAGTATAATCGGCTGTGTATTCATTGCCTGAATTATCTGTACCAGTAAATCCGGGTTGATACAATGCTTGTATTTCCAAATTTCCATTTTCAATAAAAATGTTATTTTCCTCTGCTGTATAAGCCTGTAATTCATTATTGACCTGACCAGGGCGCCATAGCATAATATTCCATTTTTCTTCATCCAATATATCATTGTCAAATTCATCTGCCCAAATCAATTGCCATTCATTAACCTGTGTTTGATTTGTATTATCATTATTATTTACAATCGTTTCATTGCAACCATTCACCATTACTGTGGAAATAAAAAGTAAATTAATTTTATTGATCACATTTTTCATTTCATTAGTAAAATTTTCTGAGTAATTATTTGGTCAGCAGAGGTACAGCGAACAAGATAAACACCGCTGGGAGCATTGCGGCCATTATCTGTCAATCCATTCCATTTTATCATAGTTTTACCGGCATTTGCCATTCCATTCTTCACGGTTTTAATATATTCACCATTGCTATTATATATATCCATTTTAAAGGGCTGTGAATGTTCCAGGGAGATAGGGATCACCACTTCGCCATTAAACGGATTGGGATAGGCATTATGCATTTGAAACGTTTGAGGCAATTCTATGTCACTAACCGATAGTGGGTCTCCGTTGTATCCAGTGGCACTTGGTACCGTTAAGCACAATATCATATATCCAGACATAAACACTACATTATTATGGATAAAATCAGCATTGTTTCCGTCCCATGTGTGAGTTGCTTTTTCCCAACGATTTGTATCCCAGCTGTCAAAATTATCTTCCCACAACAGAATAAAATCATTATTTGTACCGGCATTTCCAGTTCCATCAACCCAAAGGTAATATTTAACCCAGTCATAAAAAGCATACGTTGGCAGTGTACTTGCAGAAAACGAACCTGCCCATTCTACACTGGTTGACTGCCAAATATTCATCATGATCTTTTGTTCACGGTACATTGAATCTATATAAAAATTGTCCACCCACCTGATTAGTTGGTCATCAACAAAAAAAGCAATGTATTCTGATGTCCATTCAAATGCGTAGGTATGAAAATCCTCATTGGGATTAAAAATTAAGTCTGAAACCTCCGGTAAATCCCACTGATCATGAATAATTAAATTTGTGTGTATTTTATCATCATAGCGTCCCAGCCATTCTAAATCGATCTCATTCCAATAAACTGAACTGGTATGACCTTCAGACCAGTAATCATGAAATGTAAAAAAGGAACTGATAACTCCACTGCCAGGTGCTGACTTCATGCGGACTTCAAATCTTCCATATTGAAAACTCTCGATTGTTCGCAGTTCCCCACCGCGGTAGGGTTTGGCTAAAAGCATAGCGGAAATGAAACTGAAAAGTAAAAATCTTGATATCATTATCTAAAATTCCTTTCTATGACCATAATCTAATTTATTATCATTTGTAAATACCGGAAAAGGAGGTACAACCTTGGAAAACGGTACCCCATGCTGAATAACGGTCATATCAATACTGGTTAGTTCAATTGATTCAAATAAATCCGTGTCGATCTCTATCTGGTCAGAATATATTGTCTGGAGAGAATCCACAATCGGATTCAATCTTGTTGCAACATTTTCAGGATTATCATATAAAACACCCATTTCCTTAAACAAAATGTTCCGGTAATATCGAGCGATAGAGGAATCAAACCACAATTCTCTATTAAGTTTAACGGTAGAAGATTGCTCATATTTATTTTTATAGCAATACTGTGTGATTTCAATATTCCGAACCAAGTCTGCAATGGCGAACTTCAGCTGCTCCTGAAACTCACCGCGATTCATTTTCTTTTTCCTGAAAACAAGCGGGTGTTTTCTAATCTCTTGATGAAATTTCTGAATGGTCCATGAAACATTATCTACATGAAAAAGAATATCTGTTTCTGCAAATGATTCCAATGGTGCACTAGTTAAACTATCACGAATGAAATCCAATTCCGGATCGGCCCATAAAAATTTGCCGTATTGGGCTTGTTTGACTGAATCAGACTGCAGGTAAATATCCGTCACTTTTTCTGCGTAAGCTGGAAAAACATTTGGGTTCAACTCTAGTTGTTTTCCAGTCATAATGTTTTGTACCCATTCTTTGTACCTTTGTTCTGAATCATTTTCACGTAATCTTTTACGAACATCAGTCATTCTTAAAGATTTTTCTGATTTAGTAACAGCCGGCCTGTCAATCCAGCCATTTACCTGAAGCAATAGAAAGGTTTTATTTTCTGTGACTAATGGACCGACTATAGAACCTTTTGTAACATCAGAATTAAAAATAGCTTTATGTAAGCCCACAGATTCCTTATCAAACCAATTCAATTGTCTTTTTGGTGGAGTATATTGACCCCAGATCATCGTGTATGCTGAATCCAGATGCATTCCTTCCATAACTAGATTTTTAATGGTATTAGATGAGTTTAGATCGGGCAAATTAATAAATGTAATATCTACTGTCCTGCCTGCCAGTTTGTAAGCATTCAATACAGCCGTAGAATCCAGCTCGACCTGTTTATAATATTCATCATAGTAATGCAGTTGCCGCATGGCTTGTTCACTGCGTCCTAGAACGAAAGATTGAAAAAGGGAATTATCTAATAAATCCACTTTGGTTTTTTCGGCTTCCAGGGCAAATAGTTTTTCAGCTATCAGTGAATTCAGTATGATTTTTTTATTAATGTAGTTGGCCTGTCTACAGTACAAAGGCCGAATAGAATATTCAGCCCGGCGGATAAAATCTTGTTTAGTAATGATCCTGTCACCGACTTTTGCTAAAATATCTAAATCATTTTCAGGTACACGACTAGAACAGCTGAATAATCCGAAAATAATAATCAAATGCAGAAAGCGATACATACGTAACATAATTTATTTTTTTATTTAAAAGTGCCTTTATGCAATTTTTTTATCAGTTAAGAAGCGAGTGATCTATTAAAACTTCTATTTTAGTAATTTCTCCGGTTCGGTTAAAAATGGATCGTGAAATATCTGGTTTAAGTTCAGAACCGTTGATCGTTTTTCTCTCATCATTTTTTAAAGTGATTGTTATTTGATCTTTATCAGATAGTGTATAAATAATCGGGATCTGTATATAGGTAAAAGCCATACTGTTTTTTTC
>Ga0208641_1000456_pt1 | contig 25151 bp, 20 predicted proteins | sample ETN02SmetaG_2_FD_185789 | JGI IMG/M metagenome (GOLD analysis project Ga0208641, IMG submission 185789) | Marine microbial and viral communities from oxygen minimum zone, Eastern Pacific Ocean - ETNP2014F10-02SV253 (SPAdes) (version 2) | ecosystem: Environmental > Aquatic > Marine > Oceanic ... | reverse complement strand
TGTGCATAAAAAAACAACTGTTAAAGTTTATAATTTTATCTTCTTTCCTCTTAGGACAAGTTGACCTTTTAAACTCGCGTTTTAAATTCACTCCTGGCATTAGTTACGACCTTTCTATCCAATCGCCGAAAGATTATCTCGGTTATGAATTGGGGACTGAATACACCCTTTATTCAGATGTATTAAGTTATCTAAGAACCTTGGGTAAAGAATCGGATCGCGTTTCTATTCATCCTTATGGCAAAACCCATGAAGGGCGTGATTTGGAATACCTTGTGATCACGGGTGGAAAAAATCGAAATCGATTGGATGATATTCAAAAGAATAATCAGCGCCTGGCCGATCCTCGGAGTATTAATCCTGCTGTGGCAAAGAAGATTATTCGGGAAAACCCGGGCATCTACTGGCTCAGTTATAATGTCCATGGCAATGAGGCATCCAGTACTGAGGCGGTCATGCAGGTGGCCTATCGCTTAGCGGCAGGTAAAGATAGAGAAACCCAGACTATTCTGGATAATTCTGTTGTAATTCTTGTCCCCTGTATCAATCCGGATGGCCGTGATCGCTATGTATATTGGTATAAATCTGCACAGAGCCATGTGACCAATGCAGATCAATTTGATTATGAACATGACGAACCCTGGCCTGGGGGGAGGACCAATCATTATTGGTTCGATCTGAATCGCGATTGGGTCTGGATGGTCCACCCCGAATCAAAAGGGCGAATTGCGGCCTATCAGGAATGGCTTCCGCAAATCCATGTGGATTATCATGAAATGGGATTCAATAGAAATTATTTTACCATGCCCGGCACAACGCCGCGCAATCTCATGTTACCGGAACCTTACGAAGCTCTATCCGATACCTTTGGACTGGCAAATATTGCTGCCTTTGATAAACATAAAGTCATGTATTACACCCGTGAAGGGTTTGATTTTTTCTATCCCAGCTATGGATCCTCTTATCCCAGCGTAATGGGCTCCATCGGCATGCTGGTGGAACAAGGTGGTCATTCCCGCGGGGGGCGAGCGGTTGAAACAGATGATGGGTATATTCTTACCCTTCGGCAGCGAGTCTTTGACCATTATGAAACCTCCTTCGCCACTCTATCGGCAGCGGTTCGAAACCGTCAAACTTTGAATCAATATTTTCATGACTCCTTTCAGCAAAAAACTAATACAGAGAAATCCGCTGCATATATCTTACCTGATGATCCCAGAAACCATCTCTATGATGTGGTGAATATGCTTAAAGCACATGGTGTAGAAGTTCACAGAGCCGGTACAAATTTTACAGTCAATAAGGCTCACACTTATGAAACAGGAAAAGCGGGACGACAGGTATTTAAGAAAGGTGATTTTATCATATATACCGATCAACCCCGGCACCTCTTTATTAATACAGTGCTCCAAAGAGAAATGGCCATCGAAGATTCCATCATGTATGATATGGCTACTTGGGCCGCACCTTTAGCATATAATCTAGATGCTTATTGGTCAGAGACCAAACCAAGGGTGAAAGCCGATTTGGTTAAAGAAAGCTTGGCATATTCAAGTGGGGTTACCCAAGTCCGTGATGCATATGCTTATGTAATTGATTGGGATCAGCGTCATGCCCCAAAAGCATTGGCTCGCCTTTGGGCCAAAGGATATAAAGTGCGTTCGGCTCGCAAAGAATTCAACAATGGGTTGCGCACTTACTCCCGGGGCACATTGGTAATTCTCATGGGGCGCAATACAGATAAAACAGATTCAGTTCGGGATGATATGGATCAATTGGCAAGACAAACTGGTGTATTTATCGAGGCGTTTACAACAGGTAGAATGCAAGATGGAATCGACTTTGGTTCAGGCAATATGGTACCACTAAGAAACCCAAAAGTTGGACTCATGGTAGATGCGCCCTTTAATTCTTATACAGCAGGACAACTCTGGTATTTACTGGATAAGGAAACAGAGCTGAGCATTTCAAGACTTAGAATGTCCAGGTTGAAAGGGCTTGATCTGAATAATTATGATGTACTTTTATTTCCTGGTGTGCGAGGTAGTATGGATTCATTATTAGTAAAAAAATTGAAACAGTGGGTTTCTACTGGAGGTACTTTAGTAGCTACTGAGGGAAGTGCCGGATTCTTTACAACAAAATCTGGATTCATTACCGAAAAAACGGTTAAGGAACCTAAAGCAAAGGCGGAAGGCATACCACCTAGCGCATATACCCGATATGAAGACCGTTCGGACTCACTGGGACTTAAGCGTATTCCGGGGACTGCTTTTTATGGTATTATAGATAATTCTAATCCATTGGCTTTTGGCCTTCCAGACCGCCTTTATACTTTAAAACAGAGTGTATCAGCCCTTGTGCCGGACCCTTCCCTACAAACAGTTGGATATTATCATAAAGACCCTATGAAATTGAAAGTGTCTGGTTATGCATCCATTGAAAATCGAAAACTTTTAGCTGGAAAAACTTTTGCCGCTGTTCAACCTATGGGCCGTGGAAAGATTGTTTATCTGGTTGACAATACGCAATACCGTATGTTCTGGGTGGGTCCATCCAGGATGGTACAAAATGCGGTAATGCTCGTACCCAACATGTAAAGGAATAATCATGGCTCAACTAAAACGGTTATTATTAATCACGATTGCTATTATGATCGGGGGTTGCAGCAATGATGCGGCTCTAAAAAAACAGGCCTACGAACTGGCCCATAAATTCATCATAACCGATGGCCATATTGATGTGCCATGGCGGCTGAATGATGGTTATGAAGATTTGTCAATCCGCACCAAAACCGGTGATTTTGATTATATCCGAGCGAAAGAGGGCGGCTTGGATGCGCCTTTCATGTCTATTTATGTACCTTCATCCTATCAAGAAACCGGCGGTGCCAAAGAAAAGGCCGACTCTCTCATTGATCTCGTCAGTCGGATCGCCGACGACCACCCGGATAAATTTGAGGTGGCCACCAGTGTGGCCGATGTAAATCGCATTTTTGGTGATGGTAAAATTGCACTCCCCATGGGAATGGAAAATGGCGCTCCAATTTTGGATGATCTGAGCAATGTACAGTATTTTTATGATAGAGGAATTCGATATATCACCCTCACCCATGGTAAAGACAATCTGATTTGTGATTCATCCTACGATACCACAAATACGTGGGGTGGGTTAAGCCCTTTTGGTCGTGAAGTGGTGAAAGAAATGAACCGCGTGGGTATTATGGTTGACATCTCCCACGTGACCGACGAAGTGATTAACCAAGTCTTGGATATGACCGATGTGCCGGTAATTGCATCCCACTCTTCTTGCCGACACTTTACTCCAGGGTTTGAGCGCAATATGGGTGATGCAGAAATAGTGCGATTAAAAGAAAACGGTGGTGTCATTCAAATCAATTTTGGCTCCTCTTTTGTAACGCAGGAATCTCAAGAAAAAGAAAACAAAAACCGCGAAAGAATTATGGCTTATGCGAAAGAAAATAGCCTTAAGCGCGGTGATGAAAAATTAAAATCATACTGGGAAAAGGTATCAAAAGAAAACCCCATTTACGCTGATATTACCGATGTGATAAACCATTTCGACCGTGTTGTGGCGTTGGTGGGTATAGACCATGTAGGCATCGGTTCTGATTATGATGGTGTGGGTGATTCCCTTCCTTACGGTTTAAAAGATGTGGCTTCTTACCCCAACCTTATTTTTCATTTATTAAAGCGCGGTTATTCAGAAGAAGATATTGAAAAGATTTGTTATAAAAACGTTTGGCGTGTTTGGTCGGCGGTGGAAGAGACCGCAAGTAAAAATTAATCTATAAATAATAATAATGGATATGCCTTCCAAGGGGTTAATCTCACGCTTTTGGTCCCCAATGGAAAATCTGTTTATTTGGATGAATCATTAAAATATATGCTGTATGATGTGGACAATGTTACCAACACCCATGACCGTCGCATGGTAGAGCATATTTGGAAAATGACGAATGAGGGGTTGGTTTGTTCCGATTGCAATTGAATCGATGGACAAATATTGCAATCTCTTTTTAGGCTTTATACAATTCCTTCACCCAGCCGGCCGCTTCATTAGATAGGGCCTCGCCCAGTTGGGCTGCTGCTTCAACCTGTTCCACATTCCGCTGACCCAACAACACGCACCCTTTGGGCGCATCGGTTAAAAGGGCATCGACCAGCCCATGCAACACCGGCTGAAGGTGATCCGAAAATCGTTCCTCCAGTTTTACTTTATTGGCTTGTATTTTATCGATCAAACTCTGTTTGGCGAAGTCTTTAATGGTTGTACGAAAGTCTCCAGATTCAAACGTGGTCGGCTTGGTATATTTTCCCGTAAGTAACCCATGCTTTATTGGAGAGAAAAAACAAATACCCAAGTTGTTTTCTTCAACATAATTCTTTAACCCCGTAGACTCGTAGGTATCGTCCATTACATTTCGATAGGGTTGGATCACATCCGGATCAACGCGCTCAATAAAATTTATAACCTTATCTGAAGACCAATCGGACAGTCCTATAAATCGCGCTTTTCCTTCTGCTTGGAATCGGCGTATTGTTTCTACTGCATCATCAAAATACTGATCCTGTTTCCCAAAGTTGCAATGATGAAGATACATAAGATCAACACAATCCGTTTTTAAATTTTTTAGAGATCGTTCCATATTAACCCGCATATATTCCGGGTGATACCAATGGTTGTGGGGACCCATATCCCAACCCGCTTTTGTAGCAATAAAAATATCATTTCTGGGAATTTCATCCCACATAGTGCCAATAATTTGTTCGGATTTTCCATCGCCATAAACGTCTGCAGTATCCCAATGATTGATACCAACATCATAGGCTTTTTGTAGTGCGGCGCGACTATCAATATCATCTTGCCCGGCCCAACCGACGGGCTGGCTTTTTCCGGCTGTGGTCACCCCGCCATAAGACCATGTGCCCAGGCTAATTCGTGAAACTTTTTCATTGGTTCTACCTAAAATAGTATATTCCATTTTTATCCTTTTATTGAATTGGGAAAGTTACGGAAACTCCATCCTTATTATGTCAGCACGATTTCAAATTATCGATATTGGTCATCGAGGTTATTCTCTTGACCGGGCCCTTTCTGAATTAGAAACGGCGGTGAGTACTTGTGTTTTTGGTGGTGGTGTTAGAGCCATCAAAATAATTCATGGCCACGGAACCGGCGCTTTAAAGCATGGTGTGCGAGAATGGTGTACGGATCAGGCCGGGCGGTTTCAAGCTGTGATATATGGAGAAGATTATGACCTATTTGATCCTGATTCGGCAGGTATGCGAGCCGATTGCGGATCTCCTCAAGATCATGACCTTGGTAAAAAGAATGGTGCGATCACTTTGGTTTGGCTCTGGTAAATTGACCTGAATGTTCGTTTCTCGTAAATTGTATATTAATTTAAATATTAAATAGGAAGACTCTCTATGAACAAACCGTTTATATTTACATTTTTAACGCTCCTCGTTTTTCTATATGAGGGGTGTTCTTCTTTATCGCCCTCAATAAATAACCCATCATATTTGATTGCAAATAGCGATTCCTTGTTACTTGCTAATCCAGAAGATGACGAACTTAGAAATGCCATTGTTGATGCTCGGCTAAGTGTTGCAAAGTCGAAAAACAATTTAAATGAATTTAAAAAGGTGCTGCAGATCGATCCAAAAAACAGAACGGCTCAATACCATATATATATGGCCGAGGGAATTACCAATCATAAAAAAGGGCATAAAAATGGCCAATGGGATGCCATTCAATCTTTTGCTAAAGCAGCAACGGCCATAGATACTGTTGGCAACCCATATTATTGGATGGGACTTGCATACGAAAAAAAGGATGAAATGGATTTTGAGCTCCCTCTTGAATCTTACGACAAGGCGCTTTCTCTCTTTCTTACAAATGAAGTGCGCACAAAGGTGGATTCAACCCGAGAACAACTGCTAAAGCGCAAAAAAACCTACGAGGACTTTTGGAAATAACGTTTTAAGTTTATGCTTCCTCCTCAAATATTATTCTGATATTTTTGACTTGATTCAAGAACAGAACGTAGCTAAACTTTCGTACCTATAGACTTAAATCTTTAGGTGCCACACAATCCGAGGTAAAGATAAATGGCAAATAAATTATTTTTAAAACAATTACTAATTGGGGTGATGTTCACCCTTCTTGTAACCACATTGTTCGCTCAGAAGCCGCAAAACATTTCCGGAACGCTGGTTGACCCAGAAGGAAACGGTGTTGTAAAAACAACTGTACTGCTTTTGGGAGAAGATGGAACAGAGGTCCAGCGCACAGAAACGTCTAAAAAACGGCTAGGGCGCGGTGGTGGAAAGTTTGAATTTTCGAAAGTGCTTCCAGGTAACTATACATTAGAAGCCGATGGGGGTGATACCGGAAAGCTAAGCTCCCCCGTTGAGGTGGCTGATAAAAATGTTAAGCTAGGTGACCTTGAGTTGTCGTCTGATTCACCACCAACTGGCGCACAAGCAGATACGGTAAAGAGCCCCACTCCCGATGCAGTAGAATTCACACCTGACCCAGGAAAAGATTATATTCTTAATGAGCTTAGCTTTGAAATTAAAAAAATGACCGCTGAGCTTAAATATCTCAATGAAGAATTAGAAAATTTAAAAGCTCTCAGTAAAATGTGGGTTAACCCCCTTGCTATTTATTCCAAAGAGATTATCATGAAAAATGGTTCTACCGTTTTTGGAAAAGTCATTTATCAAGACGAAGAATCTTTGAAGGTTGAAACCCTTGTTGGCTACTTAATTATCAATCGACAAGATGTGGTACGGATGGTTGATAACGTTGTTACCGAAGAACAGGCAGAATATGTTCCCGAACAAGTGCGTGACAGCTACACACCGCCACCTATGCCAAAACTGGCAGAGCCCCAGTATACATCCGCTGAAAGGGGTGGATCAAAAAAATACTCTGCAAACTGTGTGTTGGTTGGGAATATTACTGAAAAGAAAGACGTACAAGGTAATTATGTTTTTAATGGGGAATTAAAAAATATTGGCGGTCGAAGAGCAGATTTTGTTAAGGTTGATTTTGTCTTCCGTAAAAATTGGAGCGGTGAAACAAAGACTCTAACAACTTTTGTAAGGGGTGGATATCACACCTTTGATTCTGGTATAACAACAGATGCCACACTCCTGCCTGGAGCCACTGGAGCTTTCGAACTTTATGTCCCCCATGATTTTGGTTCTTTTATTGGATACTCTTATGTCATTGATTGGGAAGAGTACGAATAATGGGTTTGAAATTCCCGTTAAACCATAGAAAGCCGCTGATAAAACACCTGTCGCCCCTCATATTAATTATCGGATCTTTGGGCGCACAAGAAATACCCCTCTCAGAAATATTTTTTTTAGATCTTGGTATTGTAATTGAACCCAATAAAGGGTCTGAGGTTTCATCCCATTTTGTTGAAAAGCCCTCTGATGAAGTTTCCTTTAAAATAAAAAAAGTTGAGAGCGGCTCTGTGTATATGGCCTCCAGCAAGGAGTTGCTATCCACTTTGGGGCGGATTAATAACCGTATCGAACGATTAGAAAACTCCTTTCACACGGAAGTGAATATCCTTCGCCAGGAGAACGGGCAACTCAAACAAAGTTTAGCAGAAATGCAAAATAGAAACAACCTCTCCAACCGACGTGAGCACACACCAATCTTATCACCTAAAACTGAATTGGTCAAAAAAACAAAAACTAAACCTATACAGGAATTTAACCAGTCAACATATATGGCTGGTGTGTTTGCCTACCAGCGAGAAGATTACCAAACTGCATTAAGTAAGTTTCTATCCCTCAATTTACAGGAGGCACCTAAAAAAACTGTTGAAAACATATTATACTGGACTGCTGATGCTTACCAACAAACGGGGCAATATGAAAACGCGTTACAGCTTTTAAATAAAATTTCTATCACTGGCACACTCAGAATTGATGATGCATTGGTCCAAAAGGGGTTGTTGCATCGAAAAATGGGGAATGAATCGTTAGCCATTATTGCTTTTAGTAATGTTGTCTCTCAGCATCCAGATAGTGAATATTTTCGATTGGCAAAAATGGAATTAAAAACCACTGACGGACACCAATGAAACAGATAAACCGCACCCTATTATTATCGCTCATATTATTTTCTACAATTTTTGGTGCAACCCGTGTTGCATATCTTAGGCCGGGCCCCATGATGAAAATCCCCTATACGTCAATTGGCCCGTCTCCTTATTTGTTTACAGCTGGGTTTGGATCTGAGCTTCACAATTTATCTCCATTTAATACAGCTGGGGGTGCTTATTTCAGTATGGATATCAACGCCGGGTGGACGCTTGGGTTTTCTACCGCACAGAGCGCCGATACCACTCGCCTCGCCAACTTGGAGGTCTCTACTTATAAAGCGCCTGTTGAGTTTGGATTTCATATCCAGCGGCGGGTATACGTAAGAGAAAATATCGCGTTTACCGTTGGCCTTCAAGATATTGTATTCGAAAATAAAACTAAGGGTCTTAATCTAGATCCAAAAGAGTTATCCTTTTTTGGTATTGTGAGTAGCCAGAAACAAATCGGGCAATACAATATGAACACCTTTATCGGTTTTGGAACGGGTGGTTTTGGTGCAATCGATACGGTAAATACGGATACGCTAACTGAAGAAATAACGGGAACAAATGCCGGCGTTTTTGCTGGTGCAGTTTTTAATACGCCCTATCTAGAAAAATGGGGCGGCATAGATATTGTGGGTGAATTTGACGGGAATGGCATCAATGTGGGACTCCGCATCCCCCTTACCTCGGATTATCGCCTTAACCTAGGGTTCACCCACATAGAAAAATTACCTAAATGGAAAGAACGATATTGGGAAGGTCATGCGGGCCTAACTGTTGGTTTTGAAATAACAGCTCCAAGGGGGAGTGCAATCAAAACACCAGGGAGTGGGCCGGCCCCACCTATTTATGAACCGGGTCCCATCCATATGGCTGAAATGGACACAACGCTAATGTTGGCTGATTATATGGTCACCACTCTTCGGGATTCTATGGGAATGATGAACAACGAGATGCGGAATTTAATCACTCGACTTTCGGCTATGGAACACCACTCAAAATTTTTGGAGGACTCCTTAAAAGCGGTTCGACTAAATAATAATGTAAACGAACAGAAAATGAATGAAGCAATGCGTCATTTATCTCGTTCATTGCGATATTTCCATGCGGGAGATTATCGAACATCACTACAAGAGGTGGAATCAGCATTAGACGCAAATCCAAATATAGCGTTAGCCTATGCGCGTCGAGGTTCTATTTACTTTAAGTTGGGGGATATTCAGCGCGCAACCATCAATTGGAATCTTGCATTACGTATGGATCCAGAGTATGATGATGTGAGAAATGTGCTGAAAGCATTGCATGAAAAACGATTGAAATCAACCAGCATGATTAAGGAATAAGTATGGATATTGCAACTCTTGTAGGAATCATATTAGGAATGGGTGCCATTGTTGGCAGTATTTTTTTAATGACACCAAATTTAGGGATGTTTGGATCGGCTTCGAGTCTTGGTATTGTAATGGGTGGAATGATTGCGTCTGTTTCTGTTGCCTTCCCGTTAAAAGATGTGCTTCAGCTTGGTGCGGCTATGGGTGCAGTTTTTAAAGGTGATAAAGATACTCTCGGTAGTATTGTCGATGAGGCGGTTGAGGCATCCGAGGTGGCGCGTAAAGGTACTGCTGATTTAGAAAACCACATTGGAAACATTAAAAGTTTTTTCTTTCGAGATGGTGCCCAAATGGTGATTGACGGATATTCATTAGATGAAGTTACTGAAATTTTAAACACTCGAATTGAATACCGAGAGTTAAGAGAAAGCACACAAGCTGGATTGTTCAAATCTATGGGCACGATGGCGCCGGCGTGGGGTATGGTTGGAACATTAATAGGGCTTGTGGTTATGTTGTCCGGCTTTGGTGAGGGGGGAACGGATACTCTTGGTGCGGGTATGTCTGCTGCACTTATTACAACTTTTTATGGTGCTGTTCTCGCCAATTTATTTTTTCTCCCTATGGCGGATAAGATTAAAACACGAATATCTTTTTCCAGTACAATACAAAGCTTGCAAGTTGAAGCTGCCCGGTTAATTCATCAGAAAAAACATCCCATTATTGTTCGTGAAAAACTCAATTCATTCATCCCACCAAAAGAGTGGAAAAAAGACGCAGAGTAAATTAAATGGCTGCCACAGCTCAAGAAAAAAAACAGTTCATTCGAAAAGGAATGGGGATGGTTGAAGAGGGCCTGCCTGGATGGTTTGGTACTTTTGCTGACATGATGACCCTTCTTTTTGCTTTTTTCGTATTATTGGCTGCTATCTCAACCATCGATCCAGTAAAACTACAAAATATGGCCGATGGAATGGGTAAATCGGTTGGGAAGAAAAAAGAGATTGAAAATCAAGCAATGTCACTCGGAGACATTCAGGAAGAAGCTCAAAAAATGGTTGAAGAAATGGCAGTTGATCCTAAAACTGGAGAAAAGCCCGTTGAGGTTACAACCAGTCCAAAGGGTGTTACCATTGGAATTTCATCTGATATCAGTTTTCGCTCTGGATCGGCAGAAACAAAACCGGAGTTCCTTGATATTTTAAAAAAAATAATCCCAACTGTTGAGAAATCTTATTTTCAAATTGCTGTTGAAGGTCACACAGATAGCGACCAATTGCCAAAGGCGCTTCAAGTAAAATACCCAAGCAATTGGGAGTTGTCCGGTGCGCGAGCAGCGGCGGTCGTTAGACAAATGATCACGTTGGGTGTAGACCCGACCCGGTTGGAAGCCGTTGGGTATGGAGAGTTTGTACCAAGAGACAGGAAAAACACAGAGTTGCTTTCTTCGGATTTGGTTCAAAAATACAATTCAAACCCTCAGCAAAAATCTCGAAACCGGCGTGTTGAAATCACGTTTTTGGCACCGCGCGGTGGGCCGGTTGGAAGATCTGAATCTAGTACAAAAAATACCGGGGATAATTAAAAATTCATATGAATAAGGGAGTCAATATGATTAAGCGGAGAAATGGGGCATTGTTTTTTGCCCTCATAGTCGGATTTATTTTAAACATAGGCTTTGCCCAATCGAGTGGGTATTTGGCGCAAAAACTCATGATTGAGAATGATTTGAGAAAGAGAATTGCCGGTGCGCTTGAAAAAGTAATCGACAACCGTAAGTACGTTGTTGATGTGAGTGTTGATTTAGAAATCAGCAGTGCGTTTGAAAGTCAAACCACTTTTTCGCCAAGTGGGGGCGAATCTAATCTTGAATCGCTAAAAGCGGCTGAAGGATTTTTAAATGATGGAGAAGTGCCCAGTCGCGGTAGTGTCGGACTACCAATCCCAGGTTTTGATTTTACCGCAGAAACTCCCCCAACTACGTCGGCGAACGACAACGAAGAAAACATAAGCACTATGGATGGTTCTCCCCCAGAGAATAATGTCGTATCTCGTACACAAATTGAAAAAAGATCGGCAATGGCCAGTGTTAGAAATATGGAAATCAGTATTATTCTTCAAGAGGGGGCCGCGCCAGAACTAATTGAAAATATCCGCCAGGTTGTTATGGTTGCTTCCCGTTTTAATAGACCAAGGGGAGATGTGCTCAGCATTATGACGGCCAGTTTTAAAGAACGGCGGGATGAAAAATCCGCTGAACAGGTTCTACTAAAAACTATTGCTGAAAAGCTTGAATCTCTTGAAAGTCAAAGAGAGCGTTTGGGAGAAGTTGATTGGAAACAGGAACTTGAAAACTATAAAGAAACGGAAGAGGGTCGCCGTCAGGAAGATCGTCTATATTTTCAGTCTAAGCTTGCTGAATTTGAATCGGTCGCCAGAGACCGATCGTATGATCAGGAAAAACAATCTATACTCAAACAGGATTCTATACGCCTCCGATCTATCAACGAAGAGATTCAAAACTTAAAAGCTTTCCTTGGAACCGCAGGATTAACAGATTCTGCATCCACTGAGGCCAAATCATCTGTTCAACAAAAACTACAAGAAAAAGCCAGTCTTGATTCCCAAATTGCTGAAAAACTATCCATGTTAGATCAGGTGCAAAGCGATTTAGATAATCAAGCTCGTTCTGGCGGTAGCAACACTGGAATGATTGTTTTTGTTTCAATTCTTGGCGCGCTTGTTATTGTTCTCGTGGTTGTTCTTGTTTTTGTTTTAATGAACAAACCAAAGCAACAAATGCCACCGCCACCACCCTGGATGGTCTATCCTCCAAAACCTAAAAAAAAAGATGAAACAGTAAGCGTTTCTGAGGAACAACAAACCCGCGCCACACCAAAACCAACAACAATTGAAGACATTGGCGTACTTCAAAGTGAGGTTAACGATATGAAACAAGCTGTTGTGTCCATGAGCGTTGGTCAACCACAAGCAGCTTCAAAAATAGTAAAGGATTGGATTTTGGAAGAAGCGCCGCCAGAACCAGAGCCAACAGCGCAGGAAACGCCAGAAGATGATGGTGGCGGCAAAAAGAAGAAGAAAAAAAAGAAAAAGTAAGAGGCAATTATGATTTCAGATTATAACAAACTTTCGGGCCTTCAAAAAGTGGCCATCCTGTTTTCCGTACTTGGAGAAAGCCTCGCATTAAACCTAGTTAAGGGTTTAGACAAAACAGAAGTTCGAAAAATTCGAGCGGCCATGCGCGATGTAGAAAATGTTGCTTTTTCTGTAAAAAAACAGGTAATGGAAGAATTTTATTTTTCTTTTGTCAGTGAAAAATTTCAAGGAAATGAAGAGTCTGATGAACCCAAGAAACCCTTCGCGTTTTTAGATGGCTTAACCGATGAACAAATTATTGCAATGTTAATTACGGAATCACCTCGAGTAATCGCAATTTCAATCGCACAGCTTTCTGCTGAAAAACGTATGAAGGTATTAAGCCGTATTGGTGAAGAAGAAAAAGGTCAGGTTCTTTTAAGTATTGGCAACCTAAATGATGTACCTCTCGAAGCCGTTGTGCAAATTGCAAATAAACTTCAGAAAAAAGCAAAACAACTTCCCAAAACGGTGGCGTTTTCTAGGGGGGGCGGTAAAGATTTAGCTGATATATTGGGTTCGATGGATCCTGAAGAAGAAGAAATGTTCATGACTAATCTCGAACAAGAAAACCCGGAACTCGCCGAAGAGGTAAAAAAATACCGCATAACATTTGAAACAATTTTTGAAATCTTTCCGGACAACCTACTGCGAGACCTCATGAATGCGGTGGATTTGGATACAGTGGCTATGGCTCTAAAAGGAATGGATCAATTGATTTCTGATAGAGTAATTGGTGTGTTGCCTAAAAAGAAACAGGCAATGTACGAACCTGTTGCCGGTGCGGTCCCCAAGCGGGATGTTGATAATGCCAGAAAATCCATTGTGCAGTCTGCCAAACAAATGGAGAGTGATGGAGCCTTCAAACTTGAAGATCTTCTTGGCGGAGAAACCGTCGAATAAATTCACTCTTATTTATCGCTAATGAAAAAACCCTGCTTTCCCAAAACGGATGAGCAGGGTTTTTTATTCTATGTAACCGGTCATCTCTCTTGCAGATGGATCATTGGTTTCAACCCATTTCGGCATCCAAAAATGCGGAATAAGTTTTTCCTGCTTCCCAAAAATAGATTCGAAGACTTTTCTGTAATAATAGCTCTCTTTTAAAATGGGTTTACAATGAACATATGCTTTCGACTTTGTTTTGTACTCCTCGTCAGAAATTTTACTATCTACAAATGATTGGATTACGTGATGCCATGAATTGTCTTTGGCGCTAACACCATCGGAGAATGCACATTTTCTTCTCCACAATACAGATTCCGGCAACAATTCTGATTGGTCGAATGCTTTTCGTAATAAATATTTTTCCAATCGGAGCTTCCCATCAAATGTTTTCATTTTAGCGGGGATGGATAAATAGTATTGAACAAAAGCTTTGTCTAAAAACGGTGTCCGCGCTTCTAGTCCGTTTGAGCTTATGCTTCGATCGGATCTCAATACATCAAACCAATGAATTTCATCAACGAGACGATTGCATTCCAGTTGAAAATCGTTCTCTGTCGGTGCATTTTTCATATATACATACCCACCACAGACCTCATCGCTACCATCACCATTAAAAATAACTTTACAGTCCGAGTTTTCTCGAATATATTTTGAAACAAGATAGTTACCAACGCTTGCTCGCACTGTCGTGGTATCAAAGGATTCTATATTATATATAACCGTTTCAATTGCATCTAAGAATGCTTCTTTTGATATTTGAATCTGGTGATGGTCTGTGCCTATATGGTTTGCAACAATTTGCGCATAATCTAAATCGATGCTTCCAGGCATACCAATTGAAAAAGTTTTTAAGGTTGGTCCAGTATGAAATTGGTTCACCAACGCAGAAATTAAACTTGAATCAAGCCCGCCAGACAACAGTGATCCAATTTCTCTTTCGGCCATCATTCTTTTTTGAACAGCATCGGTCAACTTTTCTCGGATTCCTTCAAGAATACTTAATTCATTCGTTTCGTTTAAGTCGATATCATTATTAAAATTATATTTGGAGAATTTATCTGTGGATAGCTGCCACCAGTGGCCCGGGCTAAACTGATCGATTTTGTCACACAAACCAATGAGAGGTTTTGCTTCTGATGCAAACATAATCTCGTGCCCCTTTCGTCCTACAAACCCAGGCCTCACACCAAATGGATCTCTTCCGGCAAATAGTTCCTGCTTGTTTTGATCGTTTAACACAAACATAAAGACGCCATCAAGGGATTCTATCGTTTTTTTAATACCAAACCGTTTATATAAATGCAGAATTATTTCACAGTCAGATCCGCTTTTTAAATCAATTCCATATTTCTTCGCTAATATTACATAATTATAGATTTCTCCATTACAGACAATTGAAATGCCTCCATCTTCTGGGTGAAACAGGGGTTGGTCTCCATCCTCACTTGTTCCTATTATTGCTAACCGATGAAATGCAAAAATTGTATTCGCATTGATCTGTTTCTCGTGTGAATTATCTGGACCCCTATATTGTATTTTATCTACGTGGGGTTTTAAATCATTCCACCTGTATGTGTTGCCCTTATAGGCAAAAATTCCACACATTGTTTTTCCTTTATTTATATGAATAAAAAAAGCCCCCAAAACCTTTCGACTTTGGGGGCTTTTAAAATATTTAATTAACTCGTTAGGTTACACGAGAGCCCCTACGCCATTGTTATTGGCGTTATTGTTATTGTTATTGTTATTATTGATTGTGTAACCCATGCCGTCAATAAACCTAAGTTTTAATTATGGTTTGAGTCAAACCTTTTCTTTTTGATTACTGCTTGTGCGGCAGCTAGCCGAGCAATTGGAACCCTAAATGGAGAACAACTAACATAATCCAAGCCGTTTCGATAACAAAAATCAATACTTGCTGGGTCTCCGCCGTGTTCACCACAAATGCCTATTTTTAAATTTTTACGAACACTTCTCCCCTTATCCACGGCCATTGTAATTAATTGTCCCACGCCATTTTGGTCTAAACTCTGAAATGGATCGTGGGATAAAATGTTTTCGTTTAGATAGTTTGGCAAGAACCCGCCGATATCATCTCGGCTAAACCCATAGGTTGTTTGTGTTAAATCGTTCGTTCCAAAACTAAAAAATTCTGCATTTTTTGCTATTTCATTCGCGGTTAAACAAGCTCGTGGTAATTCAATCATTGTTCCAACCGTATAGTGAAAATCTGTTTTCTGTTCTTTTTTAACTATTTCTGCAATGTTTCTTACCAGCGCCTCTTGGTTTTTTAACTCCGTGTGGGTGCCAACCAGTGGAATCATTATTTCTGGAAATACCTTTATGCCGGCTACGGTTAATTCTGCTGTTGCTTCAAAGATAGCGCGGGCTTGCATTTCGGTGATTTCTGGGTAAGCAATGCCTAAGCGACATCCTCGATGCCCTAGCATAGGATTAAATTCATGAAGTTCAGAAATACGGTTTTTTATTTTTTGGGTTATTACATTTAACTCTGCAGCCAGTTTTTTAATTTGTGAACTGTTTAAAGATAAAAACTCGTGGAGTGGGGGGTCAAGAAGACGAATCGTTGCCGGCTTTCCATCCATTGCTTTTAAGATACCGACAAAGTCCTTTCGTTGATATGGTAGTAATTCCATAACAAATTTTCGACGACTAGAATCATTTTCCGCCAAAATCATTTTCCGCATTATCATCACCCTTTGGGGATCAAAAAACATATGTTCCGTGCGGCACAATCCAATACCCTCCGCTCCAAATGCAATTGCTTGTAATGCGTCCTCTGGGCTATCTGCGTTTGTTCGAATCTTTAGCGTTCGAATCTTATCAGCCCACATCATAAGTTGACGGTATGTTTTATTAGAATCCGGATTTGCAGTCTGTAAAGCAACCTTTCCTTTGTATACCGCTCCATTTGAGCCGTTCATTGAAATCCAATCGCCCTCATATAGCTTTTTGCCATCAATGGTAATTTCTTTTTTAGATAAATCAATGTTTAGGGCCGAACAACCAACGATACAACACTTCCCCCAGCCTCTAGCTACCAGCGCTGCATGAGATGTCATTCCACCTTTGGCTGTTAAAATTCCTTCTGATTCATGCATACCATGAACATCTTCTGGAGATGTTTCTTCTCGAACTAAAATCACTTTCTTCCCTGCCATTGCTTGTTTTTCTGCCTCGTCTGCTGTAAAAACAATTTGGCCAATTCCTCCCCCTGGGCCGGCTGGTAGCCCGCGGGCAATAACCTCCGCTTTTTTTTCTTCTTCTTTATTTAATGTTGGGTGAAGCAGGTCGTCAATTTGTTCTGGGTTAATTCGGGAAATCGCCTCTTCTTTTGTTATCATGCCATCGGTAACCATATCTACAGCCATTTGAATCGCAGCCACCCCGGTTCGTTTTCCTGTTCGCGTTTGAAGCATCCATAGAAAATTGTTTTCTATTGTAAATTCAATATCCTGCATCTCACTATAATGTGTTTCTAGGCTTGTTCTAATGTCATTTAGTTGGGTATAAGCCTTAGGCATAAAGGATTCCAATGACTTTAAGTGTTTGGATTCTTTTGTTCTTGTCGCTTCATTTAAAGGGTGTGGCGTACGAACTCCGGCAACAACATCTTCTCCTTGGGCGTTTTGTAGCCATTCCCCATAAAATTTATTTTCGCCTGTGGCTGGGTTTCTTGTGAAGGCAACACCTGTGGCCGATGCCTCTCCTGTGTTCCCAAACACCATCGCTTGAACATTCACCGCTGTTCCCCAATTGTTGGGTATGTTTTCTATTCGACGATAATGTGTCGCGCGTGCGCCACTCCAACTTTGAAAAACCGCCTGAATCCCTCCCCACAGTTGTTCATATGGATCATCCGGGAAATGTTTGTTTAGCTTTTTTTCTATATAATTTTTGAATTCGGTAGAAATATATTTCCAGTCATTCCCTTTCATATCTAAGTCTGATTGATATCTCTTTTTTGCTTTATAAATACTTAAAATATCTTCAAGTTGTTGTCTAATTCCTTTTTCTTCCTTTAGATCTATCCCATCGGATTTTTCCATTACAACATCCGAATACATCATAATCAACCGACGGTATGCATCGTAAACGAAGCGTTCATTTTTTGTTTTGTGAATTAGTCCGGGAATAGTTTTTGTTGTTAACCCCAAATTCAACACCGTTTCCATCATGCCGGGCATAGATTTTCGCGCACCAGACCGAACTGAAACGAGCAGAGGATTTTCCTCATCACCAAATAGCATACCCATATCGGATTCCATGCGCGAAATTGCCTTTTTCACTTCTTTTTCAAGGTGGTTTGGAAACTTGTTGTTGTTATAAAAATGGGTGCAAACTTCTGTGGTAATTGTGAACCCAGATGGAACCGGTAATCCCAATTTTGTCATTTCCGCAAGATTAGCGCCTTTGCCACCCAATAAATTCACCATATCGGCTTGGCCGTCGGCTTTCCCGTTGCCAAATGAATACACAAGGTTGTTTATAGTTAAGTTATTCATGGCTTCCCCTCAAATTATGCCCTTTAATTTAAAGAAATTGTATCGCGGGTCGCATTAAATTATCTTAGTATTTTCAGCGAAAGATTCTCTTTGAAACGGCAACCATTAAAACAACTATTAATTAATTACAAAAACAATCATTCCGATGAAAAATCGTTGATTGAGGCTTCCATCCAATTTTTGGAATCCACGCCACAATGCTTTAATCGAAATAATTTAAATGGACATTTTACTGGCTCTTCGTGGATCGTAGACGAAACTCGAGAATGGGTTTTGATGACACATCATCGAAAATTAGATCTTTGGTTGCAATTGGGTGGTCATGCCGATGGTTGTTCTGATTTATTAAAGGTTGCCTTGAGTGAGGCGCGAGAAGAGTCGGGTTTCAATGTCTTTAATGTGTTGTCCCCGGATATATTCGATTTAGGAATTCATCGAATTCCAAAATACAACAATACGCCCGCACATTTTCATTACGATGTTCGATTCATTTTGGAGAGCCCCCATGGTACAGAAAACATAATTGTGAGCGATGAGTCCCACGATGTTGCTTGGGTCCATAAAGATAATGTGATAAATAAAAACCCTGAGGAATCCATGGCGAGAATGTTGAAAAAAATGTCAGTAAATTTCTCTCTATAAATCATGGCTTTATCTGAAAATATTAAATCTGAAATTCTCTCCAGCACGGTTTCCGAACAGAAACGAAAAATAGGACTTGAGATAGAGGGCCTATATTATAATTCTCTTTTTAATCGTCTACCCGTAAACCCAACAAATCAATATTCCGCAACGGATTTTATTGGTGATATTCAAAAAAACACCCAATTCGACGATCCATTTACATACTCTCTAGAACCTGGCGGTCAACTTGAGTGGGCTTCGGCACCTGCGATTAGTCTGTGGAATATTCAAGATCAATTTAAACGACACGTGGCCATAGAAGATTCCCTTTGTAAAAAAAATAGTATTGATCGATTATATTTATCTTTAGAGCCTTTTTGTAAACCAGACGATATAGATTTGATAACTATGAATAAATATCAATTAATGGATAATTTGTTTAAAAAAAGTGGGCACTTGGGGCCCTGGATGATGAGAAACACGACTAGTGTTCAATTAAATATTGACTTTACATCAGAGGAAGATGCCAACGAAATGGCTTTTCTCGCAGATATTATTCAACCTCTATTCAGTATTCTTTTTTCTAATTCACCTTTTATGCGGGGAAAGCCGGTTGGGAATACAAATATGCGTTGGAAAATATGGGAAGATACGGATCTGGGCCGATGTCGATCGCTTTTTGACCATGGCATATGTTCTCAGAATAAGATTATTGATGACTATTCTAATTGGCTACTTGGGGTAAAAACTATTTTCAAATATAATGAAAACGGCGACGCAGAATATTACGATGGCACACTTGGGGAGATGATCCAATCTGATCCGAATAAAAGTAAGTCACATATTCTTTCTGCGCTACATCAGTCTTTTACTCATGTACGATTTAAAACTGTTTTAGAGGTTCGGGCCAGCGACCGTCCGCCCAAAGGAATGGAAATGGCACCCGCTGCCTTTCTTGCCGGTTTACTCACGGCATTAAAAACTCGGGGAAAATTGCGGGAAGCTATCGCCAGGTGGTCAAATAATGAAAGAAAGGCGCTTATTCGTTCCGGAAATAATTTATCTTTTGACCAAGTTGGGCCTCAAAACAAAACTGTTAGAGAATGGTTGGAATTCCTTTCAGATTTGGCTTTAAATGGGCTTGATGAAAGGGCTGCGAATTTCAGAATAAAAAACGAGCGCCCCCTTTTACAGCCGTTTGTAGAAAATGTATTAAAAAATGGACCTAAATCTATCCAAACTCAAAATGCTTTTGAGCGGGATGGTGGTTCTTTAAATAAATTTCTGAAGCATTATTGTTCAGATACCATTTCTTAATTTTTATCGTGAAACAAAAAATATAATGCCCGAAATTCATTCTTTGGTTATTCATTTCCCAATAGCGCTATTGTCCTCTGCAATATTGTTTGATTTTCTTTATGTGATGTCCAATGATAAAGACTTAGCTAAAGTGGGATGGTGGGTCATGTTGATTGGGCTTATTAGTGCAACAGCCGGTATGGCTACAGGAATTTGGCAAGATGCGCTCATTGGTCATTTTGGTTCAACGTCTCCGATTTGGGTTAACCATGGTGCGGTTCAGATTTTTTCATTTTTGATCTTTTTGGTTTTATTTATTTGGAGAACCCGACGTTCTTCTGTTTTAACCCACCTAAGACTAAGGTGGGTTTATCTTTTAATCGGAATCATATCAATTTCTTTTTTATTTTATGGGGGGCACTTGGGGGCGAAGATAGCCGGACGAGTGTAAGCGCCTAGATAGAATTGTATTTTTATACTCCTATTCTCTTTCTAATTTCAATCATTATAAATTAACTATATTAGAGAAAACATTGAACCGGGTTACAACTTTTCTAAATTCTTCAATAGGTAAAAAGACAGTGGTGGCAACCACTGGATTCTTGTTATTCTTTTTTTTAATTATTCACTTGGTGGGAAACTTCACTTTGTTTGGCGGCGCTTCGTTTTTCAATAATTATGTTTTAGCGCTTTCTTCTTTTAAACCTTTAGTCCGAACCCTTGAGGTCGTCTTGGTTTTAATCTTTGGAAGCTATATTTTCAATGGATTGCGCGTATCTTTTGAAAACATGAAAGAAACCGGTAAAAAATATCTATGAATAATTCTGTTGATATAATCCAACGGGCGGGGCGGGCTGTTGAAGTAGTGAAGAGTAGAAAATATGCAAAATTAGATTTTGCCCAAAGTGCCTCCGGACTGATTTTGGCCCTGTTCATGTGGGCCCATATGCTCCTTGTTTCATCTATACTCATAGGCGAAGAAGCAATGTTCCATGTTACCAAGTTTTTAGAAGGGAAATTCCTTTTTGGGGAAAGTTACCCAATTCTAGTTTCCTTGGCCGCAATGGGTATTTTCATCATTTTTATTGTCCACGCGGCTATAGCGGTGAGGAAATTCCCTAATAACTGGGAACAATACAGGGAATACAGAGCGCATATGAAGATGATGAAACACGGTGATACGACCTTGTGGTTCTGGCAGATATTTACCGGATTTGCTATGTTTTTTCTTGGCTCAGTCCATCTTTATGTTATCATGACTCATCCCGCAGAGATTGGTCCATATGCTTCATCTGATAGAGTGTGGAGCGAGTTTATGTGGCCCCTTTATATTTTGCTTTTGCTTGCGGTAGAATTCCACGGATCAATAGGACTGTATCGTCTGGCAGTAAAATGGGGTTGGTTTGACGGTAAAAATCCCAGGGCCAGCAGAAAGATATTGAAAAAGGCAAAATGGATTGTGACTGTAGTTTTTCTCACTCTTGGTGTGTTGAGTTTGGCAGCCTACATTAAAATCGGAATAGCTCACAAGGATAAAGTCGGCGAGCGTTATGAAATCTCATCATTATTAGAAACGACAAGAGACTATATTTAAAATATGAAGGTTATTTATACAGATGCATTAGTAATTGGCGCCGGTCTAGCTGGACTTAGGGTCGCAACAGGGATTAAAGATAGAGGACATGATGTTATTGTTCTTTCTCTTATTCCTCCAAAACGCTCACACTCAGCGGCAGCTCAAGGAGGCATGCAGGCTTCCCTGGGAAATTCAGCAAAAGGACAGGGAGACAACGAAGATGTTCATTTTGCAGATACGGTGAAAGGTAGTGACTGGGGATGTGACCAGGACGTCGCCCGTATGTTTGTTAATACTGCTCCCAAGGCTATCAGAGAGCTCGCCAACTGGGGGGTTCCATGGAACCGAGTGCGCAAAGGAGAGCGTGAAGTAGTAATAAATGCGGAGAAAGCGACAATTACGGAAAGTGACGAAGCTCATGGTCTTATCACTTCTCGTGACTTTGGCGGCACCAAAAAATGGAGAACCTGTTATGTTAGTGATGGCACTGGCCACTCGATGCTCTATGCGATGAGTGACAGAAGCATTAAACAGGAAATAGAAATTCATGAGCGCATTGAAGCAACAGCCTTAATCCATGAGGGAGAACGATGCGTTGGCTGTATTGCCAGAGATTTGATTACCGGTAAATTAACCGCATACATAGCAAAAGCAACAACCATAGCTACTGGAGGATATGGGCGTATATATAAAGTATCTACTAATGCTATTATTAGTGAAGGTATTGGAACAGCCATAGCGCTGGAAACGGGCGTAGCGGCATTGGGGAATATGGAGGCTGTCCAATTTCATCCAACTGCTATCGTTCCTGCAGGGATTCTAACGACGGAAGGGTGTCGTGGCGACGGAGGTCTGCTTCGTGATGTGGATGGATATCGGTTTATGCCCGATTATGAGCCAGAAAAAAAGGAGCTTGCATCAAGAGATGTTGTGTCCAGGAGAATGACTGAGCACATTCGTAAAGGCAAAGGTGTAAAATCCAGATATGGGGATCATCTGTGGCTCGATATAACCATTCTAGGTCGCCAGCATGTGGAAAAAAATCTTAGAGAGGTGTTTGAAATCTGCAAATATTTCCTTGGCATAGATGCGGCCAAGGACTGGATTCCGGTAAGACCAACACAGCATTACTCCATGGGTGGAATAAAAACATGTTATACTGGGGAAAGCCCAACTCTCAAAGGATTGTGGTCTGCTGGTGAGGCTGCTTGCTGGGATATGCATGGGTTTAACCGTTTGGGAGGTAATTCGGTTGCTGAAACCGTGGTTGCCGGTATGTTGGTTGCTGAGTATATCTCAGAAGATCTCGATAAGAAAGAAGGTGTATCTATCTCAACAGCATTAATAGAAAAATTTTATAATGTAGAAAAAGAAAAGATTGATCAATTGCTGAATGGCAATGGAACTGAAAGTGCATTTGAGTTGCGGGATGCTATGGAAACCATTATGATGGATAAGGTTGGGATTTTTAGAAATGGTGATGACCTGAAAGCTGCTGTAAATGAGTTGGAAAAACTATATAAAAGAAGTAAGAATATCAAGGTCAGTTATAATTCTTCGGCATCTAATCCTGAACTGGTGACAGCTTACAGGGTGCAAAAGATGCTTAAACTTGCCTTATGTGTAGCTTTGGGGGCTGAGCAACGGACAGAATCTCGCGGAGCTCATGCAAGGGAGGATTTTCCAGAGCGGAATGACAGAGATTGGCTGAAGAGAACCCTTGCAACGTGGGGGGGTGATGATGCAACCTTGCCAAAGCTTGATTATGAGTCTCTTAATATTATGAAAATGGAGATGCCTCCGGGGTCCAGGGGTTATGGTAAAGATAATATATTACATCACCCCGATACGGACAGACGAGAAAAAGAGGTGGAAGAGATTAAGGCTGGAATGCCTGATGCTGATAGGGTTGAGATACAAGAAGCTTTAATGGATTACCCCCTTCCAGAGAAGTATAAAGGAAGAAACGAAAGATTAAATGAACCATTGTCATGAGTGAAGAAAAAGGACGATTATTAAAAATCAAAATACTCAGGTTTGATCCAAAGGTAAAAAACAACATGCCGGAAGTAAAAACCTATCAGGTACAAGAGGCCCCCGGGATGACGCTGTTTATTGCCCTTAATGAAATCCGGGAGAAACAGGAACCATCCCTGCAGTATGACTTTGTTTGTCGGGCAGGTATTTGCGGAAGCTGTGGTATGATAATTAACGGTCGCCCGGGATTGGCCTGCAGAACAAGCACAAACCTCCTGCCTGCGGAGATTAACCTGGCCCCGCTTCCTGTTTTTGAGCTGATTGGAGACCTGTCCGTAAATACCGGTAAATGGATGCGCAAGATGAGCGAAAGATTAGAAACATGGATCCATGATAAAGAAAAAGAAATTGATTATTCTAAAATAGAAGAAAAAATGGATCCCGATAAAGCGGAAGAGATTTATGAGCTGGATCGCTGTGTTGAATGTGGTTGTTGTGTGGCGGGTTGCGGTACGATCAGGATGAAAGAAGATTTTGTCGGCGCTGTAGGTCTCAATAAGATTGCCCGCTTTGAAGTCGATCCACGCGACAACAGAACCCATGATGACTTTTACGAGTTGATTGGTGATGAAAATGGGGTGTTTGGCTGCATGTCACTTATGGGCTGTGAAGATGTTTGCCCAAAAGATCTTCCTCTCCAGCATAAAATTGCTTATATCAGAAGAAAGTTGGTTGCATTAAAAAATAAGTGACATAAAGTGTAAGCTTGTTATCCGTAAACGGAAAGAGAACCGTTGATGATATTCACAAAGAACTTGCGCTTATTCTGTAGGAAAACGTAGAGCTGACAACAGAGTGTTATAAGTAATGCGGGTGGTTTTTAAGGTTTGGGTGCCTCTTTAGTAATGTCCCTGGCCAAAAAACAATTGAATTCTTAATAATGGTTGATCTTTACAATAATAAAAAAGGGCTATAATAAATACAGCCCTTTTTTGCATAGTTTAAATAAAGCTTTTTTAACTTTTTAAACGAAAGTTTACTGGAATAGAAATCCAAACACCTACGGCCCGTTCTCTTTGTCTTGCCGGTCGAAACCGAACAGAACGTATGGCTTGTGTTGCTGACTCATCCAACCCTGTGTTTGGAATTCCTTTAAGAATTACCGTATCTTTAACGCGACCCCTCCTATCAACAAAAACTTGAACAACAACTGTTCCTTCTATTCCAGCCTCTTGGGCAATTTCAGGATATTTTGGTCGTATTGGTGATAGTGGGACCGGTGGATCATCGTAAGGAATAAATTTTACGCGGGGGCCTTCTGGTGGTGGTGGTGGGGCATCCCAAGCATCAAATTCATCTAAATTAAACTCGTCCAGTGTTACATCGTCTGCAATATCTTCGCTTTCTGATTCAACAGGGACAGATGGCCGTGCTGGGGGCGGGGGTTGATCAAACTGCTCTGTTTGGGGAATATCAATCTGTTCAATAATAATTTGGACTTCTTCATCCAACGATGCGGTATTGACAGCTCTTGGAAAAATTAGAAATGCGGAAATTAAAAGAAAAATTCCCCC
>Ga0208641_1000455_pt1 | contig 25152 bp, 20 predicted proteins | sample ETN02SmetaG_2_FD_185789 | JGI IMG/M metagenome (GOLD analysis project Ga0208641, IMG submission 185789) | Marine microbial and viral communities from oxygen minimum zone, Eastern Pacific Ocean - ETNP2014F10-02SV253 (SPAdes) (version 2) | ecosystem: Environmental > Aquatic > Marine > Oceanic ... | reverse complement strand
TCATCCTTTGCTACCTTTGTCCTCTCCATCTCATTGCGCAGTGCATCTACCGTGCTCTTTAACTGTCGATTCTCATCGTTTACCTTGCTCACTGCCTGCTGGACACGCTCCTCCTCTCCGATCCGGACCTGTTCCAGTGTGTTTCTTAAATTGTTTACGGTTTCCTTAAGTTGATTTATCTCATCATTGTAGGTTTTCTTGACAAACTGGACCTTATCCTCTTCATCGATCTTTGATTTTTCCAGCTCGTCTCTCAATACATTAATTGTTTGACGTAGATATTTTATTTCAAGTTCGGTTAATTGAACCGGTTGTGTCTCCGAAGCCTGGAAGGATATATTCATATTATTCATTAGAAATTTTCATCTTTCCATTCTGCATACCAATCCATATTTATATTTTTATTTGTTTCGATAATTGGGAGGGGATTTATAGCTATCTTTTTTTTGTTGTTTTTATTATCCTCAACCAAAGAGGATTGCTTATAAAGTATATCTTCACCGTTTACTTTCTTTAAAATATAGCCGGTAGCTTTGATTTTTCCTATTGTTTGAACCGCTTCATTTAATTTTTTATCTTCCTGGATGAATTGCCAATTCATTTTTTTGCCATTATTAATTTTTAATCCCTTGATAACCTTGTATTTCTTAAGATTATTTAATAGGGATAAAATTGTCTTTTCAGATCCGATTTGAACATCCCTTTGTTTGCCTTCCCACCAAAATCTACCTTTTATATATCGTTTTGATTTTTGTTTTTTCATTGAGATGGATACATGTTTATCATCATGAATTATATTCTTCAAACGGGCTGTTGTACGTTTAATTTCATCTTCAGTTTTTTTTAAATCATTGTCCACTTTTGTTTTTTGCCTTACCAGCATATCCTTTCTCTTCAAGAGATGTACTGATTTTCTGTTTAACTCCTCTAATATGAGTGCAATATCATTTCTTGATATTGAAGAGTTTCCAACCCACTTTTGACGGTCAAAGATTTTCTGTACAGTTTCCTGTCTATTCATTTATAATTAATTTGGAATAGTTATCCCTTGGTTATATATAATATTTCATGGGGACAATTTAGTGTATATTCATAAATCGGCAATATATTATTTATCAGTTGAGTTTGATATTAAATATCCCCCTGAAATTATAATATAATTATAGGGGTATATATTATTATCCTTACAAAAATACCTGAGAGGGAATTTTATCCCTTAATCGAAATTTTATTCTACAAAAAGGAAAATATCGCTGATTTACTGTGTGCTATCTTTAAACCATCCCAAGAAGGAACGCAGGTTCGGTAAAACAATGGCTCCTGTTTCTAAAAGTCTCTCCCGGCTTGTGTGTCCATGAGAGATCAATATGCTTTTCATTCCTGAATTTATTGCTACCTCATGATCATGAATGGTATCCCCTATAAACAATACGTGTGATGGATCCAAATCTCTGGCACCCAGCCATTTATTTACTGTATCTTCTTTTCCGTAGGCATAATGATTGTTCTGACCAACAATTGTATCAAAATAATTTTCAAGTCTATGGTGATGTAGTAACTTATCCAGCATTTTCTGTGTTGCAGCAGATACGAGAGACTGGCTTACCTCTAAGTAGTTTATTTCTTTTAGAACTTTTATCGTATCCTTATGAAGTTTGGGGGAATACTGATTATCCGTGTATTCATTAATAAACTCTGTGCCCACTTTTTCAAATGGGTCAGTTTTAAAATCAAATCCCAATAATTTATAATATTTAATAACAGGAAAGGTAAATATATCTAGATAGCCTGATTTTGTTATATGAGCTAAGTTATATTTAGATAAAACTGTATTAATGGATTGTACAGATAACCACACATCATCCAATAGGGTCCCATTCCAATCCCATATTATATGTTCACATTTCATTCATTTCTTTCTTTTTCCAGCAATAGATTACAGTAATTATCTTTAATTTTCAAACCTTTGTTATGACATATTCTCACTTAATTAATCAGGTGACAAAAAGTTTAGCCAATCCTCTTCCAGGTCATGGCTCTCATCCATCACAAAAAAAAATGAACACCAATGGTGCACTTACCCCCTCAAATAAAAAATCTATATTAAAACCGGCCGCAGTGCTGATTGTGTTATTTCCAAAAGATAGATCCCTTCATTTCTTCTTAACGAAAAGAACCGACAATGTGGAACACCACAAAAGTCAAATTTCTCTTCCTGGTGGTGCAAAGGAAACTGGAGAATTCATTCAGGACACTGCGCTCAGGGAAACCACTGAAGAATTAGGAGTTCAGCTGGTGTCAGATGCAATTATCGGAAAACTGACTCCATTTTCCATACCCATTTCCGGATACCACGTTCACCCTTTCATTGCCTGGTGTGATTTCATTCCTACAGTGAAACCAGACCCGGCTGAGGTAGAGAAGGTTTTTTCGCTCGACCTTAGTTCTTTACAAGACAGCTCCATTTATCACACAGAAAAAAGACAGTATAACGGTACGATTTATAACGCTCCATATTTTCAATTCCCAGAGGGAAAGGTTTGGGGTGCTACAGCTATGATATTATCTGAATTGAAATATATACTGAGAGACACAAAATGAATCACATTGGTATTGATCTGGGAGGAACAAAAATTGAGGGGATCCTCCTTGATATACATGGAAAAGAGATTTCACGAAAAAGAATTCCAACTTTACGGGAAGATGGTTATGATTCAATTCTTGAACGTATGGTGTCTCTCATTAAGTCCATAAGAACTAAGAGCAATTCAGATGTCTCAATTGGTGTGTGCACTCCCGGAGCCATTTCCCCCGAAACAGGTGTCATGAAAAATAGCAATACCCAGTGTCTCATCGGAAAACCACTAAAAGACCACCTGGAAGATAGGTTAGACCAGGAGGTGTCATTAGAAAATGATGCCAACTGTTTTGCACTGGCAGAAGCAGTCTTAGGTGCTGGAAAAGGTAACAACGTTGTCTTTGGTGTCATAATGGGAACAGGAGTAGGTGGAGGAATCATATTGAACGAGAAGATCCATCGTGGAAGGCATTTTATTGCAGGAGAATGGGGACACCATGTCATTGTGGAAAACGGCAGGGAGTGCTATTGTAGTAACAAAGGGTGTGTTGAGGCATATATTAGCGGCCCTGCTTTGGAAAAAAGATGGATGGAGTTAACCGGAGAGAGAAAAAGGATGGAAAATATTATCCCTCTATATAATAATGATTATTATAGGGATATATTTTCAAAATGGAAAATTGAATTTCTGAATTATTTTGGGCAGGCTCTTGCCAATATTGTGAACATCCTAGATCCGGATATCATTGTATTAGGAGGAGGCCTTTCTAATATCGATTTTCTTTATGAGGATGGAAAACAAGCCGTGTATGACCATGTTTTCAGTGATGTAATTGATACATCCATCACAAAAAATAAACTAGGTGATTCCGCAGGAGTATTTGGAGCAGCTTTGCTCGGTGAAATTGGGCAATGAGATTTTCCCGATGGCTAAACTCACTGTCAGCTGCAGATCAAATCTCTATACTCATATTATGTATTCTCTCCTCTTTACTCTCGCTTGTGATGATAAAGATAGGCCTGAGAAAATATAATGAATATCGAAAATCACAACCGTTTGCACCTGCAGTTCAAATGAGTCCCTTCGGTTTTTTTGCTATTGCAATACCAATCCTAATTATATTTTATTTACTTTTTGGTGGAGTACTCACCAGCATTCTTGTGGGATTGGGAATATAAATTATCTGAGTGTCCCCAGATACTGACCAATAAATTATTTCTTTTTCTTTCTCATCATTTTCATTGTCTTCCACACCATTTTCGGTAGTCTGTCCAGATCATTAAATTGACCGGCACCTTTCACCCATTCACCCCCATCAATGGTGATAACCTCTCCATTAATATAGCCAGCATAGTCACTCATGATAAACGAAGCCAGATTTGCTAATTCAATGTGTTCTCCAAATCTCTTTAACGGAATACGATTTTTCATCTTTTTTTCAATACCAAGTCCGGGTGGGACTAATCGTCCCCATGCACCTTTTGTTGGGAATGGCCCCGGTGCAATTGCATTGGTTCGGATACCATACTTCCCCCACTCAGAGCCCAGGGAACGGGTCATTGCCAAAACACCACCTTTCGCAGCCGCGGAAGGAACAACATATCCACTTCCTGTCCATGCATAGGTTGTCACAATATTCAAAATACAGCCACTTTCCGATTGTATCATTTCTTTTCCTGTAGACAGAGTAAAATTAAATGTTCCTCCCAGCACAATATCTGTCACTGCCTTAAACCCACCAGGAGTTAAATTTTCTGTTGGTGAAATAAAATTACCTGCCGCATTGTTCACCAGCCCATCAATTGGACCAAAAGACTCTTTTGCCTTTTGAACAACACGGTCAACCTCCTCCGGATTTCTAACATCACCTGCTATCGGTAGGACAGAAATCCCCACAGATTCCATCTCCCTGGCAGTTTCATCCAGCACATCCTGTTTTCGGCTGGTTATGACAATCTTGGCACCTAGCTCACCAAACCTCATTCCCATGGATTTACCGAGACCTGTACCCCCACCGGTAATGATGATGTTTTTATCCTTTAATAAATCTGCTTCAAACATGCTTGTCTCCGACTTTTGATTATAAGGTAAATCTACGGTAATTTTCTATATGAATACTCTTTTGTTTATTGGTTTACTACTTTTTGGGTTCGGACTTTTATTATTCAGTATGAAACTCATGGCATATAATCATAAAAAGTATGGGATCGAAGACTCAAATACTAGTTCAGAATCAGATTATAGTAAGGTAATTTCAAGGAACACGTTTCGCCTTTTGGCAATTGTAATCCTAATCATTATGTTAGTTATTCTCTATTTAAAACCCCAATAAAAACAGAACTAAACGATGGAGCTATCTTCAAATACACAAACAGACCAGCGTAAGATTGAAATCCCGCTCTCCTTGAAAAATATTGGTATTTTGTCAGGACTGGCGAAGTGGAGTAGAATCGTTGGTATTTTTCACATTGTATTGGGCATTTTGTATTGTCTGTCAGTTTTTCTCCTATTGATCCCAACCGTCATTATGGGAGTCTTTTTCATTCTTCTGGGAACACGCCTCACAAATGCATCAGCGTACCTCAAATACTGTCTTCAGGAACCGGAAGAAGAAACTATAATACAAGCGTTCGATAACGTACGAAAATATATGTTTTTGAACGGTGTCATGTTTATTGTGATGTCCGTAATCGTACTTATCATTTTCGCTGTTGTTTTGGTGTTTGGGATCGCATTATTTGATATATTTTCGGAAATGACAGACTCATATGTGGCCGTCATGACATGGATAAAATGAATTAATCGGATGTAATCTTATCCAGTTTTTTCTCTGCTTCTTCTAATATTTTCTCTTTACTTTTTTCTATCAGTTCCTGTCCAACTTTTTTCCCCGCTTGAAGCCCTTCTTCCACTTTTCCCTTAACTTTAGAAGACACATCTTCATAGGAAACAGGAACGTCCTTTCCTGTCCACGTCAGGTAAGCTATATATAGAACAAACACAGCCGCCACTACAATCGCAAGCTTGACCAGCTTTTTAATGAAACTGAACAAAATAGCAATCGCAAGAATGACAGCAACTATTAAATAAACAGGCTGATCAGAAAAATAATCTATAATTAGTTCCAAAAACTATCCCTCCTTTTGAGCCACCGAGAGGACTTGAACCTCCGACCCGTTCATTACGAATGAACTGCTCTACCAACTGAGCTACGGTGGCAATAATTAATTAGGATTTATGTGCCCAATATATAGCATTGACATAAAATACATAAATTAAGATTAGGTACGTTTATTCATAGAATTATTTATTTACAAACTCTTATTACTCAATTATTATCACTCCATCCCCAACACTCTTTAACCAATATCCTTTCCCGGGATAGAGGGTCTCTATCTGATTATAGCTTTCCTGAAAACCATAAACTGTTCCGGAAATAATGAGGTTTTCTGGGTCAACAATATTTTCCAGGTGAGCAGTGGTAGAAATTCCGGTAATCAAATTCCATCCCTCAAACAATTGTATTTCGATTGAGTTCATTGATGTTCCTGTTATTTGAATGTTTATTTCCTCATCAAACATGAGCCAATAACCAGAACCGGAATTTAATGAAACGGCTGAATAATAGGTTCCATCATATCCAAATAATGTTTCTTCTACAGATCCCGGAAAAACTGTGTTTTGTGTAGGGGCAGATATATTCAGGGGCAGCCCCACCAGATTCCATCCTCCAAAATAGGCTATATTTAATGATACAGATCCAGAAAGATAGTCGGCTCCATATTTTTGGGCTCTCGGTATGATCCCTTCTGTCCCCGGATGTGTATAGTCCCACAAAATATCTCCATCTAAGGTCACCTCAAATATTCGCCTGTGCTGAGCAACGGTCACCAGTGTATTTCCGTTTTGAAGACGAAAAACTCCAGACTGCATCTGTGAATGGAATCCCTGGTTGTCATCAAAAATCCAAACTGGGGATTCCGGACCGAAAGCCTGGCCCGGGATAATATCATATAATCCTTCATTATTTAAAGGAGGACTCAACTCTTCTACTGAAGAAAATTGCCCTTGAGAACTGTTATTCCCATTCACATAGTAGAGGATATTTCCATATCCAGGAAGCCCCTGACGAACCCAGTTTACTCCATGAATAACAAATATTTGCTGATCTTCCTGTGTTCCCCTGTTGTACACCCTAGAATTTCCCCATCTGTACAAAAAATCTCCTCCTTTTCCACTATTCCCTCCGGTATGGTCCGCTGCTTCTTCTGTCGTCGTGCTATGATCAATAATATAAAACTCATTCATTCGGGGAGACGAAAAGATGATTTGATCCAATTCTTCATTATAGTCAACCGCATTCAGGTGCATCCAATCTCCATGAGGTTGACCTCCACCACCACCACCATCTGAACCAACAGTTGTATAGTTTATATTTATCAATTCTGGATGTTCTGCAATAACACCGTAATTTGGCAATTCCGTACCCGTATCCTGAATGAGATGGTCCCACACGTGCCACTCCCAAACAACAATTCCTCCATTGAGTCCATCCGGCTGCACCTCAAAAATAGCATCCGCCCAAAATTCGTTTAATGGGTTATTGATTTCCAGTCTGCCCATAGCATATGCTTCTTCCGCTGTTTTTTTCTCCCACGCAATGAGAAGGACATTCCCATTCGGCAACGGCTGGATATCATGATGATGCTGATAGGCTTCATTTGAAAGAACAAAATCCCACAGGACAGTACCATCCCAGGTTATATGTTGTAGTCTGCCGCCCACTCCCCCATTAATCATAGTAGGTTCCGAAACTCGACATGGGCGTAAAATGGAACTGTCAGGGAATAAATAGGGCATACTGGCAGGACCGCATTCGTTCTCCCATATATGCTCTGTTTCTCCTTCGGTATTCAATAAAAATGTATAAAAAGGATCACCAGGATTTTGAGTCGGGCCACCGGGAGAAAAGAGTGTGTACCCCTGCAGGAGGGAATCGGGTTGAGAAAATATGAGAGAGATGCAGAAAAGTAATAACCACATAAACCCGCGATGTAAGTTATAGGTTGCTTGTACGCTCTGAAATATAATTTTCATCCTCTAAAAATGACCTCCTCCCGGTTAAACCACCATCGAGTAAAAAATAGGCCAACAACAGCTAGAATAATCATAGATCCATACACCTCTAAAAGTAAAGCACTAGAAACTGTTTCTGCAATAATTTCCTTCGTAACGAGGGATATATTCACGATGGGTATCAACGCAGTTTTCCAGGTCAACTCAACACCGGGGATTAATCCAATGAGTGCCGGAAAAAGGATCAGGATATTAATAGGAGTAACAAGACTCTGGGCTTCCTTAAAAGATTTTGCGTAAAAGGAAATAGATAGGAGTACTGCAGAAAAGAAAATAGATACAGGAACAATCAGTGATAAAATCAATGCGATGGTTTTGATCTCAATAATACTCTTCATTGTTGTGATAATTTCTATAGGTAATTCTGTCATAAACTGTAAACCCACAAACAACCCAATGATTCCCGATATTGCTGACAAAAAACCTGAAAGGGAAATAACACCAAGTTTCCCCAGTAATATTTCCATCCTCCCAGCAGGAGATGTAAGCAAAGTTTCAATCGTACCTCTCTCCTTTTCACCTGCTCCTAAATCCAATGCAGGATACATGGCTCCCATAAAACAATATAGAATAAACATGTAAGGAAGCCACCCTCCAGCTAATTTCCCAATCATTTCTTTTTCAGAGGCAATATTCCTATGGTTGATTTTTACAGGTTCGAGTGTTTTGGAATGAAGCTTAAGCCTATCAAGTCTTTGATCTATTTTTGATTCTCTATATTTATTTATCACTGATTCCATGCGTTTTTTTGTGGCTTCCAAATCATCCGAAGAAATATACACCATAGTAATTTGGGCAGTCTCCATTGAATTAACCATTTCACTGAACCTATCTGGGATAATGAGTGCTCCATCTATGTCTTTCTTCCTTATTGATTGTTCAATTGAATCTATCTCTACATTGAAAGTCACATTAATAGAATCTGCCATCCCAAACATATCCATCAATTCTGGGCTGTTTTCTTCACCGATGATTGCAATGGTTATTCTTTCCGTCATTTTCTTTTCCATCATACTGACCATAATTTTAGGAATTCCGCCGATAATGAGTGGAATGATGAGAATAGGAAACACAATCATGAAAAAAAGTGTCCGCCTATCTCTCAATGTGTCTTTCAATTCTTTCCGAAAGATAATTCCAATTTTTTTCATGAAGACCCCACCGTCAATCGAATGAAATCTTCCTCCAGGGTGGAAGATTTCATTTGTCCTTTGAAAGACTCAAAAGTATCATTAAAAAATATTTCCCCTTTATGCAGAATTGCAATATCGTCACATAAGTTTTCCACTTCTGCCATTCGATGAGATGAAAAAATGACGGTTTTACCCTCTTCCCTACACCTCAAAATTAGTTTTACAATGGCACGGGATGACAAAACATCCAGCCCGGTTGTAGGTTCATCAAAAACTACAACAGATGGGTCATGGATGATGGTTCTAGCGATGGATACTTTCTGCTTCATCCCTGAACTAAGATTTGCGATTCTGCGATTTGCAAAATCATTCATATTTAAAAGAGAATATAGTTCCTTTCTTCTCTTGAAATATCTTGATGGTGAAATCCCATATAAATCTGCATAATACCTTATCATCTCTTCTGCAGTTAATCTGTCATAGAGCCCGGTATTATTTGATAAAAATCCCAGATTCTCTCGGATTTTTTCAGGATGTTTTGTACAATCCTCATTTTGAACATAGATGGTTCCGGATGTAGGTCGTAGCATTGTTGCAATCATCCTCAATATGGTAGTTTTCCCTGCTCCATTTGGACCGATGAGTCCAAATATTTTCCCTGGCACACATTTAAAACTAACATTATTTACAGCTGTCACTTTCCGGTGATGATAATTCCCTGACTCTTTTCTCTGTTTCCTGTTCAGGGTAAATTCTTTGGTAAGATGTTGTACTTCAATCATTTTTTGGAACCATTGTGCACGAAAATTATACAACAAACCTGTAATCAAGTGAGATATTTTTATCTTATCATTGCTTTCATTTCAGCCAAATCAAAAATAAATTATTACCAGACGTGAAACATAATGAAACCTTATTCAGCCCTCAACTGCCTCCCTTAGCTGAAAGGGTACGTCCTCAGTCTTTAGATAAATTTATTGGGCAAGATCACCTCACAGGGAAACAAAAGATTATCTCATTGCTCTGTGAGGGTAAACAATTATTCTCACTTATTTTCTGGGGCCCACCGGGAACAGGGAAAACCACCTTAGCTCGATTAATCATCCGTCATACAGATGCAGAACTTTATGAACTATCGGCTGTCTCCAGTGGTGTAAAAGACCTCAGAGAAATCATTAAAAAATCTGAATCCAATAACTCCATAGGCAGGAAAACTGTTCTGTTCATAGATGAAATTCATCGATTTAGCAAATCGCAACAGGATGCTCTTCTCCATGCAGTGGAAGATGGCACTCTTGTGATGTTTGGAGCGACAACAGAGAATCCCTCATTTGAGGTCATCAATCCACTATTATCTCGGTGTAAGGTTTTGGTTTTAAAACCGCTGAGTGATAACAATCTGGGAGCTATCTTATCCCACGCTTTTGAAAATGATATTCTTTTAGGCAATGGGAACTTGATATTTCCCGTAAAATATAAAAAAATACTGATCCAAGCGTCCGGAGGTGATGCCCGAAAGATGTTAAACACTGTCGATATTTCCTGTAAATTGATGAAGGGTGAAGGTAAAATTAGCAGGTCAGTATTAACAGAGGCGCTACAGACCCAGGTCCAACTATATGATAAAACCGGAGATTACCATTATGATATCGTCAGTGCTTTTATAAAATCCGTCCGGGGTAGTGATCCAGATGCTGCTGTCTATTGGCTAGCTGTCATGCTGGAAGGAGGAGAAAAACCGGAATTCATTGCACGAAGGCTGGTGATTCTTGCGTCAGAAGATGTCGGGAATGCGGATCCCAAAGGATTACCTCTTTCTGTTTCTGGTTTTCAAGCTGTTCATATGATAGGGATGCCTGAAGCTGCTATCATTCTTGCTCAAGTTACAACCTATCTTGCCGGAGCTGAAAAATCAAATGCATCCTACAAATCCATATTAAAAGCTCAAAAACAAGCAAGAGAAAAAAATCTCCCTGATGTCCCAATCCACCTGCGGAATGCCCCAACTGACCTGATGAAAAAAATGAATCACGGAAAAGATTATAAATATCCTCACTCTTACACAGAGAATTTTATCAGTGAGGATTATTTGCCAAAAGGAATAGACCCTGAGTTTTATCGTCCTAGCACTAGGGGATATGAATCTTTCATTTTAAAACGTCTGAAAAAATGTTGGCCGGAACGATATGAAAACAAATAATTTTCAGATTTTCCTCACTAAATATATTAATAAATTTATAGTGATTGCGCTGCCCGCACTGCTTTTTTCAGATGACAGATTGAGATTAATTCACGCTGATATTCTTGAAAACAGACCGGTAGAGGGGGGCTCTGTTCAGGAGCTCAAGGGTGACGTGCTTTTCAAAAAAGGCGAAATGGAGTTATCATGTAAGAAAGCTATATTTAATGAAAAAACCGGAATGGCTACTTTGACAGGAAGCACAAATGTAGTTAAAAACGATCTGCATCTTACCTGTGATTCACTATTGTTTTATTCTCAAGAAGATATATTAAAAAATTTCAATAACGTCCACATATGGGACAACGATTACAACCTTACAGCTGATTCTGTTATTTATTTGACCGAAATAGACAGCGGCTATGCCAATGGAAATGCCACACTGATTCAGCAGAAACAAACTATTAATGCTGATGCACTACATTACCACAAAAAACCTGAATCAGATGCTGTATCCTATGAGGCACTTGGCAATGTTATCATAGAGGAAGGGACACGAATTGCAACCTGCGGGCATGCAATATACAATAGGGATTTGGGGGAAACAGTGTTAAAGATAAATCCTGAAATTGATGATGGCGACAGGAATCTCAGTGGAACTAAAATTTCCCTTTATTATGAAAATGAACAACTGAAAACCCTTCTCATACCTGAAAAAGCACATATGGTATCACCTCAGTTTGGATGGCGAAAAACTGTAGGTGACAGCCTGACTCAAAGAGATTCTGTAAAAACAATTAACGATCTACAGGGAAAAACATTAAATGGATTTTTCATAGATGGTGAATTGGATTCCCTCCGTTTAGCAGGAATGGCAATGTCAGTCTATCATGTTTTTGAGGATTCAATTTATAAAGGAATAAATGAAGCCTCTGGTGATACAATCACTATGTTGTTTGACAAAGAAGACATGGAAGAAATCTTGATTTCCGGTGGAGCCCAAGGAACATTCATTCCTGATTCGACTAATGCGAACACTGAATCATCTATCATTTATTCTTCCAATAATATCCAATATCTCCCAGGAGAAGAGCTGACCCACCTGAAAAAAAATGCATCCATAACACATGAAAGTACAAAATTGACGGCAGGTTATATGAAATTAAATATGAAATCAAATGTATTAAATGCCCTGCCAACCCTCCCTGATGACACAACCGACATTCCCATTAAACCCACTGTAGAAGAAAAGGGCAGAGAACCCATGAGAGGTGATGAAATCTTATATAATCTAAAAAGCAAAAAAGGTCGAATCACTATGGGAGATACCAAAATGGACGACGGTTATTATTATGGAGAAGAAATACGAAACCAAGAGGAGGGAACTTATTATATCCGGGAAAGCATTTATACAACCTGTGATTTAGTTATTCCTCATTTTCACTTTGCCAGTGATAAGATGAAAATGATCAATCAGGATAAAGTAGTTGCCCGTCCCTTGATCCTCTATGTAGGAGGGATCCCCATCTTTGGAATTCCTTTTGCAATTTTTCCCCATCAACATGGAGGCAGGCACTCCGGTTGGATCATGCCAACTTATGGTGAGTCCACAACACGGGGACAATTTCTTGACGGATTAGGTTATTACTGGGCACCCAATCCATATTGGGACAGCAAAGCACTATTGAGTTTTGCCGATCGCCAGGGACTCACGTTCAAACTGTACAACCGTTATAATAGAAGGTATTCTTATAGCGGGAATTTGAAATTGGAAACGCTCTACTTTCTTTCATCGCAAAAAGATATAACCCAAATCAGTGATGATAACAGGACCAGTTTTGTATTAGACTGGAGGCACTCACAAACTTTGAGAAATGATCAAAGATTAAATGTAAATGCTAAATACTATAGCAATGGCGAGTATAACCGAAATACAGGTCTTGATCCGACCATCCGATTAAAACAACAGGCTGTGTCCAATGCCACCTACAGCAAACAATGGAAAAAATGGAAAAATTCCCTAAGTATGAACCTGTCTTCAACAAGAGACCTGATGGCAGATGAAAAAATCGACTCCTCCTCAGTTTTTTATCAGGAGCCGTACAAAGCAGGACAAAAATTAAATATCACCAATAATACCTTACCATCTCTGTCTTTTAGACATGGTCAAAGTCAATTATTTCTGGAGAAGTCAACTCTGAAAAGATGGTACAATAATATTTCCTGGAGCTATTCTTCCAGTTTCAATAATAAGATGCAGACATATTTTGAATCTGACTCTGTCCCAGATACAACTATATTTCAATGGATAATGGATGGAAATGAAGGGTACGTTAAATCTGAATCTGATCCTGTCGCCACACATAATTTTGGATTGAGCGCTCCACAAAAAATATTCAAATATATTTCCGTAAACCCAAGTCTATCTTTAAAACATGTTTGGGTAAACAAAACATTCAATGCCACATTGGATACAGCATCAAATTCACTTGTCACAACAGAAAAGCAGGGATTTGAGACACGAACTACAGGATCATTTCGAGTAAGTTTTAGAACTCAATTTTATGGAATGTTCCCAATTAAATTAGGTATCTTGAGAGGAGTACGTCATGTAGCTTCTCCTTCCATCGGTTATTCTTACACCCCTGATTTTTCAGAACCTCTGTTTGGTTACGATTTTGGTTATTTTGAAACATTTCAGGATTCCTCTGGGGATATTCTTCTTCATGACCGCTTTAAAGGTACCCGTGCTGGAAGCACTCCAAAATCAAAATCACAAAGTATGAGCCTCTCTCTGAACAATGTGTTCCAGGCAAAAGTGGGTGAAGATGAAGAAGAAAAGAAAATTGATCTGTTCAGCTGGAATATATCCACAAACTATAATTTCGTAGCAGATTCTATGAACCTGGCGAATCTCCGTTCGTCAGTTAGAACAAAACTCGGGAAAAAATTGAATCTTGATCTGTCTATGACTCATGATTTTTATCAATTGAGATGGCAAGATGATTATTACAAACGTATCAATGAGCTTAATAGATTGCCTCGACTAATTAATGCCCGTATTTCTACCGGATTTCGATTCTCTGGTAATTATTTGAATCCCGAGAAACAACGAGATGAAGAGACTGAAACAGACACCCTTGATATGGATGATTTGGACCTTGGCCTGTTTCAAGATAAAAAGGAATCTGTATTTAAATCAAACAATACAGGAGAACTCTGGTCCACATCACTAAATCTTAGCTATTCGCTTAACAAATCAAATCCTGATAAGGAAAAAGAAACCTTCTGGATCAATACCAACACAGATATTCAGGTCACCCCAAACTGGAAGGTTAAATATTCAGCACGATTTGACGTTCTTGAAAGGGAACTGGTTAGTCAGAGTTTTTCGGTCTATCGGGATTTACATTGCTGGGAATTATCATTGAACTGGACCCCCTCAGGTTTTGGACAGGGAGTATATTTAAAAATCAACGTAAAATCTCCCACGTTGAGAGACATAAAAATTGAACAAAAAAGTGGACTATATGGACGCAGGGCTTTTTAAATGATATGTCCGGAATGTAAATCGGAGTATCAAGACGGAATTGAAATTTGTGTAGATTGCGGTGTTAGCTTAGTTTTTAATTTACCTATTGATAAACCATTAAAGGAAATATCCTGGGTAAAATTAGGACCTGTTTCAGGAAATATTTTTGCAGATATGATTGCAGATGTCCTCTCTCAAAATAAAATTCCCCATTATTTAAAAGCTGATTTTCTTACATCCGCTCTTGGTATTCAAACGGGAAATATGATCGGCTCAAGGGTATTTGTGTTTGTGCCGGAAGAGTTCCAAGAAAAAACAAACAAAATTATTGAAGAGATATCTGGAAACTAAACCATGGAGAAAAACATCATACGAGCAATAAAAGGAACAAAAGATATCCTTCCAGATCAATCCAAAAAATGGCAGGATTTAGAATCATCATTCAGGAATTTTATTCAAGCATATGGATACCGTGAGATCAGAACTCCTGCATTTGAAAAGACAGAATTATTTGAACGTGGTGTGGGCGAAGGCACTGATATCGTCACCAAAGAAATGTACACATGGGAAGACCGAAACGGAAAATCACTGACGCTAAAACCTGAGCTCACTGCTCCAGTGGTCCGTGCATACATTCAGAACAATTTAGTTGGGGAATCACCACTCACAAAATTATATTATTTTGACTCACTATTCCGAAGGGAGAGACCCCAAAAAGGACGCCAGCGTCAATTTCATCAATTTGGGATTGAAGCTATAGGTTCACCCTATCCGGAATGTGATGCAGAAGTTGTTGCTTCAGCATATTTATTTTTATCAGGGCTTGGTTTATCAGAATTAACATTAAAATTAAACAGTATCGGTTCCAAAAAATCCAGAAAAAATTATTGTGATGCTTTAATTGAATTTCTAAATCCTTTTAAAAACCAATTATCTGAACTCAGTCAAAAACGACTTAGTGCTAATCCCGTGCGAATTCTGGATACAAAAATCTCACATGAAATAGAGATCCTGAAAGATGCACCGGTCATTTATGATTTTCTCTCTGAAGATGATAAAACCCATTTTATTGAGGTCATGGATTTACTGGATGGATTGAACATCCCTTATACCCGAGACAATCATTTAGTGCGGGGCCTTGATTACTATTGTCGAACAACATTTGAAATAACATCAGAGGTCCTTGGAGGACAGGATGCTCTTTGTGGCGGCGGAAGATATGATAATCTAGTAGAGTTATTGGGTGGAAAACCAACCCCCGCAATCGGGTTTGCAGCTGGTGTTGAACGTATCATGATTGCCTTGAACGAAAAAACACCTCAATCGGAAAATTTTGAGTGTGATATATATGTTATCACAATGCTCCGGGATTCAATTAAGACAGGAATGATTGTTGCCAATCAATTACGTCAATCTGGATTTCGAGTAGAAATGGATTCTCTCCGACGCAGTATGAAATCTCAACTGAGAGAAGCCAATAAAATGCGCGCGAAGTATACCGCAATCTTAGGTGAAGAAGAATTAAAAAACAAAAAAATAACCATTAAAGAAATGGGTACAGGTGACCAGAAAACAATTGAGATTGATTCCATCCTCTCATTTTTTCAAAAATAATATCATTAAATAAAAAATGTAATGAAAATATATTTTATTCTCCATTTAATAAATTAAATTCGCCGTCGTTATGTCAAAAAAATCATTAATTATAGTAGAATCTCCGTCAAAAATAAAATCTATCTCCAATATTTTAGGAGATAATTTTGACGTCATTTCATGTGTTGGCCATTTTAAAGATTTACCTGAAAAAGAATTAGCAGTAGATGTTGAGAATGACTTTGCCACAAAATTTGTAGTACATCCTGACAAAAAAGATTTTATAAAATCTTTAAAACAAAAAGCAAAATCTGCTGAAAAAATATATCTGGCCACCGATCCAGACCGAGAGGGTGAGGCCATTGCTTTTCATCTATCAGAGGAAGTACCAAATGCAAATATTGAAAGGGTCCAGTTTACAGAAATCACACGCTCCGGTATCGAGGAAGGAATGCAACATCCTCGGGAACTGGATTATGATCTGGTGGAAGCGCAAAAAGCCCGCAGGATAATAGACAGGCTTGTAGGATATAAAATTTCAGAATTATTACGAAGATCTATTCAGACAACACTCTCTAATCTAAAAAAATCGCTCTCAGCAGGGAGAGTTCAATCTGCTACAATAAAAATCTTAGTTGATAGGGAACGTCAACGAATGAAGTTCAAAGATGTGACTTATTTTGATCTAAAAGCCAACATGTTGACAAAAAATGATGAATCATTTTCCGTTGTTTTATTTTCATTATCTGATATGAAACTTGCTTCAGGAAAAGATTTTGATCCTGAAACAGGAACATTAAAAAATAATAAAGTAATGGTATTGTCTGAATCGCAGGCTAAGGCACTCACCGAAGAATTATCTTCAGGATCATGGGCAGTTATTGACAAGGAAGAGAAACCTCAAAATGCAAATCCTCCTCCACCTTTTATAACCAGTACTCTTCAGCAGGCAGCAGGGCAAAAATTGAGATTCTCTGCAAAAAGAACAATGATAAATGCACAGCAATTATATGAAAATGGATTTATTACATATATGAGAACAGATTCACTGCAGCTTTCATCGGAAGCGATCCAAGCGGCAAGAAATATGATAAAATCCAGTTTTGGAGACAAATATCTTCCTGAAAAACCAAATCACTATAAATCAAAGGTAAAAAATGCTCAGGAAGCTCATGAAGCAATTCGTCCTGCAGGTAAAACAATTAAATCAGCAGAGGAAGTGGAGCGTTCACTGGGAAAAGATGCAGCAAATTTGTACAAGTTGATTCGTATGCGCACTTTAGCCTGCCAGATGAAACCGGCGAAGATTCTACGAACAATTATCCTTATCCAAAATCAGAAAGCGGTTTTTCGGGCGGTAGGAAAAGTTATACAGTTCCCCGGGTACCGCCTGGCTTATATGGAAAACCAATCTCAGGCTGATAAACAAATTGATGATGGAGTGCTCCCTGCTATGGAAAAGGGAGAAGAGCTATCCTGTGAAAAACTAAATATTGAATCTCATACAACAAAACCACCACCTCGATATTCCGAACCATCTTTAATTAAGGAGATGGTGAATCGTGGAATAGGAAGACCTTCTACCTATGCTGCAATTATTGGCAATATACAGAGCAGAGATTATGTCAATTATGTCAAACAAAAATTGATCCCTTCTTTTGTTGCGGTGGCAGTCACTCAATTATTGGAAAATCATTTTGAGCCATTAGTAAATACAGATTTTACTGCAAACCTTGAAGATCGGTTAGACCAAATTTCACGTGGAGAACTAAATCTCATACCTTTTATGAAGGATTTTTATTTTGGAAGTAATGATGTAATGGGATTAGAAAAAATGCTTGAGGAAAAAATTGAAATCAGGGAAGCATGCTCCATGAAAACTCCTTCATTGAATGGTGAATCTCCTGTTGCACGGTTAGGCAGATTTGGTCCCTATTTGGATGCCGGAGAGACCCGCCGTTCCATCCCTCACGATTGCGCCCTAGGAGATCTGACAGAAAAAAAAGTACAGGAGATATTGAATACAACCATAGAATCTTTATCTGTTGAATTGGGAAAAGAACCGGAATCTGGTGAATTATTATACTTAAAAAAAGGGCAATATGGTCCCTATATAGAATCCTCTGAAACAAAAAAACGAAAGTCTCTACCCAGAGGTATGGAACCTGAAAATGTAGACCTGGAATTTGCAATTCAATTAATCGGATTGCCCAAAACCATTGGAACACATCCGGAAACAGGAGATGCTGTTACTTCCGATTATGGAAGATATGGACCATATATTCGCTGTGGAAAACTCACAGCTCCCTTAAAACCTCCACCAACTCCTCTGACTGTTACCCTTGATGAAGCAGTTGAAGCTCTGGCTTCCCGAAATAAGAAATCTACTGTACTGTCCACTCTGGGAAACCACCCTGAAACCGGTGAAGAGCTGGCTTTGAAAGACGGCCGTTACGGCCCCTACATTACAGATGGGAAGGTCAATGCGTCTATGCCCAGAACTCTTTCTCAGGAATCACTTACGCTAGAGGATGCAGTTGAACTCATCAACAAGAAGAGATTAGCGCCTAAACGAAAAAAGAAGAAACGGAAAAAATAACATTTCCCTATTTTATATGAAATCTCTGGCTTCGGTTCCTGAATTTGAAATATTACCTGAATCTATATTTATAAAAAAGATTAAAAAATAAATTCTATAGTATGGATCTAAAATCAATAGAAAATATCGTCTCACTGTGTAAACGGAGAGGATTTATTTTTCAGAGTTCTGAGATTTATGGTGGTCTAGGGTCAACCTGGGACTATGGCCCATTGGGCACAGAAATGAAAAAACGAATTAAAGATGACTGGTGGCAAAATATTGTCACTGCTAGGGCTAACGTAGTTGGTATGGATTCATCCATCTTGATGCATCCAAAGGTTTGGGAAGCCAGTGGCCATATATCAAATTTTAATGATCCAATGGTTGATTGTAAACAGTGCAAAAGCCGGTACAGAGCTGACCACATAGATATCAATAAGCCCTGTAAAAAATGTGGAAACAAGGATTGGACTGAACCCCGCCAATTTAATCTCATGTTTAAAACGTCAATCGGCCCCGTTGAGGATGACGCAAATATTGCTTTTTTACGTCCAGAAACTGCCCAAGGAATCTTTGTAAATTTTAATAATGTTCAAACAACAGCAAGACAGAAAATTCCATTTGGCATCGCCCAAATAGGAAAAGCATTCAGAAATGAAATCACCACAGGAAATTTCTTATTTAGAACCCGTGAGTTTGAACAGATGGAAATGGAATTCTTTGTTCATCCCGATGATACCTCGGAATGGCTGAAATACTGGAGCCAAGAACGGCTAAATTGGTTTGTTCAACTAGGAATTACAAAAAACAAGCTCAGGCTCAGGCCTCATGGGGATGATGAGCTGGCACATTATTCATCCGCCTGTAATGATATTGAATATGAATTCCCCTTTGGATGGTCAGAACTTGAGGGTATCGCTGACAGGGGAACCTATGATCTGGATCAGCATATTGAACACAGCAAAAAGAAACTAAATTACTTCGATCCAAAAACAAACAACCGTTATATCCCTGCCGTGGTGGAAGCTTCAGCTGGTGTGGACCGTGCATTTCTCACCTGTCTTGTGGATGCCTACACCGAAGAAGAAGTACGGGAAGAGAAAAGGGTTTTGCTGAAATTGAGCCCGAAAATCGCACCCATAACCTGTGCTGTCTTTCCATTGGTGAATAAAGATGGGCTTCCTGAAATTGCAGAAAAGGTCGTGAAAGATATGAGAAAATATTTTAGCGCATTTTTTGATCAGGGAGGTTCTATCGGCAAGCGGTATCGCAGGCAGGATGAAGCGGGCACTCCGTTCGGGGTCACCATTGACCATGAGACCACAAAAAATGGGACCGTCACCTTGAGAGACCGTGATTCCATGGAACAGGTGAGGATTTCAAAGAATGCGATCTGCGATTTAATTAAAGAAAAAATCAATATAGAGATAAACTAAAATGAACCGACATTTAAGTCTTCGCTCTGGGAATCCTGCTCTCAGCACATCCACTTTCAAACAATTTAGTTCCACAGCCTCTGAAACTATGACCATCATGGGGACCGTACACAAAACTGCACTATCTCTATTGCTTCTCATGACAACAGCGCTATACACCTGGAATCTCCCATTGGGTGACCCAAAGGCGACAGGATTAATGTTCCTGGGTGTCATTGGCGGATTGATTATTGCATTTATTACTATTTTCAAAAAACACCTCGCTCCATACACTGTTCCCGGTTATGCATTGTTAGAAGGACTCGCAATGGGCGGTATTTCACGGACATTTGAATCTATGTACCCGGGAATCGTTAACCAGGCGGTATTTCTTACTTTCGGAACACTTGGAGCTTTACTACTGGCCTATCGTTCCGGACTTATAAAACCAACGGAGAATTTTAAATTGGGTATTGCCGCTGCAACTGGAGGAGTTGTCTTTGTTTATTTTGCCAGTTTCATCTTGGGACTTTTCGGGGTAGGTGTCCCCCTCATACATGGAAATTCTAATATGAGCATCATATTCAGTCTTATTGTGGTGGGCATTGCCGCAATGAACCTTGTTCTAGACTTTGATTTCATTGAAGAAGGATCAGAACAAGGTGCTCCAAAATATATGGAATGGTATGGTGCCTTTGGTCTCCTTGTAACTTTGATCTGGCTCTATCTTGAACTCCTTAGGTTGCTTTCTAAGTTGTATTCAAGACGATAAAAAAACCAAAAAAACATACACCTAAAAAAACACTTTTGTATTATAATAAAAATGGTACAGGGATTCTTACGTAGGAAAGCTATGTTTGGAAGACAATTATTACTGAGGTGTTGACACGAGTATTTCTCAAGTCTGTAAGAATCTGAATATGACAACTATGCTCCCAGCGGAATATCAGGTTTTTCAAGAACGCTTGGCTGCGGAGATGCCACAGGAGCGGATTATTGATGACCTAGTGCTTTGCTTTGCCTATGCAACGGATGCCTCTGTGTATCGTATGCAACCAAAGCTGGTGGTGAAAGTTCATAATGAATCTGAGGTTCAGTCAGTGTTGCGCCTTGCGCAACATATGAAACTAGCGGTCTGCTTTCGGGCGGCTGGAACGAGCCTATCAGGTCAGGCGCAAACCGATTCCATTTTGATAATTGCGACACAGGGATGGACGGGCTTTCGTGTAGAGGATTCAGCTCGTTCGATCGCGCTACAGCCTGGTCTTACAGGTAGTCTCGCAAATGCGTATTTGAAGTCCTTTGGGCGAAAAATTGGCCCTGACCCAGCATCGATAAATGCAGCAATGATAGGCGGTATAGCTAATAATAATGCGAGTGGTATGTGCTGTGGCATTACTCAGAACAGCTATAACACGCTTAAAAGCATGCGAATTATTTTATCTGATGGCACATTGATAGATAGTGGATCCGAAGAAAGCCGGAAACGTTTACAAAGGACACATGGAAACCTTCTCAAAAACTTAGCTGACCTTGCTCAGTCTGTACAGAGAAATGCACGTTTATCCGAACGCATTCGCAAAAAATATACGCTAAAAAATACGACGGGCTATAGTTTAAATGCCTTGGTCGATTTTCATGATCCAATAGATATTTTAATTCATCTTATTATTGGTTCTGAAGGGACACTCGGGTTTTTAAGTGAGATCACTTATCATACCGTTGTAGATGAGGCGCATAAGGCGACAGCATTTATTTTGTTTCCAAACATAGCAGAAGCGTGCCGTGCGGTAATAGCCCTTAAAAAAGAGCAGGTCACTGCTGTTGAACTCATGGATGAGGCAAGTTTACGTAGTGTTGCCGGGAAACCCGGAGTTCCGATTTCTCATGATAGCGTGCAGAAAGGAACGTGTGCATTATTAGTAGAAGTGCGATCAGAAGAAAAAGAAGACTGTGATGCACGTGTGCTGCGATGTGAGCAATGCTTAAGAGCTTTTAGATCATCTGAACCGATAGTATTTACCCGTGATATCGATGTGGCGGCATCCTATTGGAAAGTGCGCAAAGGTTTGTTCCCAAGTGTTGGTGCAGTGCGTAAAAGCGGAACGGCTGTAATAATTGAAGACGTTGCTTTTCCCATTGAACATTTAGCTGAAGCCACACTCGATTTGCATGACTGCTTTCAAAGGCATCATTATTATGAGGCGATTATTTTTGGGCATGCGCTTGAAGGGAATCTTCATTTTGTATTTACTCAGGATTTCAGCGTCGAGGCTGAAGTACAACGGTATAAGGAATTCATGGAAAATATTACCAATTTGGTAACGCAGCGCTACGATGGCTCGCTCAAAGCAGAGCATGGCACGGGACGGAATATGGCGCCCTTTGTGCAAAAGGAGTGGGGTGAAGAGGCATGGCAAATCATGCATCGACTCAAGAATATTATTGACCCGAGCGGCATTCTTAATCCCGATGTGATTTTGGGAACGGATGAAAAGCTACATCTTCGCAATCTCAAGGCGATGCCGAGCACACACAAGATAATTGATACATGCATTGAGTGTGGATTTTGTGAACCAAATTGTCCTTCACGAAACCTGAGTTTTACTCCGCGTCAACGTATAGCCGTGTGGCGAGAATTAAGTCGATTAGAAACCGAACAAAATGATCTTAATCGCTTGGCTGCGTTTAGAAAAGTGTATGAATACTATGGAAAAAACACCTGTGCCACAGATGGCATGTGCGCAGTGGATTGTCCCGTTGATATCAATACGGGTTCGTTCATTAAGGATTTACGCCGCCAGCAACATTCTGTGCGTGCGCAAAAGATGGCAACGGCTGTACAGAGACATTTCGCGATGGTTGGTGTCGCTATGCGTAATGGTCTACGTTTGGTGGGCGTTGTTCGATATATTTTTGGTGATAATGCTATGATATCTTTATCGACAATCGCTCGTAAAATAAGTGCGGGTACTTTGCCGCTATGGTCTTCTGGTATGCCAGGCACGGCGAAGGCCTTTCCTATTCAATCAGAAAAAATATATGATGATGAGGTTGTTTATTTTAGCGCATGCATGAACCAGGTTATGGGCTGTTCAAAACACGATAAAGATAAGCGTTCTTTGCCAGTGGCCGTTTTAAGTCTGCTTGAAAAAGCACAGTATCATGTGCGCTTGTGTTCGAAGCAGTCTTCACTTTGTTGTGGAATGCCAATGGAGTCCAAGGGTTTCGCGAGTCAGGCTGACACTATGGCAAAAGAAGTGAATACTATCTTGCGAGAACGTAGTGATAATGGTCGTATACCGATACTTTGTGATACAAGCCCCTGTACGCTGCGATTACGGCAGCATATTGATGATGCGTTAACCATCTACGAACCGGTAGAGTTCATTGATCGTTTTATATTGAATCGAGTTGAGATAGATAAAGACGACGAAGAGATCGTATTGCACGTTACCTGTAGTTCGCATAAGATGAGCCTTTCTTCAGCCTTCGAGCGCGTGGCACGGACATGTTCAGATAACGTTACCATTCCGAAGGGCATTGCTTGCTGTGGTTTTGCTGGAGATCGTGGTTTCAACGTGCCCGAATTAAATGCTTCGGCATTAGAAACCTTATCAAAACAAATTCCTGAGGGCGTTCGTCAGGCATATTCCAATAGTCGAACTTGTGAAATTGGCTTGAGTGCGCACGCAGGTATTCCCTATCAGTCCTTGGTATATTTAGTTGATCGCTGTGCTCGAACACGCGGGCGGCAAAACTAGTTTTGTGAAGTTGATATTACTCTAATAAACATCAAACTCCACCACTTGTCCCCATTTGACGGATTCGTGTACTATTTTTTGTGGGATAATGGGTAGATTTGGGTAAGGAGATGACACTGCCAATAAAGAAAAGTTTCTCCTCTGTTTTAGTTTGAACTCTTCATTTGGAGTATGACCATGGACACTTTAAAGCAATATGTCTTAGAAGCCGATGAGAAATCAGCAGAGCGTTTATTGCGACAGCATCAATTGTATGAGCATGCCAGTCAGCAGTTGCTCTTGCAGGCAGGATTAAAAGCAAATTTATCGGTCTTAGAATTGGGTTGTGGTCCTGGAGCGATGACACCATGGATGTGTCAACAATTGACAAGGGGGGGGCAACTCCTCGCGGTTGATCTAAGCCCCGAGTATATTCGCAAGGCCCAGAGCAAAACAGAAGCCTATAAAAATTGTGAATGCATTGTTGCAGATGTGCATCATATTGACGAACTCGAGAGAAAATTCGATATCATTTATTGCAGAATGATATTGCATCATTTGCATGACCCTGATGTGGTTATGAAAAAACTGATGAATGCGCTGAATCCCAACGGGAGATTGGTCTGTGAAGAGCCGCCCATTATGGAACATGTTATCAGCTATCCGCATTCTCCTGCTATGGAGAAATTTAAAGCGCTTGCCATAAAAACCTATGCTGCGAATAAAAGCCAATATCGCATCGCCTATACCATGGCCAACATTATGGAAAGCGCAGGCTTAAAACTTCTAATTCAGCAGGTTTTTCAGCCTTTGCTAGACTTGTCAGCAAGAAAACTTCATCTCATGGCTTTGAGAGATATGACCCCTAAGATGATTGAACTGGGTTTCAGCAACGAATCCGAGCTCATAAAACTTTCGACTGATTTAGAGAATGAACTTGCCACAGCAACTGCCGTCTCGCTTTATAAAATGTTTCAAGTGGTGGGGGTCAAACGAACCTGAAGATGCAAGAACGAAATTTAGAGATAAAATCTCGCCTACCATAGATAAGCGTCGCTATATACTACGCGAAATGGCACATGTTTTTATGGCAGATGAAATCGACAGCGTTGAGCTTAGTCATCTTTCGGATTCGTTAGATATTATTAATTCAAAATTTCAACAGGAGCAGTTGCGACATCTGCGAGAGATGCATGGCAAGCCAGTAAGTGCAGGAGTATACCTCTACCAGATACAAGCAGGTGGGTTTATGGAGACCAAG
>Ga0208641_1000443_pt1 | contig 25596 bp, 20 predicted proteins | sample ETN02SmetaG_2_FD_185789 | JGI IMG/M metagenome (GOLD analysis project Ga0208641, IMG submission 185789) | Marine microbial and viral communities from oxygen minimum zone, Eastern Pacific Ocean - ETNP2014F10-02SV253 (SPAdes) (version 2) | ecosystem: Environmental > Aquatic > Marine > Oceanic ... | reverse complement strand
GTTATGGGAGTGTTAAAGAAAAAATATTCAGATATATTAGATTTTGCAAAAGCAGGAGAACAGGTAAAAGAAATATTGAAATAATTTAGGTTTGAATGAAATATCCGAAGGAATATCTCGAAGAAATTAAAAGTAGATTAAAAGTTTCAACGGTGGTTAGTCGATCAGTCAGTTTAAAAAAGAGAGGTAAAGAGTTCATTGGAATTTCTCCGTTTACTAACGAAAAAACTCCTTCTTTTACAGTAAATGATCAAAAAGGTTTTTATCATTGTTTTAGTTCACAAGAGCATGGAAATATTTTTGATTTTTTAATGAAAACTGCAAATATGAAGTTTGGAGAAGCAGTCAAAACTTTGGCAGTTGAAGCAGGTCTTCCAATTTATAAATTTTCAAAATTAGATGAAGAGAGAGAAAAAAAGTGGCAAACATATTCGAAGATATTGGAAAAATATAAATCTTATTATCATAATGAACTCAAAAATGTTAAATCAAAAGAATTAGAATCCTATCTACTTAAAAGAGGTTTAACGGATAAAGAAATTAATCATTTTGAAATTGGTTTTGTTTCTAAAGAGTCTGTTTTTTTTGAAAAATTAAAAAATGATTTTTCTAAATCAGATATTTTAAACTCGGGACTTTTTTATTTTGATGAAAAAAATAAAAAATATATTGAAAGATTTAGAGATAGGTTGATATTTCCAATTAATGGTTTGACTGGATCAACCATTGCATTCGGAGGAAGAATTATTTCTAATCAAAAATCAGCAAAATATATTAATTCTCCTGAAACTCTTTTTTTTAAAAAAGGTAATTCATTATTTAATTTAGATAAATCTAGACATTCTTCCGTAAGCTCTGATGAAGTTTTTTTAGTAGAAGGGTACACGGATGTTATTACCTTAACAAAATTTGGAATTATTAATACAGTCGCAAATTTAGGAACAGCATTAACAGAAAGACAGGTTGAAACGGTATGGCGCTTCTTTAACCATATTATTATATGTTTTGATGGAGATCAGGGCGGAGTAAATGCAGCTGTTCGTGCTGCAGATAGGTTATTAAGTATTATAAAGCCCAATTTAAAGATTTCTTTTCTTCTCTTACCAAAAAACAAAGATCCAGACAATTTTATTACAGAAAACGGTAAAGACTACTTTTTATCTTACGTAAATAAAAAAATTTCTATTTATGATTTAATTTGGAATCATTATTATAGCGATATTGACATAAATCAACCTTCATCCCTTGCGCAATTAGATAAAGTATTAAAAAATCAATCAAACAAAATAAAAAATGAAATCGTTAGAAAATATACAAAAGAATTTTTCTTAAATAAATTGAACCAACTAACGCCTTTAACAAATAAAAAACAAAAAATAAATTCTAGACTATATCGAGAAGTACAACCTCTGAATTCAACAAAAGAAATATTTTTTAAGAAAAAAAATTATAGAGAAGTTGAATTAAAAGAGTTTTCAATACTATATTTGATTATTAATAATTTACATGTTTTTGAAAAAAAGATTGAGTTGTTATCAGAATTAAAACTTTATACTGAAATTTGTGTTGACTTTTTAGATAAAATAATTGATTTCTTGTCTTCAAATAAAACCTTCGAAATAAATACTTTAAAAGAAAAATTCAAACAGACAAAATATTTGAGCTTGATTAATGATATTAGCGCTTTGGCACCTGTAAAATTTATTACAGAAACAAAAAAGAATGATGGCGAGATATTATTAATTTTTGATGAAATAAATAATGACCTAAAAAAATTTGAACTAAATCAAAAAATAGACAAACTAGAGAAAAAAATGATCCAAAATATGAACGAGGAAACTTACAAGGAATTGTTAGACTTAAAAAGGCAAGCTAATAATGGTTAAATTAGCGATAGATTTATAAAATTTAATAATTATATACGTCTAGATATTCAAATCTAATATGGAAAAAATTATCACAAAATCATTTGCGAGACTAATGGGAAGAGGCTTGCACAGAGGCTTTATCACTTATGATGAATTAGGTAAGTCGATGGGCAAAAGATGTAGGACACAACAAAACTTGGAACAAGCCATTTTTCATATTTTTGATAAAGGTGTTGTGTTAGTAAAAAATAAATCTGACTATAAAGTTTTAAAAAAGAAAGAATCAGCATCAGGTGACGAAGACAAATTATCAGAAAAGAGCGATGATCCCATTAGAATGTACCTTAGGGAAATGGGTGGTGTGGAACTTCTTTCTAGGGAAGGAGAAATAGCTATAGCAAAACGTATTGAGGCAGGGCAAGAAGTAATGTTGAATGCACTGGCGCAAAGTCCGATCACAGCCAGAAAAATTTTTGAATGGCACGAAAAACTTCTAAATAATGAAATTTTGGTAAGAGAAATTATAGATATTGATATGAACTACTTATATTATGATAACGATAACGGATCAAATACAACAGTTTCAAATACTGAAAAAAAAACATCAGTAAAAAATAAATACAAAAAAAAAGAAGAAAATGAAAACGAATTATCCGAAGAAGCCAATGAAGAAGATGAATTTAACGTTTCTTTGGCTGCAATGGAGAATGAAATTAAACCAAAAGTTTTAAAAACGATTTTTAATTTAAAGAAAAGCTATAACAAACTAGTCAAATATCAAAAAGAAAAACTTGATTCAATATTAAATTGTAAAACATTTTCAATTTCAAAAGAAAGAAATTGTAAAAATATAATCAATGAAATAGTTAAAAAAATAAACTCTTTACAGCTAGCTTCATCAGAACTTGAGCAGTTAGTGCAATCTCACTATGTGGAAAATAAAAAAATTTTATCTCTGGAAGGTGTACTTCTCAGGTTAGCGCAAGAAAGCAATATTTCGAGAGAAGAATTTATTAAATTTTATGTTGGCAATGAAATAAATCCAAATTTAAAAAATTTTTTAAATGAAAATAAAAAATGGAAATCTTTCTTTGCAAAAAATAAAAAGGAATTTTTATATACCCGGGACCGTTTGATCGAAATAAGTAATAAATTAGATATCCCGGTGGGAGACTATAAAAAATTGGTAAGCAGAATACAAAAAGGTGAGAGAGAATCCAGGCTAGCTAAGAAAGAAATGGTTGAAGCCAATTTAAGATTAGTTATTTCAATAGCAAAAAAATATACCAATAGAGGACTACAATTTTTAGATCTGATCCAGGAAGGCAATATTGGTTTAATGAAAGCAGTAGATAAATTTGAATATAGAAGAGGATACAAATTCTCTACTTATGCAACCTGGTGGATTAGACAAGCAATAACCCGTTCAATAGCTGATCAAGCTAGGACAATCAGAATTCCGGTTCACATGATAGAGACTATAAATAAAATTGTTAGAACACAAAGATTGATATTAAGTGAACATGGAAGGGAAGCAACACCAGAAGAATTGGCAAAAAAATTAAGAATGCCACTTGATAAAGTTAGAAAAGTTTTAAAAATATCTAAGGAGCCGGTTTCTTTAGAAAAACAAGTAGGTGACGAGGAAGATAGTAATTTAGGAAATTTTATCGAAGATCAGAATGCTTTAATGCCTTTAGATCAAGCAATAAGATCCAATTTGAATGAAGCCACAACAAAAATTTTAGCAACTTTAACTCCCAGAGAAGAGAGAGTGCTAAGAATGAGATTTGGCGTTGGTATGAATACTGACCATACTTTAGAAGAAGTTGGTTTGCAGTTTTCAGTTACTAGAGAGAGAATAAGGCAAATTGAAGCCAAAGCTTTAAGAAAGCTGAAACATCCAAGCAGATCAAAACAGTTAAAGAGTTTTCTTGACAATTAATTCATTGATTAAAGTTTATAAAAAAAACTTTAAATTCGATTTATAAAATTTTTTTTAATATGAGGTTTCATGAGCTATACCACATTGCTCCATGCCAATGACAAATTTTGAAATAGAAAGTCTTCGCAAATTATAATTTTGAATTATTCTGTGAAACCAAGGAGGAATACTGCGTTCAAATTTGACTTCGAGTATAGTATATCCTGCTCTGCATTCTAGCCAAGATAAAAAATTGTCACTTGTGAATAAATTTTGTGTTTCGCTTGCCAATATATTTGAATCAAATGTTAATCTAAAATATAAGCCAAATTTATTTATATAAGGACGCCTTTTATAATCAACTAGAACTCGTGGAAAAATTTTTTTTCTAATACTATCAAAAACAAAATTCTTTATTACCATATTGTTGTCAGAATAAATATTTAGCAATGATATGTATTTTGATTGATCAAAAAAGAAATTTAAGTGTTCATGTTTTATCATTGTTCTTTTTTTATAAGTTCTTTCGTTGTTTCGCCCTTTCATCTCGAGAAATATTGGAACATTTTTATCAAAAATTTCAGAATATGTTCGTAACCTATATTTTCTTCGCATTTTCATTCCATCAACTTTTTCAAAAAAATTTGATGAAGATTTATTATCAAAATACAAAGATCGAACTAGGTATCTATTTTCTAAATCTTTATTGGTATGGCTATCATAATGCATAAAATATTTGCTTTCATTTTCTATCTTGTCAGATAAATTTTTTTTAAGAATGTATTTAAACTCGTATCTAGAAAAAGACTGGATATGTTCATCATTATTTTCTGGTTTAATATTCATTAATTCAAATTCAGAGATTTTTTTTTTATAATATCAGATCCTCGTTCATTTTCATTTTTAACTGATAAAATGTATGAATAAAGTGGATGATCAATTAATATATTTTTTTTGCTAGATGTTTTATTTAAATTAGAAAAATCGACATTATTCATAAAAAACAAATTTTCACCTTCTTTATTAATATTACCCACAATCGAGCTATCAACGATTGTTATGTTAGATTTGCCTGTTGAATTAAAATAATTCAATTCTCCTGTTATCTTAGATCTATAAATTTTTGCAAAACCTCCTCCACCATATTGCCAATTTTTTTTATAAGCACTAAGTTGAGTTTTATTGTTATTAAAATTGGAATATAAAATATATACATTTGACTTATCTTTAGATGCTACGCCAATATTATTTTTATAAAAAATTGAATTGTTAATAATAATATTTGAATTTTCTCCAGCTGAAATTGCTTTATCTCCGGCACCCGTCATATAAGAAGATTCGATTAAAGCCTCGGTTTCCATTAAATCTATCGAGTCATTAACTGGCTCTATTATGGTTGCATTTTTGATTATAATTTTTTTTGACATATCAACATCGATAGCATCGGAATAAATATTTTTTAGGACAAGGTCATCTATTGTAATATTACTGCAATAGATAATATGCATCATATCATCGTATATTGAATTATTTTTCATTTTTAATTTTTTAATAACAATGTCAGCTGTATTATGAAGTGAAAACATGGAAGTATAACGAATTTGATTAACTAAGCCCCCACTACCATCTTGAATCACAACATTAACAAATTTACTACCACGTGTTTGCTTGCCTTGAAGAGCTATTGTTCCCCACGAGTTTTCTTCATCATTTCTTTTTTCAAAAATTATAGGTTTTTCTGGAGTGCCTTTTGCAATGACCTGATTCTTGAATACCATGCTAACATTTGGTGATAATTTAAAATTTGTACCTGGATGAATTATAATTTTTTTCTTAAGGATTAAATTTTTATCAACATTAACGGTTCCGGAGAACTCTTTTGTATAATTATCGTTTTTTTGAAATTGAACATTATATATAGGCACATTATATTTGTTTGGTAAAACTGCTTTTGAAACAAGAGATTCAATTACAAATCTTTTATGAGAAAATGGATTAGAACCTGATATTAAATATGGTTTCGAAGAATTTTCAGATATAAAATTAAACTTAGTATTAATAGTTTTAACTTTAGAGCTTCTGTAAATGTCATAAGTAGAATCTGAAACTAAAACTCTATTTGAATATAGTTTAATAGGAATAGTTATGTCGGCGGCTTCATTGGGTCTAAACTTTTTCTCATCTACATCAACAATACCATTATTATTTTTATCTAAAACAATCCATTTAGGTGCATTTAACTTATAATTAATTATTAAATCTGAGACCGGTATCTCTCCATCAATGGATAAACTAAATCCATTAAAGTTTTTATGCCAACTTGTATTTGGCTGAGAATATAATTTATTGATGATATTTTTTTGATGACGTTCAAGATATGAAGCAAATTTTTTTCTTGAAATTTTCCCCTTTTCTGCAATTATTTTTTTTTTTTTAAAACTTTTTCCCCAGTTAATACTTTTAAATTTTTGTCTTGAAAGCACAATATCTCGTTTCTCAGAAATGCTAATATCATTTTCCAAACCACGTATTGAATTTGCTTCTTCGGTAAGAATCCTGGAATTTTTAATATAATCTATAATTTTATTATACTTTGAATCAATAAACACGCTGCTTCTATTAAGTAACAGAAACAAAGTATGTGAAGAAGTTTCAAATGGAAGTACATAGTTTTTAAAAATACCAAGCCCTATAACAGGATCATTCATAATTGGATGTACAATTCCCGACCACGGATCAAGCGCTAGTCGCATATTATGTGAATGATCGTTATGATAATTTTGTGTTAAAATTTGATATGCAGCAAAAGAACTCCAGATATTAACATCAGCTCTTTGCAATAACTTGCTAAATGAAAAATTGTTTAACTCAGCATTTCGTAATAAGGATAAAAAATCCCTCAAATCTGATTTATCTTTTTTGTCTAATTGGTTAAAATAAGCAAGTTTTTTCCAAATATGATAATTATTAAATAAATCAGATTCTGTGCCTATAATACCTTCGGTAAGTATTTGTTCTCCTTTATATAAATTTACTGGCATTAAATTGTTTCTTCTTAAAAAACCTTCGTTTAATTTCTCAGTTTCAATAAAAATTCCATCACTCTTATCATTTATAAATAACTCTACCAATTTGAATTTGGGGGACAAGATTCCCATTCTGTTTGCGATACTTCCTGAAAAAAATTTTTCAAAATTAACCGGCCAGTATTCGGCATATCTTTTTCTATCAAAGGTTTCATTTTTTCTTGTCTTAATACGCCAATGTTTTTTTTCAAACATCCAATTTCTTGGATTGTCTCCCCTATGGCGAATTTCAATTTTTTTTAGATTTCCATCATCTAAAAGAAAATGACCTCCTATCCATTTCTTTGTAGAAATAGGAGTATTTTCAAGAAGCTTTCTTTGACTTCTCTCGCCAATATATAAGTGTACGGCAGGCAAACCTTTTGTTTTATCATTAACCAATGATCGGATAAATCTTTGCACAGCTAATTCAGATTTGTACAAGGTCCAGTCGAATGGATCTTGATAAACCATATGTGATTTATGAGCATATCGCCAATCAGTAACAAACACATTTATAGATAAAACGATGAAAAGAACAAATAAAACAGGAAAAATTGCTATTATTGTATACTTAATAAATTTCTTCATTATTTAACTTGTTTCACAAAGTAAGTTATTGACAAAATCCATTCTAACAAAATTCATTTTAATTATAATTTTCTCTACTGATTTGAGAATATTATTATAACGAAGGCGCAAAACTTCATCTTCAGCATTAACCAGTAAAAATGATAAATTTTCACTGCTATTATTTTCTATATAGGCTGATCTACTTGTTGCGGTAAAATCTTTAATTGGAATTTTTAAAATATTTTCTGGGGTATAAACAGATATTTCCTTTATATAAATGCGAATACCTGGCAAAAGACTAAAATAAATGTTAATTCCACTAATATCTATTGGAGCAGTAGGCACAAACTCATAGTTCTCAAAACTATTTAATTTTATACCCGCATGAGAATAAAATGATTGACTTTTGGTTTCTGGAAAAAACTCTACAGCCATTTTTCTTATATTACTTGAGTTAAAGTAATTACCAACATGTAGTTTTTTGTTTCCGCCAAGCTGAGCTTTCTTATATTTATTACAAAATTTTTGTGCAAGATTCTTATCATTATTGTTTTGTGAAATTCTTATAATTTCTCGGTATGCTTTTTCAGATGCTGGGGAAATTTCTATTGCTTTTTCTAAGTGCATTATGGCATTCTCATAGTCAGTATCACTAATAGATCTCGCCAACCATACTCTTACATTATATAAATTTGGATCCAATTTAATAAGCTCAAAAAAAACATTTTCTAATAGATTAAATTCTTTTTGTGTAGTTGCTTTAGATGCAACAAATTCTACAGCTTCATAAACATTAGAAAGAATGCTGCTTTTTCCTTCTGATATTTTTTTTGAAAATTCTATATATTTAAGAAGTCTATCCGAGGCACTAGAAAAATCTCTCACCTGAACATGTTTCATTATAGATTGGATTTGATAAAAGTTAAAGATAGCCGTAGCTTTATGAAATGTCGATCGACGCAAATCTGCATTAAATGTTAAAAAAATTAATATAAAAAAAAAGAAAAGAAAAAAAGCTATTAATATATAATTAGTAATTTTATTTATCATCAGAGACTGTTTGACTATTCACAGTCTAAATACTAATAATCAACATCATTCTTTGCGGCAACAACAACAACTTCACTGACACCACCAATTTTTGCCAAATCTGAAATAAATTTATCTTGTGATTTAGCTTCCTTCATAACTATATCAAAGCTAAGTTTAATTGATTTTCCATCACCAGATGATTCAGCATTTAACAATGTTGATGTTTTTGTAAAGTCAGAGATTGCTTCGTTGTACGCTAATTTCTGCTGATCGTCGACCTTAGTTCTAAACTGTAGTATAAATTCACTTTTATGTATTGATCCAAAATTAGTAAGGTGCAAAATAAAAGCAATGCCTGTTATAATTACAGTACCAGCTATTGCTAAAAAATAACTTCCTGTGCCACAAGCCATGCCTGCTGCAAGCGCCCAAAAAATGTAAGCCGTATCTTTAGTATCCTTAACTACCGTCCTAAACCTTATAATGGATAAAGCTCCGACTAAAGCAAAAGCTCTAGCTAAATTATTACCTATAATCATGATGACCATACAAACAATTACAGCTATGAATATATTTGTAATCATAAAAGATTGTGAATAACTTAATCCTTTATGTGTTCTTTTATAAACAAGGCTAATAACAACTCCCAAAATAAAAGAAATGATTAGATTAATTATGATTTCACTCGGAAGATATATGTGAGCTAATTTATCACCAATTAATAAACTTTTTATATCGTTACCCATTATGATTTCTCAATTATCATATGCAATAAAGAAGGTCAAAATATCACCATCCACCTTTCCTTAATTTCTTATGGGATAAGTAGAATTCGGGTAAAATTTAAAGACATGTTTAAGAATTTTAAGGTAGATTTTATTTTGGAAAAGGATAAAAAGTGTTGAAACACAACGAAAGGGCCTGTAGCTCAGTCAGGTTAGAGCAGTACACTCATAATGTATTGGTCCCAGGTTCGAATCCTGGCGGGCCCACCAATTTTATTGGAATACAATTTTTTCAAATACTTAACGGTATAATCACAGGAACAGAAAAAAATAATTCAGCCTGCAGAGGAAAAAAAAGATTTAATTTTTGTTAACTATTGATAAATTCTCTTAATTTATTGAATAAGGCATTAATATCACCATCATTACCTTCAATGATAGAACTGAACTCTTCCTTTTGAGTTCTTGCTAGGCTAAGCCCTTCAATAATTAAATCTCTTATTAAGGGTTTATTGGGATTTTTTGTGTAAACCCTCCAGTCAATTTTCACCTCAGGTTTTTTATCGGTTGCAAGAAGTATACTTGATACAATGGTATATTTTTCATTTTTCTTTTCAGACGAGATCACATCTATTTTTGGTTCGGAATAATCGGTTAATCTTGATACAAACGTTTTCAAAAAATATTTCTTAAACAAACTTGAATATTTTTTCTTTTGTTCTTCGGTTAAATTTTTTCTATATGAACCCAGTGTATATAAACCAACCCCTTTTATATCTACTGTAGATAAAGCTATTTCTGTAAGTTTTTCGGCTTTATATTCTGCAGAGTTTGTTTTAACAAGTATTTTTTTTGCTTCATCCACTATTTCCTGGATAAATTTCTCAGGATCAGAAGTGTCTGCTGTAGCATTGTTAAGAAAAAGAAATAACAACAAAAAATTTGTAAAAAAAATTAAAAAATTTTTTTTCATTATTTTTTTATTTTATTTAGTGTCTATTTCTTCCCAGTCGCTTTCGTCTTGAGTTTCTACGATTTTATCTGAATTACTAATTTTTTTATTTCGATTTTGTAAATAAAAGCTTTTTATTGAAGCATATAAATCAATTGAGTTTCTTTCTATATTGTCGAATGATTCAATATTCTTTGCTCTAAAATCTACAGCGGATGTACCTTTTTCAATATAATAATCACTCTCAGTAAACATTCCGTCAGCTATCATTGGGTCGCTTGCAGTCGTCATGTTGTACCAAGGATCACCCCACAGATTTACAACAGTTCCTGTAAAATCTCTAACTGTTGTTGGACCTAAAATTGGTAATACAAAATAACATCCACTTCCTGCTCCCCAAACGCCTAAAGTTTGACCATAATCTTCCTTATCTTTTTTTGCAAAGCCCATTTTTTCTGCAGGATCAAAAAATCCAAGAATTCCCACAGTAGTATTGATTGCTAATCTAGCAACTGTATTTCCGGCTTCAGCGAAATCTCCTTGAAGAATATTGTTTGGTATGGTTAGGAGATTAGAAATATTTCCCATCACATTACTGGTACCGTTTCTAACCACCATAGGTAAAACCCGGTATCCTTTTGCAATTGGTTCAAAAATTACAGCGTCTATTGCTTGGTTAAATGAAAACATGGCTCTACTAAAACCTTCAAAACATTCGTTAGCGCTACTTGAAGAAGATTTTTTTAAATTTTCACTTCCTGTTGAACCCGCATAAGCAGCATTGGCACACAGAAGAAACATCATAGCAACTATTATAACTAGCCTTTTCATTCGCCATCCTCACAATTAATAACTCAATGCTATATATACAAAAATGTCTATAATAGAAATATCTAAATATTAAACAATAATTAAGTTTTTTTATAACTTTTGGTTGTATAAATGTCATTAAATATGAATTTTAATCACATTTCTAATTTTGATAAAAAAAAAAGATCAAAAAACCAGATAAAACTAATAGTTTTTCATTATACTGGAATGCAATCTAAGATTGAAGCATTCAAAAAGCTTTGTAGTCCTAAATCTAAAGTCAGCTGCCATTATTTTATTGATGAAATTGGAAATATTACAAAAATTGTTCCAGAAAAGTTTTCGGCTTGGCACGCGGGAAAATCGGCCTGGAAAAATTTTAAATTTCTTAATAAATTTTCAATAGGAATAGAACTTGTTAATCCCGGACACGATTTTGGTTATAGAAAATTTTCAAAAAAACAAATTCATTCTCTAATAAAAATATCAAAAAAATTAATTACCAAATACAACATAATCGATTCAAATATTGTAGGTCATTCAGATATTGCTCCTTCGAGAAAAAAAGATCCAGGTGAAAAGTTTCCGTGGAAAAAACTTGCAAATTCAAAAATTGGAATTTGGCACAATCTAAAAAATAAGGAATTAAAAAAAAATAGAAGAAAAAAAACTAACACAAATGAAAAGAGAATTTTTATTAAATGTATTAAAAAAATTGGTTATCAAACCCGGCATAACTTGAAAAAATCTGTTTATGAAAATAAAATAATCAGGGCTTTTCAAAGAAGGTTTAGGAATGAATATATTTCAGGAGTAATTGATAAAGAGTGTCTATTAATTGCAAAAAACCTAAGTTTTTTAATGATAAATAAATCTTGATTAATCTAAATCTTCTATTATCTTCACGTATGCCAGATAGATGACTAGTCGCTTTTATATGTATTTATAAAAGAGGAAAGTCCGGGCTCTACAAAGACACGGTGCCAGATAACCTCTGGCGAGGGTGACCTCAGGGATAGTGCCACAGAAAATAAACCGCCTTATCAAGGCAAGGGTGAAAAGGTGTGGTAAGAGCACACCGGTTTTTTGGTAACAAAGAACGCATGGAAAACCCCACCGAGAGCAAGACCAAATAGAGATGGCGATGTTTTATATTAAAACAGTAATCGTCTTTGGTTAGCCATCAGGGTTGGTTGCTTGAGCTAAAGGGAGACTTTTAGCCTAGATAAATGACTTGTTTAAATGACAAAACCCGGCTTACAGTTTATCTGGCAAACTAGCTAAACCACAATCAATTAAACTTCCTAATTTTAATGTTCATTATACGATTTAGAGAAGATTCATAAATATTCTAAATTTTAAAATACCTAGATTTTGTGCACAACTTTGATTTTGGTACAAATCAAGCCAAAATTCACACTTTTTATGTATTGACAATTATAGGTTGTTGCCCATAATATCCCATAAATTCCCAAAGGAGGGGAGAATGCTGTTAAAAGGATTTAGTCAAATATTGAATATTGATTTTTCCTTGGATGCTGCTGACTTAAAAAAACATGTTTTTATCTACACACGAAAACAAGTTAGACAAAAAAGGGAGGGTATCGGTGCCTGCTAGTTTTAGATCTTATTTAAGTAGCATGGGATACAATGGAATTATTTGTTATCCTTCATTTAACAATCCTTCAATAGAGGCCTGTCCTCAAAGCAGAATAGAAAAACTTTCAGAATCAATAGATTCATTAAATCCATTCGAAGAAAAAAGAGATATTTTCGCAACTTCAGTTTTATCAGACAGTGTGAATCTCCAGTTTGATGGAGAAGGAAGAGTTTCTATACCCGACAAATTGTTAGAGCATGCAAAAATAAAACAAGCAATGCTTTTTGTGGGACAAGGAAAAACTTTTCAAATATGGGAACCCAAATTATTTGAAAAATTCAAAATGCAAGCTAGGAAAAAAGCTAATTTGAATAGAGCAAGTCTAAAATGGGAAACACAATTTTCAAAGGAGGGAAGATGACAATAAACGTTAGTAAACCAGAAATTAAAGAATTACATCCGAGAATTTTGATTCTTGGTGTTGGTGGAGCAGGTGGAAACGCAATAAATGGAATGATAGAGGCTGGGTTGGAAGGTGTAGAATTTATTGCTGTTAATACGGATGCACAAGATTTAAATTTGAATAAAGCTGAAGCTAAAATTCAAATAGGAGCAAATTTAACCAATGGTTTGGGCGCGGGCGCAAGATTAGATGTTGGTCAGGCTGCGGCAGATGAGTCATTAAACGATATAATAAATTTTCTCCAAGGGGCCAATATGGTTTTTATAACGGCTGGCATGGGGGGCGGTACAGGCACAGGTGCTGCACATGTCATCGCCAGGGCAGCTAAAGAATTAAATATTTTAACAGTAGGAGTTGTCACATTACCTTTTCTGTATGAAGGTCCTAGTAGGATGCGTAGGGCTAATCAGGGTTTAGAAGAATTAAGGAAACATGTTGATACAATTATTGTTATTCCTAATCAAAATTTATTTAAAGTAGTGAATGAGAATACTACATTAGAAGAATCTTTTGTACTATCCAACAATGTTTTAAAACATGGAGTTCAAAGCGTAACAGATTTAATGGTCAAACCCGGTCTTATCAATTTAGACTTTGCTGATGTTGAAAATATTATGAAGAGTATGGGCAAAGCAATGATGGGAACAGGAGAAGCTGAAGGAGAAAAAAGAGCACTTCAATCGGCAGAATTAGCTTTAAATAATCCGCTAATCGACGAATATTCTTTGCAGGGTGCAAAAGGACTTTTGGTAAATATTACGGGTGGAAAAGATTTAAAACTTTTTGAAGTAGAAGAAGCTGTAAATAAGGTAAGAGCAGAAGTTGATTCTGATGCCGAGGTAATAATCGGTTCTATTACAGATAGTTCATTGGATGGTAAAATGAGAGTATCCATTGTTGCCACTTCTTTAGATGGAATATCACCAGAAGAAAAATCTGTGGTTAGCATGGTTCATCGACTTCAAAATAGAAACTCTGGTTACCTGAATCCTGCAATAAATCCAAATGTTTCTCAAGTTGCAAGCAATGCAGATAGTTTGAATTCAGCTCCTATTTATGGTGCCAATGCATTAAAAATGGACCATGACTTAGAAAAAGAAAGTGTTTCAGCAGAACAAAATAATACTGATACGGGTACTCAAGACAATAAATTAAATGAAATCTCTTTAGACAGTCTTAGTTATATAGAAAATGCTGAACAAAATAATCAAGAAGAAAATCACCAGCAGACAGATGTAGTCCAAAGTGTGAACCAGGAAGAAAAAAAAGAAACTACACCCCAACTATTTACTGAGGAAGAAGATACCGATACTTCCAAAAAAGAAATGGATTTTCAAAAGGGATCAGAGAGTTTAGTTAATGAACATGAGGAAGAAGATTTTGAAATTCCTGCATTTTTAAGAAAACAAAAAAATTAATGAAAGATGAATTGAATAATAACAATGAATGCCACCATGTCACTGAAAAAAATAGACCATTTTTCAGTGATGCTAGATCAGATACTAAGCATTATTACCCCTCAACATGGTGGCACGTTTATTGATTGTACTTTTGGCGCAGGAGGATATTCAAAAGCAATATTAAAATATCCCAACACAAAAGTAATTGCTTTTGATAGAGATAAATCAGTTAAACATTTTTCTAGAGCTTTAGAAGAACAGTATAGAAACAGATTTAAGTTTTATACCGAAAAGTTCAGCACCCTAAACTCATTTGTAAAAAAAGACGTAAGTATCAAAGCTGTTATTTTTGATCTTGGGTTTTCATTAATGCAAATTAAAAATTTAGATAGAGGTTTCTCATTTGAATCAAAAGGTCCACTCGATATGAGAATGGGCATTAATAAGTTCAGTGCGCATGATGTTTTAAATAAGTTAAGTCAAGATCAGATTTCCACCATTCTAAAATACTTTGGAGATGAGAAGGATCACAAAAAAATAGCATTTCAATTAGCGAGATTAAGAAAAAATAATAAAATATTAAGTACAGATGATTTTGTGAGAATCGTAAAAAAAGTTAAAAAAAATAATAACTTTGCCAAAAAAAACTTAGCTACTAAATCACTTCAGGCATTAAGAATTTTTGTAAATAATGAAGTGAGCGAATTAATCAAAGGACTTATAGAAGCAACTAAATTATTAAATCCGGGAGCCATATTAATTATAGTGAGTTTTCATTCACTTGAAGACAAAATAGTAAAATATTTTTTTAGAAATTATTCTGAAAAAAGTAGGAACCCTTCAAGATATTTTCCAAAGCTAGATAAAGAAGATACAAGGCTTTTCGATTGTCCAATAAAAAAATCGATAAAACCTTTAGAAAAGGAAATTTTAATAAATCATCCATCAAGATCTGCAAGACTACGTTATGGAATAAGAAATAATAAAAAATATTTTTTCCCTGAAGAATTAACAGAAAAATTCAAGAATTATTTGGAAATAGAAAGAATAGGCTCACATTTATGAGAAACATCTTAATACTAATAACTTTAATATCAGGATTAATTTTTACGTCTTTGATAAAAAACAAAACAAGATTATTAGAGAAAGAATTACTTTACTTAGATAGTGAAATCAACATTTTAAGCTCTGATTTGAGCGAGGCAAGTCTTGATTTTCATTATTTAACGACACCCGAACGTATTTCTTTTTTGGCAAAAAATTTTCTCAATGAAAATTTTATGTATTATAAAGAATCTCAAATAGAAAAATCAATTAAACCAGAAAAAGATTTGGCTATTTTAAAAAAATTAAAAAATAACCACATTTTTACTCAATTAAGCACGAGCAAATTTACCAACAAAAAAACGAATATTGCAAAAGAGATTAACAATGAGCAATTACTCATTGCAAAAAGAATTAACAGCAAAGATCCACAAAAATCAAAAAAAATAATAAGTTCAAAAAAAGTTCAACAATGGGCGGGGATACAAATTATAAAAGCACTTCTTGGAATCCCAACTGTACCATTCAAATAATTTTTAATGCATAATAAAAAAGGAGAAAATAATAATTCGGGTAATCATATCCCCTGGGGAAGTAGAGGCTTTTTCTTCGAAGATTACGAAACGCCAAAATATGAATATAAACAGCAATCAAGATTCTCCGAAGTCAAATTATCCTTAAATAGGGTATCATTTATTTTTTTTATTTTTCTAGTTGTCGCCTTTGTATTTGGATCTAAAATTATTTATTTAGCATCAGTTAAAAAAGAAAACTATTTTACAAATAAATTGGTACCCTCAGTTTTTTTGAAGAGACAAGATATTTTTGATAGAAATAATAATTTACTTGCAAGAAATGTAAAATTGTATTCGGCAGCGATTAAACCCCAGTTCATTATAGATAAAGGAAAATTATTAATTAATCTAAGAATGATTTTTCCAAATATGGATATAGATAGAATAAAAAAAAAAATAGAAATAGGAAAATACTTTTATATAAAAAGGAGATTAAATGAATCAGAATGGAAAAAACTTTGGCTTTTAGGTGATAAATCCATTGATTTAAATGGGAAACAATTTAGAGTTTATCCCCATGAATCTCTTTTCAGTCATGTTTTGGGTCAGATAGATGATGATAATGTAGGTATTTCGGGATTAGAAAAATCATTTAATAAAAGATTAACAGAGTCTAAAAATCCACTAATTTTGTCTTTAGATTCAAACTTACAGCACATTATCAGAGAAGAATTGGTATCCGGAAATAATATATTTCAAACGTTAGGTAGTGCCGCATTGCTTATGGAAATTAATAGTGGCGAAATTTTATCTTTAGTTTCACTTCCTGATTTTGACTTAAACAAAAGAAACAATATAGAAGATCCAATTTATTTGAATAAAATCACAAAAGGAGTTTATGAGCTAGGTTCGGTATTTAAAACATTCACATTGGCCGCAGGTTTAGAATCTGAATCAATAAAGGCAAATACAGTATTTAAAGATTTAAAAAATCAAATAATTTGTGGTGGAATGCCAATCTCAGAACATGATGAATTACCAAAAAACCTAACAGCGGAAGAAATTTTAGTTAGATCATCTAATATCGGCGCTATTCGAATAGCACAAAAAATTGGCGTTAAAAGCTATAAAGAATTTTTAAATTCTTTAGAGCTTTTCGAAAAAATTAATTTTGATTTGGAAGAAGTGGGCACACCTCTTCCATTTAAATGGGAAAAATGTACACTTGAGACAGCGTCATTCGGGCACGGAATAACCACTACACTTTTGCAACTTGCAAAAGCCTATGCAATTATTGGCAATGGTGGATATAAAATTAATCCAACTATTTTGCTAGAAAAAAGCATTTCATTACGAAATGAAGAACAGATTATATCGTTAGAAACGAGCAATATAATCAATTCAATGTTGAGAAAGGTAGTTTCAAATAAAAAGGGAACGGCGTCATTTGCGGATAAAAAAGGGTACGAGGTAGGAGGCAAAACCGGAACAGCTCGCAAGGCAATCAACGGAATTTATAGTAAAGAAAAAAAAATAAATACTTTTGTATCCCTGTTTCCAATCAATAAACCCAAATATGTATTACTTGTGATGTTGGACGAACCAAAATCTGCTCCAGATTTTGTTTATAAATTTTCTAGCGGATATAAACTCACAGGAGAAACACGCAATACTGCCGGATGGAATACAGTGATTGTTGCGGGTAATATTATTGAAAAAATAGGTCCAATTTTAGCCACAAATAATTTACAAGCTTCTAATAAATTGTAAATGTATTTATCCGAGCTACTCAAATCTGTAGGAAAGAAATATCAAAAAGTTTATGTAAAAGGTATTTGTTTTGATAGCAGAAAAGTAAAAAAAAATGACATTTTTTTTGCAATCAAAGGAAACAAAATATCTGGAACAAAATTCATTCAAAAAGCAATAATGAAGAGAGTATCTGCAATTGTTGTTGATTCAAAAATCAAATTTAAAGATTTGCAGGTTCCACTTTTAAGGGTGCCTGATGTAAGGAAAAGTTTATCTGAGGCTTGTTCAAATTTTTATAAAAAAAAACCTTCTTATATTGTTGCTGTAACAGGCACTAATGGAAAAACTTCAGTTGCAAATTTTTTTTTTCAATTATTTGAATTAAATAAAATACGTGCTGCCTCTATAGGCACTTTAGGCATAGAGTCAAATTTATTTAAAAAAACGACTAATCTTACATCTCCAGATCCATTGCTATTACACAAAAGTCTCTCCGGGCTAAAAAAAAAAGGAATCAATATTGTGGTATTAGAGGCGTCGAGTCATGGCCTCGATCAAAAAAGATTGGATTATATTACTTTTAAAGCTGGCGTGTTTACAAATTTAAGCAGAGATCACTTAGACTATCATAAAAATATGGATCGTTATTTAAATTCAAAACTTTATTTATTTAATAATTTATTAAATGAAAAAAAGTTCTGTATTACAGATAAAGATAATATTTTTTTTAATAAATTAAAAAAAATATGTGAAAGAAAAAAAATTAACATTAATTCGATTGGTTATGGGTGTGGAAACTTAAAAATATTAAGTCAAAAATACAAGACTAATTTTCAGGAGATTGAATTTTCATATAATGATAAGACATATAAATTAAAAACCCATCTATTTGGACAATATCAAATAAAAAATTTGCTTTTTGCTATTCTCTTAGCAGAAAAGTGTGGTCTTAGTATTAAAAAATCTTTGAAGAAAACAAAATATATCAAAGCTGCAAAAGGGAGATTGGAATGCATAAAAAAATTAAAAAACAATTCACGAATATTCGTTGATTTTGCACATACTCCAGAAGCTCTAGAAAGAGTTCTGAAAAATTTAAAATTTCAATTTAATAAAAATATTTCGATTGTTTTTGGATGCGGAGGAGATCGTGACAAAGGAAAAAGATCTATTATGGGCTACATAGCAAGTAAGTATTGTAAAAAGATTTATTTAACAGACGACAATCCAAGATTTGAGAATCCAAAAAGTATAAGACAAGCAATTAAAAAAGGAATTAAGACAGATTTTACAGAAACAAAAAGCAGGAAGTTTGCTATTCGATTGGCAATTAAAGAACTTGGCTATAATGAAATCTTACTTGTAGCCGGAAAAGGTCATGAGCAATATCAAGATTTTGGTTCAAAAAAAATCCATTTTTCTGATGAAAATGAAATAAAAAAATTTTTCACAAATAAAAAAAAACAAGCTGCCAATTCTTTTTGGCATTCGTGTATCACATCTGAAGTGTTTTCAAATTACAATCGTTTTAATTTTAATAATGTTTCCATAAATTCAAAACAAGTTGATTTCAAATCCTTGTTTTTTGCAATTAAAGGAAAAAGAAAAGATGGACATAATTTTGTTAAAGAAGCTATTGCAAAGGGAGCAGAAAAGGTAGTAGTGGATAAATCAATAAGAGGAGCAAATTCAAAAAAATTAATTCGGGTTTCAAATACTTTGATTGCACTTAACAATCTTGCTAAAGTAACCAGACAACATACTAAAGCAAAAATCATAGGTATTACTGGAAGTTCTGGAAAAACTACCCTAAAAGATATGACGAGTTTTGTTTTAAAAAATTTTGGAAACACCTCCTCCTCAAAATCTTCACTCAACAATCATTATGGAGTTCCTTTGAGCTTGTCTAATTTACAAGAGAAAGATGTTTTCGGCGTATTTGAATTGGGTATGGATAAAAAAGGCGAAATAAACTCACTTTCAAAAATATTAAAACCCAATATAGCAGTTATAACAAATATTTCTTCAGCACATATAAAAAATTTTAAAAATCAAAAAGAAATTGCAGAAGCAAAGTCTGAAATTATGAATAATTTAGTTGCACAAGGAACTTTAATACTGAATAGAGATGATAAATTTTTTAATTATATAGCTCAGATGGCTAGGAAAAAAAACGTTCAGATAAAATCTTTTGGTTTAAATAAATATGCAGATTTATATTTGAAGAATATAAGAAAAAATAAAAATATTTATCAAGTTTCTATTTCACATAATAATAAGATTTACTTGTTTAACATCAAATATAACAATAACACTTATATTCAAAATGTTCTCTCCACGTGTCTAATTATATTTAATTTGAACTTAGATATATCGGGCAAAAAAAATATTTTTTTAAATTTTAAAATACCGGAAGGTAGAGGGGATATGAATAAGATTAAAATTTTTGAGAAAAAATTTTATTTACTTGATGAGAGCTATAATGCCAATCCACATTCAATGAGATTGGCTATAAGTCATTTTAATAATATCGATAAAAAAAAGACTCAAAAAATTCTTGTATTGGGGGATATGTTGGAATTGGGAAAGAAAACTAAGTTTTTTCACAGAAATTTGGCAAAATATATCAATAGTAGTAACATTGATAAAGTTTTTGTGATTGGCAAATCTATATTGGAAACTTACAAATTCGTGAGAAAAAATAAAAAAGGAAAAATATTAAATGCAATGAGTGATATTGGCAGTCTAATTAGGAATTATATAAACGATAATGATTATGTAATGATAAAGGGTTCAAATTTAACTGGCTTGAATAATTTTTGCAAAAAATTAAAAAAAAGAAAAATTAATTAATGCTTTACAGTTTATTAACATCTTTTATAAACGAATTTTCTTTTTTAAATGTATTTAGATATTTAACATTTAGGACAGGATTATCATTAATAACGTCTTTGATTATTGTATTTCTCATTGGAGGTCCATTTATAAGATATTTTTCACAAAAAAAAATAACAGGACCTATTAGAGAAGATGGTCCGGCCGACCATATATTTAAAAAAATTGGAACTCCAACAATGGGAGGAGTGGTGATTTTAATAGGAATGTTGTTAAGTACCTTACTTTGGGCAGATTTATCTAATATTTATATTTGGTTTTTAATATTTGTAGCCAGTAGTTTTGGAATTTTGGGATCAATTGATGATTTCCTGAAAATAAGAAATCACAGTTCGTCTGGTCTTTCTCCGAAACTGAAGTTTATTGCCCAAATATTATTAGCTTTTATTGCTGTATTTTTTTTGCATAAACTTGGTGACCATTCACACTTGAAAAATTTATATTTTCCATTTTTTAAAAATTTAATTTTTAATATGGGAATATTTTTTATTCCGTTTTACATATTTATAATTATTGCATCTTCAAATGCTGTCAATTTAACAGATGGGTTAGATGGCTTAGCAACAGTACCCGTGATATTGGTAGCGGCATCTTTTGCTTTTATTTGTTATGTTACAGGAAATACAGTTTTCTCAAATTATCTTCAAATACCGTATATTAAAGAACTTGGTGAAGTTTCAATATTTTGCGGCTCTATATGCGGTGCTTGCCTTGGATTTTTGTGGTACAACGCACCTCCCGCAAAAATTTTCATGGGAGATACCGGATCATTATCTCTTGGGGGCTCGTTAGGAGCCATAGGTATTGTTTCAAAACATGAAATTGTACTAGCAATTATTGGCGGTTTGTTCGTATTAGAAACAGTCTCTGTGATTATTCAGGTAGTTTCTTTTAAATTAACTGGAAGAAGAATTTTTCAAATGGCACCTCTGCATCACCATTTTGAGAAAAAGGGTTGGGCAGAATCAACAGTCGTAATTAGGTTTTGGATTATCTCAATAATTTTAGCTTTAATTGGATTAGCGACTCTAAAATTGAGATAATGCGAAATTTAAGTTCAAAATTTGCAAAAAAAAAAATTCTTATTTATGGGTTTGCAAAAAGTGGATTAGCTACATTAAAATTCTTAAAAAAAATTAAATCAGAAATTTATTGCTGGGATGATAATTCTTTTGTTCGAAAAAGTATAAAAAAAAAATATTTATTAAATTTCAAAAAAAAATTAACAAATGATTTTATCGACTTTATTGTAGTCAGTCCCGGTATAAATATTAGACATTGCTATCTAAAAAATTTTTTAGCAAGAAATAAAACTAAAATAATTACGGATCTAGATATATTTTATAATTTCAATAAAAATAGCCAAATTATTTCGGTTACTGGTACAAATGGTAAATCAACAACCTGCAAGCTATTAGAGGAAGTTTTTAAAAAAGCCGGTCACAAAACTCATCTTGTAGGGAACATAGGCGAACCAATATTATCTCTTAAAAAGTTAAATAAAAAAGCAGTTATCATTGTCGAAGTTTCCTCTTATCAACTTGAATATACACAGCATTTTAGATCTAATCATGCTGCAATACTTAATATTTCCTCTGACCACATGGAAAGACACAAGACTATGACAAACTATATTAATGTAAAGATAAAAATTTTAAAATTCCAATCATCCAAGGATCATTCGTATTTAAATTTAAACAATAAATTTACAAAAAAAATTATAGTTAATTATAAGAAAAAACAATTTTTTTCCAAATTGCATAAAGTTGATAAACATAAAGTAAAAAAAATTTTTAAAAAAATTAAAAATAAATATTTGTTATCACAAAACAATTTAGAAAATATTTCTTTTGTACTTAGAATAGCAAGCAATTATAAAATAAGATTAAATGTTGTATTGAAAGTCTTAAACAAATTTAAAGGATTGCCACACAGGCAAGAAAGATTATCGCTAAACGAAGAAATAATTTGTATAAATGATTCAAAGGCAACCAATTTTGAATCATCTTCACAATCATTGAAAAGTTACCAAAATATTTTTTGGATTGTTGGAGGACTTCCTAAAAAAGGTGATAAATTTTTTTTAAATAAACTTAAAAAAAATATTATTAAAGCTTACATCATTGGAAAAAGTACGATTTTCTTTAAAAAACAATTAAGAAAAAAAGTGAATTCAGTTGTGGTAAATAATTTAAAGAATGCAGTTTTAAAAGTTGTCAAAGACTTGAAGCAAATAAAAAACTTAAATAGTTTAACAAAAAATAAATATACAATTTTATTTAGCCCTGCGGCTGCATCTTTTGACCAATTTGTAAATTTTGAAGACAGAGGAAAAAAATTTAAGGAACTTGTTTGCAGGGCAAGATCAAGTATTTATTGATATATGTTTGATTTTAGTAGAGGAAATAGAAGTTTACTAGCAAGCTGGTGGAGAAATATAGACAAGACAATATTATCGCTAATCCTGCTACTTTTTTTCTTGGGTTTATTTTTTTCATTTTCTTCTACATCACCTGTAATTGGTGAAAAATTAAATAAGGAAAGTTATTTTTTCTTTTTAAAGCATTTTGTATTTGTTGTTATTGCACTAATAATTATCTTTTTTATTTCTCTTCAAAAAAGAGAAACAATCAAAGCATACCTGCCATATTTTTTCATAATATTTCTCTTACTATTGTTTTTAGTTCCCCTTATTGGAACTGAAGTTAAAGGTGCAAAAAGATGGTTAGACTTACCTCTTTTACCTAGATTTCAACCGATTGAAATATTAAAACCTTTTTTTATTCTTATACTAGCACAAATTATCTCTTCGAAAATAATTCATAATTTATATAGAAAATATTTTTATACATTAGTTTTATTATCGGCTGTTTTGTTTCTTCTGATTATTCAGCCAGATCTAGGTCAATCTGTTCTACTATTTTCTTCCTGGTTGGTTATGGTTTTTTCATCAGGAATAAATTTTATGATTTTAATTATATTTTTTTTGATCTGTGTTTTAATTTTCGTTTCAATCTTATTTTTTTTTCCGAATAAATTTGGATATATTTTATTTAGACTAAAATCATTTGTTGATCCAACAAAAGGAGAAAACTATCAATCAGAGAAAGCACTAGAGGCAATAAAGAATGGTGGTTTTACGGGCAGAGGTTTGGGCGAAGGAATATTAAAAGATAGAGTGCCAGAAGCTCATACCGATTATATGTTTGCCATAATCGCAGAAGAATTTGGAGCTATATCACTTTTGTTGTTAACAATAATTTTCTTATTTTTTTCTTATAAGGTGTTACATAAATTATTAGATGAAAAGGACGAATATACGAAATTCGTCCTGATTGGTTTAATTTCATTATTGTTAATTCAAACTTTTATTCATATTGGAGTAAATATAAGACTTTTGCCAACAACAGGTATAACCCTTCCGTTCTTAAGTTATGGAGGCTCATCAATTGTAGGAAGCGCACTAATAGCTGGTTTAATATTAAATTTGACAAAAAAAATTCCATTAAGCCAAAATAGTTTATGAAAAAAAAAATTTTGATTAGCAGCGGAGGTACGGGAGGTCATGTTTTTCCCTCTATTAGTTTAATTAATTTTTTTAAAAAAAGAGAATATGAAACAATATTCGTTACCGATAAAAGAGGTGCAAAATATGTAAAAAAAAATTTTTCTTTACATAAAATATTCGATGTCAGTTTTCCAACTCGATCAGGATTTGTAAATAAAATATTTTTTTATTTAAAGCTAATTCTAGCTTTATTCAATTCTTTTTCGTTTTTGAGGAAAGAAAAACCAGATTTTGTATTTGGTCTTGGGGGATATGTTTCCTTTCCCATTTGTTTTGCTGCAAAACTACTTAATATTAAAATTTTACTGTATGAACCTAATCTTGTTTTGGGCAGAGTGAATAAATATTTTGTGCGCTTTTGTAGTAAACTTTTTATAAAATCGAACAATATCGTCAATCTTCCAAATAAGTATTTAGCCAAATGCGTTGAGGTTGGAAATATTCTTAGAGAAGAAATTATAAAATATGAATTATCAAAAAAAAATAATTTAAATTCAAAAAAAACCATTTTGATCTTGGGCGGAAGCCAAGGCGCTGAAATTTTTGGCGAAGCAATACCACAGGTTATTTTAGACATAAATAAAAGTTACAGAATAAATGTCATTCAACAATCATTACCTAAACAAGTAAATGAAATTCAAAATTTTTATAATAAAAATAATATTGAAAATTATATTTTTAGTTTTCACGAGAACATTGTTGAATTAATATCAAAAGCCGACCTTGCAATATCAAGATGTGGATCATCAACTATCGGAGAACTTGAATTTTTAGGAGTACCATTTGTTGCTATTCCCTATCCATTTGCCAAAGATAATCATCAATATCAAAATGCAATTTACTATGAAAAAAAAGGATGTTGTTGGGTATTAGAGCAAAAAAATTTATCCTTCAATAGTTTGAAAGAAATGTTGATCAAAATCTTAAATAATAATGTTGAATTAAGCTTGAAAAGAGAAAATATGTTTAAAAATGATAGCAAAAATACCCTTTTAAAAATAGAAAAAGAAATGGAAAAATTAATTTAATAAAAATGAAAATAACAAGCAATGAAGCAGTCCATTTTGTTGGTATTGGCGGAATTGGCATGAGCGGATTAGCACAAATAATGCATAACATGGGCTTTGTCGTACAGGGTAGCGATTTAAGTCAAAGCAAAAATACAGATCGGTTAAGAAAATTTGGCATTAAGATTTTTATTGGTCATAAAAAGAAAAATATTAAAAAGGTTACCATGCTTGTTATTTCTTCTGCTATCAAAAAAAATAATGTTGAATATTTACTAGCTAAAAAAAAAAAAATACCTATTTACAAACGTGGTAAAATGCTTGCTAACATTATTTCATTAAAAAAAAATATTGTTATTACAGGATCTCACGGAAAAACGACCACTACTTCTTTGATATCTAG